>VFQO010045060.1_pt1 | contig 11611 bp, 27 predicted proteins | sample 3512331 | NCBI WGS metagenome assembly VFQO01 (sample SAMN10412371, study PRJNA504923) | tailings metagenome | isolation source: Replicate 3 from Balatoc abandoned mine | place: Philippines: Itogon, Benguet | collected 2017-08-28 | reverse complement strand
TGCGTCCTGTACTACAGACCGATAAGTATGTGCCGACCACAATCAGAATTGAGGGTCGGCCTTATGCTGAATCAAAAGAGCAGGCGTCCTTCTACTATGCAGACCAGCAAGTATTGCAGGGTGGTGGTGGTGTTGGGTACACCTGTACAGTTGGGTTTCTGGAGCCTCCCTTGCCTTTTGTGATTGCACCTGCATGTTCTCCTTTGCAGGATCCACCCAAGCGATCAGGGGCATAAGGTCCTTGCAGAGGCACTGACAGCCCCCCTGCTGCGTGCACTGGGCGAGGTGCAGGCTGCTCAGCTGCTGCCACCTGCCGCGCGGCATGCACTGCTGCTGCCGCCGCTGGATGGTGAACATGGCAACAACTACAGCAGGGCTGACCCACGCCTGCCGACCATCCCGCCACCTATGATCCCCGGCAACACTGACAAGCGCACATTGATGTGTGTGTTAGAGGCGAGGCACACTGGACCTGGGTGGCGCTTGCTCCACTGCCACCAATGGCCATATTGTGCTACGTCGACTTTAACGCTTATAGCGGAAGCATGTGCTGTTCCTGTTGCAGGAGGACTTGACGAGCATTGTTGCCGATAGCCATGGATTCAAACATCGAGCGGAACGCCCTAACGCTACAGGCCATGCTCGTCAAAAGTGGGGCTGGTCAGCCTTCAAGCCAGGTGCTGATCAGCTGACTGCTTGCTTGCTGGAGTGCGACTTGCATGTTGCCTTGCTGAGACATTGCCAGCCGTAATGCCCACAGGCGACTGGTTGGAGCTACTTTTGGACACACGGGTGAATCAAGGCAGCAGAAACGCTACTGACCAGCCAGTGGCAGTGTCAATCAGCTTCCTGCACAGCTACCAGGTGTGAAGGCGAAGCATTCATGTTGTCGCTGTACATATTGCTGGCCCTGCAGTCAAGCAATTGCACCACTTTGCCATTTCTTCACTCGGATGTCCATTCATATCTGCAGCACATGGGAGTGGCCGAAGCTAAGTGCCTTTCAGGCTGTGAGTGCAGCAGTGTGCAGATGGATGGCACGTGGCCCTACAAGCTCTCTCTGTTCACGTTCAAAAGCTTCGCGGTGAGCCGCCACCCTTGTCTGCCGTTTTTGCTGTGGAAGGCGATTTGGATGCTCAGCAAGAATAGGCTGTGCACTTTCTGCACCAGGATGGGCCTGCTGATGTGCAAATGCGCAAGCAGACCATGTTAGCAGGCTGTCACTCATACGCCATCGTTTGAGCATGGTTTACAACCCATTGAATGCACATGCCAGGTTACGCGGCATGAGCGGTGCCGTATACGTGTGACCATCTTAGATCAGCCAGGCCTGACTCCATCAGGGGAACACAAGGCAAGTTGACCGTGATTGTGCCCATGGCTATCTTTAGTTGCCGGCGTATCCAATGCCACCCATGTCCAGCGAACTGATGGTTGCATTCCTTCTGCTGCTTGCACCGCAGTTTGTGATCAACGCTGTCGTTGTGAGAGAGTAGATCGAATGCGCTTCCAACCAAACTGATGCCGAGTTTGGCGCTACCTTGCGGATGTAGCATACAAAGCCAAGCGGCTGCTGGCGCTGTATCTTGCCCGAAGACCACAATGCATGTCTCCAGTGTATTTAATCAAAATGCGCAGCTGTCCTGTTGTTCACCTGTGACCCGTGATATCGCTTGCATCGATACATATGCATGCAACCGGCCATCCAACTTTATCACTGCTTTTCTCGACCCACGTGACTGCTTCCAAGCCCTGAGTGAGCTGAGCTGCGCCACTGCTTGGACGCACCTATGGTACTTGACGCGCTTTTGTCCTGTAACTGTGGCAGGCCCTGCCCGCAGCCCTGTCCTGCCATCGGACTGTGTGCCACCGCTGAGTCTGATTTTCACACCTGTCTTGCCATCACATTTTTCACACCCTGCCCTGCCATCAGACTGTGTGCAAACGATAAGTGTGAAATTGATGTTGAATCAGCTTGCATCTGCTGGCGGTCAGCTGCAGCGCCGGCTGTACTGCAGCACCGATGTACTGCGGCCAGGGCTGAGAAGCGCCAATTCAACGTCACGCGGCCCTCGACACGTTGTGACTCGGTGTATAGTCGCCTGGTCTTAGTCATAGCAGCCAGCGGGCTCTCGATGCTCAGGACCACCCGTCTCGGGCTCACTGGCATCACCAGGCGAGCGGCTGTCTCTCCAAAAATATGTTAGCAAGTGTGCCGCAGTTGATCGCGACCCCCACTGGCCGCCCCGCCGCTGGACCCCGCCGCCACTTTGCCGCCGCTCGCCGCCTGGCTGCGCAGGCGCCTCCTCATTGTGTGCCGGGGCATGTCGTCCGGAACAGCAGACCCTCCAGCAGCAGCGCCTGTTCGGCGGAAGCAGGTGGGATGGTTATCGTGGCTGGCCTGAATAATGCAGCACAGCTGATGCCACATGTTAGCAGCCGTTCCGTTCCACTTTACTGTGGTGCTTGCCATTGCTTCATTCCTGCTGCAGGTCGTCACTGCATTCATCCAGCGGCCGGCGGATGGCAGCGTCCTTGTGGTTTTGCGCTCCGACAAAGTTGGCACGTACCAGCGGTATTGGGGCGCTGTGTCGGGCGGTGTGGAGCAGGCGGACCGCAGCCTGGCCGACCGCTGCCGCCAAGAGGTGCGCTTAGATGTGCATGGGCAGCAGGTTTGACAGACTCGGGTTCCTGCTTACCATGCATGTTCATGATGCATCTGATTGCCTGTTAGTCTGCAACATACCCGCTGGCGTGCCTCTTGCCTGCAGCATAACTCGTGACACCAAGGTTTTGTCGCCACCCCTTGTGCATTGTGCATTCGCACGTACAGATCTGGGAGGAAGTGGGCTTTGCTGCAGACCAGGTGCAGCTGGTGAGGAGCGGCCGACCACTGATTGTTGACGACGGTGAGATGCCTCCTCTTGGGGCGAAAGCTTGCCTAATGAAATGCCAGGTACAGCGGATGCCCCTGTCATTTCTTGCATTCTGTGGTTAATGCATCCGATGTCACATGGTAAATGTGTAGCCCCGCTGCACTGTAGGTCGGCTGCACTTCAACATCCATCCGTTTCTGTTTCGACTAAATCAGGTATGCACGCAATTGGAGGTTGCAGCAAGTTGGCTGTGTTTGCGTGGCTGTACTGCTGCTGCTGCTTTGCGTGTACATAAAAGTGCTGCAAAAGTTTGGGCGGTTACCAACACCCCAATGACCCTGCCTGCATCCCAGGAAGATGCCAAGGTGGTTTTGAACTGGGAGAACATCGATTGTGAGTTTGCAACTTTGGGCCAGTCCCGAATCCATTACATTTGCATTTTGCATGGTTGCAACTTGAGCTCCCAGCAGTAATGTTGGGGCTCACTGCCATGCCCAGTCCTCAATACCTGCGGTCACCCGCTGCCCAATTTGCAGCCAACTGGGTGCCGCCCAGCGGCGTGCTCCAGCTGCGTGCAGTGCCGCTGCTCGCTGAAACGCTGGAGCGGCTGTTGCTTGATGATGACTCAGGTGTGAGGGCGGCATGGCAGATTGCAGTGCCTTTGCAACCTGCTTGGAACAGCATTTCATCCAACATGCTGGCCTTCGCATGCTGCTGATGAGGGGTGATTGCAAGCCGTAGTACCACCAGCTTATTTGTTTTGGAATGCGTTGGCCTGTGTGCAGCAATCAAGTTCCTGGCTGAGGACCGGCAGCACGGCGCGGCTCAGCTTGCGGTGCATGCAGTGCAGGCCCTGGCACAAGAGGCTCAGCGGCTGGCCCGGCAGGCAGCAGCAAGCGGCAGCATGGAGAACGAAGGAGCAGGCGCGGCAGCTCTGGATGCAATACGCAACTTTGGCTGGCACCTGGCCTGCTGCCGGCCGCAGATGGTGCCGATCGCCAACTCGGTGGCAGCAGTGCTGGCGGGTGCGCATGAGGACCTGCGTGCCAGGTGCGGAAAGCACACAAAAGTGGCAGGGCTGGGGTGATGTGTGCCACCGCAGTGCAGCATTTTTGCGGGGGAATCAAGCCTGTCTGCTACATTACTTCATGTCAACTTCCTGTGTTCTACCAAAAGTTACTAAACAAGTCTGTGCGTCGTTTCCTTGCAGGGCGGACGCCTTTGCGGCGCCTCTGGGCGAGGTGTGCGGCGTGGTGCAGCAGCATGCAGCCGCTGAGGAGCGGCGCCTTGCGGGCGCGGCAGCCCAGCTGCGGCAGCAAGTGCTGGGCCTGCTGTGCGACGGAATGACGCTCATGACATGCAGCCTGTCCTCAACAGTGCTAGCGGCTGTCAAGGAGGCTGCAGGTGGGTCGTGAAGCAGGGAGCTTGTGGATATGGTGCACCCAATGCTGCCGTGTTTGCTTGCGGTGCACCTTGGTCAGGGGCTGTCGCATCCTTCCGTGCGTGCAAACACCTCATTGGTACCGATTTGCCACTCAAACCTTGAGGTGTGCAACCCTTTTCCCTGCGCAGCCAGCGGCATGAAGTTGCGAGCGATTGTGTGCGAGAGCCGGCCACTGTGTGAAGGCGTGTCGCTGGCAGCGCAGTGGGCAGAGGCGGGTGTGGAAGTGACGCTGATCACAGATGCGCAGGTGGGTGGGCTGGGGAGGCGGCAGCCATTGTTGAACTGGCTGATGTGGAGTTCTGCTGCACTTGTCAACAATTGCTATGTCGCTTTTTTGTGCGCAAACAACACAGTGTGAATGTTTGCATCATCTCCATGGCCTGTGCTCGATATTCTTTGCTCTCCGCACTCCAACCCCAACCGCAGGCGGCGCTGTTTTTGGGGCAGGCCGACCTTGTGCTTGTGGGAGCAGATGCCATCACAGAGGCGGCGGCGGTGAACAAGGCAGGCACCCACCTGCTGGCATTAGCGGCACATGCAGCAGGGGTGCCCGTCTATGTAGCGGCAGACACCTCCAAGCTGTCTCCAAAGCCCCTGGTGTCCATTGCATTCCCCGGCGAGCAGCAGGAGGAGCAGCAGGAAGAGCCCGCAGCAGAAGAAGTTACGGCGGCTTGGGGCAGGCCGCTGCCTGCAGGGTGAGACACTGTTGTCCGGTGCCGTGCAGTGGAAGTTGGTGTAGCATGCACAATGGCAAATGTTTTGCCTGCCATTTGCTGCCCAGCTCCAGCTGAGCGGTGGGGTGTGAACAGCCAGCCTGCATGTTTTCTCATGGCATGTTGATCGCATCTGCACATCCACTCTCCCCTCCCTGCAGCGTGCGTGTGCGGAACCTGTACTTTGAGCCCACGCCCCTCAGCCTGCTGACTGCTGTTGTGACTGAGGAGGGGCGGTTGGAGCCAGCAGACATCACTGCGGTGGTGCAGGCACGAAAGCAGCAGTACCGCACAGCCTTCCAGCTGCCTTGAGTGTCATGCGCTTTGGAGGGGGCACCCGGCGGCAGCATGTTTTGTACAGTACTGTATGCGAGTTTGCAAGTGCTTGTGAGGGCGCATGAATCGATTCTGATGCATTGGGATGTTAGCATGTATGCAATCACTAAGCTTGGCGGAGCCAGTCAGTTAGATTGACCAGCATGGCCTGGCACGTCGCATAGACGGCACCGGGGTCGTCTGCTGCGGTGATCTGTCCATCCACATAGCAGCGCAGTCCCTTCCGCTCCTTGATCTGGCAATTGATGGCCAGGGAGGTGTGCAGTGGCACCTGCAGGCGGCAGGTCAAGAAGCTGTGGTTGGTGGAACGTGATGCAGACAGTGCCGCAGCTCTGGTGCATCTCTCCCCCCAGCATGTGGGAAAAGTAACCTATGCTGCGCGCACCGGCTTGGTGATCTGGAAGGTCGCCTGCCGTGTGGTAACCATCGGCACATACTCACACTTTGCCTGCGGGCAGTGACCGCAGGTTTGCAGCATGTCTGCACATCGATGCACAGCACACACTGCACATCGATGGCCGCCTGCTCAGTCTGTGGCCCAGCACCCTAACAACTGCGCTCACCAGCTCAGCCGTGGCTTCATCGAGTGCTGTCTCAATGCTGCCGCCGTGTGCGCTCATCCAGAAGCCATTACCTATGCAGGCGCCGTCACCAAACCGCACCGCGCCCTGGATGGTGCCGTACGTCTCCCCCGCAGCTGGCTCCTGCACGCAATGCACACAAGGCATGACCAATGCAAAGCGTGGGTGCTTCAGTCATGCTGCATCCATGCAACCCTATTCAGAAATCTCCCTCCGGGCATGAACCCTGCACACCTTGTAGAACAGGCGCAGGTCCACGCCCTTGGTGGCGGCTGCGTCACCAGTGGCCCACCCGCCCTTGGGCAGCAACTCGTAGCAGCTCTGCTCCCCAGGCAGGTGTTTCTCAAAGGGGTGGCAGTGCGGGTCGGCCGCCAAGCGGCGCAGCAGCGGGTCGCCAGGTGGGAAGAGGCCGCTGGGGCGGGGTGCAATGCCATCCGCAAACACCTGCCGCACAGGGGGAGGGCCATGGACACGGCAGGGTGGTGTATGTGATTGCAGCTATCATGCCACATCACCTGCAAGGACGCTCGCTTCATCAATGTGGGGCGACAGGCTGTCACCATGCACACCAGCTGCCTACCTGCGCGCGGTAGTCTGCACTGCTGCCCGCCAGCTGGTGCTCCTTGACGACTGGCGGCGCAGGGGACGTGTTGCGCTCGTTCCACACCTGCATCACGGAGGTACATCAGCCGTCCTGACGCCTGCAGCTGCCCTGTTGACCAGTCATGTGCCCAGGGCAATGTGCTGGGAAGGCGGAGCAGCGGCCAGCCCGACCCCCACCTGCTCGCGGCCACCCCCGGGAATGGAGGTGTCGCTGATGGCAGCGCCGCCACACACAGCCGCCTCAGCATCGTCTTTGCAGCTGCTGGCGAGCGTCATACTGCTGGGCAGGTGCAGGGAGGGGTAGATGTGGCAAGGGCGGAAGGTCAACGGACGGCCAGCGGTCAACGGCGGAGCGGCGACCGCAGGGCCTCACCTTCTGCCACGCTCAGCAAGCTGTAAACTCTTTTCAGAACGACGTGAGTCTGGTCCCAAAGAAGGGCAGTGGGCGGCTGAGTGCAGGGCTTGGAAGGGGGCCTGGCAGGCAGGTGTGGCGGCGCAGGGCACAGCGCCTTGCATGGCGATGATGACGCGCAGATCAGGCCCGCCTTCCGGCTGGGCCCGACACTGTAGTGCGGGTCTCGAATCACGTGGAGCGAGCGAAGAGGCGCCCCGTTCGCCCGGCAAGTTTCGGCGTTGTTGCCGAGCAGCGCGGCTCACTGCAAGGGGCACCCAGCGTAGCAGCAGCAGCGCGGTGCAAGTCAGTAGCACTCGCCCGGGCGGCTCCCTGGAAAGGTGAGCTTGAGCGGGGAGGCTGGAAGCGGGCCTGCCCTGCCTGAACGCGGCGCGATAACACATGCGAGCGGCCAGACGCGGCGGGCCAGGCGCCCGCCCAGCCCGCACCGCCGCTCCTGCCCCTATCGCCGCCGCTGCCGCCGCCTGCCGCAGGCACCATGTGCTCCAGCCCGCTGCCCATGCACCTACGAACAACGGCGGCTGAGTCACAGCTGGAGGAGCCGCAGCGGGTGGAGGTAGAGGCCGAGCAGCTGCAGAACCCCCAGCAGCGAGCACGCCGGCAGCCGCCGATGAAGGCGCAGCAGCTGGCGGCGGTGGCGGCAGCGCACCAGCAGCAGCAGCAGCAGCAAGCGGCCTCGCCAAAGGCACAGGGCGCCAAGCAGCCTGCTAAAGGCAAGCAGTTGGCGGCCAAGGGGCAGCAGCAGGCGGCAAGCGAGAAGGGCGAGGGGCAGGAGGGCGAGGGGCGGCGGCGGCGGCGCGGCGCGCAGTCCCTCACCGCGCTCACCGCCCTGGGCACCGTTGCGCTGTATGGCAGCGTGCGCGGCGGTATTTCGCTGTTCCACCACGCGCGCCGCAAGTTCCTGACGCAGGTGGGTGCTGCTGGGTGGCTGCGCGGGGATGGCAGGGCAGGGCTGGCTGCGTGGGCTTGTACTGCGTGCACACGCATGTCAATTCTGCAACTTGAGGTGTCTGAGAATACAATCGCCCGGGCAGCAACGCCTCAACCTGCCGCTGCTCCTTGCCCCGTTTTATTGCTCCCCAGCTGCTGCATGATTTGGCGGCGGCGCTGAACGACCTCGGCGCCACCTGGTGGCTTGATTTTGGCTCCCTGCTCGGAATCCACCGAGACGGCGAGCTGATCAAGCACGACAACGACGTGAGGCGCTGCTGTGGCTTGCTGTCATGATGCCACAACTGCCGCTGCACTCCAGACACACACAATTGCAGCTCTGGGTGGCTCGCACTGTTTTTTTCTGCTCATGCAGCGCCACTGTCCACCTGCTTTGTCTTCAATGGTGGTAAGTGCTCATCGTGCCCTCCTGCTTGCTCCGCAGGTGGACGTGGCGGTGTGGCAGCCCGACTGGCCTGCGCTGCTGGCCGACCTGCAGGCTGCGCTGCCGCAGTACTCCATGCGCATCGTGAGTGGCAGCAGGGGTGGTGGTTTACCTTGACGATGTAGCACTCGGAGTGCAGGTGCTTGCAGGATGCTGTTTGCCGCTGCACTGGCCCTGCTGCACCCCGCTGTTGCACTGCCCAGCTGTACCACGCCACAGCCGCCATCGAGCCACCTCTGACCTTTCCCCGCCGTTGCCACGTTTCCACACCCGCAGGTGGTGCCCAGCGACGACCCCAATACGCGCTTCATCCGCGTGTACTGCCCGCTGGGCATGGCGGATGTGTTTGGTGCCACGCCCGCGGGCGACAGTCGTGTGCTGGTGGACTGCGGCCACGGCTCATGCACCGAGATCGACCGGGCGGCGGTGCTACCCACGGGAGTGATGACGTGGCGCGGCAGCAAGCTCAGCGTGCCGGGGGATGTGCCAGCCGCCCTGGAGCAGCGATACGGCGCCAACTGGCGCGTGCCGCGCTACATGGTGCGCTCGCTGGGCTGTGATGGGAGCAGATGTGGCATCTGCTTGTAGGGAGTTGCCGCCGCATGCCTGCGAGCAGGGGGTATGCCTGCTGCATGTGCGTGTGTGCACTGCTGTTAGGTGCAGCTGCTGCTGCTGCCGGCTTTGTCCTGCTTTCCCGCGATGATCAGGTGCCCTCCTTGCTTACTCCTTGCCCCGTTGCAGGACAAAGGCGCGGACGTGGTGGAGGGGCAGAAGCTGTACGCCCGCATTTTCCGAGTGCTGTCAAACCTGGGCATCCGCATCTGAGAGGGACAGGAGCCCCGTTCACACATGTGCCATTTTCCGCTGCCGTTCTTTTTTCTATCGACCTGCAGCTCCCTGAACTCTGACCACGGTTTTTATTAGCGTCTTCAGCCCGCCCCATCTTTCCCCGCTTTTATGTGACCCCCCGCCCACTACCGCACATTGCGGCCGCAGTTTTCCGCTCTTTGTGGGCAGCAGTTTTATTTGCGTCGCCTGTGTTTCATGCTGTCCTCTGCAGCCAAGCGGCATGTAACTCTGTGACAGCTGGCTGCAGGCAGGAACAAGGTATGGGCAGAGCGGGAGCAGCGGTGGGAAAAGCAGGCAGGCAGGTGCACACGTGTCGGTGCGGGAGGGCGTTCTTGCCTCTGGACTGGTGCAGCAACTTGCACTGACTGCAGCGCAGATTTCTGAACGCATCTCAAAACGGTGTGTTTACAGCGTCAAGGCTGCAAATGGCTTGTGGTGGGGAGGTACTTGGGCAATGGAGCGGAAGTTGTGCAGACACTGTACGTGCGACTGCGTTTACCCATCATGAACGCATTGGGTGTCGATTGAATCTGCCCGCACTGGGCACTGTTGGTAGTGTGCAGTAAACCGAGTTTAGGTCAAAAGCGGAGCCCCAGTCCCCGCTGCCTGGTTGATGCCGGGTGGGGCGCAGGCCACGCAGAGGCCACGGCCACCGCTGCCCGTGGGACCGTCCAATGGTCGCCCTATCCAGTTCGAATCTCTTCCGTTCGTCTCTGAGCTGTCCAGCGGCTTGCAGCCTACCTCCCAGCGCCATGAGCAGGCAGGGCAGCGCGCAGGCGTGTGCAGCGAGTGCCTCACTGGCCTGGCGCCCGGCCAGCGGCACCTCCTTCTCTCAGCGGCGCAGCAAGCTGCTCCTCCCAGGCTCGGGTGGCCTTGCAAGCAGGCCGAGCGTGTCGGGCGCACCGCCTGCTGGAGATGGACGGCAGGCCGGCCCTGCCGGCAGCCGCCTGCACCGGTCAACAGCTGGTGGCCCTTCGCGGCAGCGCTGCTAGGCTAAGTGTGCCTGGTGGGCGTTGTGGCATTTCTGATCCTGGTGGGGTTTGCAACCATTCTGATCATTCCCAAGTCGTTCTGGGTGATCATGATACTCACCTTGATTTATTTTTCGATTTGGGGGCCAGGGTTTGACGACGCTGAGATGCAGCAGATCCGTGAGCGCGCCCGCTCTTCGACCCCCACCCCTCCCCTGTCCCGGCCCCCACCCTCCCACCCTGGGCGCACCTCTCCCTCTCAAGAAGAGCTTGACTTTCTTGCTTATAAAATGATCGTTGAGCCCACGCTGAAGCAGAATGCCCCCTCTGATGACACCCCACCCCCGGCACAAGCCGACCCACCCCACCCTCAGCCCATCCAGCCTGTCTACCCTGCGCCGGACATAACTTATTCTGAAGGAGTTGACTTCTTTTAGTTTAAACGATGTGCTTGTGCATGCCACCGCATTGGCCGACCTTTTACCAGGCTACTCAGCGGATGGATCACACGCCTGCTGTACATCCCCTGCATCAATGTCGTCTTGAGCTCGTTGCTGTTTGCTTGCTGGTTTATCGTTCCACTGCCGCCATTTTGGAAGAAATGCACCTGCTGCACATACGGCCCTGATGCCTGTGCATTTATAGACGCAAATATTTGTAAATCACAGAGGGGGCAGAAACCAGTTGCACGAGGACAGCGCCGGCAGCAGCTGCATTCTCCCTGCCCCAGCTGGGGAGCTGCCCCAGCTGCTCCAGCCTAGGCGCAAGGTAGCGTGGTAGTGCAATAGGCAGGGCTGCACATCGGTCACTGCGACAAGCATACACTCGTACAGACTTATGGTTGCATTGCACTGGTGCATGGTAAGTTTTCCATCACAGACAGCAGCATGACAAGGGCAACGTGGATAGCCCACCAAACGGACGCAGTGCCTGCCCGCCTTCCTGTGCATTTGAGTGTGTATCTTGGTTTGCCGGCAGTGACGCAGCAACGCCGTTGATAGGGTTTGGTTCCGCCTAACAAGAAGCAATTTCACCTTTTCAATGCTTGATGAATAGAGTTTTGACGCCAGATCAAATGCGCAGGTGCCACCTGATGCGGCACCGGAGAGAAGGGCCCCCCTCGCTCCTGCCCAGCTGTATTGTGACTTGCACTGTGTCTCCAATTGGCCCGACTAGCGCACCCAGTCTTGCCACTGGCCGCAAACAGCCTGCCTTGGGCGGCACGGGGTGCCTCGAGCCCGCTGCCTGGGGCTGCTGCCTCGAGCTGCACGGCAGCTGCCGCTGAAAACCAGCTTGCTGGCTCTGCTCCATTCACTCTCCAACTACCTCAAACGCCATGCAGACCTGGCTCAGCATGAAAGCAGGGGCTTTCCTGCCCCAGGGCCTGTGGGGGCAGGGGGTCACCAACGGCATGTCCGGCCGCCCGCCGCCGAGGCGCCCGACCGAGGGCG
>VFQO010045059.1_pt1 | contig 11611 bp, 4 predicted proteins | sample 3512331 | NCBI WGS metagenome assembly VFQO01 (sample SAMN10412371, study PRJNA504923) | tailings metagenome | isolation source: Replicate 3 from Balatoc abandoned mine | place: Philippines: Itogon, Benguet | collected 2017-08-28 | reverse complement strand
CGCAGGCGCGCCAATTCCCCGCTGGGGGTACGCAATTCCCCGCGTTCCGGATCCAACGTGAATCCCGAGAAACTGAACACGCTTCCACACCCAAGCCACTGACCGCCAACGGCGGCGCACCATAGAGAGACCACAGCGCAACGGTCAACACGCGCCGGAAAGGCGAAAAAGCGTACAGTTCCCCGCTTTTCACACATCCCGCCACCCGCGCTTTCAGAAGATTTCAGAACTTTTCAGACCTTTGCGCCGCCGTTTTCAGGACCCGGGCGGAAGATCATGCCTAAGCTCTTCATTGGGCTGCACAGCGCGGCCGCGATTGCACCGGGACGGGGATGAGGTGCGGCAGAAAACGGCGATGTGGTCGAACACAGGCCATGCCGGAAGGTTGTTCACCCCGCAAATTCAGGCGGGACGAGCACCATTTCATGGGAAGTGTTTTTGAGTTGCAGGACGACCGGGCTGTCGATGGCTCCACAGCGATCGCTGCGGGAAATGCCGACAGGCTGATTGCGAGCGAAGGCTTCGCTGCGGCGGTGGCGATGATGTCGGCAGAGTTCGTCGCCATTCACGAGATCGCCCCCAGGGCAGCGGCATTGTTTGCAACACAGCAGCGGTGGCTGCTCTGCCAGGCAGCGCTTGCCGAGCATTTTCGCGGGGTTGCGGACGGCCGGCCCTGCCTGACACGGCGCCGCATGGCGCATCTGGCCCTGCAGCACGGCATCGCCAGCCGCAACACCGCTCATGCATTCTTTGATGAAGCTCTGAAATACGGCGTCATACGGCCATCGCACGATGCGTTCGTCCCTTCCGACGAAACCCTCCTGATCCTGATACGCTGGTACAGCCTCCATTTCCGTGCCCTCGACATGCTCGACAGCAAGGCACGCAACGCCCGCTTTCTTGCAGATCCCCAGAACTGGCTGATCGGCCTTGCGCCGGTCGCGGGCAGCACCATGCTCTCCAACCCCGGCGTCCGCACGCCGGGACCGCTCTATACGATCTTCACATGGGCCGATGCCGGCGGCCTTTTGATGGACCGGCTCGTTGCGGGCATCGATCGCATGGTGACGCGGGTCGATGGCGGTTTCCTCACCGATCTCAGCTCGATTTCCTACATGGCCCGGTCCTTCGGACTGTCCCGCGCGCATGCCAGCCGCAAGATCACCGAGGCGGAATCGATCGGCGGGATCGGCTGGAGCGGACGGCGGGGACATTCCCGCATCTGGATCTCGCACGACTTCTACCACGAGTACGCTCGCGCGCAGGCTTACAAACTGCTTGCTCTCGACAAGGCTTTCACCGTCGCGACTGCCCTGGGAAGCACCGGCTGGCAAGTGTCAAAAATGGACGGCGACGATCCTGGCACCTTTTCATAGACCTGCGTGGATGACGCCGCTTGCCGGCCTGTCCGGGCCGGGGTCATTTCAAAGGAAACATGTCGTGCATTTCAGGACTTCGGCTCTTCTGTGCCTTCTGTGGGCAGGAATATCCCTTCCCGCCGCTGCGCAAGATGCAGGCTCGCTTCTACGTGAGCAGCAACGGCGCGAAGACGCCCAGAGACTGGATCGACTGCCGTCCGCCGACGACACGACCCCTCGGGAGAAGCGCGTTGCGGCACCTCGGCAGGGCCAGACGATCGTCGTTCAAAAGCTCATTTTCAGCGGCAGGACCGAGATCCTGCCGGAGGCGGAACGCACGCGTATCGCGGCGTCTGTTCAGGGGCAGCGCCTCGACATCGCCGGCATCAAGGCAATCGCCGACACTGTGACGATGGCTGCGCAGAAGGAAGGGCGGGTGTTGGCTTTTGCCATCCTGCCGCCACAGGACATCACCGAAGGCGTACTGCGTGTCGAAATCCGCGAAGGGCGCCTCAGCGAGAAGACCTTCGAACGCAGCGGCGACGTCCGCATTCGTCAGGGCAGGCTTGAACGCATCGTAGCCGACCTTCCTGCCGAAGGCGTGGAAAAGAAGGATCTGGAGGCAGTCCTGCTACGGATGAACGATCTTCCCGGCGTCACGGCACGGGCGAGACTGGTGGCCGGCAACGCTCCGCAGACCAGCCGGCTCATCATCGGCGTTGAACAGACACCGCTCTTGTCCGCCAGCCTCTGGGGCGACAACGCCGGTTCGCCATCCACCGGCAAGGCGGAGGCGAACGGGCAAGTCGTCATGACGGATCTCTCCGGTTACGGCGACGTCACGCGTTTTACGACGACCCTTTCCGAAGGGCAGAAGTTCGGGCAAGCCGCCTTCAGCATCCCGCTGGGCATCAGCCCGCTGTCCCTCAATGCCAATTACGGTTTTCTGGACTACCGCAACATCGATACCGTCGGTTCCGCCCTCGGACTGGAGGGCCTCGCCCACTATGCTGGCGTCGGCCTCGACTACAGCCTTGTACGCTCGCGCGACGTCAATGTCCGGCTGACCGCTGGCCTCGAATGGAAAGCCCTGATCGATGACAGCCTCGTCGGTCGCCTGCAGGACAAGCGCGTCATCTCGGGCACCCTCGGCATCGGTGGCGACCTGCGCGACGATCTGCTCGGCGGCGGACTGACGAACTGGTCGCTCGGCTGGACCTTTGGCGATCTCGATCTTTCGCGCGTTCCCGGCGCGCTGGCAGCGGACACGGCAAGCCTGCGCACGCAGGGCGTCTTCCACACGCTGAATGGCCAGGTCGCGCGCCTGCAGGCGCTCCCGGGTGATTTCTCGCTGTTCGGCCGCGTCACCGGCCAGTGGGCGAGCAAGAACCTCGACAGCTCGCAGGATTTCTCGCTCGGTGGTCCTTATGGCGTGCGTGGTTATCCGGTTGGCGAAGGCCGCGGCGACATGGGCGTGCTCGGCACGCTCGAGCTACGCTACGACGTGCCTGCGGACATGTGGGGCGCCTTGCAGGTCGCCTCGTTCCTCGATGCCGGCTACGTGCGCGTGAACAGACAGTCGAACGGCATTGCAACCGCCAGTGCGTGCGGCTGCAACGATTACGGACTGGCAAGCGCCGGCATTTCAGCCCGCTGGTCCCGCGAAAACCTGAGCTTCTCCGCAGCCTGGGCGCATGCGCTCGGCTCCAATCCCGGTCGCGATCGCCTGACAGACGAGAATGCCGACGGCAGCACGCGCCGCAACCAGTTCTGGTTGCAGGCCGCGGTCAAATTCTGAGGTGGAAACATGAACAGGATCTACAGGCATATCTGGTCGAAGAGTCTCGGCCGTCTGATCGTGGTGCCGGAATGCGCGCGCGGCTCCGGTGGCGGCAAGGCCGGACGGCGCAGGAACAGGCTGGCAGCGGGCACCCGGATGGAAGGCGGCGCTGCGGCGAGCACCCTCGCGGCGCTGCTGTCTTCCACCGTGCTCGTCTCCCCTGCCCTGGCGCAGGAAACACTGCCCACTGGCGGACAGGTTGTTTCCGGTTCGGCGACGATCGGCGCGAACGGTGGCGCCATGACGATCAACCAGTCCTCCGACAGGATGATCGCGAACTGGCAGAGCTTCTCCATCGGTGCGGGTAACTCCGTCACCTTCAACCAGCCGGGCGCAACCTCTACTGCCCTGAACCGCGTGACCGGGCAGGATCCTTCGCAGATCCTCGGCAACCTCACCGCAAACGGGCAGGTCTTCCTGATCAATCCCAACGGCGTGGCCGTCGGCAAGACAGGTCGCGTGCAGACCGGCGCCTTTGTCGCTTCAACCCTTGGCATCAGCAACGAGAAGTTCCTTGCCGGCCACTACAATTTCACCGGCACAGGCGGATCGATCGTCAATGAAGGCGATATCGCCGGCGGCACCGTCGCGCTGATCGCGCCATCCGTTTCCAACGCTGGCACGATCACCGGCAACACCGCGCTTGCGGGCGGAACGGACGTGCTGCTCGACTTCAATGGCGACGGCCTTCTCTCCGTTGAGGTGAAGGGTTCGACCATGGAAACGCTGGTCGAGAACAAGGGCGTCATCAAAGCCGGCAAGGGTGTGGCCATCCTGACGGCCAAGGGCGCATCGGCAGCTATGAAGGGTGTCGTCAACAACACCGGCACCATCGAAGCAAATTCCATCGGCACGCGCGACGGACGTATCCTGCTGCTTGGCGACATGCAGCACGGCGAGGTCAAGGTCGCGGGCAAGCTGAAGGCGAGAAAGGTCGAAACCTCCGCCGCGAAGGTGAGGATCGACAAGACTGCTAAGGTGGAAACCTCCGGTGGCCACTGGCTCATCGACCCGGTCAACATCACCATCGACGCCGACTATGCGGCAGCACTCCAGGCGTCGCTTGCCACCGGCGATGTCACGGTCACCACATACAACGCGGCCGGTGGCGACGACGGCAACATCACCGTCAACGCTCCGGTGACATGGGGCTCCCATGTCCTGACCCTGCGGGCGGACAAGGATATCGTCGTCAATGCCAGCCTCAACTCGACCGGCACGACGCTCGCGGACGGCCTCGTTTTTCAGTACGCGCAGACGAACGCCGCCGGCAGCTACACGATCAACGCCCCCGTCAATCTTGCCGCCGGCAGCCTGTTCCGCACGCAGAAAGGCACCGCTGCTGCGATCGACTGGACCGTCATAACCGCGCTTGGCGCGGCCGGCAGTACCACGGGCCGGGACCTGCAGGGCATCAACGGCAATCTTTCCGGCTACTACGTGCTGGGCGCCGATATCGATGCGACGGCGACGGCTGGCTGGAACGGCGGGGCGGGCTTCGACCCGATCGGCGATTACGCAGGGAAATTCACCGGCGGGCTTGATGGGCTCGGCCATGTCGTCAAGAAACTCACCATCAATCGTCCGGGCGAAGGTAACGTCGGCCTGGTCGGCTTCATGGGCGGCTCAGAAGGCAATGGTGGCCAGATCGGCAACATCGGCGTTTCCGGCGGCAGCATCAGGGGCGCGTACAACGTCGGCGCACTGCTGGGTGGCACCGAATGGGGAACGATCACCAATGCCTGGTCCACTGCAACGGTAGAGGCGATGGGAGATGGCGTTGGTGGCCTTGTCGGCTACAACAATCGCGGAACGATCAGCCGCTCCCACGCGACCGGATCTGTCCTCGTGCCCACGAGCAATTTCGCACGCTGGAATGTAGGCGGCCTTGTCGGATTCAGCAATGGCGCTGTCTCGGATTCCTTTGCCACAGGCAGCGTGAGAGCCGACAACGCCAACTCCGTCGGCGGCCTGGTCGGCCTTTTGGAGGGCGGAACGGTCCTGCGCTCCTATGCGACCGGCGCGGTCAGCGGCAACAACAATGTCGGCGGGCTAGTCGGCTACATGAAGTTCGATACGAACACGGTAACCCAGTCCTACGCGACAGGCAGCGTCAATGGTGGCGGCTACGTCGGCGGGCTGGTCGGGTGGCTGTCAAAAGGCACTGTGTCCCAGGCCTTCTCGAGCGGCAGGGTCACCGGACAGGTATATGTGGGCGGCCTGGCGGGCGTGGCCAGTCCGGGATCATTCATCCGCGACAGCTTCTTCGATCGCGAAAGCGCGGGGACCGACCGGTTCATCTACTGGCAGCCAGGCTGGGGGTCCCCCACCATGTCCAATGTCGGCGGTTACACGACGGCGGAGATGCTGACGCAGGCGACCTATGCCGGTTGGGATTTCGCGAACGACTGGTACATGATCGAGGGCAACACCCGGCCCTTCCTGCGGTCGGAATATTCGACCGTCATTTCCAGCGTCAACCAGCTTCAGCTCATGGCGCTGAATGTCGGCGCCAGCTACCGGCTGCTGCACGATATCGACTTCGGCAGCCTCCTGACCGACGACAGCCGCTCCGACATGTGGGCGACGTCGTCCTCCGCGGGCAAGGGCTTTTTACCGGTCGGCGACAACGCCAGCATGGGGTTGTTCACCGGCAGGTTCGACGGGCAAGGCCATACGATGTCCAACCTCGTCATCAATCGTCCCGATATGGATGGCGTGGGCCTGTTCGGTCAGACCTACTACGCGCAGATCCGCAATGTGGGCCTTGTCGGCGGCAAGGTGATCGGACGACACAGCACCGGATCCCTCGTCGGCTCGACGAACAATGGGAGCCTCGACAACGTCTTCTCGACGATGAACGTCAGCGGTGCGAACTACACCGGCGGCTTGGTCGGTCAAAACAACGCGCAGATCAACATCGCCTATTCCACGGGCACCGTCACCGGCGCCGACAATGTCGGCGGACTGTTGGGCAGGACATTTTCCACCGTCAGGAACGCCTATGCCAGCGGCGCGGTAAGCGGCAGTCAGGCTGTCGGCGGGCTGGTCGGCACAAACCAGGGTACTCTCGATACCGTCTACGCATCGGGCGCGGTCAGTGGCAGCCAAAATGTCGGCGGGCTGGTCGGCATGAACCTTAGCACCATCACCAACGCCTTTGCCGCGGGTGCGGTCAGCGGCAACAACAATACTGGCGGACTGGTGGGACAGAACCAGGCCACGATCAGCAACAGCAGCTGGAGTTCCGCTGCCTCGGGCCGCGCCAGCGCTTGCGGCAATCCAAACTGCCAGCCACTGACGGACCTCACACTGCAGCAACTGAACGATCCGTTCCGCCTCATCGCGGCGGGCTGGGACTTCGCTTCGGTCTGGGCGACGCCAAAGGCCGGTGGCGCGCCGGTCATTCGTGGTCTGACGTCAATCCCCATCTATAACTACTACGTACGGGTCGGCGGCAATGCCACCGGCACCTATGGCGATACGCCGTCGACCAGCGGTGTCGTGTTCAGCGGCATCGGTGCAGGCAATGTCACCGCCGGCTGGGGCAGCGGGATCAACACGTTCAACGCCGGGACCTATGGCTGGGCCACACCGGGCATGCTGTCGATGAGCTATGGGACGGGTGATGCCAGCGACTACTTCATGGGTTTTGACACCGGTGGCCTGACGATCAACAAACGCGTGATCTCGCTTTCAGGCAGCCGCGGTTACGACCGCACATCGGTCCTCAATGCATCAATCTTCAGCCTGCTCAACCTCGCCAATGGCGAGACGCTCAACCTGACCGGCCAGGGCATGATGGTCGACAACGGTCTCGGAACCGGCAAGGTCGTTGCGCTCGGAACACTCGCGCTTGCCGATGGCACGGGCCTGGCCTCCAACTACACGCTTACCAACGGCACCTATGCCGTCGACATCGTCCGCGCCGTCATTACCGGCATTTCCGGCATCCTCGCTGCGAACAAGACCTATGATGGTTCGACCGCAGCCTCGCTGAACCTGTCAGGCGCGACCTTCCAGGGGCTGGTCGCCGGTGAAGAATTGCTCCTTTCTTCCGCGACAGGCACGTTCTCCGACAAGAACGCAGGAAACGGCAAAACCGTCACCATCACCAACTTCGTGCTCGGTGGTGCTGATGCCGATCACTACATTCTGGACCTTGGTGCGATCACCACGACCGCGAATATCGCCAAAGCTGTGATCAGCAGTGTCAGCGGCATCACCGCGTCGGACAAGGTCTATGATGGCCAGGCCAATGCCACCCTCAATCTTTCGGGTGCCGGATTCTCCGGCATGGTCAATGGCGACAGGCTGACGGTCGCCAGCGCAACCGGTGCGTTCGGTAACAAGAACGCCGGCAATGGCAAGAGCGTCACCATCTCCGGGCTGGTACTGGGTGGCGACGATGCCGACAACTACACGCTTGCCAACACCACGGCTTCGACAACGGCCACCATCGAGAAGCGTAGCGTTTCCGTCGGCGGTTTTACCGCCGCCGACAGGGTCTACAACGGCTTGACGGGCGCCCAGATCGCCAATGTCGGCTCGATCGACAACATGATCGCCGGTGACGATCTGGCGTCGACATTCCTTGCCGCCACCTTCGCGGACAAGAATGCCGGTAACGGCAAGACCGTCACCGTCAGCGGCATCGCCCTGTCGGGCGCCGACGTCGCCAACTACACGCTGGTGAACACGACGGCGACGACGAGCGCGAACATCGCCAAGGCGACGATTTCCGCCGTCACCGGCATCACCGCGTCGGACAAGGTCTATGATGGACAGGCCAATGCCACCCTCAATCTCTCGGGTGCCGGCTTCACCGGCATGGTCAATGGCGACAGGCTGACAGTTGCCAGCGCAAACGGTGCGTTCGGCGACAAGAACGCCGGTAGCGGCAAGACCGTGACTATCTCCGGGCTGACATTGAGTGGTGACGATGCCGGCAACTACACGCTTGCCAACACCACGGCTTCGACAACGGCAACCATCGAGAAGCGCAGCGTTTCCGTCGGCGGTTTTACCGCCGCTGACAGGGTCTACAACGGCTTGACGGGCGTCCAGATCACCAATGTCGGCACGATCTACAACATGATCGCCGATGACGATCTGGCGTCGACCTTCCTCAATGCGGCTTTCGCGGACAAGAATGCCGGTCGCGGCAAGACCGTCACCGTTAGCGGCATCGCCTTGTCGGGCGCCGACGCCGCCAACTACACGCTGGCCAACACCACGGCAACGACGAGCGCGAGCATCACCAAGGCGACGATTTCCGCCGTCACGGATATCACCGCCGCCGACAGGACTTACAACGGCTCGGTAGCAGCCACCCTCGATGCCAGTGCTGCCGGCTTCACCGGCATGGTCAATGGCGACAGGCTGACGGTTGCCAGCGCCACAGGTGCGTTCGGCGACAAGAACGCCGGCAACGGCAAGACCGTCACCATCTCCGGCCTGACGCTGGGCGGCGACGATGCCAACAACTACACGCTTGCAAACACCACCGCATCGACCACGGCCGATATCGCCAGGGCAACGATTTCCGCCATCACGGGCATCACCGCCGCCGACAAGGTCTACAACGGCTCGACGGCAGCCACACTCGATGCCAGCGGTGCCGGCTTCACCGGCATGGTCAATGGCGACAGGCTGACGCTCGCCAGCGCAAGCGGCGCCTTCCTGGACAAGAACGCCGGCAACGGCAAGACCGTCATCATCTCCGGCCTGGCGCTGGGTGGCGACGATGCCGGCAACTACACGCTTACGAACACCACGGGTTCTACCATAGCCACCATCGAGAAACGCACCGTTTCCGTCGACGGCTATAGGGCCGCCGGCAAGGTCTACGATGGCTCGATGGGTGCCCAGATCACCAACGCAGGCGCAATCGACAACAGGATCGCCGGCGACGATCTGTCGTCGACATTCCTCACCGCGACATACGCGGACAAGAACGCAGGCAGCGGCAAGACCATCAGCATCACGGGCATCGCGCTGTCTGGTGCCGATGCTGGCAACTATACGCTGGCCCGCACAACCGCGACGACCACGGCGGACATTGCAAGGGCGAACCTCTCGCTGATCGACTTGATCGCCGCCGGCAAAACCTATGACGGTAACAGATGGGCAACGGTCACGGGCGGCCGTCTCGACGGGGTGCTGGCAGCCGACCAGGTATCCTTCGCCTATTCGAACGCCCTGTTCTCCGACAGGAACGCCGGAACAGGAAAGGTCGTGATTCTCGGAGGGGTCACGCTTTCCGGTCAGGATGCCGCGAATTATGCGATCGCCGATACCGCCGTGACGACGGCCGATATCGCACGTGCAACGATCTCGGCGATTACCGGAATTCGAGGTGTGAATAAGACCTACGACGGAACCACGGATGTGCGGCTCGACTACGCGCAAGCTGTCTTCGTCGGTGCCGTGGCCGGCGATGCGCTGCAGGTTGGCGCGGCAAGCGGCCAGTTCATCGACGCCAATCCCGGGCAGGGCAAGACGATCAGCATCACCGGCTTGCGGCTTGGTGGCGTCGACGCGCAAAACTACGTGCTGAGCAACGACATCGCATTCGCCACTTCAGATGTGAATGCACCGTTCAACCGCCCTCTTCCGCCGCGGACGCTGGTTCCCGAAGGTTTTTCGACCTCCCAGCTTTTTGCATTCGGCACAGCACACGCGCATGCAGAGCCGGCACTGGTCGAGTTCCCGGCATGGCCGTGGGTCTCGTTCGCAGACGAGGCGACATTTTTCGGGAATGGACAATAAATGGCCAGCAATCGGTTCTTCAGAAAAACCGTGCAGATCGTGGCCAGTGCACTGTGTCTGCCCGCTCTCCCGGCGATGGTTGCGCAAACGCTGGCAGCGCCGTTGCCCGGTGGTGCCGGTTCACTCGTCGAAACCTATCAGGACTGGGTTGTGGCCTGCCAGGGGCGTGACGAACAGAGCTTTTGCGTCATGCGGCAAGTGCAGAGCAACAACCAGACGGGCCAGAATGTCGTCACCGTCGAATTCTCGGTCGTGCAAGGCAAGCTCAATGGTGTGCTGCTGCTTCCCTTCGGATTGGCACTCGCCGATGGAGCCAGCGTGAAAATCGACGCCGATGCGAAGAGCCAGCCAGTGCCATTCTCCACTTGCCTGCCACAGGGCTGTCTCGCACCGGTGTCATTCGAAGCGGACGACATCGCCAGGCTCAAAGGTGGCACCGTTCTCAACATTGCAGCCAGATCGTTCTCACCTTCCCAGCCGCTCGACCTGAAGATCTCTCTGAGAGGTTTCTCGGCCGCGTTGAGCCGTGTCGCCGAGCTGACCAAGTAAGATCAGGTGGTTGCCGGCCCAATCCGGCCGGCCATCGCCAGCCTTAATCGCGTTCTTCAATAGACAGCCGAAAGCCTGATTTGTCCGGCAGATCATTTCAGGAGAAAAGTGGAAGCCGGTATATTAGAAAACTCTAAACCATTGATTTCATTTAAAATCCGATACTATTTTCACAAACTAAAATAAGCTCATATACGTATATGGAAGTTCGTCGGCGAAGCCATTCGCTAAGATTTATGTCTGTTTGAGAATCACCCAAATAAAGTCTTTTACAAGCCTACTTATTCGTCTTATCGTTATACTTCGTGTCTATGTAGAATTGAAGCCATAACCAAGTTCTCATCCGCAGGATGCAGAGCATGGACTGGTTGTGCTCTGGCATGTTGGGGGACGGGTATGATCGCTTTCAAACGCGACGCAAGTGGCGTTTACCTAGCTGATACCCCTACCAATGCCAGAGTAGCTTTCCTGTTTCAGGACGCGACCCGCAGTGACCCGACATTCAACCTGACGGCAGAGAGCTGGATCGATCCGGCGCAGCTGGGTTACGTTGCCTTTTTCGCGCCTTCGGCCACGCGCGACTGGAAGGCTTTCGAAGCCGGTATCCGCGCTGCCTTTACGTCCAATGCCGGGACGCAGATCGGCTGGTTCCCGGAACCGCTGACCGTCGCGCCGGTGCTGGTTGCGGTGATGGGACAAGGCACTTCCACGCCAACGGTATCGCAGTCCTTCTCGCTGGCGTTCAGGCAAAGCGTGACGTTCCAGGTACAGCCGGACCTGTTCGGGCTGTCGACGACGATCCTGTTCGACGACGCTTCCAACAGCCTGCAGATCGCCAACAGTCAGCCGCCGGCCGCACTGCTTTTGACGGCGACGCCGCCGGCAGGTGCCACGGTAACCTTCTATTCACAGGCGCCTTATGCCAGCCTGGCGCTCACCGGACCATATGCCGGAACGGTGAATGCGGCGTTCGAACTCGCCGCCACGGACCTCGTCCAGTTCGAAGCCGGCCTGATGTATTTCAGCCCGCCAACGGGTGGCGGGCTGGTCGGCGCCTTGAGCTATCCAGTCTTCCGTGGCGCGGGTGGAGCGA
>VFQO010002376.1_pt1 | contig 11611 bp, 9 predicted proteins | sample 3512331 | NCBI WGS metagenome assembly VFQO01 (sample SAMN10412371, study PRJNA504923) | tailings metagenome | isolation source: Replicate 3 from Balatoc abandoned mine | place: Philippines: Itogon, Benguet | collected 2017-08-28 | reverse complement strand
GCAGATGTCCAGCACTTGCTCTCCAGACATGCCGCAGGCCCGGAGGAACCGCTCGGCAATGAGCCGCCGGTTCAGCACGGCCCAGGTTATCGCTTGGTCGTGCTGCACCAAGTAGGTCTGTCCCTGCTCCCCGTCGGCAGGCATTCCTTCGCCGAATTTCTCGCCGCTGTGGATCTGAAGTATCGCCTGCCCCAAGCCGCGCGAGCCGCTGTGCACCATCATCCAGATACGATCGGCACCCAGCCCCAATGCAGTAAATCGCTCACCATCGACCACTTCCTCAACTTGCTGGAACTCGACGAAATGGTTGCCTCCGCCGATCGTGCCCAAGGCAGGACTGGCAAGGTCCTTCGGCAAACCAGCCCCGGCCAGAGCACTGCGAGTGTCGCCGGGCCATGGACCATCCAGTCCCTGCAACTTGCGTTCGACCCCCGCGACCTTGAACTTTCGCGCAAGCCGGTCGGTTTGCCAAAGGGCCATTCCGCAGCCGATATCGCTGCCGACCAAGTGCGGCCAGATCCGGTCAGGTGACCAGAATGCCGCGCCTACCGCTATGCCGTTTCCGGCATGAAGATCGGGTAGACCGACCACGCGTTCCATCCCGGGAAAGTCCGCTACGGCCTCAAGTTGATCGACAGCCAGCGGGTCAAGACGCGATGGATCACCAACAATCAACGTGATTTTCGGAGACAGCCTCATCGCGCAGCTCCTTTCATGCCTTGCTGATGCGTTGGCAGGACATCCGCCAGCAAGGCAATGTCCTTCAAAACGCCATCACGCGGGTCAACGAAGAAGGCTCTGCGCCTCGACCAGCGGCTTGGTCTCTTGAGAACCTCGCCTTCGAACATCCATTCGCACCATCGCCCGACAGAAATGCGCGTCAAGACGAAGTCCTCGATATGCGCGCGCACATGCATCTTGACCGTGCTTCCGGTATCGAGCCCGGCGCAAATCTCGCTATAGACAGCATTCCACGCTTGCCCACGCCGACTGCGCAGGAAGCGTACCAGCGGGGCAAGGTTTTCGTTGAGCGACTTGGAATAGGGCGCGCCAATTCGGGCATGGCGCTTCAAGCCAATATGGTGCGCATCGTGATGTGGGGTCCTCTTCAGTTTGGGAGATGCGGCGTGGCTGGCGCCCCAGCGGGGGCGCTCGACAATCACCTTGAACATGTCAGCGCGCATGACGAACCTCCCCGAAACAAGGAGAATCCGAAGGGTGACTGACAAATGAAGTATCGAAAAAACTAGCGGCTAGATTGCCGCAAGAACGGGTCAGGCGCGCAAAGTCGCCCGAGTGCAAATTGCCCATGCAATCTGTTCCTGAAAATTGGGAAATGAGAAGTTTGTTACGGTGCGGGCGATTGCTACGCGCATTGTCTTCTCCTTTCCGGTTTCAGAAACAGGCCGATCTTGGCTGCGCGCGCCCTTTAAGTCACGTTGACGCGGCGCGCAAGAGGGACATAGTTGCGCACCCTGTCTTGTGAGGGCTAGCTTGAAAACCATCCTGTTCGTTTGCAGCCAGAACCGCCTTCGCAGTCCCACTGCGGAGCAGGTATTCGCTGACCACCCAGGCGTTGAGGTTGCCTCAGCCGGGACGAACAACGATGCCGAAAACCCGCTGACCGGCGAGCTTGTCAAATGGGCAGACATGATCGTGGTGATGGAAAGGCAGCACAAGGCAAAGCTACAACGGAAATTCCGGACTTCGCTACGCGGCCAACGCATCATCTGCCTGGACATCCCGGATGACTACAGTTTCATGGATCCGAATCTCATACACCTCTTGACCACCCGGATGGCGCGGCATCTGCCAAGAGCGTGAAGCGCTGACACTGCGGACGTGTACGGTGCCAGTTCGAAGCGTCGGAACCGGTCGTACATTCACGTTATTCGGAGCACGGCGGCGGGACCGGGTCTGAGACAAAGTTATCATTTGCCGCCGCTCTCGAGAACATCCGGTACTGCCAAAACTGGTAATTCGTGGTGCTCGACGCTGGCGCTCATTAGAGCGGCCAGATACTGTGTACGGCGATGAAAAAGTCTTCGGTCGCTCCGCACCCAACTTATCCAAGGCTCTCGCAAAATCCGCAGGACGAGCATGCGTTTTGGGAGCTCGGCTCGCGACGGTTCGAGCAATTTGCGCGCGCGCTGCATGCAGCCCAGCCCGACATCCTTAGCACGAACCTATACGGTCCCGATGGGCAGGAGCAGTTCGGTGTTGATCACATAGCGTTTCATCGACACGACCCGGCACCTTATCTTGAAGTTGGTCAATCCAAGGCCGAGCGCCGGTTCGGACAAAGCGACATCCGTGCAGCCGCTGACAAGTTCCTAAAGCATTGGGACAGTCACTGGCATGAAAAGGACGTTCGTCGCTTCATCCTATTCGTTGGATGTTCCATCAAAAGCCGCCAGGCGAGTGACGAGATCATCGCCCAAACCCAGAAGTTTGCAGCCCTCGGAATTCAATTTTCCGTGTGGGACTCGTCCCAAATCTATGACCGGCTGCCCGGCGCGAATGTCGCAGTTCGAACCTATCTCGGCCAAGTCTGGTATGAACGGATATTCGGCAAGCCCACCGGGCCACTAACCGGCTTGCAACAAGCTCTAGAGCGCGGTTGGGACCTGAGCGCAGTCAGCCTTCAACATTATGTGACCCGGCTCAATCAGGCTGAGACTGGAGAGATCGCGGAACTCAAGCGCCGTGTAAGGCGGGGAGAAACGCCCCGCGTTATCGCGGAACTCGAAAGTGCGTTACGCTCAGAAGCCGTCGATGCCCTCAGCGCGAGCGTCAGAGCGGAGAAACTCCGGCTTCTAGCTGGCCTGCTTATTCCCTCGGAGAACTTCACCCGGGTTCGACAACTGCTCGATCAAGCCGACGCGCTCGAAGGCGAGTCGAAAAGGCTGAGAGCACTTCTACTTCTTCAAGAGCTCGGCCCACAGCCACTGCTGGAAGGCGTCTCCGCTGAGACTATGGCTGAGTTGGCCGACGTGCGGGCCGTGGCGCTGCTTCGTCAGCGTCAATCACAGGCCGCTTACGGTGAGTTAGCAGCCCATATTGATGGGGAAGACGCTCGGGCAGAGACCCTTCGTCTCGCCGCTCTGGCAAAGCTGGTCGCGAATGATCGCGACGAGGCCGTCGCTCTGGCAGAGCGAGCCCTTGCCCGCGAACCCGAAACGCGTGCTTGCCAGCAGGCGCTCGCCATCTGCCAGTTTCAACGCGCGTTGGCACCTTCGGTCGAGATTGCTGTCGGCGAGTGGCCACCGCCCATCGATCAGCCTTTGGTTCGACTGTCGGATGCGGCTCGGCGGGACTTGGAAAAGGCGGAGTCCCTTCTCAGGGTGTTGATTGCCAATCCTGCTTTGGATGCGCACCGTTCTATGGTCATGTGGCACTTCGGCGTCTTGGCCTGCATGCCTTGGCGTCACGCAGACACGACACAGCAGTTGGCTCAGCTACAGGCCGATGGAACGCTTCCGACGCCGCTCATCGCATGGGCACTCTCGCGAGCCCTGCCGTTCGACAGGGAAGCCGCCATCGCGCAATGCGACGCAGCGCTTGCTTCTGATCCCAATGATTTCGAGACGCTGTTTATCCGCGTGGCGCTTGCAAACGCGGATCGCGACTTCGCGCAAGCGCGTCGAATTCTTCAGACGCATTCAAACGCCCTTGAGGCTGCTGGCCATGCCGAAGTGCGAGATTACTGGCTAGCCGTCATCGACATCGAGACTCACCACCCACCAAGCGAGAGCGCGCTCGACGCACATCCATGGCTCCGCCTTCGCCGAGCCATGGATGTGCGTCGAAAGAAGGCGCGACGCATCGAAATCTCCGCGGTCCTCGATGAGCAACTCGCCGATAAAGGTGATCCACGCGTCATTCTGGCGGCCACCCAAATGCTGATCGAGGCTGGCTGGCATAAGAGCGCTGTGAAGTCGGCGCCTTATCTCATTGAAAGAATCGGCACCGCCGAGGCCTTGGCGGCAGCCGCGCATGCTTACTATCGAAATGGGCAGCCGTCGCAGGTGCTATCAACGCTTGGACATCTGCACGCTTTCCCGGGCGGAACGCTCCCCGTTGAATTGGAAAGGTTGCGCGCGAATAGTCTTGCTGCCGCAGGTGAGTTGGTCGGTGCACGAGACGTCAGCCTGTTTATTGCCCAATCGACGAAACGCCCTGACGATCTGTGGCGCTCGATTCAGCTCCAGCTTGCGATTGGGGCGGCGCCGGAAGCTCTCGCGTTGTACGAACAACATGCCGCGGCCTTGGTGCAGCCATCGCCTGGGCATATCGCCTTGGCGCGCGCAATCCTACAGTCTCACCCTGACGCAGCGATGCGCATCACCCGGCTTATCTCTGCAGACGCCCCCGACGAATATGTGACGGCAGCGTTCGATCTGGCTCTCAAGCTGAAAATGGCGGCCGAACAGCGCGTTCTCACAGGCCGCCTCCAACAATTGGGCGCGCAAGGACGTGGCGGCGTCACACTTATCTCGATTGACGACATCGTAAAGATGATGCGGGAGCGCCGCGAGCAGGTCGAGCGGACGTTCGAACTTTATGCTAATGGACACGCGCCAATCTATGTTCTGGCAAGCTTTCGACAGGAAGCGCTGGCCTCTACCTATCTTGGTCCGCTTCTAAAGGCACCCGAACCCACGGAGCGCCGGGCGATTCTCTCGACGCGCTACGGTCGGCGCCTGGAGGAAGACCCATGGCCGGATGATCGCACCCATGTGCGCCTTCTGGTGGACCTCACCGCACTACTGACCGCGAACGGGCTCGCAATTCTGGAAATCGCCGAACGCGCCTTCGCGCCGCTTTGGATTGCGCCCGAAGCCGTTCCTAGCTTGCTGGCGCTTCGATCGGACAGCGAGATCGCGCAGCCTGAACGCATTGACGCCATGCGCTCAGTCCTGGCGCGTGTCGGTGATGGAGAGCTTCGCGATCAGGCGCAGCTATCGGCGATCGACACCTATCACGTGCTTTGGGAAGGTGATGACGGAGAGCCAAATTCTACTTTGTCCTTTCATCGCCTATTCGACGTCATAGCGGAGCCGCTCGGGAACCGAGCCAAGACGAGCGCGCGCGATACATTAGGTGCGACTCTCGACGCTGCTGCCATTGGTGCAACACCTCCGAATGGCGCCGTCGTCACACTTGACCACGGCATCTCCGTTACGTTGGAAGAGGCGAACCTACTCGGCGCCCTGTGCGCGCAGTTCCAGGTCGGAATCCAGGCAAGCGAGATCGCAGAAATCCGCGCGACGGTCGCAGATGCGGATCGTCGGCAGGCGACCGTGGAAAGCCTTTCTGCCCTTATCGGTAAAATCCGCATTGGTCTCGAAGACGGAACCTACAAGAGCGTTCCGGTTGGCGATGTTCAGCAGCCGGACCATGCGGGGCGGAGTTTCATGCAACTCCTCCAGTCGCTGGCTTCGGACGGAGGGATCGCATGGTTCGACGACCGTTATACCTCGTCGATCAACAATCAGAGTCTCCGAATCGCGACAACGGTCGAAATTCTCGATGCACTTTTCCGATATGGGCGGCTGACAGAGTGTCAGCGAGACAATTTTCGGCAGCGCCTGCGTGCCGCGCGCTGGCTCTTCATGCCGCTCCGGGGCGATGAGATCGCCCGCTTCATGCGACCGGCGGTGCGAAATGGCCAGCTTCGAGAAGGCGAAGACCTCGCCATCATTCGCCGGTCCGTCGGCGAGGCCCTCATCCATCGCCGGCGTCTGCAATGGCCCGAGCCGGCAGCGCTCGAACATGGTATCAAGGGCGAAGTCCCATTCTTGCTCGATTCCGGGCATGCAATAAACCAAGCCCTCGCGGCTATCTGGAACGACGACAGCTGGACCGTTGACGACGCCGAGGTCGCATCGGCCTGGATTGTCGATACGCTAGAGATGAGCCTTTTCCCCATGCAGGTTCTTGCGGCCGGGGATCCTCGATCTGACAGCCTGCTCGGTATCCATCTCGGCGGGTTGGCGCTCGTCGCCATCCAGATATCTTCAGGCAAGAGGTCCGAACAGCGCCAACGCGCCTATCTCGACTGGTTCTGGCGGCATGTGCTTGCAAACGCGCTGCGCGTCCGCCCTGAAATACGCGGCGGCCTTGAAGAGATGATCGAAGGCCATCTGACGCGGACCGACGACGGACTGATGGAAGATCGCCTGTGGCTTGCGCTGTCAGGGCGGGCGCTGAACGCCATGCCACTGCCGCTGCGTGTGTCGCTGCTTCAGCGTCCCGGTATGCGTGAAGCCTTCAATCTCCCTGATCACGGGCAGATAACGGTCGACGGTTTCGACTTCGACGAACGGGAGTTTTGGGACGCCATAGTCAACACCTCTGTTGGTCTGGTCAAGAAACTGAAGACGATGCGTGGTGAAGCGGCGACCGTCGCATGGATCGAGAGCAAAGACGATCCTCACCTGAAACTGATGGTCGGTCGGAGAAAGATGCGGCTCGACTCCTGGCCGCGTCGGATCGCCAGCGATGACGCCACTGTTCGAAAGGAAGCGCTTCTCGAGCGGGCCGGCGTCATGGACATGTCGGACACAGACTTGGACGCGTTCAATGCATCGCTTGCCTCGACGAACCCGACCCACATGCGCGTGCGGGCGAGCCTCGCAAAATCGCATGACGCGATGCAGCAATGGTATGCCGACCTAGACATTGGCATTCGCGAGAGGCGCGCGTTCGCGTTGGCCGATCTCAAACCCGATGCGATCGACAAGCTTACCCGGCACCTTCGCTTGGACGACGATTTTGAGCATGCGGCACAAACCCTGATCGACGAGCGCGGACTGGTCGTGGCTGTGCGCAGGCTCGGCGGCCTTCCCATTGTCCCACCAGCGTCTATCGTCACTGCCCTCGTGTCACTCGACGAGCCCGGGATGGTCCGCTTCCTCGACGAGGTCGAAGGTGAAACCTCACCGCCCTGGTCGCAGCTCTTTCTTGCTGATGCGCTGGCTGCCTGTGACATGAGCGAATTAACATCGGCCAGGGTCCGCGGCTGGATAGACCGCGCGCTGTCCGAGGAGCTCGCTCCACTTTGGGACCTCTATATCGCCCTAGCCCAGTTCACAGCGACCGAAGCCTATGCCGATCCGAAGTGGGCTACACTGTCCGCACGACAGCAGCTTGCCGCCTGCTGGTCGCACGCCAATTCGCTTACAGAGGTGCTCGTAGCCGGCCATGTGGTTATCGAGAAAGTGCTCGAGATGATCGCTGCCAATCGACTAGTTTCGCCCCGCATTCTGGTCGAGCAACTGGATCAGTTCACTCAGGACACCGCCAACCCCAGGCAGATCACTGTCGATCGTGTGAAGGCGCATTTAGCGGCGCCTGTGTTGATCCAGTTTGAGAAGCAAGCTTCTCATCAACAATGGGCGGAGTCTAAACTCCGTCAGCTGGTCGTCGAAATCAACGACGAAGGTGAGCATCCCCGCATGGACATCATTCGCGGGTCATTGGCGCCGGGCAACGCGTTGCCCAGTAGGCTGAATGCCGCGCTGGGGGACGTGTTTGACGCACACTATCCAAATGCCGGCGCAATATTCCGCGACAAGTTAGAGGGGTTGCTAACAGAGTTGCTAGCCGCCGAGCCTGGCAGCCGAGAAGCCCTCGCCGGCTGGCAATTGTTGCGCCAGGCCGGCGCCGATACGCCCTTGCCAAAGGATCTGGCTGACCTTGCACATGAGCGCACTAAGGACTGGGATCTATCTCTTCCCGGTGAAGAGCTGGAAAGCGCGCGCTTCCACCTTCTCACCTTCGCTGCGCTCGCTGCGGTGAACGGCTGGGTTGATCAGGCTGACAGAATTGATGCCGCCGCGATAACCCTTGGCCCGCGTGAGGGCGACGACGAGGCCATGGTACTGTTCGAGATCGCAATCTGGCGGGCTACGATGATCGCCGACATTCCCGAGCGCCTGCAATTTTTGGCTCGCGACCTATTGCGGCTCGCACGCCATGAGCGGCTCCGCGAGCAAGCGATTGTTGCCGCGCGTCATTTCGCTCGTAACTTGTCGGGCCAGCATGCAGAGCCGTTTGTGGACGTCGTCGGCGAGCTGCTCGCCAGCTATTGACGGTGAAATGGTCGTCCGCGGCTTTCAAAATTTCCCAAGCCGTGTCAGGTCGACCACTCATCGAGACAATTGATGCGAACATTCGGCGCGCTTCTGCCGCTTCTACCCAGAAGCCCAGGTGCATACTAACTGCGGGTTCCGGCGTGAGCGGACACTAAACTGACTGCTCTCAAATGTCGTGAGTTGGTCAAATAGTGTCGTTCGCACAGGGGGCTACCCTTGTGGAGCAGTATTTGGCGCTCAATCGTATCGCTCGATCATGGCAGCGTTGCGTGCTGCGGTGTTATCGTTTTCCCGACCGACGACGACCGCATAGGCCGGCGTGCCGAGCACGTGATAGAATTGGATGCGGACCGCGACTAGGTCAGCAACGCCGCCGACGGAGATCAAGGTGGTGACCTCTGGCGGGATCGGCGAGTCGGTCTTGGAGAAAGTACCACCAACGTAAGTCGACAAATCGTCATCGCGATCGAGAATTACATCAGTCAGGCACGGGATAAACCCATCGATCCCTAATTCGGCCACTGCGAAGGCATGCGCCGTCTTGGCGAGGAAACGAAGGAAATGGCTCCTGTTCACCTCGCCAACCTTCATCGCGACGTTGCGCGCGCCGGTCTCGTTGCGAACCTCGTCTATAATGCGGCTCGCTGCCGGCATCTCAACAAAGCTCCACGGACTCCCGTGATCGCCACCGTCGGCAGCATTGTCGTTGAACAGCCAGGGCTCAGGAAGCTGCCATAGGTTCAGCGCGAGCGGCGCGTCGTCGGGTTGGAAGCTGCGTGTCCCGAGATCGCGCAGAAGCACACCCCGCTCGTCGACCTCTGCGAATGGATACTCTACACTGGTGGGACGGTCCTTTGCTTTTGCTCGGCTGGGCGCTTCCACCTGCAGCCTGAACGTCCCCAGCTGCTTCTTGAGGACCTCCTGCTCGTATCGTTGGATGATGGCCGCACATGGCTTGCACGTGGACTTTTGGAACACAAGCGTGTTGTGACCAAGCGCATAAGGAATGACATGCTCATCGGTCAATTCATCGGGCGGGAGTACCCGGCCGCAATAGATGCAGCACCCTGGCGACGCGATCACGCGTTTTTCATAGCGGCCGAGGTCAAATTCTTGCAGCTTCACGTTGGTGCCTTTTGCACCAATCGCTTGCGCAAGTTCGACCGAGGCCGTTCCTTGAAACTAATAGAATACGCGTCGATTTCCATTTTCGCCACGGGAACCCCGATCGCCTCGCCTGCCGCCCGGACGAGCGCTTCGTCGTCAAGTGTTACTCTAGACCCGAGAAAAATCTTCGTCACAGCCTTTTCCGAGCCGTAGCCAGCACTTCCCTGTTCGACCTTGAACAGCCGCCATTCGCGTTCGCTCGCCCAGCGCACGGTTTTACTAGAAAGGCACAGGCGCGCCCGGTCGATCGACGTGCTGTTATCCTTGAGCAGAACCGGCTCGAGCTCCGAGTACATCATCCGTGTGATGGCGATATCCCGGTCGAGCCCCTTGATAAGACGCGCAAGATTGTACTGAACGCACATGCCTGCAAATTGATCAGCGTAGTGGGCCCACATCGGCTCATGGTCGTAGACCTCCGACATTGAAGCTATACCCATTGAGTCCATCGCCGCCTGAACCCGGTCGCGGCTCTTCTCGCTGCCAGGGTTTTTCGCGAACCGCGCCGAAAGGCGGTGCAGGCCCTCCATCGGATCGTTCATTGCTGAATAAGCCGGGCAATAGATCACCCCGTCGGTGAGCGCCTTAAGCTCGCGTGCGGCCTTCACTCCAAGCGGTCGGTATCGATAAAGGTTGGATGGCTTGGCGTAGATTTTAAGTTCCGCCATGGCGCGCCCTCCTTTGCGCTGGCCGGGGACCGGCCTTCGCTGTTCTTAACATTCATCGCGCAGCCGCAATACCAACGATTGAAATGACCGGTAAGTCCCCAATGTCGGTCGCCTCGACAGGCTGCAGGTAGCTAAAGAACGAAGGGCGGCTGCCAGAATCGCGCCAATACGACCATAAAGACAATTAAGGGGACGCCTTCCCAACGGTCTGCATCGGAGCGAACCATCGGCACCTTCTTGTCGGAAGAGCAGTCGTTCGCCTACACCCTTTACTGCTCGCCTGAACGTCAGGCCGCATTGCGATTCTGGCCGCTCAGTCCGGACAGTCGCTTTCGTCCGCACGAGCCGACTAAGCGACTGCCTCCAAGCCCTTGCGTTGAATGATCGAGAGCAACCGCAGCGCCGGTCCACCCGGTCTCTTCTTCCCTCGCTCCCAATCGGACACAAGGTTCTTCGAGACATTGAGATAGCGCGCAAAGACCGGCTGCGAGACGTGCTCCGCCTCGCGGATAGCCTTGATCTCCTCAGGCTGGAGCGGCGTTGCCGGGACAAGGCATGTGTCATCGAACTCGCGCAGCGTGCGCTTGTCGATGGCTCCGCCTTCGTGGAGCCCCTCCATCATCTCATGAACAGCAGCTAGCGCTTCGCTCTTATAGGTCCTGGGCATCATCATTCACCTCGAACAGTCTGTCCTCGCGCACTTCGGTATCGATTTGCGCCTGCGTCAGCGCGAGCACGATCTTCGCGGCCTGCTTGTAGACCTTCAACTCGGCCGCGCTGAGGTTGGCCTTGTCGCTCTTGGCGAAGCCAAAGGCGAATATGGCCCTCTCCTCATGGCGGAAGAAAACCAGCGTGCGGTAGCCGCCAGACTTGCCTCCGCCTTCACGCGCGACGCGCTGCTTGATCAGGCCGCCGCCGAGATCGGCATCGATCAAGCCGCGATTGGCCAGATCGATGGCCGCGACAAGCGTCGCGTCGCTGATCCCTTCCCGGTTGGCGAACTTCGCGAACCAGCGGCTCTTGTAAATGCGGATACGCGGCTTACCGGTCATGGATCAGCGTCCCGATATCACACATAGTATTATAGTTCAATGAATGATCCTCGCCCATGGCATCGGCTATGAGTTCGCCGATCCGCTCCGCCGCGTCGAGAACCGGGCCATCATCGAGATGCGCATAGCGAGAAGTGGTCTGCAACCGCGCGTGGCCGAGGAGTTTGCCGATCATCGGCAGTGTCTCGGAGCGAGCAGCGGCATGGCTGGCAAAGCTGTGCCGCAAGTCATGTATCCGGACTCCTGGCAAATTGGCCTCGGCCTTCACGACTTTCCAGAACGCGTCGATGCTGCCGACAGGACGCCGGGTCAGCTTGTTCCAGAACACTGGATCGGATCCGCCGCGTCGTTCGAGCGAGGCAAGCAGCGTCCGCGCCTCGTCGCCGAGCCAGACTGTGCGTGGACCGGTCTTGCTGTCGTGCAAGAGCAACCGCCCGCCCTTCACCTCGCTCCAGGTGAGCTCCGTAATCTCGGAACTCCGGCATCCCGTCAGCAGCAGCAAATAGATGATCGTCGCATGCAGCGGATGACTATGGATTTTGCGGTTCAGCACCTCGCCCAGTCGCGCAATCTCTTGATTGGAGAGGAAACGCTCGCACTTCCGGCGCTTGTTTGGCCGAATGTA
>VFQO010045057.1_pt1 | contig 11613 bp, 11 predicted proteins | sample 3512331 | NCBI WGS metagenome assembly VFQO01 (sample SAMN10412371, study PRJNA504923) | tailings metagenome | isolation source: Replicate 3 from Balatoc abandoned mine | place: Philippines: Itogon, Benguet | collected 2017-08-28 | reverse complement strand
CGAGGCGCTGGCGGAGGCCGCGCGACAACTCGGCGGCCTTCTGCTTCATGCGGTCGGTCAGCCCGACACGCGCCGCCGCCTTTTCGACGGCGAGCTCGACAGCGCTGCCGGTCAGGCCATGCGCCCGCGCCGCAAAGGTCAGGCAGCGCCGGACGGTGAGCGAGTCGTAGAGGCCGAAAAAGTCCGGCAGGAAGCTGAGATTCTCGTGGATTTCACGCGGGTTCGCCCGCGTATCCAGCCCGTGAATGATGACCTGCCCGCTATAGGGCATCTCCAGCGCCGCAAGGCAGCGCATGAGGGTCGTCTTGCCGGCGCCATTGGGGCCGACAAGCGCCGTGATCGTGCCAGGCTGAATGGTCAGGCTGACGCCGTTCAGAGCGCGTTTCGTTGGATATTCGTAGACGAGGTCACGAACCTCGATCATGTCGACTCACGGGCAGTTAAGGCGGAGGCCGCCGACGCTCCCTTGTAGCCGATTGGATGCCCCCGCCAAGCAGCGGATCGCACAATTTGCCGATCCGCCGCTTTGGGAACTCGGTTAACCCGTCACAAGGCTGACGGAGGCTCAAGCCCCCATCTGCCCGATGATCGCGACCGAGCACACATTCGACGACGGCGCGCCGCCGAGATTGTGCGTCATGCCGAAAGTCGGGTTCTTGAGCTGGCGCGCGCCGGCCCGGCCCTGAAGCTGCAGATACATCTCGTAGAGCATGCGCAGACCCGACGCGCCGATCGGATGGCCGAAGCACTTCAGACCACCGTCGATCTGACAGGGGACCTGGCCGTCGGCATCGTAGAAACCGTTGAGAACGTCCTTCCACCCCTCGCCTTCGCGGCTGATGTGAAGGTCTTCCATCGTCACCAGCTCGGTGACCGAGAAGCAGTCATGCACTTCCATCATCGAGATCTGGCTGCGCGGATCAGTGATGCCGGCTTCCTCGTACGCCTTGCGGGCCGCGATGCGGGCCGTGTGGAAGTAGCTGCCGTCCCAGCTGTTGTGCTGGCTTTCCAGGCCGTTAGACACCGAGAGTTGCAAGGCCTTGACGGAGATCAGGTCCTTTTTGCCGAGGCTGCGGGCGATTTCGGGGGTGGTGACGATGGCGGCGGCGGCGCCGTCCGAGACGCCGCAGCAGTCGAAGAGGCCGAGCGGTTCGGCAATCATGGGGGCGTTGAAGCACATCTCTTCGGTGATCGGCTTCTGCAGGTGGGCCTTGGGGTTCTTGGCGCCGTTGGCGTGGCTCTTCACCGAGACATGGGCGATGGCGCGCTTGAGGTCTTCCTTCGAGACGCCGTGCTTGGCGCGGTAGGCCGAAGCGAGCTGCGCGAAATTACCGGGGGCCGAGCCGTTGGCGACCCAGAGCGGGTTCAGCGTGCCGGGCTGGCCGGTCGGCAGACCGCCATAGCCGGTGTCCTTCAGCTTCTCGACGCCGATGGCGAGCGCGATGTCATAGGCGCCCGAGGCGACGCCATAGACGGCGCCGCGGAAGGCTTCCGAGCCGCCGGCGCAGAAATTCTCGACGCGGGTGACCGCGACATTCGGGAGGCGCAAGGCGATCGAGGCGGGCGTGCCGCCCTTGCCGACGCCGACCTCGTCGATATGGGTCGAGTGCCAGGCGGCCTGGATCATCGAATTGTCGATGCCAGCATCGGCCAGCGCCTCAAGGTGCGCCTCGACCATCAGCTCTTCCGCGCCGACGTCCCAGCGTTCGCCGAACTTGGAGCAGCCCATACCCAGAATGGCGACCTTGTCGCGAATGCCCGATGCCATGTCCGTTCCTCCAGTTTTCTGTTGCCTAAAGCTAATCCTGCCCTGCCCCGGGCGCTAGGTGCCGTTCCAGGACCGGAACCAGTCCACGAAATGGCCAAGACCCTGCTCCAGCGGGGTCGAGGGCTTGAAACCGTGATCGCGTTCCAGCGCCGAGGCGTCCGCGTGGGTCGCGCGGACGTCGCCCGGCTGCATGGGCAATTCATTGCGCCTGGCGGTGCGGCCGGTGAGGCGCTCCAGCGTGGCGATGAAGTCGTTAACCGAAACCGGGTTCGAGTTGCCGATATTGTAGACGCGGTTGACGCCGCGTTCAGGCGGCGCATCGAGCACTTTCAGGATGCCCGACACGATGTCGTCGACATAGGTAAAGTCGCGGGTGAGCACGCCGCCTGCGAAAACGTCGATGGGCCTTCCCGACAACAGCGCCTCGGTGAAGAGCCAATAGGCCATGTCCGGCCTGCCCCACGGACCATAGACGGTGAAGAAGCGCAGCCCCGTCTGCGGGATGCCGTAGAGATGGCTGTAGCTGTAGGAGATCAGCTCGTCCGAGCGCTTGGTCGCGGCATAGAGCGACACCGGCTTCTCGACCGCGTCCGTTTCGCTGAACGGCGCTTTCTCGTTGCCGCCATAGACCGATGACGAAGAGGCATAGACGAGATGCTTCAGCCCCTCGCCCATCCCACGCGCCAGTTCCAGCACGTTGAGATGGCCCATGAGGTTCGCGCGGATATAGGCGCGCGGGTTCTGAAGGCTGTAGCGAACGCCCGCCTGCGCCGCGAGGTGGACGATGCGGTCAGGGGCGAGCCCATCGAAGGTGTTCTCCTCCGCGATGTCGCCCTCGATGAAGCGAAAACCCTTGCGCCCGGTCAGGCGCGCGAGACGCGCCTGCTTGAGCTTCACATCGTAATAGGAGTTGAGGTCGTCGATGCCGACGACCTCCTCGCCACGCGCCAGCAACGCCTCGGCCGTGTGATAGCCGATGAAGCCCGCCGCACCTGTGACGAGAACCGCCATCAGGCCGCCGCGACCTGCGGGACGGCCTTCCAGAAGTAGCGGCGGAAGCCGCGCTTCTCGTCGAAGTCCTTGATGCGGAAGACCATGCGGACCGACGCGCCGGTGTCGAACGAGCCTCGCTCGACATCGGTGAAGTCGGAGAGGAAACGCCCGCCCTCGGCGAAGGTCACCATGCCGTAATGCTGCGGCGGGTCCATCGAGTAGGTCAGGAAGTCCGCCGACCACGAGAGCACCGTCGCAGGCAGTTCGGCGAAGCAGAACGGCTCCTGCGTATCGACGCCGCCGCAGTTCGGGTTCACGCAGATACGGGCACGCGGGAACTGCGCCGTGCCGCACTTCGAGCACTTGCCGCCGGTGAGACCGAACAGCATGTCGCGGCGGCGATAGGCCGTGGTCAGCGCGGTCTTGTTGTCCTTTTCGGCGCGCATACCCTTTTCAAGATCGAGCATGCCGTTGAACGCGAGGAACTTGAGATAGTTCGTCTCTTCCTTGCGCGCCTTCAGCGAGCCGGCGATGCCGCGGCGGGGCTTCAGCTTGCCGATCTCGTCCGTCACCTCGAACACCAGCGCGTCACAGCCCTGGCCGAAGGCGGCGAGCAGGATCTTCTCGCCCGGCTTGGCGCTCTCCAGCGCGTTCACCAGCATGACGATGGGATGCGCCGCGCCGCTGTCGCCTAGCGTGGCCGCGAGATTGTCGCGCACCTTTTCAGGCGCGATGCCGAGGCCCTTGGCGATCTGCTGATCGAGCTTCGCGAACGAGCATGGCATGACGAAATGGTCGATGGCGGCGGCTTCAACGCCCGCTGCCTTCAGCGCGGCCTTCGCGGCGCGCGGGACGATTTTTGAATAGCCCTCGTCGCGGATCCAGCGTTCTTCCCAGTTGTAGTCGTAGTCTTCGCCGTCGCCGCGATAGTGATCGACGAAATCGACCGTGATCGACGCTGCGCCGAGCAGCTTCGCGATGATGCCTTCGGAACCGATTTCGAGCGCGCCGGCCGCATCGCCGAACGACAGCTCCTGCGCCGAAGCCGCCTTGGCCTTGCGCTTCTCCGCCGTCACGAGAAGCGCGTGCTTGGCCGCGCCCGCTTTCACGGCGTTGAGCGCCGCCGACAGCGCCGAGGTCGCAGCGCGCTGCGAGCCGCCGAAGTCGGCGGAGCTGGCCGTCTCGGGCAGCGACAGCGCCGCCGCGACGACGCCCGCGTTCTGGCGGTCCGCGAAGGGCGCGGTGGTGGAGGCGAAATAGACCGCGTCGATATGCGCGCGCGACAGCAGCGGATCGACGCCAGGGAGGCAGTCGCGCCCGGCCTCGACGGCCATGGTGATCGTGTCCTCGTCCCAGTTCGCCATCGAGCGTTCGCCCTTGGCCGCGCCCATGAGGTTTGGCGCGAACCACGCATTCGCCGTGGCGGCGGCTTTGCGCTGAAGACGGAGGCGAGGCACGTAGCCCCCGAAGCTGACGATACCGACCATCGCGTTTCCCTTTGATCTTTTTGAATGCCGTGACGCCGTTTGGGGTAGCAAATCGCCCCAGCCCGCTCAATCCAGCGCCTCACCCTGCGTCAAGATTTGACCGGGGCCGATCCTGCGCCTATGCGGGGACGAACACCAACATCACGGTCAGCCATGAAGCCCATCCGCAAAGCCGTCTTCCCGGTCGCCGGTCTCGGCACCCGCATCCTTCCCGCGACGAAGTCGATGCCGAAGGAAATGCTGACCGTCGTCGACAAACCGCTGATCCAGTACGCCGTCGACGAGGCCCGCGCCGCCGGGATCGAGACCTTCATCTTCGTCACCGGGCGCGGCAAGGACTCCATCGAGGACCATTTCGACATTTCATATGAAATGTCCGACACGCTGGAGAAGCGCGGCAAGAAAGCCGAGCTGGAAATCGTCGGCAAGACCGTGCCGCCCGCCGGTGAGGCCGTGTTCGTCCGCCAGCAGCGCCCGCTTGGGCTTGGCCATGCCGTGTGGTGCGCGCGCCGCATCATCGGCGACGAACCGTTCGCGGTTCTCCTGCCCGACGAGTTGATCGAAGGCGCGACCGGCGAGCTGACAGCCGCGTATGAAAAGTCCGGCGGCAACCTAGTTTCGGTGCTGAACATTCCGCGCGAGGCGACGGGCTCGTACGGCGTCATCGCGCCGGGCGCCGAGAAGAACGGCATGATCGAGGTGAAGGGCCTGGTCGAGAAGCCCAAGCCCGCCGAGGCGCCCTCAACGTTGATGCTGGCGGGCCGTTACATCCTCCAGCCTGAAATCTTCGCGAAGCTGGAAGACCAGAAGCCCGGCGCCGGCAACGAAATCCAGCTGACCGACGCGATGGCGCGCCTGATCGGCGAGCAGGATTTCCACGCCGTCACAATCGGCGGCCGCCGCTATGATTGCGGCAGCAAGGCCGGCTTCCTCGCCGCCAATCTGGTGCTGGGGCTCGGCCGGCCCGACATCGCCCCTGCCCTGCGCGAGCTGCTGAAAGAGTCCGGCATTACGCTGGGCTGACACCGCGCCGGGCTAGTACAGACGCAGTTGAGGCTGTGGCTCTGGATCCCGGCTCAAGGCCGGGATGAGAGAGGCGTTAGCGCCTAGGAGGCCGGGCGGAAGGTCTCGAGGATCAGCGGATTGACCTTGGGGCTGATGTACTGGATCGACGCCCAGGTCTGCAGCGTATCGGGCGCGATCCAGAAATCGTTCACATAGCGCCACTGCAATTCTTCCACCTGGCACGTCTCCTGGATGTGCCGGGTGACGATGGGCGTTTCCAGAATGGTGATCGTCTCGTCGCCGATGGCCTGCGCGACGCAGCGCGCCTCGAGCGTGCGGATGCCGCGCTCGTTGGAATCGTACCAGCGCACGCCCTGAACCGGGCCGCCCGAATGCACGGCCGTCTTGATGATGTCCTCACCGTCCCAGCGCGCGCCGAGCACGTCGCGGCTGAGACCCTGGGTCCGGATAACCCGGCCACCGCGCATCACGATGCTGATCTGATAGCCGAGCGTGTAAAGCTCGTTCTTGTCAGCCTGATTGGCCATCAGGAACAGGAATTGCGGGTTGTCGTCGATTTTCACGCCGATCGACGCATACGGCAGCTCAGCCGCCATCTTGCGCTCGATCTTCTCCGGCGGACGCGGTGTCGCCTCCGGGTCGATCAGGCGTTCGACGATGCCGTAGACCATTTGGCCGGCCATGCCGACCGAGCCTTCCTCGCTGTCGGAGGAACAGGCCGAAAGCACGAGCGCCAGGGTGAGCGCGGCGAGACCGGTGCGGGCTGGAATGCGGTGCGTCATCATCACAGGCCCGGCGTCACGTCGAGCTTCCACGTGCGGCGGATCTCGGTTTCGTTGGTGCGGCGGACCTTCTCCCAGAGCGGGTTGCGGTCATACAGGCGCTGGCCGCCGTCGCGCGTCAGCGAGGCGAGATAGGTGCTGACCGTGTACTGCGTGTTGAACGGCGCGATCCAGCCGAAGGGCACGCGGATAATGAGGCCCTTGTCGAAGCTGCCTTCGCCGAACTCCTCGAACGGCACGTCGGTGAGCGTTGCGTAGGCGCCGATCTCGACGCCGCTGTCGAACTGGCGCGTCACTTCGAAGGTCGCGCCCCAGTCCCCCGCGAGATAGCGGCCGGCATGAACGTTCACGTTCACGCCGCGCCAGATCGCATCCTGCCAGTACATGCTGACCTGGCCGGTTACGACGTCGTAGTCACGGAATTCGAACAAGCGATCGAAATCGCGCTGTTTGAGGTAATAGAGGTTGACGCCCCAGGCGATATCGCTGCCCTGCGGCCGCCATATGATTTCGCCGCCGACGCCGCCGAACATGTCTTCCAGCAGACCGGCCTTCGCCTCGTAGAAGATGTCGGGCGCGATCTTGCCGATCTTGGAGACGAACAGCGACTCGATGCCGTGCTGGCCCTGATCGCGGTAGAGACGGAAGTCGGTGCGGACATGCGGCAGCACCGAATTGCCCGGCGTCGGATCGTCGACCGTGTCAACGAGATCGGACGTCCAGTTGCCTTCGACCTTCCAGCCGTCCTCGAACTCTACCGAGCCGCCGATGGATAGCGTAATGCCCAGACGGAACGGCTTGTCGGGATCGAACAGCAGCGTGCGGGGACGCGGCAGGATTTCCCAGTTGAAGCGCGGATAGGCGTCGGCGAAGTGGATGGCTTCGTCCGGAATTTCCATGCCGCCGGGGACAATCTTCACATAGTCGATGAGGTCGTCGACGACGGCGAACTGCCCGACGGCGCGTTCATAAGCTGTGCGCGTCAGCTGCACCTCAGTCGACGGGAGGCCGCCGACAAGGCTGGTGATGTAGAAATGCTCGACGCTGGGCGGCAGCGTCGACAGCACGCGCAACATCCGGTGGATGGCGTCGGTTTCGCGGACATAGTGCGTGTTGTTGTAATAGACAGCGACATAGTCCTTACGCAGATCGACCGCCTCGATGCCAAGGCTCTGCGCCTCGCCCAGCGATTTCAGGCTGTCGATGATCTGCTGGCGGATAGCCGGAACATCATTCCAGCGGCCGCTCGACATGATCTGCTGCATCGAAGAACTGCCGCCATTGCTGCCGGTGTTTTCGGCAAGCAGCGCATTGCCCGTGCGCGAGTAATCCTCGATCGACCATTTGTCGTCGGAGGCCGCGTGCACGACGCCGCGCAGGCCAACGGCCGCGATCTTTTCGTCGCTACCAGTGACAGGCACGTCCTCCACGCGGGCAACCGGCGTGCCGCCGGGGCGCTGGTCGGCCGGACGCACGGACGGCGGCAGCGGCGTCGGTTCCATCACCTTCATCATCTCGACCGTGGGGTCGAAACGCACCGAGAGGCGGAAGCTGATCGTGTCGCCGTAGAGGTACGACAGCGTACCTTCCAGCAGGCTGTCATAGCGATATGACAGGCCGAAATTCCACTGCGACTCTGGCCGGTAGAGGCCTAGGTCCTGTTCGACCTGGTAGTTGTCGCCGCTGTACTCGACGATAGCTTTCAGCCCCTCAACCGGCGTCTGCCATACGACGCCGCCGAACAGCGACACGTCGCGTCCACGGAAGATCGAGTTGAAGAGCGGCTTACCACCCTGATCGTTGTTGGGGTCGTAGACCGGACGATTGTCGAAGCGGTCGTCGATATACGAGAACGGATTCCGTAACATCCCGACGGAGCCCATACGGCCCCAGCCCATGCCGAGCGTGAAATCGAAATCGCCCCAGTTCTTCGACGCGACAATGTACTCGCCGCCATAGATGCCCGTGCCGACGATGTCGTTGAGGCCGACCGCGATAGCCGGCAGATACTCGGTCTCGGACAGCAGCTTGACCTTGAGGCTGAACGAACGATCCAGCAGGTCGGGATCTTCCGGATCGACGGCCGCGAAGAAATTGTCGATGCGGCCATAGCGGAACGCCGCTTCAAGCCACGGGAAGACCTGGAAGGTCAGCGTTGTGCGGAACGATTCCGGCGCGCTGGCAATCGTCACGGCGAACTCGCCGTCTTCCATCACACGCGCGGAGGGCATCTCCAGCAGGCCGGTATGGCCGTAAGTATTCAGAGGCTGGGGGCCGGGCCAGTTCGGCGTATCGGCAGCTGATGCCGACAGCAATGCAGCCGACGCGCAGCCGGCCATCAGCCCCATCATCGCGGAACGCATCGTGCTCGCCCGAACCACTCTATCCCCCGCCCGCGATACCCACGCGGAATCCTTAACGCGCAAGCTAGAAAAGCCCGGAGGCACAAGCAAATGAAAAGGGGCAGCCGTAAAGCTGCCCCCCTTAGAAGTCTGTTAGCAGACTCAAACGATGCCCGGTGGGCCTAGTCGTTGGTGTCGTCGTCGTCGTCTGCCAGATACACCACCAGACCAACCACAGCGGCGGCGCCGAGGCCGATCAACAGCCAGTTGGTGCCATCGGAGACCCTCTCGACGGCTGCGGCCGGGGCCGGGCCGGCCGGCTCGAGAGCGACCGGCTCTTGCTGGGGGGACGGCTCGATGGGCGAGCCCTGCCCGTTGGCGAAAACGGGGCCTGCGACGGAAATAGACATGGCCAGGCCGGCAACGGCGGCGAGATAGCGTTTCATTGAGGAGAACCTTCGATTGAGACAGCGACAGCGAGTCAATCCGGAAGCCACAAAAAGCGTATGTCCCTTAGAATTCGCCGACAAGACGATGAGTACTAAAATTGTATGAAGTCGATTCGCGGTGGCAAAAATGAAACGGGGCGCTCCCGAAGGAACGCCCCGCTTACATCCAACTCAACGCTGGCTTAGTCGCTGATCTGCTCGTCGTCATCATCATCGTCCGAAACGATGACAATGATCGCGATGATGATGATCGCCGCGAGGGCGATCAACCACCAGTTCTGCTGCGACTGGGTCTTGGTGACCTCCTGCGCCGGGGCGGGGCCCTGCGGCTCAAGCTGGGTCGGCGCCGGGCCGGGCTCCGGCGCGATCGGCGAGCCCTGGCCATTGGCCAGCGCGGTGGTGGTCATCGACAGCGCGAGCAGCGCAGCCGAACCAGCAGATACAAAACGCTTCATTGCAAAGTCCCCTTCTTTCTCCAGCTGCCCCGACGGCAAGCCACTCTCAGTTCGTTGTCGATGTCGAATCCGAACCCGACGATGCCAGGCCGAAAAGAATGCCAGCAAGCGCTGCAGAGCCGAGCCCCAGCAACAGCCAGTTCTGCGCGATGCGCGCCTGACGTACGGTCGTCCCCGGCGCGACACCTGCTGGCTCAAGATCCACTTCAGCACGTTCCGGGGCCGGCGCCGTGGACTCGACGGCCTTTTCAGACTTTCCGGCGGCGAGCGCAGGTGCCGCAGCCAGCGCTACAGCCAAAGCCAATGTCGTCGCGATCTTCACGTCAGTATTCCTGTCGGCCCGTTGGCGGAAATCCCGCATTGACGGAAAAGTAAGGGATTCGCCCGACCCGATCAACGCGAGTCCACAAAAGAAGAGGGGCGCCGAAGCGCCCCTCGCATTCGTAAGCTTAGGTCACGATGTCATCGTCGTCGTCATCGTCGTCCGAGACGATCACGATGATGGCGATGATGATGATCGCGGCGAGCGCGATCAGCCACCAGTTCTGCTGCGACTGGGTCTTGGTGACCTCCTGCGCCGGGGCGGGGCCCTGCGGCTCAAGCTGGGTCGGCGCCGGAGCAGGCTCCGGAGCGATCGGCGAGCCCTGGCCGTTGGCCAGCGCGGTGGTGGTCATCGACAGCGCAAGCAGCGCGGCCGAACCGGCAGAAAGGAACTTCTTCATCTCATGTCTCCCGAACGGTGGTTGAACTTAGGGTGCGCTGGTCTCGTCGTCGTCATCATCGTCCGAAACGATGACAATGATGGCGATGATGATGATCGCGGCGAGCGCGATCAGCCACCAGTTCTGCTGCGACTGGGTCTTGGTGACCTCCTGCGCCGGGGCGGGGCCCTGCGGCTCAAGCTGGGTCGGCGCCGGAGCAGGCTCCGGAGCGATCGGCGAGCCCTGGCCGTTGGCCAGCGCCGAGGTCGTCATCGAAGCCGCAAAAACTGCGGCCGTCGCCAGTGCAAAAATACGCTTCAAAACACGCCTCCCGATTCCAAAACGCGGCCCTGCCGCGAGTCACCAAGAGGTTAAAGCGTAAATCCCCGGAAGCGGCTATGCATCGCCGTGGGAAAAGCGCCGCATGATGCAGAATTGCATCGCCTGGCAGCTGACAGGTTCTCGGCACGAAAAAGGGCGCCTGAGCGCCCCTCCACGTCGCGACTGGCGCGCCACTTACTGCGGAATTGTGTCCTCATCGTCATCGTCGTCCGAGACGATCACGATGATGGCGATGATGATGATCGCGGCGAGCGCGATCAGCCACCAGTTCTGCTGCGACTGGGTCTTGGTGACCTCCTGCGCCGGGGCGGGGCCCTGCGGCTCAAGCTGGGTCGGCGCCGGAGCAGGCTCCGGAGCGATCGGCGAGCCCTGGCCGTTGGCCAGCGCGGTGGTGGTCATCGACAGCGCGAGCAGCGCAGCCGAACCAGCGGCAAGCATACGCTTCATTTCATTCCCCTTTTTGCCGGCGCACTACCGGACATCCATTCGCAGGGGGGAACCTTAGGCACGGATTAGTGATGACGCAATGCGGAACAATAAAAAGGGGACGCAGAAGCGCCCCCTTCATATGCAGCAATTTGAACAGAATCTGACGGATCAGTCGTTCGTGTCGTCGTCTTCGTCGACCGCGATGATGATGCCGACAGCGATGGCGGCAGCGAGAGCGATCAGCCACCAATTCTGGCTCGAAGCGGTCTTTTGAACCGTGGCGGCCGGAGCCGGACCGGCAGGCTGGAGAACGGTCGGCGCCGGCGGAACCGGACGAGCCGGCTCGATCGGCGTGCCCTGGCCGTTGGCCAGCGCGGCAGTCGTGAACGAGGTCGCAACGACCGCAGCCGCAGCAAGGGAAACAAAGCGCTTCATGGTCGGGTCTCCGATCTCGAGGCCCTCGATGCGAGGGCGGAATTCTCAAGACCGGACCGTAGCCACCAATGGTTACTGCGCCGTAAAGCGTGGATCATCCAAGCAGATTGGACTTGGATTTCCGCGCGTATCCAAGTATTGCCGCCCGCAGTGGGTCCATAGCTCAGCGGTAGAGCATCTGACTTTTAATCAGAGGGTCGCGGGTTCGATCCCCGCCGCGCTCACCAAATCCGTCCGCAGCTTCAGCCACTCGTACATCGCCGCGTCTGGCGCCCTCGCTCGCGTCGGCGTGGAGGTGACTTGGCGCGTGTTGCTTTTCCCCGACCCGGCCCCAGGTTTGCATCTGCCGCGACACGCCGAGATGGTCGAAGACTACGGCGTGGGCTGCATGCGGCCCAAGGTAA
>VFQO010045056.1_pt1 | contig 11615 bp, 10 predicted proteins | sample 3512331 | NCBI WGS metagenome assembly VFQO01 (sample SAMN10412371, study PRJNA504923) | tailings metagenome | isolation source: Replicate 3 from Balatoc abandoned mine | place: Philippines: Itogon, Benguet | collected 2017-08-28 | reverse complement strand
TCGGTAAGAGGTTGTTGGTTGTAAAACAAATAGGTGTTGGTATCGGCAGGGTTGATAACATAAGGCACATTGTTACGAATTTGCTCCAAATCAAAATCGTTGTATTCGGGGCCAGCACCAGCGTTTCTTTGACCGAGGTTCACCAACTCAGCTTCTTCAAGCAAACTCATACGTTTGGGGACATTGATAGCCCAATCGGTTCCATACTGTCCTAAATATTCAAATTTTACTTTGCCAGCATTTCCTTTTTTGGTAGTCACCAAAATCACCCCACCCGCTGCTTGAGCACCATAAATAGCCGCCGCAGCCGCATCTTTCAATACGCTCATGCTTTCGACGTCGTTGGGGTTCATGTTCAACAAAGTACTTCTAGGTACAGTTACGCCATCCAATATCACCAAAGGAGGTACGTCGCCGTTGGCAGTAGTAGCACCTCTGATTTGCAGGTTAAGACTTTCGCTCCCAGGCTGACCTGTCACCCTTGTGATAATCAACCCCGGCGTAGTTCCTTGGAGCGCATTGGCGAGGTTGCTACTTGGGCGGTTTTGAATCACTTTGGAGTCGATAGTTGAGACCGCACCTGTCATATTTACTTTTTTCTGCACACCGTAGCCCACTACCACTACTTCTTCGAGGCTTTTATCATCGACTTCAAGGCTCACATTGAGCGTTGTGCGATTTCCTATTACTATTTCTTGTTTGGCGTAACCAATATAAGAAAACACCAAAACCGACTTAGCATCGGGTACCGAAATCCGAAACACCCCTTGAGGGTCGGTAGTAGCACCTCGGGTCGTTCCTCTCACCTGTACGGTTACGCCTACGAGCGGTTCGCCTTTTTCATCGGTTACTTTTCCCGTTACGTTTTGATCAATGTTTTGAGTGGACAATACCGTCGTCGGTGTTGTAGTAGGTTGTAAGATTTCCAGCGAGCCTACTGTTTTTTTGAAGAGCAAAATCTGCTTTCCTTTTACTTCATAGCCAATTTTCAAAGGGTCAAAGACTTGCGTCAATACTTCTTTGAGGCTTTCATTTTTGGCGTTTAGACTTACTTTTTGATTGGACTGAATTTCTTTGGGGTTGTACACAAAACGTACCTTCGTAGTGCGTTCGATGGTACCCAAAGTAGTCTTGAGATCTTCATTTGAAAGTCGGAGTGTGACTTTCTGGTCAAGCATCTCCTGACCTACCGCATCGCGTGCATAAGACATACTCATACACAGTATCGCAATCAGCAGCTGTGTAAAGGAGATTTTCATGAGTGTCCAGCAAAAATTGGTTTTCTTGTAGAATTTATCCATGATGAAATAGTGGTTTTCTCATGGATGGCAGAAGGCAGATGAAGATACTGTTTTTTTTTAATTTTTTTTAAAAAAAAGTCTATTTACAACCTTTACTATGAATAATCACCTGAGCATCAACCATTTCGTAGGTCGAATGGGTAATTTTACAAATCAGGTCTAGTTTGTTAAAGAGTGATTCTTCGGTAAGATTAGCGGTAAGATAACAATCTTCCATATTTTTGGCATCATAGATCACCGAAATGCCATATATTTTTTCCAAAAACTCAAATACCTCAGCAATGGGCGTTTCCTCAAAAACAAACTCTTTTTTGGGGGCTTCCACAATCACTTCAGGGCTTTCAACGATTGATTTTAGCAGCCGCTCATCGGTTTTAGAGTAAGCCACTTGCTGATTGGGAGTCAGCACTACGCCGGCTCTTATGTTATTGCTAGTTTCTTTTACTTTTTCTAAGTCTTTGCGGGTATAAACCGACACTCTTCCGGTTTTGACCTTTACCTGCACATCTTTGGCGTTTTCAAAAGCATTTACCATAAAGCTTGTGCCGAGTACCTGAGTCGAAATATACTGTGTATGTACCCAAAAAGGCTTTTGAGGGTTTTTAACGATTTCAAAGAAAGCCTGCCCATCCAGAAAAACCTCTCTTAGTGATTCTTGAAAAGGCTTAGGATAGCGGATTCGGCTCTGAGGATAAAGTATAACGGTACTTCCATCCTCTAATGTAAATTGCTGCCTTTGGGTAGTGCGATTGGTATGTTCGAGGTAATTATCATTGAGTGGCGTGCTTACAAGCGATACTGCCGCCGAAATGGTATCTTGATGATAGAAATAAGTATATATTCCGAGCCCTGCGGCCAATACCAACAGCACCGAAGCTACCAACCGAAAATGGGGAAAATTCCAAAAAGAAAATGGAGCACGAGGAGGCGCGGCCAATATCTCTTCCGTAATAAGGTCTAATTCTGATTCATTAAGCGAAATTCCAACTTCTTCCTCTTCCAATGCCCACAAAAACGCCTTAGCCAGTCGTATATTTTCCTCACAATCAGGATTTTGAACTAGCCACTCTTCCCAAAAATGAGCGCTTTCGGGGTCATTTTGTATTACCCATTTGCGAAAACGCTCATCCCGGGCAAAATCTTCGAATCGGTACTGTCGATACGGAGTATTCATTACTTCCTATTTTCGTGTTTAGAAAAGGCAGAGGACTTTGAAGAGTCCTTTTAGGTAGATAGCAGAAACTACTACGAAATACTCATTTTTTCAGAATTTTCAAAAAACAAATATTTTTAAAATACCCACCAACGCATAAATAACCTGCCAATTGTCCCTAAAAAGCTTAAACGCCATCTGCAATAAATTCGACACCGATTGAGGATGAATATCCATAATTTGGGCGATTTCTTCGCGCTCCAGATTTTGGTAAAATTGCAAATAAATCGCTTCTTTTTGTCTTTTAGGCAACTGCGCCAGCAAGCGTCCTACCCTTTGGGTAAGATAAGCCATATCCTCTTCTTCAATCAAAGAAGATTCGTGAGAAAACTCAATAAAATGCCCATCGTTTTCGAGGTTGAGCGGGGTATCATCCTTTACGATTTGTTGACGCACTCCCTCTCGCATTACCTTTTTGCGTACCGAACTTAGCAAATACGCCCGAACACTGTCGGGCGTAGTGAGACGGTCGCGGCGTTGCCATACCTCAATAAAAACTTCTTGAACACAATCCTTTACAAAAGCCTCGTCTCTGACAAACTTGTAGCCGTAGTTTTGTAAAGGATTGAAATATTTTTTGACGAGCTTTCCCAAGGCTAATTCACTCCCACTTTTCAACTGAATCCAGAGCTGAGTATCAGAATTAACAAACTGGTTATCAGGAATTTTCATAACACAGAAAATATCAAATGAGAAAGATTTGAGAATAGGCCATCACTTTTGGCTAAGGTATTATTTCTTCTTTTTTCGCAAAGCATCATAGCGCAACAACCCCTCTAAATAATAATAATCTGCATATACAAGTGGCACATCAATCTCCGAATTACCCAGTTTGTGTCCTACGCTATGTTGTAATATAAAATGATTGTTTTTTCCCAACTCAGCTTTGTAAGGAGGTTTGGAAAGGCTTTCGAGCATTTTTACTGCCGAATCATAGTACAACTTGGCATCTTTGCCGCCGTAGGTACTCAATTCTAGCAATGCCGATGCCATAATCGCCCCTGCCGAAGCATCGCGCTCTTCGCCTGGCTTGCTATAGTCCCAATACGGAATCTTGTCGGCTGGGAGATTGGGGTGATTGAGCAAAAAGGTTGCAATTTTATGTGCAAAGTCAAGATACTTAGGATCTTTGGTTTCGCGATACATAACGGTATATCCATACAATCCCCACGATTGCCCACGCGCCCAAGGAGATTCGTCTTCGGCACCTTGGTGATTCTTTTTGGCAAGCACCTCGCCGTTTGGCCCGTAGCATATAACGTGATAAGCGCTGTTGTCGGCACGATAATGATTCTTGAGCGTATTGTCAGCGTGAGTGACACTTAGATTATAAAGTTCTTTGTTGCCTGACTCCCGAGCTGCCCAAAACAAAAACTCCAAATTCATCATGTTGTCGATAATGACCGGATACGTATATCCACCTTTGAAGCTATTCCAAGACTTGATAAGACCTACTTTCGGATCAAAACGCGTTGCCAATGATTTGGCTCCTGTGAGCATGATGGGTTTATAAGCCTCGTTTTTGGTAAGACGATAACCATTTCCGAAAGGACAGTAAATCATAAAACCCAAATCGTGAGTACCGGTATTGTACTGTTCTTTTTCCACGGCCATGGTCCATTTGTCAGCTGCTTCTTTCCATTTATCTTGCTTAGTATACTCATAAATATACCAAAGAGACCCACCAAAGAAGCCACTACACCACCAGCTGGATTTCATATCGCGTGGCGAACCGTCAGGATTAGTTGATTGAGGAAACTTAGTAATGTCGGGGTGGGATGCCAACATCCCTTCGTACTGCTTAGCAGCAAACTCAAATTCTTTTTTTACGTCGATTTTGGGCTGACTCCAAGCCGAAAACGCCCAAATACTAAAAAAAAGGGTATAAATCTTTTTCATCAAAAATGAGGGGTTAATTAAAGTAAGCGAAAATTAAAATCACAAAAAAGTACAATTTTTATTTAACCAAGGTATTCATTTCTTCAAACAGTACCATTATTACTAAAACCAATAAAAATTCTTTTTCTACTTTAAAAGTATGAGTAAATTGATATTTAAAGAAGAAAAAACGCAAAACATTTTCGCAAAATAGCGTGTGGTTGTTTGCAAACGTAACCGCAAACGTTTGCGGTTTTTTATTTCATGTTTTTCATACCTAAAAAAAATTAAACTATTTTTGTTATATAATTTTTTACTAAAATTACATTTTATTCAATCTTGCCTTGTTGTTCTAGTATATAATATTGCAAAAGTTATATTTCCTAAACCCATGACCAAAAACGCACCTGTAACCATTAAAGACATTGCCCAAGCACTCAATATTTCAGCCTCTACTGTGTCGCGGGCATTGCGTGGAATGCCCGAAATTCACCCCGAAACTCGCCAAGCGGTATTCCAATTGGCTCAACAATTAGATTATCAACCCAACCAACTCGCTAAAAGCCTCGTTAAGAGTCGGACCAAAACGATTGGCGTAATTTTACCAACGCTGAGTTACTACTTTTTTTCGTCAGTACTCAACAGCATCGAAGAGGCCGCTATGCAAGCAGGCTATAGCGTAGTAGTATGCCAAACCAACGAATCTTATTTGAGAGAGGTAGCCCAAATCCAGAACTTACTCAATAGTCAAGTAGAAGGGTTTATTATTTCATTGGCCCGTGATACTCAACATTTTGACCATATCAACCGATTACTACGAAAGCAAATCCCCGTGGTGATATTTGACCGCTACGACGAAAGCCTCGAAACCTCCAAAGTAATCGTCGATAACAAACTTGCCGCTTTTAAAGCCACCGAGCATCTTATCGAAAACGGCTGCCAACGCTTGGGCTGCTTGGCTGGTCCTCCTAGCCTTTTGATTAGTAATCAGCGACTGGCTGGTTTTAGAGAAGCTCTCCAAAAGTACAATTTACCTTATACAGACCGTTATATATTTCATAGCGATTTTACGCCCGAAAATACCATCATGCAAGCCCTCAATATGATGAGCCTCCCTCAGCCTCCTGACGGTATCCTGACCATGAGCGACCGCATTGCGTTTTCGACGATGTATGCTTTTAAACAAAAAGGCATTAAAATTCCAGAAGATGTAGCGGTGGTAAGTTTCAACAACGAACCTACCTGCATTTATCTTTCGCCTTCGCTGACGAGTGTCAATCAGCCTATTCAGGAAATGGGCGCCCAAGTAGTAAGGCTCCTTCTCAGGCAATTGGAGTCCGAACACAATACTCCCGAGACCATTACCCTATCTACTCAGCTTATGATACGCGAATCATCGATGCTTTCTTCCAAAAAATTTGCGTAAGCTATCTTTTTTTTGTTTTATTTTGAATGGGTAATAAAAACCTGCCCTGCAACTTTAATAACTTAAACTGAATTGAATACCCAACTGATAAATGATTATGCAACGACGTTCTGCCATTAAAAACCTAACCATGGCTATGGGAGGCTTGTTAAGTCTTCCTTCTTGGGCTTCTGGATGGACTCCCGACTCCATCGGGCCTGTTTCTATGCTCTCTTTCAACGAAGAAAATACCTTGGCCGAAATTGTAGAAACCATCCTTCCCGAAACCAACACCCCTGGCGCAAAATCGCTTAAAGTACATCAATTTGCGATGCGAATGGTGAATGATTGCTACGCCGAGCCTGCCCAGCAAAGTTTCAAACAAGGCCTCAAAACTACCGACGATGCGGCTCAAAAAGCCTACAGCAAAGGGTTTGTAGAATGTACCCCTCAGCAGCGTCTTGAGCTGCTGAAACAATTGTCGGCATCTTCTGATACTAATGCCAAGCAGTTTGTAAATACCATCAAAAACTTGACGATTCAGGGATACATGAACTCTGAGTATGTGATGGTAAACATCCAAAAATACAACATGGCTCCGGGTTTTTATCATGGCTGTGTACCTGTCAAAAAATAAATCAAAATGTCATATTTTAATATAGATTCTGTAAAAGACCGTACTTTCGATGCTATCGTTATCGGGTCGGGAATTAGTGGTGGCTGGGCCGCAAAAGAACTCACGGGCAAAGGTCTCAAAACCTTGGTTTTGGAGCGTGGGCGCAATGTTCAGCACGTGACGGATTATCCTACTACTTTCAAAAATCCTTGGGAGTTTGAGCACCTCAATCAAATCCCCAAAGCTATCAAGGATGCCAACCCCGTAGTAAGTCGGTGCTATGCTTTCAACGAAGATGCTGCGCATTTTTTTGTGAAAGATGCCGAGCATCCTTATGTTCAAGAAAAACCCTTTGACTGGATACGCGGCTACCAAGTAGGTGGAAAATCACTCCTCTGGGCGCGCCAAACCCAGCGGTGGTCACAATACGACTTTGACGGGCCCGCCCGCGATGGCTTCGCGGTAGAATGGCCTATTAATTATAACGACATCGCACCTTGGTATAGTTACGTAGAAAAATTTGCGGGTATTTCGGGCAATAAAGACGGCTTACCGCAGCTGCCCGACGGGGAGTTTTTGCCGCCTCACGAGCTAAACTGTGTGGAGAAGTATTTTAGCCAACAAATGGCAAAGCACTACGGAGGGAGTCGCCCTATTATCATCGGGCGGTGCGCTCACTTGACCAAACCCAATCAGATTCATTATGACCAAGGTCGCGCTCAATGCCAAAACCGTGCCCTTTGTCAAAGAGGATGTCCGTATGGAGGCTATTTTAGCAGCAATGCCTCTACGATTCCGTGGGCGGCGAAATCGGGCAAAATGACCCTCAAACCTGATTCGGTGGTGCATTCGATTATCTACGACGAAAAACTCGGTAAAGCCTCAGGCGTGCGAGTTATTGATGCCAAAACAAAAGAAACAACCGAATATTACGCTAAAATCATCTTTGTGAATGCGGCGGCTTTAAATACCAACTTGATTTTGTTGAACTCAACTTCCAATCGTTTTCAAAATGGATTGGGCAACGACAATGGCTTGCTTGGCAAATACATCGCTTTTCACAACTATCGCACAAGTATCTCAGGTGAATACGAAGGGTTTTTGGACACCACCACCGAAGGCATTCGCCCCAATAGTGGCTACATTCCTCGTTTTAGGAATTTATTAAAGCAAGAAACGGATTTTATTCGCGGATATGCAGCGGGTTTCGGTGGCAATCGCGTTACTTACAACGACCGCTCAGGCTTCGGCGAAGACCTCAAAAACAATCTTGCCGAAAAGAAATATGGTAACTGGCGCGTAGGTTCACACATGATGGGTGAAACCATTCCCAAAGAAACCAACTACGTGGCTCTTGATGCTAACTTGAAAGATCCTTGGGGGATTCCGCAGTTGAAAATCTCGGTAAGCTACGACGACAACGACGAGAAAATGATAAAGGATTATCATGAACAGTTGACGGAGATGTTTACGAAGGCAGGTTTTACAAACATCAAAACCCATGACGTACCAAACAAAGCACCCGGCCTCGACATTCATGAAATGGGCGGCTGCCGTATGGGAAAAGACCCTAAAACGTCTTTACTCAACAAGTGGAACCAACTTCACGCCTGCAAGAATGTATTTGTGACCGACGGTGCTTGCATGACTTCGACCGCTACTCAAAATCCGTCGCTCACTTATATGGCTCTCACCGCTCGCGCCGCCGACTATGCCGTAAAGCAGTTAAAAGCTAAGAATTTATAGTCTGTCCCCGACCCCCGGCCACGTTCAGAACGTGGCCGGGGGTTAGATGCATGAACCTTAACGCAGGCAACATTTTGAACGTTGCCTGCGTTTATTTTAATGCCTACACGTTGCCACTTATAAACAGAATATGTATATCGTTCTGTTTTTCAAAAACACAAATACATGAACCTTAACGCAGGCAACGTTTTGAACGTTGCCTGCGTTTATTTTAATGCCTACACGTTGCCACTTATAAACAGAATATGTATATCGTTCTGTTTTTCAAAAACACAAATACATGAACCTTAACGCAGGCAACGTTTTGAACGTTGCCTGCGTTTATTTTAATGCCTACACGTTGCCACTTATAAACAGAATATGTATATCGTTCTGTTTTTCAAAAACACAAATACATACATGGACATATTAACGCAGGCAACGTTCAAAACGTTGCCTGCGTTTCCCTTAATGCCTACACGTTACCACTTATAAACAGAATATGTATATCGTTCTGTTTTTCAAAAACATAAATACATACATGAACCTTAACGCAGGCAACATTTTGAACGTTGCCTGCGTTGATCTTAAGCGTTTACTTTTCTTCTTTAGGTAACACTCTGATTTCCTTTACGTTACCACTTACAAGAAGAATGTGTACATCTTTTTGTTTTTCGAGTACATAAAAGAGATACACCGTATTTTGCCCTATTACTTTTACTTGTTTGATAGTATTGTCACTAAAAGTAATTTGGTGACTTGCTTTAAAATCTCCTTGGTCGATACGTTTTTTAATTTTACCGCCACTCCCCACATTCACTCCCACAAACATACAAAACAAAAAATAGGCAATTGCCCAAACGATATTGCTGTTTTTAAGTTGATGGATTTTTTCATCTAACTTATCTACATCTCTGACCAATTTCTGATACCATCCACTTTGTTTGCTTTTGAAATGAAGCCATGGCAAGCCTTTAAAATAAAACAGGTAGGCCAACAGGATAGCCACTACCACAATCACCAATATCCGTAAATCACTGACGAGGGTATTAATAGGTGCCATCAATACGTCTGATAGCGTCACATAGTCTAAGATGTTGATATCAAAAAATTTGTAATAAATCACATCCCCAACGATTCCCAACAGAATCAAATAAATGTAACCCAATGATAAATATTCCTGAAGCCCGTATTTGTGTGTATCAGAAGAATTTGGTTGTTCTTGCATTTTATTATTTTTATTGATGCTTATTCCGAAATTTTGGTGATAGGTGTCAAAGTTACTTTCCTAAATTCCACTTCGGCACCTTCGGCTTGCAAAGCAATCTGTCCTTTTTGAGCCGTACAATTGAATCCATGATTAACCATATCGCCATTGACCCATACTTTGATTTGGTCGTTGAGGCATTCTACAATCATCGTATTCCATTCTCCCAAAGGCTTTTCTGAAGTGTCGGTTAGGTTTCTTACGCGGCGTTCTTTGCCTTCCGTAATTCCCCAATTTTCTTTCGGGCCACGGCGTTTTTCCATTTCAGGCACTTCGATATTTTCCACAATACACCAAAAATCACCCGCATTTTGGTGCATCATCTGTGATTCGATAGATTTGGGAAACATCCCATACAACGAACGGGGTGTAGAAGCGTGCAACAACAATCCACAATTGCCCGGCGCCCCTGCAAAACGATATTGCACTTCGACTCGGTAGTTTTGGTATATTTTATCCGTAATCAGGTGACCTTGCGGTTCACCCAAGCTTACTAACATCCCGTTTCTGATGATAAACGGATTTCGGAGTTTGGGGTCTTTGTCCATCGCAGGTACGTCGACGTGCCACCCTGTAAGGTCCTTCCCATTGAACAGGCTTGTTTCTTGAGCATGCACTAGGCTACAACAAAGAATGAAGAAAAGAGAAAATAGAAATTTTGTGGTCATATCAACTTCAGAGTTTAGGAATAATTAGGTTTTAATCAAAAAGCTGGGCTAATTCTATTTCGAAATCAGGAAAAGCCCGCGAAACAAGAATATCTTCGTCGGTAAGTGGATGAAGACCAATATAAATACCATCTTCATTGAGTACGTACTGAAACACATTGCGGTCGTCGGGCTGGATGATCCAATATTCCTTTACCCCGGCTTCTTGATATACATCAAACTTCTGTTTCATTTCTTTTTTAGTATTCCCTGGCGATAAGATTTCAACTACCAAGTCAGGTGCGCCCACACAGCCACGGTCATCAAGTTTGTTGAGATCACAAATCACACACAAGTCAGGCTGAACCACCGTAAAAGTTTGTTTATCTGACACTTGCCCCTTTTTAGGTAATCTCACATCGAAGGGTGCTTGATATACTTTGCAAGGCCCTTTTTTGAATCTTTCCCAAAAAAGTCCAGTTACATTCCAAACAATCTGCTGATGACGCCGCGCTGGTGCAGGCGTCATTTTGTAAATATGACCTTTGATAAGCTCCAAACGCTCTTGAAACTGCCACGTCAAATAATCGGCATAGCTATATCGTTTGGTTAAATCTAAATCTTCAAATTTGGTAACCATGCTTAAATTTGAGGTTTTAATGGCATAAATACTCCCTAATCTTCACCAAAATATCCCGTCCTGTGTTTTATATTTGATACAAAAACAAAGATAACACAGATTTGTGTCAACGAATAATTTTGCCCAATGGCAAGTAATTCACTTGACGCTGTTGTTTTTAAAAGTAAGAAAAATCCATACATCGACAATTCAGAAATTTATTCATGGCGTACTTTAATATTGATTCAATCAAAGAACGGACATTCGATGCAATAGTGGTGGGCACGGGCATTAGTGGAGGCTGGGCCACCAAAGAGCTGACCCAAAAAGGGTTGCGTACTTTGGTACTCGAACGTGGGCGCGATGTAAAACATGTCATAGATTATCCCACTGCGATGAAAAATCCTTGGGAATTTCCTCATTTGGGTCAGGTACCTTTAGAGCTCAAACAAAAAAGCCCTGCTTCGAGTGGACATTATATTTTTAAGGAAGAAACTGTTCATTTTGTAGTCAAAGACTACGAACATCCTTTTATACAAGATAAGCCTTTTTCGTGGATGCGTGGCTACCAAGTAGGGGGACGTTCGCTGCTGTGGGCGCGTCAGGCACAACGCTGGTCAGATTATGATTTTGAAGGTCCCGCCCGCGATGGTTTTGCGGTGGATTGGCCTATCCGATACGCCGACCTAGCACCTTGGTATAGCTATGTAGAAAAATTTGTGGGCATAGCGGGCAACAAAGACGGCCTTTCGCACTTACCCGATGGTGAGTTTTTGCCCCCTCACGAAATGAGTTGTGTCGAAAAGCATTTTAGTCAGCAAGTAGCCAAAAACTACAACGACCGCCAAATTATCATCGGTCGCACCGCCAATCTCACCAAAGCCCAGGAGATTCATCATCAGCAAGGCCGCTCGCAGTGTCAGAATCGGGTACTTTGTGAAAGA
>VFQO010045055.1_pt1 | contig 11616 bp, 22 predicted proteins | sample 3512331 | NCBI WGS metagenome assembly VFQO01 (sample SAMN10412371, study PRJNA504923) | tailings metagenome | isolation source: Replicate 3 from Balatoc abandoned mine | place: Philippines: Itogon, Benguet | collected 2017-08-28 | reverse complement strand
GCTGCTGCTGCTGCTGCTGCTGCTGCTGCTGCTGCTGCTGCTGCTGCTGCTGCTGAGCTTGCCTGAGTGGCATGCGCTGCCACCGCTGCTGCGTCACCATGTTGCGGCCTTATGGCGGACCTTGCACTGCCGGGTCTGATCCTTGTGCTACACCGCCCTGTCCTAATCGTTTCAACAGCCTGCGACGTGATGGAGGATGTGGCGATTGCCTATGGCTACAACAACCTTGTCAGGACGGTGCCCAAGACGACCACTGTCGGCCGCGAGCTGCCGCTCAACCAGGTGAGGCTGTGCTGGGGGGGAGCACACAACAGCCCTGCTCCTGGCCGTGCCAGGCTGTGGCTGTCTGTTAAGGGGAGCAGGCAGGGCATCGGGGATGTGGAAATGGCACACAATCGACGGATCAGCATCGCACTGTGCGAGGCGGCGTGTTGCTCACCGCTTGTACCAACAGCCTGCTGCTTCTGCCCCCACCACTCGACGCCCACAGATGTGCGAGCTGCTGCGCGGCGAGGCGGCCATGGCGGGCTTCACAGAAATCCTGACCTGGGCGCTCTGCTCGCATCAGGAGAACTTTGAGGCGCTGCGGCGGGTGCGCGCTGCGGCTCTGTTGGGCTGCGATTCTGGTTCTGGGTTCTGCCCTCGTGGCTGCGCCTGCGGGGCACCTGCAGGCCGGGTGTGCCGGCAGCGGAATTGTATCTGGTTGCAGCATGCCAGCCACCTGCTGCTATCAACTGTCCACCCACCCTCTGACCTGTCTACCGTTGCAGCAAGACGACGGCACAACAGCGGCGTGCATCGGCAACCCAGCGACGGCGGAGTTCGAGGTCTGCCGCACTAGCCTGCTGCCCGGCGCGCTCAAAACGCTAGGTGCGCACGGTTTGCAGCTAGTTGCCTGCAGTAATCAAGGAGCCGGCATGCAGGAAACAACGCACAGCTTTTGGCTCAGAATTGCTTACGTAGTGCGACTTGGCCCTTTCGCCCAGCACTCACATGCCCCCCTCCTTGCACTCTTTGCCTGCTTTGCAGGCGCCAACCGCGACGCGCCGCTGCCGGTGAAGCTGTTTGAGGTCAGCGACGTCATCCTGCTCACAGGCAACAAGGTGCGCGCGTCATCAGGGGTACTTTGTGATGCTTGATGAGTGCGGCTTGCTGCCTTGCAATAGGACGGGCACATCACCGCGCTGACGCGGTTGGAACAGTGCAAATGCAGAGGAAAGGCAAGCTGCGCGCCTTGGCCAGCCACTATGCTCGCTCTGTGTCCCCACCGCCGCCGCCTGGCCCCGCCCCGCACTCGCAGGGCTGCGGCGCGGCCAACCGGCGGCGCCTGGTGGCGGTGCACTGCGACCGCGCGGCCAGCTTTGAGACGGTGCACGGCCTGCTCAACCGGCTCATGGAGGTGCTGTCGGTGCCCTACACAGGTGCGTAGTCGTGGGTGCCTGGTATGCAGTGTGGTGGCTGTGAGGGCTCAAAAACGCAAGGGCTCTGTGTGGTTGAGGCGCTGTCGGTTGGCGTGGGCATTTCGCATGCTGTTGGTGCCCGTGTAGAGACGACCAGCCTGTATTATACAGAGCCTGCTCTATCCGCCCACGGCACACTGCAGGCGACAGCGACCCTGCGGCAGCGGCGGTGCGGCAGCAGCTGGGCGGCGGCTATGAGTGGCGGGCAGAGGTGAGGCGGGGAAATGAAGTAGCACGCTGGGCGGCCAAATGCGGGCTGGCTTGCATCATGGAACGCTACATCGACTAGCACCGTGCCGGCGTGCCACAGGCGGCTGCAGCTTACACATGCGAACGCATCTGGATCCCAAGCTGCCTTCTTCTCTCGTTTGGCCCCGCCTGCAGGACGACCCCACCTTCTTCCCCGGCCGCCACGCCTCTGTGCTGTTCCGCGGCGAGCGGGTGGGCCAGTTTGGCATCATCCACCCCGAAGTGCTGGCGGCCTTTGACATTGTCAACCCCGGTGGGTATGGTATTGAGGGCGGGCGGGCCGGCTGTATGTCGCAGCACGCGCGCACGTTGGCTTGCTGTTCTTGCTGTTGTAATAAAGTTAGGCCCCTGGCCATGTTATTGTTGTCCGAAAGGCCGGACCCCTGACTGTGCTGCCCTGGCAAATCCACTCTTTATATATGCAGTGGCGGCGCTGGAACTTGACTTGGAGCCCTTCTGCTTCGACCGCAACTACAAGCAGCTGCCCACACAGATCCTCTAGCGGCCCTCAGGCGGCCGCACTTGGCGTGGACCCTGCAGCAGCGGCAGCGGCAGCAGCGGAGCCGCAACTGCCGCTCTGCTGAACCTGGGACGCTGCAGTTCTCCCCAGCTGGCAGCTCACCTCCGTCCCTCAGCGGCAGACTGTGCAGTGACCACAGAGGACTGGGACCCCCTGCCCACCCCACGATGCCGTGCCACACATTTGTGGGACTGTCCCGCCTGGAGGCACCTCCCCCTGGCTACCTTGGTCTGTGGTGCAGGCAGCGCCTGCCCGCCGGCCGCCTCCCCCAAACTCTTCGACTGCATTGCAATTGTTTCATTCGGTAGCAGCTTGTAGGGATCCACTCACCATGCAGGGCGTGCAGGAGCACGCTGAACTGCCGGACTGGGGGGAATGAGGAGGTTGTTGGACTGAGGGCGGGGGGAAGCTGCGCCGCAGTTGGGCGCTTTTGGGTGCCAGGGGGGAGCTGGGCCGCGGGGGTATTGCGGTGGTGGCGGTCACTGCACCCCCGACGGTCAGCAAGGCTTACGGTCAGCCCCATGCGTCCCTCACGGTTCCATGGCCAGCCGGATGCTACCAACTGAAAGCGCGACCACTGGTCAAACCACTGGAAGTTGGCGGCGGCACAGGTATCCCGCAGGCATTGGGGGCAGCGGCCTCCTGGCGCTCGGCGCCGCTGCAGGGACGGCCGACGGGTCGTGGCCATGCGCTGCTCCCGGTAAGTTTGTAAGCCCATTCAGATCAAGATACAAGCGGCGGCACGCCCTGGACATGTGGCAGGAGGCCGGGACGTGCCCGCCACCCTGCCGCCACCAGTGGTGCCGCTGGGATGTTTCAACACGCGGCCATCTCCCCATTCCTCAACGGTCAGGACGCAGGGCTTCCCAAGGCGTCTTCCTGGCAACTCACACTGCTCTCAGAGTGGCCCTGGAGCCCCTGTCCGAGTGGCAACCCATTACTGAGCTACCGCCCCCTTGCACCCGCAGCGCACCCGCCTCCCGCATGGAGGCTGGACCGCGTTCAAAGGCGTCCTCCCGGCCCTCCTCTCCTATTCATCTTCCACAAACTGCGTTCCTGACTCTTCTGGCAAGCCCCAATCCCCTCTTTGCCCCACTTGTGGTATTCCCCCCGCGCCCACGCAACCGCCGCCCGGTCCAAGCCTTACTAGCTGTCGCCATGCCTCGCTGCATTGCAGCACTGCTGGTTCCAGCGCTCCTGCTGGCTGCGCTGAGCGATGCAAGGTAAGGTGGGGCGCGGGGCCTCCCCCGCTCGGGTCTGTGCTATCCAGAGCCTTACAGGCTACAGTGCATGCCCGTGCATATTGCCAGCAAGGAACCCGCCGACCGCAAGATGGCCAGGTCGAGACGGTTCCCGCTTGCCCCATGCCCTCCCACGCCCCGCAGGCAGCTGGACAGCCGAGAGGGCGTGAAAGGTGAGGCGGCTCGCGGCCAGCGCCCCCCGCGGCCCGCATCCCTGCGGTCCCGCCGCTGCACCGCCGCTGCTGTCCCCGCACTTGCATATCAACCTGCCAGCCGCGCACCTATGCTGCTGCCGCATGCACGCGCTTCTGCAGACCTGTCACCACATTGTCTGCCCACAGGCCTGGCCAGCGCCGCCTTGCCGCGCATGCAGCACTACGCCTCAAGGTGTGCGGGGACTAACCAACTCGTGTTGGTGCATGCACAGCTGCTGCATGCAAGGGGGCACGCCACATCCAACCAGCGGTGTCTGCGCCTCCCCTCTACTTGCCCCCCTTCTACCTTACAAAGATGTACATTGGAGCAGCCTTCGTGCAGCTCGGCCCTGCCCTGGTGCTGACACCATGCCCTCAGCCCCTAACCTGCCCCCCCCCCCACGTGACTGACTCCCGCCGCCGCAGGCATCTGCTGGGCGACTGCTTCCCGTGCTCCAACAACTGCGCGGTGTGTAGCGAGCAGCGGACACTGCGCAACGCACAAGGTAACCCCACGGGCTTCAAGGAGATCACCATTGACGCCAGCAGCTGCAAGAATGGCGATCTCTCCTGGATGTGCTGCCGCGGCGCCAGCGACGGCGCCGCCAACCTGGCTTGCACGCTCACGCCCGGCGGCTGCAGCGCCGACGGCACGCCCGTCTACGACTTTGGGAAGAACAAGTGCGACAGCAAAGTGCAGATGGGCACCTGTGAGTGGCGCACTTTTCCAGTGGTTGGCGTGAGGCGCAGGCGTGTTTGAGATGGTGCATGCGCAGCAGGCAAAGCGTGCCACCGTGGACCAGGATGCCGCAACTGGTAGTCACCGCTGCGTTGCTGAGCGCTCCCTTTGCCCAACATCTGCCTGCAGTCAAAGTTCCGAACGCTGCCACCCAGCTGACTGTCCAGATTCACGACGGCCGGGCAGCAGGTGGGGCCCTGTACTCTGGTGCTGCCTTGCAAGCGCTGCACACGCCTAGGTGGCGCAGGCCCAAGCTCGCCTGTCCTCATGTGCCTGCTGAAGCTGCTGCGGCAGCTGCTGCGGCAGCGCCCTGAACACGCCTGTCTCCCCGATGACTGCTCCAACAAACACCTGAATCCTTACCCCCATCCTGGCAGGCAATGTGAGCTGCAGCACCGCCGGGAGCTGCTGCGGCGGCTCCCCAAGCAGCTGCGGCACTGGCACTGGAGTGTGCGAGTGGGTCATTGGTGAGCCAGCCAACTGACGCCTGCAGTGTTGCGCCATGAAAATCACCGCAGCTGCAGAAGTGTGAAGTGTGCGTGTGTTGCAGTGCTGCAGTCATGCCGGCACACGTTGCCTCCCGGCACATGACAGCCACCCATCTGCCACACCACGCCACCTGCAGACCTGTCCACTTGCCCTGACGAAGAGGGCCCAGTGGGGCAGCCGCAGTGCGGCGAGGACGCACCATGCCCCCAGCCAGCAGGCGCCTGCGAGGTTGCTGAGTGCATCGCTGGAGAGTGCGTGACCAGCTTCCGGCCCAGCACCTATGTGTGTGGCACCGCGGAGGGCGACTGTGACGTGCCTGCCAAGTAGGACAGGGCTGTGGGTGGGGTTGGTGGGTGGTTCTGGCTGATCTGCAGAGGCAGTAAAGTCAACGTGGTCCAGCCCACTCTTCTAACTACAACACTGCTCACCGCGGTCTGCTGGAGTATTCGGGCAAACTAATAAGCAAAACACTGCCTTTGTTGCAGCTGCACCGGCGATTCACCTACCTGCCCATCCAACTCGTTCAAGCCCAGCACCGTCCAGTGCCGCAACGCCGCCGGCGACTGCGATCTGCCCGCCAAGTGAGCAGGGAGGCAGGCAGCAGGTGGTGTTTGCACATGCCTTTTTGTTGGGCTGTCTGCCAAGCTTAACGCACCACCGCACTTCCCGCTGCTGCAGGTGCACCGGCAGCTCGGCTGCCTGCCCTGCCAACCCTTTCAAGCCCAGCACTGAGCAGTGCCGCAGCGCCGCCGGCGACTGCGATCTGCCCGCCAAGTGAGCAGGGAGGCAGGCAGCAGGTGGTGTTTGCACATGCCTTTTTGTTGGGCTGTCTGCCAAGCTTAACGCACCACCGCACTTCCCGCTGCTGCAGGTGCACCGGCAGCTCGGCTGCCTGCCCTGCCAACCCTTTCAAGCCCAGCACTGTCACATGCCGCCCGTCTGCTGGCGTTTGCGATGTTGAGGAGAAGTGAGTTTGGGAGTGCAAGCAGGCATCCCCTTGCAACATGCCTGCAACAGTGGCATGTGCTTACCCACACCGTGGCCCCTGCTGGCGCATCCCCGCAGGTGCACCGGCAGCAGCGCCGCCTGCCCAACTGACGTATTCCTGCCCAGCACCACCACGTGCCGTGCGGCTGCTGGCGTTTGCGATGAGGAGGAGAAGTGAGTGTAGGAACAGGGCTACTGCCTGCGTCTGTGCTGTTGGTGCCTAGCACGCAGCTGCCTGGTGTCTTACGCATGTTGTGCTCACCTCTTGCCTTGTGCCCTACTGGCCGTCCCCACAGGTGCACAGGCTCGACTGCAGCCTGCCCGGCTGATGCAAAGAAGCCAAGCACCACCGTCTGCCGTGCAGCTAAAGACTTGTGAGCTTGCCACACACTGGTCTTGCATTGGTTGTTGCATGGACCAGACGTTTCTGTGGTCACACAGCCTGAGTGCCTCCCCTGGTGTGGTTGCAAGCATGCAGACCTACTTGTGCCATGTGCGCGGCATGCAAATCAACGTAGATTGGGCAGATCGTGCCCTAACGCTGCATGGCTTTGCTGCCCTCTGCCTGCCGAAGGTGTGATAAGGCTGAATACTGCACTGGCACTACCGACGCATGCCCGACTGATATCGTGCTGCGTGACAAAGCCAAGGCCTTCAAGTGTGGCAGGCAAGCCTCTTCCTCATTATGCCGGGCTTCTGTTGCGGTCTGCTGCAACGCAGTGGTTGGGCGGGCTCATTACATTCACGGCTGCGCGGCGCCAGGCCATAGGAATAGCATGGCGAACTGGGGCACAGCTCCCTGTGAAGCTGTGGTCCCGCCATACTGCTCAGTTGCCTAAGCATCCCCATGCTTGCGCCGCCGCTACATCGCAGGGACTGCTTCTATTGCGGCATGCCGCTGGGAACCACCGCCGCCACGCTTGGCAACGAGTTGACTTACCTGCAGAACACCTGGTCGCTGGGCACCTGCAACATGGGCAGCTGCGATGCCCACTACTTCCTGACAAGCGCCAGCGATGTGGCCACTTACTGCGGGTGAGGCCCGGACCCTGCTCCTGCGCAACTAGGAGCAGACCAGCCAGGCAAACCGTGACCTACCTCCCCGGGCTGCACAAACCTCACAAATTGCACCCCCCTGCCCTCCTCCCCGCCCTCAGAAACACGCTCCCCACCACCTGCCCCAACAAAAAGGATCTGTCAAACGTGTCTCACGCCCGCTGCAACGGCGCAACCGGTGCGTGGCGTACTCCCTACCGTACCACCCTGGCTGCGCAAGCTGCTTTTGTCTGTGCATCATGTTTGAGCCCGCCACTGCCAGGCATGCCTGCAAACCCTCCAACGCTGATGCCAGCTAGCTCTATAGACCCACCTACCACATCCCTCTGACCTGCAGGCACCTGGAACTGCGTCGTGAAGCAGGACGCTCCTTTCAGCGGCCCTGTGGTTGCACCCTGGGCAGGCCTGTGAGGCGGCAGGCAACTGCACCGCCTTTGCAACGCTAGCACCGCGCTGCTCTGGCGCCTCCTTCAGTCCCCGCCTTTCATCCAACCCATCAGTCCCTTGCCCTTGAGCGCCCACCCAGCCAGCCCCACCCACGTTGCTTGCCGTACCCATCTGCACACACCCCGCATCTTTCCCTTTCCTGCTGAGCTGCCCCCCTACTCCCAGCTTGAGCGAGTAACAGCAGGCGCAGCCAGCTCGCCGCCGGGACGGCGGCTCGGCCTCTGCACGCCCCTCCCTCCCCAGTTTTGAGCGCTCGTGGCGCCGCCGCATCTTTGCTCCCTCCCCCTTTCAGTGCCGTGCGATCTCGTGCTACTCATGCATCATTCGATCCTGATCTTCACCATTCGATCATGCTCTTCACCAATCGATCACGCTCTTCACCAGTCGATCACCCGTCACTCCCCTGCACCTCTGCCTCTGCTACTGCACGGTGCCTCGCTCACGCTCACCATTCACCCCCCTCGCATCTGCATTCACACAAGCCTTCGCAATCCCCTCGCACACAAAATGTTGGCGCATCTCCATGGGCCCTCTGTCATGCTTGCCAGGATGCACCTTCTCACTCCTTTTCTCCAGGGCCGGCTGCATCGAGGTGCGCGCGCATCCTAAAGTGCCACCCACCTGCAGCAGCCTGGCCTCATTTGCATCCAGCGATCCTGCATGAGGCAGACGCTGTTCCACATCCACAATTTGCACCGTAGTTAGTGAACGAATCCTCAACCGAGGGAGCGGCCTGAACTGCACAATGTGTCTGTTTGTCTGTAACACTGGTGAACCACAGCTGCACCCGAGGAGCCGTAGAATTTGGTTTGCATGCATGCACACACGCGCTGCCGCTGGTTGTCCCACCGGCCAAGCGCTGATTGTTTGCAACGTTGCCAATGGGTTTCCTGCATCAGCCACGTGGCTGCACCGTGGGCACGATCAGGCAACTTCCAGAGCAGCGTCCAGTTCATTTGCTGCCAGGCCACCGGTGAAGGGCGGCCTGCTGGGCCCGCTAGCGGCGCTACGGTAGGGCAGATTTAGGTCGGCAGCTGAGATCGGTGGGCTTCCCTCTGCTCCTACTTGCAGCACTGTTCAAAGGCACTGGCCAAGCAGAATGCTTGCTGGGCACAAGGCGCTCGTCACTGGGGCGTCCAAGGGAGTGGGTGCGTCCCCACCCACAGGGCGAGCTTGCAGGCAGTGGCTGTCCTGCTACAGAGGCGATCTGCGCTCGTCCAAGGGCTGCTGACTCTCCTGCCGCCGCAGCAGCTGCGCCGCCGCCGCCGCCCAGCGGCCAATGCCAGTCGCACAGCGCCGACTGTCCGCCCCCTTCCAACCGGCTTCCGCCTCCCTGCAGGGGAGGCTGTGGCAGCAGCGCTAGCTGAGGAGGGAGCCTTCGTGTGCCTCACTGCGCGGAGCGAGGATGCATTGAAGGCAACGGCGGATCGGTGCCACAAAGCAGGCGCAGCGGGCGTGGTGGTGCACCCCTGCAACCTGGCGGACGGGGAAGAGGCGCGCTTGCTGCTGGGCTTTGGCATAGAGTGACGACTAGCTAATTTTTGCAGTGAGAGGGGGGCGGCGTGATGTGCCGCTGTTGCAGGCAGGCAAAGCTGCTTCCAGCTCAACCGCCCGGCTGGGTCTGTTCGAGAGGTGCCGCCTGCCTTGCTGGAAGCAACGTTTGTTTGCCCTGGCCCGAGACGGGACACTTCTCTTATTCCTGACCCCCCGCAGGTTGACCGCTTGGCTTCCGAGCTGCTGGCTGCCCACGGCTGCATCGACATCCTCGTCAACGTGGCGGGCGCCTGTGAGTCGCCCCAGCGCAGCTGCAGCAGCGTGGGCCAGGTTGCCCCAAAAGATCTGCTATGCCGGGCTGCTCTGACCAGGCTGGCTGGCGGCACAGCTTCACGCCCAGCGGAGGTTTGTTGGACCCGATTGTCACGTATGTGAGTGGCACCGGCTCCTGTGCGACAACTGGCAACCTCGCAGATCCGGACCCTGGGGCGATTGATCAGCTGGAGGGAGACCCTGGCGGCTGGGACACCGCATTCGGGTGGGGCCAAGCAGCTGGGCTGTGTGCCGAGCAGCAGCCGGGCAGGATTGCACAACATGCCGGCCAAGCACCTCTGAACCCTAGCCCTCAACTCTGAGTGCTTGTGCCGTGTCAGCCGCACTTCTGCTGCTAACACCCACCTGCAGCCTCAACGTGCTTGCGCCGATGCGCCTGACGCGGCTGCTGGCGCCGGCCATGGTGGACAAAGGCGAGGGTGCTGCCTGTGGCTGCTGGCCCGCCTGCCTGCCTTGTGTTTACACACTGTTCTCACAACTGCAGGGGCCGCCTGTGGTTGGCGGTGATGCATCTGCTACGCACACACATCGTGCCAGACCATCTGAATCTCTGCCTTCCCTCCTCGTGCCTCCACAAACCAGGGCGGGGCCACATCATCAACCTCGGATCGGTGGCGGGCCTGAAGGGCGTCGGCGAGTGAGTGCCATTTTTGCCTATGTTGTCCTGCGGGGGCGGCAATTGTGGGTTAAAGACCCCGGGAGCTGAGCCACCAGTGCCCAGTGTCACCGCCCACCTGCCCGCCACACTGCACATGCGGTTTGCGCCTGCGCCTAACACCAACGCAACACGTCTCAGCTGCCCTCACTCCCTGCCGCTTTGCCGCACTTGCCGTGCAGCGAGGGCGCCTACTCTGCCTCCAAGTGGGCCCTGCGCGTCTGGTCGAACAGCTGCTACGAGGTGCGGTGCGGCGGACTAGTGCACCGTGGGCTGGCGACTGCAAAGCGGCGCCCTGCACTGGTGACAACACCGGGAGCCGCTGCTTGCCCGCCTTGTCCGCTCAGGGCGACGCCCCAACAGCATGCACTGCGCAGTAACGCATATGCCATGCCCCCGCCAAGCACAGAATCTGCATCCCCGCCCTCCTGTCTCTGCAGTCCCTCAAGGACAAGGGCGTGAAGGTGGTGCTGATTGAGCCCAGCCACATTGCAACCGACATGGCGCAGGAGCAGGTGCGCGGGCGGGCAGGCGGGCGGGCTAGGAAACGCAGCAGGTGCACGCCATCAGGCCGCTTGTTTGACCGCTCAATCTGCCTTACCTGGCACAGCACCGAGCCCCCTCTTCCTCGGCATCACACGGTCGCCCTTGGATCCCTTCTGATCACCCTTTGGTTTACCTTCCGCATACCAATACTGCCACGCAGGAGGGCACGCGCTACAGCCGCATGGACCCCGGCCTGATGATCCAGCCCGAGGATGTGGCGCAGGCGGCGCTGCTGGCCTTCCGCCTCGGCCCCTCAGCAGACCCAGTTGAGCTGGTGCTCAACCGCCTGCAGACGCCCTACCAGGAGTGAATTGTTTGGGCAATCCAGCAGCAAGTCCAGCATGTGCTGCTGGGCTGCCTGCAACATCCAGTGCCTGCTTTTGTTGCCGCTTTGGCCGAATCACTCTTGGCGCTGCTGTTCTGGGCCCATCCACCCTACTCGAGTTCCCCTTTGCACATGGGATTGCCAATGAACGTTACACGCTGTGAAATAGTTGGTTGTCAACAGGACGTCGGAAAGCAAATGGTGGAAGGGGTGGCGGCCAGGCCACCTTGGGCCGCACTCATCGTGGTAGGGTGGGAGTTCTATGCCGCAGGGTTGTCCAGCCGCATCCGCAGCTTGCTCCAGCATCCGCAGCGCACGTCCGCGCCTTTTGCAAGCAGTGGAGGGGTGGGGGTGTAAGGACGTCAGCGCGAGAGTAAGCCCCGTTGTGTTAGCGCACGACGTCCGCCCCGAGGGGCGGCCGCCGCGGCCGGCCACATAACTGTGGTTATGGCGAGCTGCCCCGCCGCCACACTGCCGAGGCAGGGGCGGGCGAGGGTCCTACCCTTTCGGGTTGGCACTTTCTGCCTGGCTGCCCGGGGACTTTCGCCCAGCAAGTGCGGGTGTAAGCGCAGGGGTGGGGGAGTGCTGAGGTGGCCCTTCGCGCTGCGTCCTTACCTAATTAGCACCGTAGGCGGTGGCTCGTCTGGGAATCTCAGGATGAGGCGCCGTTCGCGGCCACAGCAGCTTAGAGGCTTCGGAAGCGTACCAGCAGCGTGCCAGCCTGCATTGTGAGGATGGCAAGCGGCAATGGTGAGGTGGCAGGCAAGCAACACGGACGTGATGGGTGGCAGGTGGGTGTGCTCAATGGCTGCTCGACGGCCCAAGACTGTCAGGCACAGAGGCCTGAACAGCGGGTGGCAGGAAAGCACCCTGGTGGGCTA
>VFQO010045054.1_pt1 | contig 11617 bp, 12 predicted proteins | sample 3512331 | NCBI WGS metagenome assembly VFQO01 (sample SAMN10412371, study PRJNA504923) | tailings metagenome | isolation source: Replicate 3 from Balatoc abandoned mine | place: Philippines: Itogon, Benguet | collected 2017-08-28 | reverse complement strand
ACCTGACCTTCTGCCGATGAACGCTCACCAACGCTCCACTCCAGACCGCGACCGATGACGGGGGTCTCACGGCATAACGCATTCGTCGTGAAACTGTCACATGAACGTCACAAAAATCCGTGCGATGTGGCGGAAATGCGGGTGTCCGGGTCACGCCCGTTCATGAATCGGTGCGCTGGAAGTGAGGCATCCGGCCGCACACTTGACGCCGGGTGCCCGCCCGCGCCAGACGGGCGGGTCTGAAGCGCAGGAGGACGACGCCGTGGCGACAGCATTCACCTTTCCCGGACAGGGCAGCCAGGCGGTCGGCATGGGACGCGACCTCGCGGACGCGTTCCCCGAGGCGCGGCGGGTGTTTGAGGAGGTCGACGACGCGCTCGGCGAGAAGCTGTCCTCGACCATCTGGGAAGGTCCGGAGGAGACCCTGACGCTGACGGCCAATGCCCAGCCCGCGCTGATGGCGGTGTCGCTGGCCGCGATCCGCGCTATGGAGGCGCGCGGTCTCGACCTGCGCGGCAGCGTGGCCTTCGTGGCGGGCCACTCGCTGGGCGAATATTCGGCACTGGCGGCGGCGGGCATGTTCTCGGTCGCCGATGCCGCGCGGCTCCTGCGCATCCGCGGCAATGCCATGCAGCGCGCGGTTCCCGTCGGCGAGGGCGCGATGGCGGCAATTCTCGGCCTCGAACAGGACGCCGTCGCCGACGCGTGCGCGCAGGCCGCGGCCTCCGGCGGCGTCTGCCAGATCGCCAACGACAATGGCGGCGGCCAGCTCGTCATCTCCGGGTCGAAGGCGGCGGTCGAAGCGGCAGCGAAGCTCTGCACGGAGAAGGGCGCGAGGCGGGCCCTGATGCTGTCGGTGTCGGCGCCATTCCATTCGGCGCTGATGTCGCCCGCGGCGGACGCCATGCGTGAGGCGCTGGCCGGGGTCGCGAAGTCGAACCCGGTCGTGCCGGTCGTGTCGAACGTCGTGGTGCTGCCCCTCACCGATCCGGCCGAGATCGCCGAACGGCTGGTCGAGCAGGTGACGGGGCAGGTGCGGTGGCGCGAGACGGTCGAATGGTTCGCGGCGAACGGCGTGACCACGCTCTACGAGGTCGGATCGGGCAAGGTTCTGTCTGGCCTCGCGCGGCGCATTGACCGAAACGTCACGACCGCGACTGTCGGGACCGCGGCCGAGGTGGAAGCCGCGCTGGCTGCGATCGGTTGAGACGCGAGGAGGCTGGAGGCGGTCGGTCGGCGACCTGATCGCCCAGTTGCCTTCGTTGAAAGTGGGGCCCTATTGAAGCGCGTCTTATGGTTTGATACTTTGAATACGTGTATTCGTGGAGCTTGCCATGCCAACCAGCGTCCGCCTGTCGCCGGAGACCGACAAGCGTCTCGCGACGCTGGCGGCGAAGACCGGAAGAACGAAGGCCTACTATCTGCGCGAGATCATCGATCGCGGATTGGATGACCTCGAGGATTATTATCTGGCAGAAGAGATCCTGCTTCGTGTTCGGCGCGGCGAGGAGCCAGTGCTGAGCCATCAGGAATTCTGGCGTGGCCTGGACGATTGAATACACCCATGCCGCACGGAAATCGGTGGCGAAGCTCGATTCCGCCTCCAGGCGCCGCATCCGGCTGTTCCTCGAGGAGCGTGTCGCGGCTGGCGACAATCCCCGTTCCACCGGCAAGGCGCTGTCCGGTCCCCTGGCGACGCTCTGGAGCTACAGGGTCGGTGACTTTCGCGTCATCTGCGAGCTTCAAGACCGACGACTCGTCGTGCTGGTCGTTACGGTCGGCAATCGACGTGATGTTTACAGATGAGCCGTCCGGAAACGCCATATCCATGAAGAAGGGCTGTCCACGATGTTCGACCTGACCGGCAAGAAGGCGCTTGTCACCGGCGCCTCCGGAGGCATCGGCGAGGCGATCGCGAGGACCCTCCACGCTCAGGGGGCGATGGTGGGCCTGCACGGCACCCGCGTCGAGAAGCTGGAGACGCTCGCCGCCGACCTCGGCGACCGCGTGAAGCTCTTTCCGGCCGACCTGACCGACCGCGACGCCGTCAAGGCGCTCGGGCAGAAGGCGGAGGCCGACCTGGAGGGCGTGGACATCCTCGTCAACAATGCCGGAATCACCAGGGATGGCCTGTTCGTGCGCATGTCCGACGCGGACTGGGACGCCGTGCTGGAGGTGAACCTCACCGCCGTGTTCCGGCTGACCCGCGAACTGACGCATCCGATGATGCGCCGGCGGTCGGGACGCATCGTCAACATCACCTCCGTCGTCGGCGTCACCGGCAATCCGGGGCAGGCGAACTACGCCGCCTCCAAGGCCGGCATGATCGGCTTCACCAAGTCGCTGGCGCAGGAGATCGCCACGCGCAACGTGACCGTGAACTGCGTGGCGCCCGGCTTCATCGAATCGGCCATGACCGGCAAGCTGAACGACAAGCAGAAGGAAGCGATCATGGCCGCCATCCCCTCCCGCCGGATGGGGACAGGGGCCGAAGTCGCCGCCGCCGTGGCGTTCCTGGCCTCGAACGAGGCCGCCTACGTGACGGGTCAGACCATCCACGTTAACGGCGGCATGGCGATGATCTGAGAGGCCGACGCTGGGGAAGGTTCGGCTGGCGGGAAACGGCGGTTTTCGCCTTGGACAGCGTCACCTTTTCGTGTAATCGGCCACCAAACGGGGGCAGCGGCGGAAAATGCCGATTGTCCCCGGTCCATATTGTTCCCCTTGATTACCCGCCGGCCGGCGGCTAACCAAGGCACCGTAACGCAGACGAGGAAGCCCACATGAGTGACACGGCAGAGCGCGTGAAGAAGATCGTCGTCGAACACCTTGGCGTTGATGCCGAAAAGGTGACCGAGCAGGCGAGCTTCATCGACGATCTTGGTGCGGACAGCCTCGACACGGTCGAGCTCGTCATGGCGTTCGAGGAGGAGTTCGGCGTCGAGATCCCCGACGACGCGGCCGAGACCATCCTCACCGTGGGCGACGCGGTGAAGTTCATCGACAAGGCCCAGGCCTGACATCCTCTCTGGCATCGACGCTTCGGAGGCTGGGGTGAGGCGCGTCGTCGTCACCGGCATGGGACTGGTGTCCCCGTTCGGCGTGGGCGTCGAGTTCGGCTGGAGCCGGATTCTGGCCGGCGAAAGCGCGGCGGACCGCATCACCCATGTCGAGGTCGACGACATCGCCTGCCAGATCGCGCACGTCATCCCGCGGGGTGACGGCAGCGGCCATACGTTCAATCCCGAGGCCTATCTCGAGCCGAAGGAACTCCGGAAGATCAGCGACTTCATCCTCTACGGCATCGCCGCGGCCGATGAGGCGCTCGCGCATTCCGGATGGAGCCCGAAGACCGAAGACGAGCGCTACGCCACCGGCGTGATGATCGGATCCGGGATCGGCGGCATCGACGGCATCGCCGACAATGCGATGATCCTGCGGGAGCGGGGTCCGAGGCGCATCAGCCCGTTCTTCATCCCCGGCAATATCATCAATCTCGTGTCCGGCCAGGTCTCGATCCGCCACGGATTGAAGGGGCCGAACCATGCCGTGGTCACGGCCTGCTCGACGGGCGCGCACGCCATCGGCGACGCAGCCCGCCTGATCATGTTCGGCGACGCCGACGTGATGCTCGCCGGCGGCACCGAGGCACCGGTCACCCGGCTCTCGATGGCGGGTTTCGCGGCCTGCCGCGCGCTGTCGACCCGCAACGACGAGCCCAAGCGCGCCTCGCGTCCCTTCGACGTGGACCGCGACGGCTTCGTCATGGGCGAGGGCGCCGGTGTGGTGGTCCTTGAAGAACTCGAGCACGCAAGGGCGCGCGGAGCGACCATCTACGCGGAAGTGGTGGGCTACGGCCTGACCGGCGACGCCTATCACATCACGGCCCCGGCCGAGGACGGCAACGGCGCGTTCCGCTGCATGTCGGCCGCGATCAAGCGCGCCGGCCTGGAGCCGTCCGACCTCGATTACATCAACGCCCACGGCACCTCCACCATGGCCGACACGATCGAGCTCGGCGCGGTCGAGCGGCTGGTCGGCAACGCCGCCTCGAAGGTGTCGATGTCGTCCACCAAGTCGGCCATCGGGCATCTCCTGGGCGCCGCGGGCGCGGCGGAGGCGATCTTCTCGATCCTGGCGATCCGCGACAACGTGGTGCCACCGACGATCAACCTGGACAGACCGGAACGCGACACGCCGATCGATCTCGTGCCCAACGTGGCGCGGCAGCGGAAGGTAGACGTGGCGCTGTCGAACTCTTTCGGTTTCGGTGGGACGAACGCGTCTCTCGTGTTCCGGCGCTGTGACGCCTGATCGCCGCGATCACGATCGCGAAAGCATCGGGAATTCGCCATAATCGGGCCTAGGGTCCGGGGCGAAAGGCAGGACTGCCCGTCGGCAAGAACGATTCGAGGCGAGATGAGCGACCCACAGGCGACCGCCCCGACTTTCGGCAGGCGAAACGAGGTTCCAACGGCCGCGCCGGAAACGACGTTGCCCGATGCGCCACCCGTCCAGGACGAAGCCGGCGCGACGACCGCCGCGCCCGAACGGCCGCCGGCACCGCCCGCTGCCGCCGCTCCACCACCGCCGCCGCCTCCAGCCGCGCCGGTCTCGCGGCGACGGTCGAAGGCGTCGCGCAACCAGATCGTCGTCTTCATGAATTTCGTGATCAGCATCGTCGTGGCGATGGTGCTGGCGGCGGGCATTGCCGTCATCTACGGCAAGCGGGCATTCGACGCGCCGGGTCCCGTCGCGGAGAGCAGGAGCTTCCTCGTGCGGCCGAATTCGGGGGTCGGATCGATCGCATCGCAGCTCGAGCAGCAGGGCATCATCTCGGATTCGCTGATCTTCCAGGCCGGCGTGCGCGCCTATTCCGGCGGGGAGACGCTGAAGGCCGGCGAGTACGAGATTCCGCCCCACGCCTCGATGCGCCAGGTGATGTCGCTGCTGCAGAGCGGCCGGTCGATCATGCACTCGCTCACCATCCCGGAAGGCCTGACCGTCCAGCAGGCGCTGCGCCGCGTGGCCGAGCACGAGGCCCTGAGCGGCGACATGCCGGACGAGATCCCGCCCGAGGGCAGCCTAGCGGCCGACACGCAGCGCTTCACGCGCGGCTTTCCCCGCAAGGAGGTCGTCGCGCGGATGCAGCAGCAGCAGCAGGCCCTCGTGGAGGAGATCTGGGCGACGCGCGCGCCCGACCTGCCCATCGCCGACATCAACGAGTTCGTGACGCTGGCGTCGATCGTGGAGAAGGAGACCGGCATCGCCAGCGAGCGGCCGCATGTCGCGTCGGTCTTCATCAACCGACTGCGCAAGAAGATGCGGCTCCAGTCCGACCCGACGATCATCTACGGTCTCTTCGGCGGCGCGGGAAAGCCGGCGGACCGGCCGATCTACCAGTCGGACATCGAGAAGGCGACGCCCTACAACACCTACGTCATCCGCGGCCTTCCGCCGGGGCCGATCGCCAATCCGGGCCGCGCCGCGCTCGAGGCGGTCGCCAACCCGATCGACACCGATGACCTCTACTTCGTCGCCGACGGAACCGGCGGGCACGTCTTCGCCAAGACGCTGGACGAACACAATCGAAACGTGGCCCGGTACCGCGCCTTCATGAGGCAGCAGGCGCAGGAGGCCGGTGAGACGGGACAGTAGCGGCAGAGGCGGTCGCCCGCATCCGCCGGCTCTTGGGGGGGCAGGTCGTCATGGCGTTGAACAGCATGACCGGGTTCGCGCGCGTCGAGACGCAGGAATCGGGTCTCTCGATCCTGTGGGAACTGCGTTCGGTCAACGGCAAGTCGCTCGATCTCAGGTTCCGGCTGCCGCCCGGACATGACCGGCTCGAGCCGCTCGCCCGCCAGGCGATCCAGAAGCGGTTGTCCCGCGGCAACGTCCAGGCCACGCTGACCCTGACCGGAAGGGCTGCTTCCGCCCAGCCGGTGGTGAACGAGGATTTCCTCGATGCCGTCGTCGCGATCGCGAAGCGGCTGGAGGAACGCCACGGCCTCGCCCCGGCGTCGGTCGACGGGCTGCTCGCCCTCAAGGGCGTGCTCGACCTTCCCGATCAGGGCGAGTCAGACGAGGCGCGCGGCGGCATCCAGGCGATCGCTCTCGCCGCGCTCGACGCGGCGGTGATCGCGCTCGCCGAGGCGCGCGCCGCCGAGGGGAGCGCCATAGGCGCGGTGCTGTCGTCGCAGATCGATGCGATCGAGACCCTGACGGCGCGGGCGCAGGCGGACCCCTCGCGGGAACCGGCAGCGATCCGCGCCAGGCTGGCGGACCAGGTGGCGCTGCTGCTCGGCGCCGGCGCGGGCTGGGACGAGGCGCGGCTGCACCAGGAGGCCGCGATCCTGGCGACAAGGGCCGACATCCGCGAGGAGATCGACCGGCTGATGACGCACGTCGCGTCCGCCCGGTCGCTGTTGCGGGAAGGCGGTCCCGTCGGCCGCAAGCTGGATTTCCTCGGCCAGGAGTTTAACCGTGAAGCAAACACCCTGTGTTCCAAGTCGAATGCGGGGTCGGTGACGGCGATCGGGCTCGAGCTGAAGGCCGTGGTGGACCAGTTCCGGGAACAGGTCCAGAATCTGGAGTAGCGCATGGAATCGGGTCGCTCAGCCCACGGCATTCGCCGGCGTGGCCTCATGCTGGTGCTGTCGTCGCCCTCCGGGGCCGGGAAGTCGACCATCGCGCGCAACCTTCTCGAGAGCGATCACGCCCTGACGCTCTCCGTCAGCGTCACCACCCGGCCGCGCCGCGGCAGCGAGATCGAGGGTGTGCACTATCATTTCGTGTCACCGCGCGAATTCGAGCGCATGCGCGACGGCGATGCGCTTCTCGAATGGGCGGAAGTGCACGGCAACTGCTATGCGACGCCGCGCGAGCCCGTGGAGGCGGCGATGGCGGACGGCCGCGACATGCTGTTCGACATCGACTGGCAGGGCGCCCTGCAGCTCAAGGACAAGATGCGCGCCGACATCGTTTCGGTCTTCATCCTGCCGCCGTCCATGTCCGAACTGCGCAGCCGGCTCAAGCGGCGCGCCGAGGACGCCGACGACGTGATCGCGCGGCGGCTGGAAAACGCCCGCAACGAGATCGAACACTGGCTGGATTACGACTATGTCGTCGTCAATCGCGATCTCGACCAGGCCTTCACGGAGATCAGGGCCATCGTGACGGCCGAGCGGCTGCGTCGCGACCGCAACCCAGGCCTTTTCGATTTCGTGTCGGGCCTGCTCGACGAGAAGACGGGCTGAGCGGCTCCGGGTTCAGCGGAGGGGCGCGCCGTGCTCCACCACCTGCACGATGTCGCCGAGCTCGATGCCGGGATAATGCTCGCGCATGCCCGCCAGCATGACCGGCGGCGGCCACTCCTCCGCCTTGCCCAGGAACGCGGCCGCTTCCGAAAGCCGCATCTTCGTCACCCGCGTGACCTCGACGACGGCCACGGGCGAGCCGCTGGCCTCGCAGTGGTAGGCGAGCGGTCCCGGCAGGATGTCGGGCTCCGCGTAGCGGATGGTCGAGCGCTTCTCGCCGGACAGCAGCGCGCCCTGCAGACGCGGTACGATGCCGAGGCGCTGCATCGCCCTACCGGCTTTCCTCGTAGGCCGTCGCCAGCGCCACGAACTCCTCGATGCCGAGGGTTTCGGCCCGTCGCGTGGGGTCGATGCCCGCACGCGCGAGCAGCGCCTCGCCGCCGAGCGCCTTGAGGCTCTGGCGCAGCATCTTCCGGCGCTGGCCGAAGGCGTTCTGGGTGATGTGGGAGAGCGTCTTCTCGTTTGCGGGTAGCGGCTCTGTTCGCGGCAGGAGGTGCACCACGGCGGACGTGACCTTGGGCGGCGGCGTGAAGGCACGGGCGGGCACCTCGAACGCGATCTGGGCGCGCGTGCGCCATCCCGCGAGCACGGCAAGGCGGCCGTAGCTGTCTTCACCGGGTTGCGCGACGATCCTCTGCGCCACCTCCTTCTGGAACATCAGCGTCAGCGACGACCAGAAGGGCGGCCAGGACGGCGTGCCAAGCCATCGCACGAGCAGTTCCGTGCCGATATTGTAGGGCAGGTTGGCGACGATCCTGACCGGACCGCCGCCGGCAAGCGTGGCGAAGTCGGTCTTCAGCGCATCTCCGGAGATCACCTCGAGCCGTCCGGGGTAGTGCTCGGAAATCTCCGCGAGCGCGGCCAGGCAGCGCTCGTCGCGTTCGATGGCGACGACCTTCGAGGCGCCGTGGGCGAGCAGCGCGCGCGTCAGGCCGCCAGGGCCGGGCCCGACCTCGATGACGGTGAAACCGCCGAGCTCGCCCGCCGAGCGGGCGATCCTGCCCGTCAGGTTCAGATCGAGCAGGAAATTCTGGCCGAGCGCCTTGCGCGCCGAGAGGCCATGCCGCTCGATCACCTCCCGCAAAGGCGGGAGACCGTCAATGGCGGCGTTCATCCGCGAATCCGGGGGCTGATCCGGCATGGCGCTCATGCCGGCGGGCGACCTAGCGCTGTACGATCTTCGCCCGCTTGCGCAGTTCGGCCATGTAGTTCTTGTCGAGCTCGTCGGCATTGCCGGTGGAGGCGGCCTCGGCCTGGAAGACGCTCTTGGCGACCCGGTCGTCCGAGACTTCGCGGGCCGAGCAGATGCCGATGAACTCGACGCCGCGGTCGGTCTCTCGAACCGTGGTCGCCTGGCCGGTCTTGGTGCTCTTGATGGCCTCGGCCCAGTCCGGAGGCAGTTCCGGCGCGAGCACGCGCCCGAGATCGCGGACGGTGACGTCGATGAGGCCCTTGGCGAATTCACGGGTGCTGTCGCAGCCAGCGAAGCGGCGGCGCATGGCCTCTGCTTCGGTCTTGCGCTTGCCGATGCTGCCGCGCTCAGCGGCGGGCACGACGAAGATCACCTGCTGCAGCATGTATTCGGTGGCGGAGGGCTTGTCGCCGCCCTTCTCCAGCATCTTGCGCACGACATCCTGTTCGCTCAGCGCCCCGCCCTGCGAGCGGAAGCGCGCCGAGATGGCCTGACTCCACCCCATCTGCGTGCGAATGAATTCCTTGAAGTGGGACGTCGTGACGCCCTGCCGGTCCAGGATCTCGCTCATCTGCTTGGCCGTCATCTTGTTGGACTCGGCAAAGCGGGCGAAGGAACTGTCCACCGCCGTGTCGGGGACGCGGATGTTCAGCCGCTTGAGTTCCGCGGTCCTCAGCGCCTGATCGACCATCTCGTCGCCGGCGAGCGCGTTCAGATTGCCCTTCTTGTTCTGAAGCTTCAGGAACGCCGCGCGCCGCTGGATGTCGTAGGAGGTCACGGGCGTGCCGTTCACCACATACTTGATCTCGCTAGCGCCGGCCGGGACGGCACCGGAAAACGCCAGGCAAGCGAACGACAGGACGAACGCTGCGACGAAGGCAAGATGTCGGCGCTCACGAACTGCTGGCATTCGGCTCACTCTCCCCGATTTCGGCTGTATGCCCTGCCTCGCTCAATTCTGCGGCGAAAGCATGACCGGCTACTGGAGGAACGTGCCCCGCTGGTCGCCGATGTCCCCGAGCGTGCGCAGCGAGATGCTGAACCCGAACTTGCGCTCGTCATTGTCGATCCGGTTCGCGTCGCGGCTCGTGGACATGGTGAAGGTGTAGGCGAAGCACTCGTCCATGTAGCCGAGCCCGATCGAGTCGGACACCAGCACCGAGCTTTCCAGGTCGTACGATCCCGACGCGAAGACGCGCCAGTTCTCGTGGAACCGAAGCGATACGCCGGTTCCGACCTCGTGCCGGTCGTTGGAATAGCCGTAGAGCGGTTGCGCCTGGATGAAGGCGTAGTTGCCGGCGATGCTGAACGTGTCGTTGGACATGCCGAGCTTGGCCTCGGCGCGCCGCACCTCGAAGGTCTGTTCGTCGAACCGCCCGGCCACGGAACCGGCGAGGCCGAAGGGCGCGGATGCGCCGATCAGCCCGACGAAATCGGAGCGGTCCGTCTCGAGCCCCGAATAGGCGCCCGCATTGACCAGGTCGGGGGCGGCGAAGGAGTTCTCGCCGGCAAGGTGGTAGGACTGCCCGAACAGGGCGTTCGAGGCCCAGCCGCTGCCGTAGACGCCGCTGTAGCGCACGCCCAGATTGGCGCGCGAACCGCCCTCGATGCGGTCGTAGCCGGAGAACTTGTCGCGGTCGAACAGAGACGACGCATCGAAGACGAAGCTCTGCGCATCCTCGTTGGGAATGCCCAGGCGCCCGGCATAGGGCTCGTTGGGCCGCGCGAAGACCTGCGCCATCGGCTCCAGCACATGCGAGGCACTGCTCGTGGAAAACAGCACCGGCCAGCGCAGTTCCATCCCGGCGGTGGCCATGTAGCGGTTGTAGGAGGAGCGGATGTCGACCCCGGGGTCGCCCGGCAGCATGCCGGCCAGCGCGTTGACCGCTGCGATGGAGGAACTGCTCTGGTCGACATAGGTCGTGTCGGCCTGGAAGGCCAGCATGGGGGTGACCACGAGGCCGCCTTCGGTTACGACGGCGCGCTTCCATTCGCCCTCGGCCGTCACACGCCCGGAATAGCCCTCGATGCCGGGGATGACGTTGTCCCGCTCCCCGCCGTCCGTGTCGTAGGTCAGGTCGTCGAGGCGCGTCCTGTAGAGCGACCGAGAATTGATGTCGATGTTGAGTTCGCCGCCCGCGATCGGCTCGTCCGGCGTGAAGGCATAGTCGAAGCTCGGGAGAACCCAGGGCTGCGTGTCGTTGGTCGCCAGCCTGTCGCTGTCGAGCAACTCCTCCTGGACCTCGAAGCGCATGCCGCGCAGGTCGAAATAGTTCCGGTCGTTGAGGCCGGTCAGGAAGACCTCCGACTGGTGGACGAACCTGTCATATCCCTCGATGTCGTAGGTGCGCGAGAAATTCTTGTCCGACTGCACGAGGACGTCCCAGCCGAAATCCCACCGCGGGTTGATCGCGAACAGGCCCTGCGAGCCCACCATGCCGCGCCAGTAGTTCGGACTGCCGTCCGGACCCGAATCTTCGGTGTTCCTGTCGAAGCGCTCGGGATCGATCTGCCGTATCCCGGCGGCCTGGATGCTGTATTCGCCATTGTCGAACTTCTGGCGCCACTCCGCCTGGCCGAGGAAACCCTGCTCCGCGAAGCCCGTGCCGGTCAGCGTGAGGTCGTAGGTCGGCGACAACGCGAGATAATAGGGCACCGACAGCCCGACACCCAGGTCGGACCCGAACCGGATGCTCGGCAGCAGGAAGCCCGACTTGCGCTTCACCGTCGGGTCGGCGATCTCGAAGGCTGGCAGCGTCGCCAGCGGGAAGCCGAAGAACTCGAAGCGCGACTGCTCGAACCGGACCGTCTGCGTCTCGCCGTTCCAGATGATTCGCCGGGCCTTGATGCGCCAGACGGGCGCCCTGTCCGGCTGCTCGGCGCAGGGGGCGCACGCGGTGTAGACGCCGTTGTTGAAGGTCGTCAGCAGGCCGCGCTCGCGCTTGGCGCTCTCGGCGGCGAAATAGGTCTTGTCTACGGTCTCGACGCGAAGGGCGTTGACGAAACCATCCCCGAAATCGTCGGTGATGTCGATCTGCTCGGAATAGACCTTTGTTCCGCCTCGCTCGATGATCTCGACGCCGCCGCTGGCAAGGAGCCGGGACGTCTT
>VFQO010045053.1_pt1 | contig 11621 bp, 12 predicted proteins | sample 3512331 | NCBI WGS metagenome assembly VFQO01 (sample SAMN10412371, study PRJNA504923) | tailings metagenome | isolation source: Replicate 3 from Balatoc abandoned mine | place: Philippines: Itogon, Benguet | collected 2017-08-28 | reverse complement strand
AAACAGGAATTCCTGTGAAATTTTTCAATTCAGGATGAGTCAAATCCCTGAGTCTAATTGCATAGAGTCCACCCCTTTGGATCACCGTCCATTTCCAATGGTCGTAATAAAGGGCTCCTAGCGCATAGTTTTCTGTAGGATATTGAAGTACTTTTGTAGGAAGTAATCGCTTGGAATTTTTGACAAGTTTGGAATTGAAATTGAACCAAACGGTATCATTCCCCAATTGAAAGGAACCAATATTCTTTCTCCCAGCCCGGTCTGAAAGAACCAAACTGTCGTCTGAAATTTGATTCAAAAAAATATTTTCCTCATCCAGCCAAAGTAATCCAGCCAGATTGATCCAACCGTCTTCGCTCCTCAGTTCGCTTACTCTTGCCTGCTTCCAATTTTCAAATTCTGTCACTTGGGCATTAGCTTGTTGGATGTAAAATAGAAGTATCAGAAATAAAGCAGTGAACCTGTTCATGGGAGGCTTAGAGTGCAAGGTAAAAGGTACGGATGCTCAGAAAAATAATCAAAATCCCAACTGCGATCATCAGGTATTTGGGCTTTACCAGCTTGCATATAATTGCGGCAAACGGTGCGGCAATGATTCCTCCCAAAATCAAGCCCAGTACAGGGGCCAAACTCAACTCTTTGACAAAAAACAAAAAGGTGGATGCACTGGCCAGTGAAACAAAAAATTCCACAAAATTTCCTGTTCCAATCGCATAGCGAGCTATTTTCCCCTTACTCAACAGGGTACTGTTGACAATGGGTCCCCAGCCTCCCCCACCAATTGCATCAGCAAATCCGCCTGAAGTGGCCAAAATTGGAATACTTCTGCTTTCTCTGTTGAATTTTGCCGGATGTTTCTTCTTTACTTTTCTGAGAATGACGATTCCCATTACAAACAGGTAAAGTGCAATGATGGGTTTAACCATGTTTGGATCCAGGCTCGAAAGCAGAAATGCTCCCAAAATGGACCCCATTACACCGGGGATCAGCAGCTTTTTAGCCAATTTCCAATCCACATTTCCCATTTTCCAATGGGAAATCCCGGACGCCAGACTGGTGAAAACCTGTGCAAAATGTACCCACGCAGAGGCTGTAGCCGGAGGTATTCCAATTCCCAATAAGATTGAATTGGAACTCACTCCATATGCCATTCCCAACGCTCCATCGATGCTTTGTGCCACAAACCCAACCAACAAAAACCATAAAAACATTTCGGTATCAATCTCCCAGCTCTTGATAGACTCGGTGAGCGTTTGCGTTACCAATAGGGTAAACATCACCGCAGCAAAGGCAAAAAACATCGACCAAAACGGTTCTGTTCGGAATCGAATCAGAAGTTTTTCCATAAATCGGTTGGGATATTTAGGTTTGATAGACCCAAAGGTAATTGGAAAATTTATTTTCCCTATCAAAAAGGTAGGATATATAGAATTAATATTTTATTCATCTCCGCAAGTGCACTACCAGCCAAATCTTCTTTGATAGTTAGGTCGGATCCTTTGACTGCATTCAGCACAGGTGACCTAAGCTTCGACATCCTCAGTACAAGCAACCGAAGGAATCCAGAATTCAACCTCCCGAAGAAATTTCATAAGACTGCTGATTCTTCCGACAAGAAAGTGGGTGTAATTTTTTGACCCCAATTGTTCCTAATCAGGCTTAAGGGGTTATTCCTTTGATTTTGGGCTGACCCCAGCTATTTGCAGGAAATATGGATTATCAGGATTCGGCCTTATTCTAAAATTCTATGCAATTCAGAAAGTCTATTTAATGCCTCATTTAATTCACTTTCTTCCTTAGCAAAGCAAAAACGAATGATCTTATCATCTCTTTTATCCGAATAGAAAACGGATATCGGAATGCAGGCGACTTTCAGTTCCTTGGTCATCCGTTCTGCCAGGGTTCTGTCTGCCATAGTGGATAGGTGGCGATAAGACACCAACTGAAAAAAACTTCCCGTAGAAGGCGTGAATTCAAATTCTGTTTTGGACAATCCTAGGGAAAACAAGTCTCTCTTTTTCTGATAAAAATCCGGAATACTCAGGTATCGCTCAGGCACTTCCAGGTACTCTGCCAAAGCAAATTGAATGGGAGTCACCGTGCTGAACGTGACGTATTGATGTATTTTTCTAAATTCCAGCGACCACGTTTTGGGAGCTATACAATATCCAATTTTCCATCCGGTCACATGAAATGTTTTGCCAAAAGAACCGCAGACAAACGTTTTTTCTCTCAATACCGGATGTGATCCCAAGGAAATGTGTGGCTTACCATCAAAAGTAATGTGCTCATACACTTCATCACTGATGACCAAAATCCCAGTTCTTTCAACCAATTCTGCCAATTGATTTACGTCGTTTTCGGTCCAGACATAGCCACTTGGATTGTGCGGGGAGTTGACCATGATGGCCCTAGTTTTGTAGGTGATCGCGGAACTCACTTTTTCCCAATCCACCGAAAAATCTCCAGAATTTAATGGAATATATACCGGTATTCCCCCATTGAGCGTGATGGCAGGTTCATAACTGTCGTAGGCAGGTTCTAATACAATGACTTCATCTCCGAGCCGGGTCACTGCAGACACGGCACAAAAAAGTGCTTCTGTCGCTCCTGAAACTATCGTAACTTCTGTTTCAGGATCCGGAAAATACCCCTGTGTTAACTTGGTCTTCTCTGCCAGAATTTTTCTCAAACCAGGTATCCCCTGCATGGGAGAATATTGGTTCATCCCTTCTTTGGTAAACTTGGCTACCAAATCCAGTAAAATAGGATCAGACTTGAAACCCGGAAAACCCTGGGATAAGTTGATGGCTTCAGCATCTGTCGCCATTTTTGACATCACGGTAAAAATTGTTGTTCCTATATGCGGAAGTTTGGACACCATGGCTTCTTTGAAATTGAATATTCAGCGTTTAAGAAAAGAATTTTTTCTTTACCAAAAACAAAAAAAAACCGCAGAAACACGTTCTGCGGCCCAAATGAATAAAAACTAAAGAAGTTTAGTTTAATTTTTCGGCAGTAGACTGAGTCAAGGCCTTGCCTCTTTCTATACTTTCCAGTCCCGCTGCTTTAATTTTTTTACCCAGTTCTTCTCCTGTTTTTTGAAGTTCCCCCAGAAGTTTGGAAAGCTTTTCTTTCTGGGGTCCTAGTTTTTCACGGTTTTGATAGATCAAGGCACCTGCTGCAACTCCGGCTGCCAATCCTCCAATCCAAAGAGCGAGTTTTGTTTTAGTAGTTTTCATAGGATTATAATTGGTTTTAAGTGGTTGCGTTTCCTCTAGTCCATGGGAAACCTTATCCAGGATAGCGGCTTCACCATTTTCGATTTCACGCATTTATTTGAATGATTAAAAGAAAATCCACCAAAGTCCCCGGTCACCTGATGATTGAGAAGACAGGGAAGACAAGGTGTTCTGCATGTTTATACGGTCTTTCCGCTGATTAGTCTGATCAAAACCGAAATAATTGCCAAAACCAATAGCACATGGATCAGTCCAGTGAGGCTGTAGGCAAAAACTCCGATGAACCAACCCATCACTAAAACGACAGCGAACAAATACAATAGCGAGTTCATGATTTTGGGGTTTTGGTGAAACTTCAATTTCGAAAACTAGAAATCCAAGTCTAATGCCGAATTGAACCTCATTTATTTCAAAACCCCTCTGAGAACGTTTATAGGGCATTTCTTTGAAAAAATAATTTTTAACGGATGGTTTAATCCCGAATTGGCTGTGGGGATTATCCTCAAAATGTGGATTTTTTAAGTCAGATCGAATTTTTTATTAACTATCCACCAATCGGTCTTGGTGCTGCCAAATTAATGGATTTTACCCAACCGATTGGATTTCCGAAAAAGAATGAAGCCGGATTGAAAATTGTCAGATTTTTTTTCCATTCTTTTTTGTAAAGGCTGATTATTGCTGAAAATTGTCCCAGCAAAAGATGGAATTTTGACTGCTTTATAAACTGCCTATCATGTCATTTTCACTTGAATTTGTCGGAACCTTAGAAAAGTTTGATTTTAATCACTGGCATTATCATGTGCCTGTACCAGAATCCATTGCTATGCAAATGATGGATGAAAATCACCGCAGGGTATTGGTATGGCTAAATGATCAGGGACCTTATCGCATGGCGCTCTTAAAGTCAAAGGAGACTTGGTATATATTGATTAACCAGGAATTAAGGAAAAAACACCTGCTCGAACATGAAAGTCCGGTCACCGTCAGATTGGAAAGAGATCACAGTGAATTTGGTCATGAGGTACCCGAGGAATTCCAAGTCATGCTAGACCAAGATGAGGAGGGAAATGCTTTTTTTAGAAAGCTGACTCCCGGCAAGCAGCGGAGCCTGATTTACTTGGTCACCAAAGTAAAAAATCCGGATTCCAGGATTAGGAAATCTCTGGCCATTTTGCACCATTTAAAGGTGGCCAATGGGATACTGGATTTCAAGCAGCTGAATGGATGGATCAAACATTACAATAATTTGTAGCGTTTTTTACACAAGTTAAGTCTACGAGTTGAACGAATATCAAAAAAACAATACCCATGAAGACCAATTTATTCATCCTTTTCATATTCAGCATACTTTTGTTTTCCTGTTCCATGGACAATGCTGAAGATCCTCTCACTGTATTCCGAGAAATCGCCTATAATTCATTGACGAGTGCCGAAAAATCCACTATTGTAGGAGATTGGAAACAAGCTGAGGTATCGGCTTGGGTAGATGGAAATTACATCGTGGTGTTCCAGACGACGGATTCGGATACCTTGGGACCCATTCGAGTAGTCGTGGATCCGGACACCGGAAGGGTGGTTGAAAAATTGCCGAGATAAATAAAATGTGATTGTCCGCAATTGCACCGCCAGCCAAATTCTCCTTGTTTAATGGGTCGGAAGACAGATGACCGAAGTATTCTTGATTTCCACCTTTTTGAGAAATTTCTTAAGCTAGCTAAGTTTACTGGTAGGAAAGCGGATATAAAGAAAATAAAAAATGAGGGCCTGATCAAGGCCCTCATTTTTTTATAAAAAAATAATCGCCCTTGTACTTAGTCCCATGCGGCATCGTAAGCATCTCTAAAAAGATTATTCAGTGGGGTGGTATTATCCAATATCCCTCCTCGGGAATTGGCCAAAAAGACCACTTCCACCTTATTCTTGGGGAAAGTCATGATCAAGGTCCTGACCCCCTGCCCTTCTGTATTGATGAAACTTCCCTGCTTACTGTAATAGGTCCCCTCTGTTCCTACAATTGGATTGGTTAATGGATTTGAGTCATTCCAGCCCAAGTAATTGTTATACATGAAAGTTCTTTCATGCACCTTTAATAAAGCATCTGAATTGTTCAGATAGGCTTGAAATTTTGCTAAATCCAGCGTATTAAGGTAGAATCCACCGGAACCCAGACGGACCTTGGTGTCGCCTATACTCCAGCCCGTTACCGATTCTGAATCTCCAAATTGGTAATACCTTACCGAGTTGGAGTTGGTCGAGAAGCTGTTAATTCCAGCAGGATTGAAAATTCTGGTTTGGACATAAAACGAGTAAAAATCATCGATTTTGTCCTGTTGTTCCTGGTCCGTAGTCAGCCCGGCAAGGTTTTGTCCCGCCAATCGGAATAAGACGTATTTGACCAAAATAAAATTCACATTGGAATAGACATAGGGGCTATTTGGTGCCACGGTGTTGGACTGAAGCAGCACTTTCATATTCGACAAGCCAAGGTTCATATTCTGCGCAAAACCCGTCCGGTGGGTTAAAATATCCCTAAATCTCAAGGAGCCTACCGCAGGGCTCGCCCCTAGTTGCGGTAACAAAAATGGCTGGATCTGAGTATTGACCATGGGGATCACTCCACTGCCAAACTCCCGCATGGCGATTATCAAAGCCACAGAGGCAATAGTTTTGTTGACACTGGCCAAATAGAGCGGTGAATTGAGATCGGCAGGCTTTCCTGCCCTTCCCCTGATCCATTCCCCAAATGTCCCGGATTTCGCCTCTTGCCCATTTCGGTTAATGACATAAGAATAGCCTGTCCATTGTTGACCAAGGGCTGTCACTACATTGTTTTCAAACTTATTGACATCGAATACTTTTTGGTTGGAATTGACATAGCCCGGATTCTCAGGAATGGGTACGATAGGCGCAATATCACAGCCGGAGAACAACATCAATCCGGCTAGACAACAGAAATAAAGTGAATGTAAAATCTTGGTTTTCATGGTTTTTTGGATTTTGAATAACCAAATCTAGAAGGCCTCCCCAAGAAAATATTTCCAAATTGATCAATGAGCATTTCCAATTGACGGATCAGCCTGTTGACTTTTTATGGAATATCAGTCAATCGCTCTATCCTCTTTTGCCCGAAGTAATTCAGGTGGTTCATTGATCTGATTAGGTTTGTCCGCAATTGCTCCTACTGTCCCATCGGCTTTGAATATTGGGTAGGATGACAAGGTTGCGCTGAGTACAGGCGACCGAAGAATTTCTTATTTCATCCTTTTGGAGAAGTTTCATATGCTCGCTTAGCGTACTGGTAAGAAGGCAGGTATTCAGATAACAGATTAAAAAATATAATTATATCCATAGCGTACCTGTAAATGCGGAGCGAGAGAATAAGAATGGGACTGTGGACACCCTTGAAATTTCAACTTGACTTATTTAACAGCTCCAATGGAACCGAACTATACATGACCCTACACGAAGTGCAGGGTAAAATTGGGATTAATTCTAAGGAGTCTGTATCCTTTTACCCCTGATTCATAGGGAGATGTCATTTGATTTGATCACTTGGATCCGTGATTTTCAACTTTTAAACCTTCCAATTTGGGTAGTGATATGAATGCAGATTTTCAAATAAAAAAAGAGGGGGGGCTCCCTCTTTTTTGATCATCAGCTTTTTTGTTGGTTAAGTTTGATTTTTCTGGCCAGTTTATTAGCCTTTTTCCTGGGTCTACTGGCACCAAATGTTCCTCGGCTGATTTTTCCTTTTTTGGATTTCAAATCTCCTTTTCCCATAAGTTGTAGTATTGGTTATGTTGACCGTGAAATTAAAAAATGAACAAAATCATGTCAATTCTCAATTTTTTCTTTCCCAAATTATTCAATTGATACTCAACTGAACCGGGTAGAAGTAACTACATCGGAAGCTAGATTTACCCAAAAAACAAGTGGCTTGCGCTTATTTTCGAACAGTCAAAATTCCGAAATAGGTCCCGTCTGTCTGAAGTTCACTCATAGCCTCGAATATCAAAGGGAAACCAGCAAATGATCCGGTAACGGAAAGCCGATTTTACCTAGACCTTTCTTAAATTATCCTGATTTTAGCATTTCGATAGTGGTGGTTTTTGATTTAATCTGTCCTGCCTTCCCCAAGCATGTTATGTTGTTACAACGTCCCCAAATAAATTGTGATCTCGGCGAAGGAATTCCATTCGAATCCTTGATTTATCCTTGGATTGACCGGGCCAATCTGGCCTGCGGAGGACATTATGGTGATGAGGCCACGCTTAGTGCATCACTTTCATTGGCCAAAGAAGCCGGCGTTTTGGTAGGGGCGCATCCCTCCTATCCCGATCGGGAAAATTTTGGAAGAAAGTCTCTGAAAATCACTTTCCCGGATCTTTCCGACTCGATTAACTCCCAAATATCCCTGTTCCAGAGGATGACAAAAGAGGCAGATCTGGAAATGGCTCATATCAAGTTTCATGGAGCGCTGTATAATGATGCTGCAACAAATGCTGAACTCGCCGATTTTTTGACTGATTTGGTTGGAGAAAGATATCCGAATGTTCCATTGTTTGTTCCTCCTTATTCTGAAATTGAAAAGTTGGCTAGGCATAAGAAGTTGGCCTTTATTCGGGAGATTTTTGGAGATCGATCTTACGAAAACAATTACGGTCTCAGTCCGAGATCGGATCCGGATTCTTTATTGACCAGATTAGACCAAGTGGAGCGACACCTTCAGGCTATTCTTGAGAAAGACCAAATCACAAGCAGAACAGGAATACCCCTCCCGGTAACAGCCGAAACCATTTGCTTTCATGGAGATAATCCGGGATTGATGGATTTTCTTCCCCAAATCAGAAAAAAGTATTGGACATGAATTTGGTCTATCAAAAACTTTCCCCACAAATCGGAGAAATAGCCTGGAATGAACCCATTTCGGATGGACTCCTGCAACAGCAGCTTCTTGTCCAGAAAGAACTCCTTTCAGAATTGAAGACCGATATTATGGAGACTCGAATTGGATTTACGAGACTTAGCATAATTTGGAAAAAACAACCGACGGTCGCTTTTATGGAAAATTGGCTCCGGGCTGTTGATTTGTCAAAATCAAAAATCACACGCTCTGATATCGTCTGGCAGGTTCCGGTTTGTTATGACCAAGTGTTGGCCAAAGACCTCATTGAGTTGGCTTCTGCAAAAAATATTTCGATCGATCAATTGATTGAACTTCATTCAAGTATTACGTACCGCATTCATTTCTTTGGTTTTCTGCCCGGATTCATGTATTTAAACGGACTTCCTGAAAAGCTCCATACTCCCAGAAAAGTGATTCCGGATCGCAGTATACCGGCAGGTTCAGTTGCGATTGGTAATTTTCAGACCGGAATTTATCCAGCCGAAAGTCCCGGTGGCTGGCATGTCATCGGACGGTCTCCGATTTCTTTTTTTGATGGAAGTGCGTTTCCCCCTGTCTGGGCCAAACCTGGCGAAAGCCTTGAATTTCTACCGATCAGTGTCAGGGAATATGAAAGTCTCTGTCGTTTTCCCAGAAAACCAAGCCTGAAATGAATCTAAAGTCAGGATTGATGAAAATTTTGAAGACCGGTCCAGGTACTTCCGTTCAGGACTTGGGGAGGTCTAATCTCTCCCATTGGGGCATTCCCATTTCCGGAGTTGCTGACCAAAAATCAGCCGGTTGGGTCAATCATCTTTTGCAAAACAGAAAGGAGTCCGCAGTTTTAGAAATCTCACAACCCGGCTTGTCGCTTTCTTTTTCTGATCCGACAATCATCTGTATAGCAGGGGCATCTGCCCTGGTAAAACTCAACGGGAAAGAAACACACCCTTCTGGGCTGATATATCCGGAATCCGGAGATGTGCTGGACATTGGTCCTTTTTACACAGGTGCTCGAGTCTATTTAGGAATAAAAGGGGGATTCCAAAGCGAGGAAAGATTATCTTCAAAAAGTTGGTATCAGGGAATAACTTCTCTTGAATATGCAAAAAAAGGTACGGAACTGCCCTACTTCGCTGTTCCTTCCCCCTTTTTTCCTTTCTATGCCAAAGCCAAATGGAACACTTCATGGTTTGAAAAAACTGAATTGGAAGTGTTTCCTGGGCCAGATTGGGATTTGCTGTCCAAACAGGAAAAAAATCTTATTCTGACTCACCGATTTACCGTTTCGTCATTGGCCAGCAGGATGGCAGTACAGCTCCAGGATTTGGTTCCCAATTCTCTGCCGGAACTCCCCACCAATCCAGTCTATCCCGGAACTATCCAATTGACCTCGGGAGGAAAATTATTGCTATTGATGAAAGATGCTCAAGTGACTGGCGGATATCCTCGGATTTTACAGATCGAGGAGGAAAGTCAATGGATTTTGGCTCAAAAAAAACCTGGGGATCAGCTGGAATTCAGCTTGAAAAGGCCCTGATACCAAGGCCTTTTTGCTTTTACTTTTATCTTTCATTTCCGGCTTCGTTATTCCAGAATTCAGACCATAGGAGAAACATTTCCAATTCAAATTTTTTCCTGTGAAGCTGGATTAAAGCCCAGTCCAAATCACCGGTATCATCATAATCCGTCCGGATAAACTTCCCCAAAGATCCATAGGCTCCCAATACAAGAAAGGCCCCATGAAGATTTCCGGATTCAGGATTGTAAAACCCGTTTATATCTCCTGCAGCCACGCTGATTCCTCCTTTGGTAGAAGATCTCCGGGCGCTTTCCCGCACTTTTTGCACCGCAGGAAGGAGTAATGCTATGGCGACAGGATCCAGGCCCGCGTCAATTTCGAGTTGCTCCAAAGCTTGATTCATTCGGGATGGGTCTTGGGCATATCGAGGTAATTCTTCCAAAAACCTGATCACTTTGAGCATTTGAGCGCCTCTGATCGGTGCAGGAATATTGCACCAGGGTGATTTGCAATCCGGATCTGAGGAAGTCGCCCCATGATGTGCGATTTTGGTAAAATTGAAGGAGATTTCTTCTGTGGGTTCTGAAGTCAATTCGCCGGGAATCCCTTCATATTCTATATAAATTGGCGTAAGGGCCTGAGGATCATAATAGCCGTCCAAGTCATAGTCAAACTGAGGGATTTCCTGCATCATAGCCTGATGGTTTCTTTTGGCGAGGGGGCTCAAGAAATTACCTCGTTTCAAAACCACATTATCATATTTGCGAAGAGATAACCGAAGCATTTCTGTTAGGTACTGGGGCCTGTCTCCAGCCTTCCTTAGGGTCAATTTTGCCTCCCGAAATCCCTCTTCTTGAAGAAGTTCCTGATAAGTAGCTTCAGTCAAGCCATAGATTTGATTCACTTTTTGGTTGATTTTCAGGTCAAATCCGACCCTTGCATGAGCCAAGTCTCCGGACTCTGCCTGATTCCATTCTTCCCGCTCAGGACTTACATTTTCGGTGTTCAAAGGGTCGCAGGCGGCACACCACAGGATTGCCCCGGTCGATAAGAATAACAGATACTTTTTCATGGTTTTTAGATTTTAATTAATGATGCTCCGGTTATTCGGAATAAAATATTGAATGGGTGACCGCTTGGGATTATCCCTTTGGTCAATCCAAACTTAGAGCGGGTCTGGAGAAAATTATCGGACTAATCGATCCAGGCGGGTTTTCAATTGATGGATCTCAGGCTTGAATTGATCTTTGATCAAATCACTGAAATTTTATCCCTAAGCGGATTTAGGACCTGTTTTTTTAATCCGTCAATCCAAAACTCCCTTTTGTCAAATCAAAAGCCGAATAGATCAAAACCGACAAAAAACGGAATGACATTCAGTTACCTTGGTTGGGTATGAGGATTTTGGAGGCACAAAAAAGTGCCGTACAATTTCTATCTTAAATGAAGCAAAAGGTGAAATCCGTGAAGTCAATTAGTCCCAAAGAAATTGAAGAAATACTCTACCATTTCTCCAAATCCATGCATGGTATGGATTCAGAAGATCAATTGCTCTGGGACATGGCCAAAAACTGTATCTCCATCCTGGGATTTGAGGATGCGGTCATTTACTTGGTAGATGAAAACAATCAGGTACTTGTCCAAAAAGCTGCTCTCGGACCTAAGAATCCAACCGGAACCGAAATCCTGAATGCACTTCAAATCCCTATTGGAGAGGGCATTACCGGAAAAGTGGCTCAGACCGGACTTCCCATTCTCATTTCCGATACCCGAAATTATCCGGAATATATTCAAGATGATGAGTTTAGGCTCTCCGAATTGGCTGTTCCTATTTTATTGGATGGAAAAGTCATCGGAGTCATAGACAGTGAAAATTCAGAGGCAGACTACTTTTCCAAACAACACCTCAGGATTCTCATGGCTGTATCGTCCATCTATTCCAGTCACATGGCACGGATCCGGGCTGAGAAAA
>VFQO010045052.1_pt1 | contig 11621 bp, 20 predicted proteins | sample 3512331 | NCBI WGS metagenome assembly VFQO01 (sample SAMN10412371, study PRJNA504923) | tailings metagenome | isolation source: Replicate 3 from Balatoc abandoned mine | place: Philippines: Itogon, Benguet | collected 2017-08-28 | reverse complement strand
GTGTTATTTACATTGCAAGCTGTCAGTCCCACAGACGACAGCAGCCAGGAAGCAGTGGAATTGAAATTAGTGGATGTTGTAGCTGTCGAGCCCAAAATAGTGCAGGAAGTCGTGGCAGAGGATGGTTGAGTTTGGTTGGTGGTGTGAGGTGAAGTGCGCGACAAATTGCTCATGCTTCATGTCGGCAAGCGAGCCACACAAATTGCTCATGCTTCATGTCGGCAAGCAAGCCGCACAAATTGCAAATGCTTCATGTCGGCAAGCGAGCCGCACAAATTGCTCATCCTTCATGTCGGCAAGTGAAATGCAAACTGCTCATGCACCAAGCTAATCCCTCCCTAACCTGCTCAAGCTAACGCGGCCGTGCTGGTCGCTGGCTCTCTCAAGGCCCTACGGGCTGATGTCCCGACATGGACATCAGCCAGCAGAGTACAGTGCTGTCCTGTGCTGCTTTAAGGGCGCCTCTTCCTGATTCGTTTTCCTGCCTGCTGCTGCTCCACCATGCTCGACGGGCAGAGAGGGAGCGAGGGAATCAGCGGCGGCGACAGCGACAGCGGCGGGCAGGGCGGCAGAGCGGCGGAAGCTTCCACGGTGTCTGCCGCCTGGCCAGCAGGCTCTTAGGGAGCCTTGGACCCACTGTGGTGCCTGCTGGTCACCTTGGATGGGGCGTGAAGGCAGCTGCAGGGGCCAGGCGTCTAGGGTGCGGCCGTTGGAGCGCTGCTGGAGGGCTGTCAGCCGCTCATCAATGGATGTGGACAAGCAGGGCTGCAGATGTGACGTGAGGTACATTTTAGGCCCGGTGGGTGCGCAGCGCCGCCCAGCGGCATGCCATGCGGGCGCTGCACATCTACTGGGCCATCCTCCTCCCATCCTTCCCTCCTGACATCTCTAGCAAGTCATGGTGTCACATGTCAACGAAATGGCACGGGTAACAAGGTGAAGGGAGCGAGCAAGGAGGCAAAAGGCCATGAAAAAAGCAGACGGCGCGAGCAGCAAAACAGTGCGGGCTGGCTGGAGCGGCACCCTCCCATGTCACATCAGTGCGGCTTGGGCCGGAAGCCGTCTACTGCCATGTTGCGCGTGGCGCTGGGTATGCGCACCACCAAGCCGTCCAGCTCTTTGCAGGCCACAATCTGGCAGCCTAGCCGCGACCTGCAGGATGGAAGGCCGGGCGGGAAAGAGGGGCCGGGGCGGGGGCCATGGGAACACACATGGGATGCAGTGCGGGCGTGGGGACGCGCCAAAGATTTCACGAAAGGGTTGGGCGGCGCCCAAGGCGGGCGCCGATGCGTGCTGCGAAAAACACTGCTGAACGGGGTAGAGGGGGGGAAGCGAGAGGAAAAAGGGACGTGTGTGTATATTTGCATTGCCGAGGGCATGAGATGACGTTTCGTTGGCTCGTATCTGTCATTGGCTAGCAGGGCCCAGAGGAGAAGCCGCAGGGTCGGTCCCGCCATGGGTTGCCAGGCCTCGTGCCCCGCCCTGGCCAGCCGGCGAGCTGCCGCCGCACCCACTCCTCTGCGACATTTCTGCCGCAGCCGCTGCTGCTGCATCACTCCGCTAGAATTGGCATGCACGCTGCTGCAGCTCCAGGCTCGCGGCTGCCGCAGCTGCTGCGCTGCCGCCTATTGCCTGCAGCCGCCTACTACTGCTGGTTGTTGCTGGCTGAGGGGATGCGCAGCACAATGCCGTCCATGTAGCGGTGGCACTTGACCTGGCAACCCAGACGGGACCTGCGCGGCGCAGCGGCCGGGGCGGGCGGAGGCGGGGGCCGGGGCTGTGGGCTGGGGCCCGGTGAGGCGAGCGAAGGATGGATGGGATGGGAGAGAGAGACAAGCGCAGGCAGCGACGGCCGGGAAGAAAACGAGAGAAACAGGACCAAAGAAACCGAAGGCGGATGGAGAGAGAGAGAGAAAAGCAGCTGCATGCAACCAAGTGCTCACATGCTGCTGACACCCTGCCATGCAATGGACGCCCTCCGCAACCCTCAACCACCCACCCACGCATGCTCACGTGTCGGTCAGGCCAAAGGCCAGGTCCAGCATGTCGTTCTCGTCGTCATCCGGCTCAGGCAGCTTGTCGTAGTACTCCTGCACACAGCAGGCACAGCAGGTCGGGGAAGAGGGCCAACTAACTCAGCATCAGCATGGGGTGCTGCACATGGAGCGTCCAGCATGCTGGCTGGCGCCTCTGCTGCCCTGCACTACAGTGCAAGCCCCAACTGCAAGCGACAGGCCTGAGATCCATACGCTGCAAGCGGCAGGTCTGCCCCATGTGCTGCAACGAACACAGCTTGAGCAGCCTGGCATCCAAGCGCACCTGGTCCTCCACAATGACGTGGCAGGTGGAGCAGGCCAGGCTGCCCTCGCACGCCCCCTCCAGCTCAACGTCGTTCTCGTGCGCAATCTGGCAGGAGGTGAGAAAAGTAAATGCATATTGCTGGGCAATCGAATGAGCAGTAAACAAAGCTGGGATGGCCCTGACAACAGCCAAATGTTGCATGGCATGCTGCCCAAAAAACTGCCACGCCTGCAGCGCCACCCAGCGCACCTCCAGGATCGTCTTGCCCATCGGCGCCTTCACCGTCTTCTCAGTGCCGTCCTTCTCGTCCTTGAAGGTGACGGTGATGCTGCGGGGGAGGCAGGGGCGAAGGGCAGGCAACTGAGGTTGAGACGGGCATATGGCCGGTGCCCCAATGCATCCCAGGTAGCGGCGGGTGCCACCCGTCAGACCGCAGGACAATCAGCTTTGGCTGCCTTGAGTAATGGCATCTGGTCAGCATGCAGGCACTCCCCGCTGCTCGGAACATGACTAAAAAAGTGGCCCCTTGGGCCGGCGACGGGCGGGCAGGCAGCGGCGGGTGGTAGCCTCGATTGCGCTCCTGCACCAAACCCTGGCCTCGGCCGACCTTGCCGCGCCGCTCACCTCTCGGCAGACTCATCGGCCGCGGCAGAGAAGGCGCGCCGGGCTGTTGGGAGCCGCAGCCAGGCCGCCCTGCCGCCGCAGGCCGCTGCAGCCGCTGCTGTGGAGGCCAGGGCCTCTGCTGCCGCTCCACCCATGCCGCCTGCAGCCGCGGGCAGCAGGGCGGCGTGTTGCGCCGCCGCTCTGGTCAGGGCTCGCAGCATTTTGGGAGCTGGTTGGGCCGGGAAACAAAGGTGGTGGGACGATGTGTGCGCCTGTGCTGCGATCGGGCCAAGCAGGGCGCCTTACACGAATTGCCAAGGGCACCCTGCTGTGCCAGGCTGTGCAGACAGCACGCAGTGGCTGTTGCTTCGGTTTGTGTCGTGGACGTTCCGTATGCGTCTCCACGAGCTGTAGCATTGCCGGGAGCCCTTGGCGCGCGAAGGGGGCCCGCTCGCCCGCGCCTCTTGACTGCTCCATTCGAGCGCAGCGCGATTCACTAGCGATCAGGCGAGCACACAGGTTTGTGTGATCACTCGCTGCCGGCCGCTGCGCTTCTAGCCGGCACAGCGGCCGCTCGCCCCGCTCCCCTGCTGCACCTGGGCTGCTGCTGTGCTGACCGACATGCATGTCACACGTCTCAGATTGCCTGAACATCGCCAGGCGGCCCTGTGCCTCTCCCAGCTGCCGCGCCGCCTGCCGCCGCCTGCTCCGAAACGTGGTACCATCGTCTGGCTGTGCAGGCTGGCCAAACACCCGTCTGCGCTAGCGACCTTCCAAGCTTCTAGGCCGCCGGCCTAGCGCGGTCGGCGCACGCCGCCATGGGGCGCAAGAGCGACCTGGGGCGGTTTGCGGCGGCCCACCATGGCGCGCCCGTCACCACGACCCGCCTGCTCACTTTCCTCGCCGTCGGCTTCCTGATTGGCGGAGGGGCGGGGTGGATTTTCATGGGCACCATGCACGCGGTGCGCCGGGGGTGGGCGTTTATGCTGCTGGCGGGGGGCTGAGAGCGCTGCTGGAGCCTGCAGTGCTTTGTGGGTGCTGCCACAACTTAAGGGGCAGTGGCTGTCATGCGCCTTCTGCAGTTCTCACTTCTAAGCCAGCTGCTGCTTATCACTTCTAAGCCAGCTGCTGCTTATTACAACTGCCACCTAATGCTGCATTCACTCTGTTGCATGGCAGCATAGTTACCTTTCGAGCCCTGAGCTGCTGCACCCAACTCTACCTCTGCTGCAGTTCCTGGAGATTGGCGCCTCCTCGCACCACGGGCAGCAGCAGCCGATAGTGGCCCATGCGGCCCAGGGACAGCAGCAGCAGCAGCAGCAGCAGCAGATAGGCGGCGCAGGCCAGCAACAGCAACAGGCAGCAGCAGCAGGCCAGCAGCAGCAGCAGGCCACTCAGCAAGCGGCAGCGGGAGCGGGCAGCGGTGGCGGGTGGCCCACCACTGGAGACACCGTGCACATTGTGTACACTTCCAATGGCAGCCCATACACCAACTATCAGGTGCGCTGAGTTGTAGAAAGTCGCGGGTGCTTGCAGGGAGCCTTAGCAGAGCGGTTGACTCTTGTTGCCATTCAGCCCTGCAGCTCAACTGTGCCCCTAGCTACCGCTGTCCTGCTGTGCTTTTGCACCCAAGCCCTGCGCTCTCTGCCTCCCTCTCCTCCCCACAGAACCTGATCATGTACGGCACCTTCAAGCTGGCGCAGCGCCAGCCGGGGGGCGACAAGATGGTGGGCTTCACCCGCATCCTGCACCGCACCACCGACGACGCGCTGTCGCCGCTCGTACCCACCTTCCGCGCCGACCCGCTGCACCCGGGTGCGCACACCTGTGTGTGGCCTGGCTCCCTGTGCAGCAGGATGTGCAGGTTTGTGGGCGGCATGGCCGTTTGCTCAGCTGTATGATAGTGGCTCCAGCAGCCCACCTGTCCTCCAACCTTGCCTCATCGCAGAGTGCGATGGCTGGTGTGAGTACCCAGTGGCAGACCGCCCCAACGCTGTTCGGCAGTTCCTGGACGCTGCAAAGAAGGATCCCTCGCTGATCAAGGTGCGGGGAGTTGGGATGAGGAGTGCGCAACGCGCAAGCAGTGCGGCTGTCAGCGAACAATGGCAATGCTGTCTTGACAGCACGCACCCCTGTTCACCACTCAACCACACAGGCGCCCTTCCTGTACGTGATCGAAACTGACTTTGTGTTCGTCAAGCCCATCGTGGCGCCCCTGGCGGAGAGCAGCGCCAAGTCCATCGCCTTCTCATGTGCGTGAACGGCAGCAGCCCTGGCGCTAGGCGGGAAATGCGGCTGCGCTATGCAGCACGCTCCGATTGCTGAGACTTATATCTGTCTTCCTTTTGCCATTCATGCAGACGGCTACATCCAGCCCACCTACCCCACAATAGAGGTGCGAACCTCACTAGCAAGGGCTCTCGGCTGTGCTTCTGACGCACCGTGGGCTTTTGACATGCCCACCCTGTGTTTGTCGTTTTGAACCCCCACCGCATGTGCAGGGCGTGATGCGCATTGCGGTCAGCACTGGCTGCTGCAGCGTGCCAGCTGCTAGCGCCTGAGCATCCCTATATTGCCGAACCACCATGCAGGGCGTGATGCGCAAGCTGTACCCCGCCAGCGAGGGCCCGCTGTCCAACATCCCGCCCACCGGCTGCTCACCAACCCTCATGCGCGTGGACGAGTGGATGCGCGTCACGCCACGCTGGGAGGCCATTACTGCGCAGGTGGGGCGGCATCGAGTGCCAGCCAACCGACACGCAGGAAGCAGTTGCAAGCTGGACAGTCACACACCCCTGCAGTCTGGAGGGTTGGCAGGCCCCTGCAGTCTGCCCAAGTATGCTGAACCGGCTGCATGCTTGCCTGCCCATTTTGCACCCCCAACAGATTGAGGGGGACGAGGAGGCGAAGAAGGCGCTGGACTGGGTGCGAGAGATGTATGCCTTCAGCGTGGCGGCGGCGCTGGAGCACGTGCAGCTGGAGGTGCAGGTGGGCTGCTGCTGCTGCTTGTTTAGAGAGGCATTCAGGTCTGCAGGGTGGGCTGGGCTGCTCAGATGAGGCAGACGGCGAGAGGCGGTACTGCACCTGTACATTATGGCGGTGGGGTGAACACCACGTGAAGGGTGTCGCTCAACAAGGGCAGCTGGAGGCGTTGTTCTGCCCACCAGTGCACTCAGACCACCACCTCACAGACCAATGCCTGCCTGCGGCAGCCAGCACGCTCACTGCTCAGCCTGCCCCAATGCCTTGCTGCATGTTTGCATGTGTTGCTGCAGCAGATGCACATGGTCAACCGCCATGCTGGGCAGCTTTTGAACTGCACACCCTCCTTATTGACACTCCCGATGCGCAGCTGCCGCCTGAGAGCATGACCATGATCCAGCCGCCGGCAGACCACAAGCTGGGCAAGGCGCACCTGGTGCGGCCGCTGGGGGCCGGCTGTGGCTTGCTCGTGTGGCTGCTGCTGGTGGCGATGCTGTGCTCAGTGTTGCGGCATCGTTGCTGCTGGTGGTGATGATGCCACTAATGTCTGAAAAGCCCCATCGCTGCCGCTGCACCCACGTCACTTCACCGCCCCACCCACCGCTGCCCGCCCCTGTGCCGCCGCAGATGCACTACACCTGGGGCCCGCAGTTCAAGAAGGGCGACACGCTGATCTGGGAGTTTGACAAGCGCAAGTACACCGAGCCGAAGCACGAGAAGGAGGTGGGGCTGAGGGATGGGGCGAGTGGGTGGGGGCGGGGTGGGCGCCCATGGGCCGGGGTCCTGGAGTAAGAGAGGTCCCGCACACAGCCCTGTGGCATCACCAGGCGGCCAGTCATGCCCTTAGATATCCACGCCTGCCCCCTGGCCCCTTGTTGCCTCTGCTCCCCCGCAGCTGCCCAAGCTGCCGCTGCCGCCACCGTTTGAGGAGGGGTGGAAGCTGCAGGACGGCATTCCTGTCACAAAAGACCTCTATGACACCCTGATGCTGGTGAGGCGGTGGCACGCAGCAGTGCGCGCTGTGGTGGTGGGCACAGTGCAGCTCAACAGCGCATGCGTTGATAATTCCGGGGCTGTCCTGGCGTGCTGTGGCGCCAAAGCGGTACTGGCGGCGCCTGGTGCGCGGCATAGGGGGCACAGGCTGGGGTGGCATCATGATCTGCGCCTGCCCTTCCCTTCCCATCACCATTTAGATGGTCACAAATATGAATGCGGGCATCGATGTGACGAGGGCGGAGCTGCACTGGGGCCAGCAGTGAGCGGACGCCCGGGTTGCAGCGGGTTATCGGCAAGCACCGGATCTTTCACCCGCCAGCCGGCCGTGTCGCCCTACCAAACATTCTTCCTTGCTCTCCCATTCCGCACTGCTTCTGCTCCTGCTCCTCCCTTTGCCCTGCTTGCTTCTGAACTGTTTACCGCACATGTAATTTTGTTTCTGGCGGTACTGTGGGCATGGGTTGTGTGCAGCGAGTGCGCAGCAAGCAAGGGGTGGGTGTGCAACACAGGGTGAAAACTGAGCAACTGCAACAGAAAAGTGAAGGTAGAAGCCGAGGGGTCGTCAAAATGTGGGGTTTGAAAAACTGTTGAAGTTCTCTGCAACTGTGGCGGGTTCATGCTGCTGCTGTGGGTGCTTGTGGGGCTGCCGGCATTTCATTGGGGGGCCGCACACCATGCATGCCAGGCTGGGTTTGTGCTGCGCCACCACTGAGCATGGGCATGCAGCTGTTGGGCTGATGTGGCTTGGCCAGCCTCCATGCCTTGACGGCGACGGTCAGCTCTCCATTGCCTTCATGTGGCAATGGTCAGCCCTCCATGTGCCTCTTCATGTGGCAAGGGCCAGCCCTCTAGGTGGCGATGGTCAGCTCCTCCCGCATCTGCTCCACAATGCGGATGGCGCACTCGCGCGTGCCCAGCAGCCCCACCTTGTCGTTGGTCACCACGTACAGCGGGATGTGCTTCAGCACCTGCACAAGAAGGGTGGGCAGGCATGGTGAGCGAAGGCGGAACATGGTCAGCTGCCTGGAGGCTGCCGCCTTCTGCCCACCAGGCTGCAACCCCGGCCTCGCCACGCACACTGGACGCGCCGTCAGGCCCGCCCCCAACTGACAAGCACACGGTCTTTCGGATGCTTCACTGACGGACAACCGAACGGCCGTCCAACACAAACTGCCCCGCCAACCCAAACACCTCCCCACCTTGTCGTGGAAGCGCGAGGCGCGCCACAGGAACGCCTCCTGCATGCCGCCCGCCTTGACGCGCTCAATCACCTGGCAGGGGGTGTGAGCAGGGTGGTGAAACGGCAGAGTCACTAAGGGTGGGGCATCGCAAAGCAACTGGCAGGCAGCAGCTGGCATGCCAAGACTGGCTGCTTGCTAACTTTCCACCTGCCTCACCGCACAGGTCCACTGGTGCCACGCTGCTTTGCAAGTACCCCAGCAGCCTCCCGCCCTGGATGATCTTGCTACATTGCTCACCCGCGGGGGGATGCCGCCGCACACATACACGCCGCCGGTGGCCAGGGAGCGCAGCGCCATGTGGCCCGCCTCCGCGCCCACGATGGACAGGAACATGTCCAGCGCCTCCACTGCAGCAGGTACAGGTTGCAATTAATGACGCCATGTTGAGGTGGGACGCTGGCGGGAGCGCAAGCGCAGGCACGACCGTGCCGGGGCGCCCGGTGCAGGAGGTGGCAACGCGCATGGACAGTCAGGGCAGTGCAAACGCACCCAAAGTGCATAATGGACGACAGCACCAGCTGCAGCTGCTGCATCACGCACCTGCCACTGGGTCTGACTTGTTCAGCGCGCCGCCGGTGATGTCTGCGGGGGTCACCTCCTTGCTGCGGTCCATGCGGTCCTGCGGGGAAGGTGAGCGGAGGATGCAAGGTAGGCGGGAGGCAATGGTAAGCCAACAGAGTGCTCAGGGGGTGGACCCAACCACAGCACCGAGACTGATGACAGCAGCCGGCTGCAAGTTCTGGGAAGAATACATGCCCAAAGCCTGCCCTCCCACATGTGCTGCCTCCAACATGGCTGCCCCCTGCACGCCCCATAACCACACCAACCCACCTGCGGGTACTGGCTGGGCTCGTCGGAGCGCAAAAAGTTGTAGATGCGCACCAGGCCGTCGCCGCAGGCCACCTGCGGGTTGGGAGGAGCATGGCATGGCACTCAGCAGGGGCACACAGCAGGTGCATGGAACAAGCAACAGCAGGTTGCAGGGGTAGACTGCGGTGTTGCCTTGAGCGAACTGCTCCATGGGCCCTCCTGTTCCAACATAAATAACCGCACTGCTGCTCCCCATGCCAGGTGCACGAACCATCCAAGCCCAGCAGCAGCGCACCCGCTCCACGGAGCAGTGCCCGCGCTCCTGCTCCACGTGCGCCTGCAGCGCGCGCTGCTTCCAGCCCCGTGGCGCAAAGGTGGCGTGGGAGCCCTCTGCGGGGTGGCAAGGCAGGGGGTGGGTGGAGGAGAGCTTGAGTGGCGGCATGCAGAATGGCATTGAGGCGGCGCCGCAAGCCAGCTTGAGCGTGCTTTTCCGCTCCCTCTGCACGCAGCAGTGCTAGCACCTTGCATCTGCAAACATGCTCAATGCACTGCAAACCCTCTGCTCGGCCTCCCACCAGCCAACCAGCTAGCCCGCTCACCCGAGGCGTGGACCTTGTAGTTACCAGTGGCATCGTCCCAGAACAGCTGCGCCTCGCCCAGCCCGGTGCCGGGGCCCAGCACCGCCTTGGGGCCCTGCAGCAGCGGGGCATAGTGTGTGATGGCAAGCTGAAGCGAGCAATATGATGAGAACCAAGCCAGGCAGATTTATGAGCGAGCGGGCTGGTGCAGCACGGCACTGTCCACCACTCAGACCTGCCTGCTTCACCGCACAAAGCACAGACATGCTACCTCTCTGGAAAGGCACAGGCTGCCCCCACCCACCTTGTCCACAGCGGGCACATCGTGCAGCACCACCAGGTCGCCATCCGTCAGCACCGGCACGCCGTAGCCCTGCAGGTGTGGCAAAGAATACAATGCAGCACTCGCTCGGCTGCTTGTGTGGGATAGGTCCAGCCAGGCTTGCAGTTCGTGGATGGCAAGGTGCAAAGCACATGCAGGGCAGGGCGCCGCCAGTCATGCCGCGCACATGAAAACCAGCCGCTCAAGCTCACCACCGCCTCAAAGTCGTTCAGCACCGTGCAGCGGATGCCAAACTCCTTCTCAACCTCGGCTGCAGCGAGTGCAAGGGCAGGGAAGGCAGCAGTAAGTCAAGCCGGCAACGGTCCTTGCAACGGCAGGCCAGCAATTTCCTTGCTACAAAATGCCCATGCCTAGCTGTAGCCAATCCCCAGTCCGCCAGCGCACCCTTGTCAATGATCCAGCCCAGGTTGGTCATGGTGCAGCGCTGGTTCTGCACGGGTCCTGCGCACGCGAACGCCGCCGCCTTAGGCCGCGCGCCGCCGCTGCACGAGCAGGGCAGGCAGGGGCATTAAACGGGGCCCTTGAGAATACGGCATGATGCAAGCTGTTGACAACACCACCAGGGCAGCTTTGCACGCCATGAAGAGTCCCAGAATCAGCACATCTGCGGCGTTGCAGCCTGTCCAATGGCACGACGGACGCTTACCCCCATCCCAGGTGTGTCCCTCCAGCAACCCCTCACCTCAGCTCTGGCAGCTTCAGCAGCTCCGCAAGCGCGTCCCGGAAGTGCGCATAGTCCTTGGTGGCGTAAAACTGCGGCGGAGCAGGCAAGCGGAGGCACACAGGATGTGGCGGCGGCAGAGGGGCAGGAGCGGCGGCGAGGGGCAGGCGGCGACGGCAGCGGCGGCAGGCGGCGGCCCCCACCTTCTCCACCACCATGCGGGACGGCCTGAAGAAGCTGTCCAGCGCCCAGACTTGGAACCGGCAGTTGGTGCCGCCGATATCGGCCACCAGCACGTCTATTTGGGCCGAGACCGGCATCGCTGCTCGACCGCGGGCCGCTGCTGCTCTCCGAGGCCTGCCGGGCTGCAGGCGGGTGGTGATCAGGCAGGGTGCGCTGCCGAGGCGGTGTGCGGCCGCTGGGGGTGCTGGGCAGCGGGAGAGCACGCGGTGCCGGCTGGGGGCGCAGCCTGGGGCGAGGCACACTGCTCCCAGGGCGTGAGCGGTCATGTCAAGCGCGATCGGCAGCTGCAGATTGCCCCCCGCCTTCCGGCCAGTGCCGCCGCCTGGCGGGCTGCGGTCGTGCCAGCTGTCCTGGGCGCCAAGAAATGGCCTGCTTGCGTCCTGAGGCCCGTCATGTGGACTTATTGCAGGTTTAATATTGGTATAAAGCTATTTGGTGTACCAAGGATGGTTCGAGTGAGACCTCCTTGCCACAGGTTGCCCCCAGGCGCAGGCGAGGCGTCGCGTTCGGCGCCCCCAATGGATTGGCATGCGAGGTGTGGAGAGGAAAGGTGGATGGGGTGGGCGGACCCTTTAATACACAGCAGTGCGTCGCACAGAAGCTTTCCTGATCATCAGTGCATCACCCACCCCATTGCATAGCCACAGCAGCCCAGGTGCATGCACCGATTGCACTGGGCTGGCTTTTCTGGATCAGGCTCTCTTCTTGTTACATTGGCTAAGCACGAGCTGCGGACACACAAAGCACTACGCTCGCCGTGCCCATCGCCGCCCAGCAGCAGGCGGCAGGATGCGGCAGCGGCAAGCCATGAAAAGCAGCAGGCAGTGCAAGGGGATCGAGGCAGAGCAATAGGAGGGCAGAGG
>VFQO010045050.1_pt1 | contig 11622 bp, 14 predicted proteins | sample 3512331 | NCBI WGS metagenome assembly VFQO01 (sample SAMN10412371, study PRJNA504923) | tailings metagenome | isolation source: Replicate 3 from Balatoc abandoned mine | place: Philippines: Itogon, Benguet | collected 2017-08-28 | reverse complement strand
GAGAAGCAAAGGTGGAAAAAGAAAATATTACCGGAATTTTGATTGTACCTGAAACATGATTAACAAAATTGAATGTTTTAGAGGCTTTTTAACGTCTAACTATTTACATATCAATCAACAAGCCCTGTTTAAAACCTAAAACTAAACATTTCTTACAACCTAATTCTCAAACCGTTCTTTTCTTAAAACTTCTACAGTGCTTACAAATGCAACTATGCTATAGCGGTTAAAAAACTGTTCGGCAAGGGTGGTCATTATTTTTTCCGCAACTTCATCTTTCACCAAAGTTTCTATGCGAATATTTCTACCTTCCCAATCGGTAAAGTGCTGGGTGTTTAGCCCTTCGCCTTCTACTTCTGTAATGGTATAGCCTTTGCTGCCACAATCTTTTATGACTTTTATAAGCTTTTGCGACAATGCATCTAATGCAATAATGGTTACAAGTTTAACCGGTACTAATTTTATCATGGTGTTTTACATTAAAATAATCCAATTTGCCATTTTTAAATACAAGGGTATGCCAATGGTAACATTAAACGGAAATACAATGGCCAAGGCTGCTGTTAAATAATAACTTGGGTTGGCCTCGGGTAAGGCAATGCGCACTGCTGCCGGGGCAGCTATGTAACTGGCACTGGCACATAAAACTGCAAAAATTGCGCCACCTCCAACACTTATACCGGCCCATTTTGCCAGCCATAATCCTATAAACGCATTAATGGGTGGTAATAACAAACTCACAATAATTAATTTTACACCAACTTTCTTTAAATCGTATAACCTTCTGCCTGTTACCAAGCCAACCTCTAACAAAAATAAACATAAAATGCCTTTAAAAGGCGACTCAAATAAAGGCGAAACCTGCTCAAAACCTTGCTTTCCGGTTAATAAGCCCACCAACAATCCGCCAATTAATAAAACAATGCCTTTTCCTGTAATTAATTCATGAAAAACCGCTTTGCTATTGTCATTGTTACTATTGGTATTAAGCGCTTTCTTGGCAATATACAATGCAATTAAAACTGCCGGTACTTCCATAATGGCCAGTAGGGCGGGCATAAATCCTTCGTATTCGGTATTATGGGTATCCATATATACCATACTTTGGCTAAATGTTACTGCACTAACACTACCAAAATGTGCAGCCAATGCAGCTGCATTTATTACATCAAATCCGGCTAATTTTTTAAATACCCAATATACCCATACCGGAATTAAACAACTCATTACAATGCCACTTATGCCAATTTTATAAAAGTCGGCAATGTTGGTCTGACTTAATTTTACACCCCCTTTAATACCAATGGCAAACAACAAATAAATGGTAAGCCCTTGGTACATGCCCTCCGGGAATTTTAAGTCGCTTTTTATTAATGTAGCTGTTAAGCCCACTACAAAGGCCAAAACCATTGGCGATGTTAAACTTTCGAGTAATGTTTCTATCATTTTTTAGTTGATTTTAGCACGTGTTTACAAAAAATAAAATATGTTTGAAACACAAATACCCCATGCAAATTAACAGCAAAAAATCAAACAACAAAGAAACCGGTAGCATTGGCGAAGAATTAGCCGCCACTTTTTTAGCGCGTAAAGGTTATCAAATTCTCGAACGCAATTTTGTAGCCGGCAAAGTAGAAGTAGATATTGTGGCAAAAAAAGACAACGATATTGTGTTTGTAGAAGTTAAAACGCGTTTTAATGCCATGGTTGAACCGGAAAAGGCCGTAACCAAAGGCAAACAAAAAAACATGGCAATGGCTGCCGAACAATTTATTTTTGAAAAGCAATTAAATTTGCCCGCCAGGTTTGATATTATTAGCATTAATTTTATCGATAATAAGCCGGAAATTACACATTTTGAAGATGCATTTTATCCATTTATAACGTTATAAACATGAGCTATATTTTACAACGCAAACCATTTGTTGTGCCAACTACCGATGGTAAATTAATAGAAGAACATTTTGGCCTGGCAACCAATGGCCAAAGTAATTTTAGTATTGCACATATGGTGGCCCCTTCTGGTTGGTCTGAACCCCACCAAACCCCACAATTCGACGAAGTAACCATAATGATTAGCGGTAAAAAGCATATTGAAATTAATGGCGAAGTAGTGGTTTTAGAAGCCGGCGAAACGCTATTAATCAAAGCCGGTTCAAGAATAAAATACAGTAACCCGTTTAACCAACCAGCAGAATATTGGAGTGTATGTGTACCTGCTTTTTCAATTCATACAGTAAACCGTGAAGAAGTTTAGTTTATTCGTTTTTGTTTTTTTGTGGGTTCAACCACTATTGTTTAGCTGGGGCTTTTATGGGCACCGCATCATAAATCGGATGGCTGTATTTGCATTGCCTCCAGAAATGTTTGGATTTTTTAAGCAGCATATCGACTATTTAACCGAACACTCGGTTGACCCCGATAAACGCCGGTATAGCGATAAAGATGAAGCCCCCCGACATTATATTGATTTAGATTATTTTGAAAAAGCTTTGCCTATTGATACCATGCCCAAAAACTTTAATGATGCCGTTAAAAAGTTTTCGATAGATACATTAATGGCATACGGCATTGTTCCCTGGCATATTGAAAAAGTATACAACCAATTAAAACAAGCATTTTTAGATAATAATACCGATAGAATATTAAAGCTATCTGCCGAAATTGGACATTATATTGCCGATGCGCATGTGCCTTTACATGTAACATTAAATTATAACGGACAGCTTTCTAACCAACACGGTATTCATGGTTTTTACGAGTCGAGATTGGTAGAGCTTTACGCCAAAGATTATAATTTTTTTGTAGGTAAAGCACAATACATTCAAAATTTAAATGCCTACAATTGGCAAGCCATAGAAGGAAGTTTTGCAGCATTAGATTCTGTTTTTAGTTTTGAACGCAAAGCACGCAACGTAACACCCGAAGATAAGCGTTTTAGTTATGTACAAAAAGGTCAGAATAACGTAAAAGTTTACAGCGAATTATACGCGCAAAATTACCACAATTTGCTTAATGGCATGGTTGAACGTAGAATGCGTGCAGCTGTTGTAGCGGTTGCCAGTATTTGGTATAGTGCATGGGTAGATGCGGGTCAGCCCGATTTAAATAAATTATTTAATGCCAAAGCCGAAAAGCCCACCAAAAAAGACATTAACACACAATTAGAGGCAGAAATGAAGCAATTGGAGGGGTTAAAAATGATTGGCAGACAGGAAGATGGAAAGCCTGGCGAATAACAAATTGTTTTTTACTTGTTTTGCCTTGTTTGTGTGCCATTTGTAGCCTGATTTTTAATTTTAAAACAAATTTATGGCAGGTTGTGCATAACTTTTGTTTGAACCTACAAGGTAGGCTTATATTTTTGTTGCTTACAGAATAAAAATTATGAAGTTTATAGTTAACAGCAGCGTATTATTAAAACACCTGAATTACATTGATGGCGTAGTGGTTGCAAAGCCAATTATTCCAATTCTGAATAATTTTCTGTTTGATATAAAAGATGGCAACTTAACCATTTCATCAACAGATTTGGAAACCACCATGACTACCGCTATTAAGGTAGATGCGCAGGAAGACGTTTCTGTTGCTATCCCTTCCAAAACAACTTTAGAATTACTTAAAACATTACCCGATCAGCCGCTTGCTATCTCAATTAATATCGAAAAAGGAAGTGTAGAAATTAAATATGAATCGGGAAGATTTAAACTAACGGCACAAAAAGGCGATGAATTTCCTAAAACACCGGAAATTGAATCTGCAAGCTCATTTACTATTCCTGCAAAAATTTTGCAAAAAGCTATTTCTAAAACCATTTATGCAGCAAGTACCGACGAAATTAGGTTAAACCTTACCGGCGTGTACGTACAATTGTTTAAAAATAACATCACTTTTGTTGCTACAGATGCTAACCGATTGGTGCGCTTTACCCGTAACGATGTAAAGCCGGGTATAGAAGAGAGTTTTATATTGCCTAAAAAAGCATTAAACTTGTTAAAATCATCTTTACCAAATGATGATACCCCTGTAAAAGTAGATTATAACCGCCAAAATGCATTTTTTACGTTTGGCGATATTAGTTTAATTTGTAGGTTAATCGATGAAAAATATCCGGATTATATCGCTGTTATTCCAACCGAAAATCCGAATAAACTTACTGTAGATAAAAACGAATTTTCTTTAGCTGCCAAACGTGTAGCAATTACAAGCAATAGAAGCACCCATCAAATTAGGGTTAAAGTGGCAGGCAGCGAGTTAACCGTTAGTGCAGAAGATATAGATTTTGAAAACGAAGCTCAAGAGAAACTAACGTGTCAATACGAAGGCGAAGACATGGAAATTGGATTTAACAGCAAGTATTTATTAGAAATGTTAAATAACGTTGATAATAGCCAATTAAATGTAGAAATGAGTCAGCCAAACCGTGCAGCAGTAATTTTACCAACTACACAAGAAGCAGATGAAGACATCTTGATGCTGATTATGCCAATGATGTTGAACTCCTATTAATATTAACCTATAATTAAATTCTGGCGTATGCGCATACTCCCACGCAAAAGCCTTTTTCTGGTACTTGTATTATTAAAGGCAAACACTTTATTATGGGCCGTTAGGCCATTTATTACCGACGATTCCCGAGTTGTTGGTAGGAGATTGGGGCAATACGAAGGTTGGCTGCGTTTCGATAAAGAAGGTGGTCAATCTTGGAGTATGGCAGCATTTGGCCCTACCGATTATTTAGAACTTAGTTTAGGAGGTGTATTGGGTTACGAAAATACATTGAACAGGCAGGTTTTTACAGCGGCTGCTCCTTTGGTTCAAGCAAAGTTTTTATTAAAGCCATACCTGCCTAACCAATGGCCCGGAATAGGTTTGGTAGTTGGAACGTTTTTGCCATATGGTAAAGGAATGCTGGTAACGCCTGGTTATGGTAGTTTTGCATTTGCTACACTAACACAATGCATTGGCGAAGGCGAAAAATTCTTGTTTCATGCAAATTTTGGCACCAATATGGTTGATTTTGCTGATGCAAAAAGCAATGTGTTTACATGGGGAGTAGGCACTCAAATTAAAGTGTATAAAGGTTTTCATGTATTGGGCGAGCAGTTTAGTGGCGACCCATATGTGCCCGGAACCGGAATGGCTTATCAAGTAGGTTTTAGGCACTTTTTTAGTGATAATTTGCAAATAGATGGCACCTATGGTAAAGGAATCTCCGGTGCTACCGTTTTACCTCAGTGGTTTAGCCTTGGTGTGCGCATTGTAACGCATAAATACAATACTAAAAAATAAAAATTTTGTAACAGATTGTAGGGCTTTCTTTTCAAATGTTTTGCTACTTTTTTTGAGCAAAAACATATTCAGCAAAACCTGTAATATCCCAAAATACACCACCCGGAATAAATCCGTATTTAATGGTTTCGCTAACAATTGTTGCCGGTAACAATGCTATGTAGGGCCAGTACCTTCTGGTATTGGCTTTAATTACGTTGCAATTATTGTTGGTTAATAGAGCAGAAATTTCCTTTATATCATAAATACGTACATGGGTTGGGTCGTCGTAAAAGTTTAATGTACGTTTCATGCTGGGTAATTTGGTGCTTCGCTTTCCCGGATACTCAATGTAAATGTATCCTCCACTTTTTAATTTAGGTAATAATCCTTCAATTACTTTATCGCCATTGTGCAAGTGCTCAATAATATGACTCATAATAATTACATCGAAGAATTTATCAGGAATGGTGTTAAACTCCAAAGCCGTTAGGTCCATTTGGTAAAAGCCACTCATAGCCTTAAAATCGGCTTCGTCGTTTTCATATTCTCTGGTTATATCTATGCCATAGTAATTGCAAAGCGGGTATAAGCTTTTTGTTTTTGTGGCACTGTGGCTACCGGCACCTACATCTAATAAATTAAATGTAGTTTGCTTAAGTTTATTTGGTAAAAACCTAAATTTATGAGGCGTAATGAAGGCCATGTTATGATATGCTATTATTTTTAAATTTTATTTGTCGGTATTTTTTAAACCATGCAGTATGCGTAAACATTCGAATTAACTTAACTTTAAGCCACAATACCGGATAATTAAGCAGGTTTTTTAGGGCAATATGAAAAGGAAAAAGCTTAAAACCAAAGTTTATGTATTCGCGGTAGCCTTGCATGCGTTTATGGTAAGTAGCACCTTGTATATCGTAAAAAGCAATTACGGTATTAATGTATGTAGCTTTGTTGGGTTCGCACAAAAATAACCGAGCAAACCATTCGGTATCTGCAGCTAGTTTATACTGTATATGGTAAGCGCCAATGGCATTAAATGCTTGTTTAGCAGTAAATGTGGCTTGGTGGCAAATGGGATATTTTTTATAAAAATCGCTCATTTTTACAGGTTCTCCGGCTAAATAATTTATTCCGGTTGGCTCGTTTAACGTTTGCACTTTACCATAAATAAGCCATGAATTGTTAAAATTATTGCTGTTAAAAATGCTTTCTAAAACCTGGTTGCTGTAAAACATATCGCCGGCATTTAAAAAATACAGCCATTGGCCTTTAGCCGCTGCTATACCTTTGTTCATGGCATCGTAAATACCCTTGTCGGGCTCGCTAATTAATGTGCCAATATAAGGCTTAAAAGGTTTTAATACTTCAAGTGTATTATCGCTCGATTTTCCATCAACTATAATCAATTCAATATTTTTATACGATTGATTAATGGCACTTTGCAAGGTTGGTTCAAGCAAATGCGCGGCATTATAACAAACAGTAATTATGCTAATTAACGGCGAAACACTGCTCATGTTAATGTCCAAACTTTGGGCAATCGCATTTTTTGCCAGTTATTACCCTGCAACTGCTTATTTGTGTTATACTTACGCATAAAAGCAGCAAAATAATGATGTAAACTATTTTCTTCAAGATGCGCAAACATAACAAAAAATAAACAATATGTATTTGCTACAAGATTTTAAAGTTTATACCTTGCGGCCATGGAATTATTAGACTTTATATTGCATTTCGACAAACATTTACAAGATTTTATAAACGCTTATGGCGTTTTGGTATATGGTTTGCTGTTTTTAATTGTGTTTATGGAAACCGGTTTTGTAATTACGCCATTTCTTCCGGGCGACTCGCTGCTGTTTGCTGCAGGGGCGCTTGCTGCCAACGAAACCAACGGACTAAATGTTTATTTAATAATGATATTGTTAATTATTGCCGCACTTGGTGGCGATAATACCAATTATTTTATTGGCAAGTATTTGGCAAAAAAAGGAGAGGGGGCAAAGCTTTTTGGAATTTTTACCATTAGAAAAGATTACCTGGATAAAACACATTCGTTTTACGAAAAACATGGTGCTCGTACCATTATTATTGCCCGCTTTGTACCTATTGTGCGCACGTTTGCACCTTTTGTGGCCGGCGTTGGAAACATGACATACAGCAAGTACATAAGGTTTTGTATAGCAGGTGCCATTATTTGGGTTGTAAGCATTACGCTGGCAGGCTACTTTTTTGGCAGTTTACCATGGATTAAAGCCAATTTCGAAAAAGTGGTTTTTGGCATCATTTTATTATCGCTTTTGCCTGTAATTTTCGAGTTTTTTAAACACAAATTTGCTAAAAAGTAAATTCATATTATTTGCCTGTTGGGTTTTGTTTTTGTTGAACCCACTAAAGTCAGAAACTACTTATGGTTGGTGCTACCTGCAAGATGCGCCTAATGGAGCAAATTTGGCCGAATTAGAAGGCGATGTTTATTTAATGACTATGCCCGATGTGCCAAATTTTATGCGTGTTTTGGTTACTTGTTGGGTATATAACAAAGATTTTTACGATGATTTGCGCTTAAACAAAAAAGTAAAATTGTATAATAATTTGGGTAAGAAAATTGGCGTAACGGTTACCGACTTTAATCCATTTGTTTTTTTATTACAAAACGATTCAACCCAACAAATTCAAATAGCCGGCTATTTAAGTAATACCAGCATAAACCCCCAATCGGTACCCGAAAATAATTTAAGCGAATTGCTGCTAAATGCCACCAATAACGCACAATTCGATTATTTTAAACAACATATAAATGCATTTAATTATTTATTTGCACAAGAAGAAAACAACTATACCTCGTACACCATTTTTGAGCCGGATTTTGTTAAACAAGTGCTAAACCCGCGTATTTTAATGGTGTTTTATAAAAACGAATTAATTGCTGTTTTTCATACGCGCAGCGTAAAGGTTAAACACTACGATAGCATTGAAATGGGTAATGCCTATAAAATGATTTACAACAGCAAATTTACCGAACATACAAAAACCCAGATGATGCATATTTACAAGCAAAAATTAAATCAGTTAAAATAGCAAATCAATTGCCCAAATTATATGAATAAACAAATAATAGCAAGTTTAATGGTGGTTTCGGTATTGTTGTTTGGTTGCGGTATTTACTCGCAAAGTGGTGCTTCTATTCCGCCCGAGGCCAAAACATTTAGCGTTGAAAATATAATAAACAATGCACCGGTTGTTGCCCCAACATTAACACAAGTTATGACCGAGCGTTTAAAAACCAAATTTATAAACGAAACGCCTTTAAAACTAACTACCGGAGAAGGCGATTTTCATTTTTCGGGTGTAATTACGGCATATACTGTTGCGCCCGTAGCTGTGCAAGGTAACCAAACCACAAGTGTAAATCGCTTAACCATTACCATGCAAATAGCGTTCGACAATAAATTTGATAAAGAAAAAAGCTTTAAAGAAACGTTTTCAAACTTTGCCGATTTTGATGCATCAGCTAATTTTGCTTCAGTTGAAAACGATTTAATTGTAAGAATTACCGATGGGCTGGTTCAGCAAGTTTTTAATAAGGCATTTATAAATTGGTAATTCTGCAAAATATATTGTTATATTGCATTTGAAAACAAGGTTTTGAACAAGAGCGATTTTACAAATATTGTTAAAAATAAGATGCATTTAACTGCTACAGATATTACGCAGTTAAAAGAATTGGTAGATGCATATCCGTGGTTTGGTACTGCGCAAGCATTATTGGTAAAAGCCATGCATACCAACCAGCATTACGATTACGAAAAACAACTAAAAATTGCCGCATTAAACTGCACCAACAGAACTATTTTATTCAATCTTGTTAACGATTTGCCGCTTCAACAAGAAGCAACGTCTTTGCAAACAAATAGTAAGCAAAGTTTAACACAATACATCTCAAGTGCTTCAAGCTCAGAAATTACTACAGATAATGCAAATATTGAAAAAGCTGACGAAAGCAATACCACAAATAAATCTGCATTTCATACAGATTCAACAACAGAAGTTGTTGCCTCAATAAAAGATAATATTGTTGAACCATCTTTTGAAATTGAAATAGAAGCAACAACTCCTGAAACGATTAAACACGATATTATTGAAAAGGAAACTATAGTTGATGAAGCTGTAACCATTGTTTCGAAAGTAGTTGAACCTACAGCGCCTTTAAATACAGAAAATGTAAGCAATGCTGAAGACGTTATACAGCTTGCCGAAACAAGCGGGAATTTAGTTAAATATGTTCCGGATGATAGCGTTAATGAAGCCGATTTGGCCATGAAGCCGGTTAGCTTGGAAGATGAAATTCTTGAAGATTTTGATATAACTTCGATTGAGATAACCAATATACCATTGGTTATTACCAATAATGCTACTTTAGAAGAGTTAGCGCTAACTCCTGATATTGATAAAGAAATAAAACAAGATTTTACCATTAAAAATCTTGCCGATGAAAAAACTGAAGACATAGTAGAAACCCCAATTGGCACACCAATTAATCAAAATGATTTTGCAAATTGGCTATCAGAAACCAAACCGGTTGAACAAAAACCGGAGATTGAACAAAATGAAACGAATACAGTAGCAGAAGATATAAATATTGTTGAAATACAGGAAGAGGCTTTGCCAATATTGGTTCAAAACGAAATTGTTGAAACCCCAAAACAAACGCCAATACTTGAAATTACAGAGGATGAGGAATTTGTTAAGGATTTTAACAATAGAATTAAAAATCTGGCCGACCAGCATATACATAATGCTATTGAGGATGAAAAAACAGTTTTAATAAACGAAACTACGCAAGAAATTACAATAAATACCGAAGTTGCAATTGCCTTAGAAGATACTAAAGAAGAAGTAAAGCCTGAATCTATAACCACATTCTTTGCTTTTGATTTTGTTGAACCAACAGGTGAGTTTGATTTTAAGCCTTTTGAAACAGTAAAAACTCAGACAGTACAAAACGCATTTAGCGATTACGAAGTAAATGAAACGAAAGTGCAACATGTATTAAATATGGTTCCAGATGCATTTTCATTCGAGTTTGGTTTTGGTAAGGTTTATCATCCTAAAAAAGCGTTTAATTTAGCCGATACAGTAAAGGTGGTTGAAAAGCCAGCAGGAGGAAATGCTACAAAAGACCTCGACAGTATTTTAGATAAATTTTTACGAGAAAACCCAACAATTAGTCGCCCTAAAGCCGATTTTTACAGTCCGGTAAACATGGCGCGCCAAAGCGTTGAGGAAGATGATGAGCTTGTAAGTGAAACATTAGCACAGATTTACGTAAAACAAGGACTATATAAAAAGGCAATTGGCATTTACGAAAAATTAGGCTTGCTTAATCCTGAAAAATTAACTTATTTCGCAGCCCTTATAAACCATTTAAAGAACACACATAACGTAGATTAACCATGTTAACATTTATTTTAATTATTGTAATTATTACCAGCGTATTATTAACCTTGGTGGTTTTAGTACAAAACCCTAAAGGTGGCTTAAACGCTAACTTTGCTGCTCCAAATCAAGTAATGGGCGTTAAGCGCAGTGCAGATTTTATAGAAAAAGCTACCTGGGTATTAGCGGCCACACTAATTATATTGTCGTTGCTAAGTAATTTTTTCTTACCAAGCGGATCAACAAGCGAATCATCTAACGAATCGCGTGTAAAAGATGAGATTGAAAATGTAAATGTGCCAATGCCTGCGCAGCAAGCTCCGGCACAACAACCGGTAGAAGAAGCACCGGCTCAATAATATATCTTGTTTTTAAAAGCTATTTGAAAAGTTGCCGAATTTTGGCAACTTTTTTTTTAGCTGTTGTATTATAAATTACAATAGCCCTTCCTTATTAGTTAGTTGTTTCTTAAAAAGCTATTTCAAAATATAGCAGCAGAAGACTTTTAGTTGTTTTAATCAATTAAATTGCAAGTAATCCAAGAATTACCAACAAAATCTTGCAAATTCATACAAGTAAATTGTTATTAAATCAACGATTGATAATCATCTATTAGCTATGTGGTATAATGCATTTTTCTAAGTTTGAACTTGCTTTTTATTAAGAAATAGTATTATAAAATGCTACATCCCACGATTTTCTTTCCACTTTTTACTGCAAAAAGTGGAGCAAAAAAAATCGATGAGCAAGGCGCTTTGCCAACGCGCAAACCAGACCAAAGGTGAAATAAAGCGGCTGCGCAAGGCCCATTCAGAAAATTTTGCTACCCGATAATTATCGGGTCTAACGCGCATCGGGGCATCCTCGAAAAAGGGATGTTTTTTGGAATAGTATTCTTCATGTTAA
>VFQO010002374.1_pt1 | contig 11622 bp, 11 predicted proteins | sample 3512331 | NCBI WGS metagenome assembly VFQO01 (sample SAMN10412371, study PRJNA504923) | tailings metagenome | isolation source: Replicate 3 from Balatoc abandoned mine | place: Philippines: Itogon, Benguet | collected 2017-08-28 | reverse complement strand
GAACTGATCGAGCATATCTACGATCAGGATTTCGACCGGGATTCGAACACCATCGAAGTGTTCGTCACCCGCATCCGCAAGAAGCTTGGCGCAGACGTGATTACGACCATCCGTGGCCTCGGTTACAGCCTCGACGACCCCGCCGAAGCCCCGCGCGCCTGAGGCGGCGGCGGCTGGCGGCGATGCGCCCGTAATCTTGCCCTCCGGCGAGATTGCACCTGCGCCCGCCGCTGTGAGCGCCGCGCCCGCCCCGCGCGCGAGCCTGGCGCGGCGCATGGGGCTGATCGCGGCGGGGTGGATTTTCGTCCTCCTGCTCGGCGGCGGCATCGCGCTCGAACGCACGCTCACCGCGCAGGTCGAAAGCAATTTTGACGAGCAGCTCGACTACATCCTCACCGCGATGATCGCCTCGGCCGAGATCGATGCGGCGGGCGAGGTCTATTTTTACCGCACGCTCGGCGATCAGCGCTTCCTTGAACCGGGCAGCGGGCTGTACTGGCAGATTTCCGGCGGCGATTACGAGCCCTGGCCGTCGCGCAGCCTGTGGGACCGGACGCTGGAATTGCAGGGCGTCACCGGCGATGCCGATCACTTCGACAGCGATGTGCATTTCTACAATTCCTCGCAGTTTGCAGGCGAGCCGCTCCGCATCGCCGAGCGCACCGTGATCCTGCCCGGCAGCGACACGCGCTGGACCTTTGCCGTTGCCAGCGCGACCGAGCAGATGGATGCGCAGATCGGCCGCGTGCGGCTGATCCTGATCTGGAGCTTTGCAGTGCTGGGGCTGGGCCTGCTGCTGATGGCGCTGCTCCAGATCCGCTATGGCCTCTCGCCGCTGCGCCGGGTGCGCGCCGCGATCCAGAACCTGCGCGCGACCGGGGCAGGGCGGATCACCGAGCCGCTGCCGCTGGAGGTGCAGCCGCTGGTGGAGGAATTGAACGCGCTGCTCGACCATTCCGAGCGGCAGGCCGAGGAAGCGCGGCGGCATGCGGGAAATCTCGCCCATGCCCTGAAGACCCCGCTGACCGTGCTCACCAACGCCGCCACTGCGCGCGCGCCCGATCTGGGCGAGGCGGTGATGCGCGAGACCCGCACGATGCAGCGTCATGTCGATCACCACCTGGCCCGCGCCCGCGCCGTGGGCCGCCGCGCGGTCGGCCATGCGCGCAGCAACGTCCGCGACAGCGCCGAAGCCGTGCGCCGCGCGGTCGAGCGGCTCTATCCCGAAGGCCGGCTCGACATCGCCGGGAGCCGCACCGCCGAAGTGGCGATCGAGCGGCAGGACTTGGATGAAATGCTCGGCAACCTGATCGAGAACGCCGCCAAATATGGCGGGGGCAGCGTGTTCGTCACCATCGATCCCGAAGACGAGAATGCCGAGGGCCGCGAAGGCCAATGCCTGATCTGGGTCGAGGATGACGGCGCCGGCATCCCCGAGGCCGAGCGTATCCGCATCTTCGATCGCGGCGCGCGGCTCGATACCGGCAAGCCCGGCACCGGGCTGGGCCTCGCGATCGTGCGCGATGTGGCGGAGATCTACGGCGGCTCCGTCACGCTCGGCACCAGCGAGGATCTGGGCGGCTTGCTGGTCGAACTGCGCCTGCCGCGCGCGTGAGCGAAAAAGGCGCGAAGGGTTTGGCCGCCTGCCCCGTTACAGGTTCAAGCGATCCGCCACACGCCAGCGCAACCGAGGCCAATTGCAACGCACGACATGACCGCTAGCAGCGCGCCTTTGTCCGCAGCCAACGGGCCCGATGATGCTGCGCTGGCGGCGCGCATGGCGGCGCGCGATGCGGGCGCCTTGCGCGAGGTGCTGGCGCGTCACGCCGGGTCGCTCCACCGCATCGCCTTCCGCATGGTCGGCGATGCCCACGAGGCCGAGGATATTGTGCAGGAAGCGTGCTTGCGATTGTGGGACCAAGCCGCCCGGCTGGCGCAGCGTCACCCGGCGGGCACGCCTGCGGGCGCTACCTTGCGCCTGTCCGGCTGGCTCAAACGGGTGGTGACCAATCTCGCGATCGACCGGCTGCGGCAGGCCCGCCGTATCGCCGGTGAGGACGTGCCCGAGCGCGCCGACGACACCCCGCTCGCCGATGAACGCATCGCCGCCGCGCAGCGCGACGGCGCCACCCGTGCGCTGGTGCTGGCACTGCCCGAACGCCAGCGCGCCGCGATCGTGCTGACCTATTACGAGGAATTGTCCAATGCCGATGCCGCGCAGGTGATGGACATGAACATCAAGGCGTTCGAAAGCCTGCTGCACCGCGCCCGCGCCGGGCTGCGACAGGCCTTCGCCGCGCAGGGAGACGCCCGGTGAGCGCCGCAGAACACGACAACGCCGCGCCGATTGCCCGCGGCACGCCGCTGGCGCGTGCGCTGGACGATTTCGCGGTGCCCGAATTGCCCGCCGGATTTGCCGACAAGGTGCTGGCGGCGGCCGAGGCACGGCCCGCGCCGCTGCCCGAACTGCGCCGGACCGGCGGCGGCAGCGCGCACGGATGGCGGCTGGGACGGCGGATTGCGATGGCTATGGTCGGCTTCACCGCCCTTGCCACGGCGGCGGCGGCGACGGGATTGCTCGAACCCTTCGATCTGCCGGTGCCCTCGGCCGAAAAGGTCTGGGCGAGCCTCACCGGCAAAGCCTCCGCTTCGGCGTCTGCAAGGGCATCCACACCGGCCGCCGCAGCGCCTGCCGATCCCGCGCCCGCCGAACTCGCCCCGGTGCGGATCGAAGGAGCGATCGACACGCCCGAGGAACTCGGTGAAGCCTTCCGCCGGATCGACGCGGTGCGCAAGGGCCGCTCGGAACTGCGCCGCCAGCAGATCGAACAGCGCATCGCGCGCGAGAAAGAACGCCGCGCCGCCGCCGGCCTGCCGCTACCCACGCCCGAGGAGGAGGCCCGCATCCGCCAGCGCATCGAGGATGCCCGCACCCGCCGCGAGGGCGAAATCGCGCAGCGCATCGAAGCGCGGCGCGAGGAACTGCGCGAACGGGTCGAGGCGGGCGAGGCGCTCACCCGCGAGGACATCGTGCGCCCCATGCGCGAGGAACAGCGCAGCCTCCAGCAGCAGGAGCGGATCGAGCGGCTGCGGCGGATGAGCCCGGAGCAACGCCGCGAGGTGCTGCGCCGCCTGCCGCCCGAGGAACGCCGCGCCCTGCGCGAAGCCTGGCAGGAACGCCGCGCGCAGCGACTGGACGAGGCCGCTCCCTCTGCTTCTGACGCCGCACCTGCGCCTGCCGACCCTGCCGGGCCCGTCGCGCCGGAAGGCGATCCGCAGCCCTGAGCGAAAAGGCGCAGCTCTGCCCGCGAAGGGGGCTGCGCCTCCGGTTCAGTGCCGGTTCACCCGTGTCAAGTGATTGAAAGCGTAACGCTTTGCAACCGAGGTCCCGGCATGATCGCGTTCCGACTGGCGCTGCTGACGATCCCGCTCGGCCTTGCCGCCTGCAATTCAGCGCCTGCCCCGGGTTTTGCCGGGCAGCGCAGCGTTTTCAGCAACCCCTATGTCCCGCCGGTGATCGATCAACGCGGGGTCGGGCCGGGCTGCGAGGTCGATGCCGGGCCCGGATCGCTGTGCACAAGCGGCGGTCTTGTCTATCCGGGGCAGGGGCGCTTTGCGCTGGGTGCCAATGGCGAGCTGGTCCGCCTCAACCGCGCCGAGCGCCAGTTCCTGCGCGAGCGCGCCGATGCGCTCGAAGCGCAGGCCGATGTGTTCGAATCGCTCGCCAATGGCACGCCGCTGCCGCCCGGTTCACCGGCCTTGCCGCCAGCGGGCGCCAGTCCCGCGCCGCCCGCAACGGACCAGCGCGACACACCCTGACCGGCGCTAGCCGCCCCGCGCCTTTTCGTGGTGGCGGATCACTTCGTCGATGATGAAGCGAAGGAATTTCTCGGAGAATTCGGGATCGAGATCAGCCTCTTCCGAGAGCTTTCTCAGCCGCGCGATCTGACGCGCCTCGCGGTCGGGATCGGCCGGGGGCAAGGTCGCCCTGGCCTTGTATTCGCCCACCGCCTGCGTGATGCGGAAGCGCTCGGCCAGGATGTGGATCAGCGCGGCGTCGATGTTGTCGATGCTCTTGCGGAAGGACGCGAGCACCGGATCAGGCTGGCTTGCGGGGGCGGGCGAGGGTTGCGTATCCTGCGGCATGGCGCGCGAAACTAGCAGCAATTCTGCGCTTGCCAAGCACGCAGGGCCCGCCCTAGAGCCGGTGCAGCATGAGTGCCGACATCATTCCCCTGCCGCGCAAGGCACCGACGCTCGATCCCATGCTGGCGCTGACTGCGGCGGGCATGAATTCGGTCAACGCCGTGATCCTCGACCGGATGCAGAGCGAGATCCCGCTGATTCCGCGGCTGGCCGGGCACCTGATCTCGGGCGGCGGCAAGCGGCTCAGGCCGATGCTGACGCTCGCGGGCGCGGAGCTGGTCGGCTACAAGGGCACCCGCCACTACAAGCTCGCCGCGGCGGTGGAGTTCATCCATACCGCCACCCTGCTGCACGACGACGTGGTGGACGGCAGCGAACTGCGGCGCGGCAAGGCAGCGGCCAACATCATCTTCGGCAATCCGGCCACCGTGCTGGTCGGCGATTTCCTGTTCAGCCGCGCCTTCGAACTGATGACCGAGGACGGATCATTGAAGGTGCTCTCGATCCTCAGCCGGGCGAGCGCGATCATCGCCGAGGGCGAGGTTTCACAGCTGTCCGCCCAGCGCCAGATCGCCACCAGCGAAGAACAATATCTCCACATCATCGGCGCCAAGACCGCCGCCCTGTTCGCCGCCGCCAGCCAGATCAGTGCGGTGGTGGCCGAGTGTTCGGAAGAACAGGAACACGCGCTCGAAGCCTATGGCCGCAATCTCGGGGTGGCCTTCCAGCTGGTCGACGATGCGATCGACTACGACTCCGACGCCGCCGAAATGGGCAAGGCCCGGGGTGACGATTTCCGCGAGGGCAAGATGACCTTGCCGGTGATCCTCGCCTATGCCCGCGGCAACGAGGAAGAGCGCAAGTTCTGGAAGGATGCGATCATCGGCCATCGCACCTCGGACGAAGATCTTGCCCATGCGATCGCACTGATCGGCAAGCACAACGCGCTCGAAGACACCCGCGAACGGGCGCGGCACTTCGCGCATCGGGCGATCGACGCGATCTCGATCTTCCCAGACGGCAAGGCGCGTCAGGCGATGGCCGAAGCGGCGCAATTCGCGGTCGCGCGCGGGCATTGATCCGAGTAACGGGCGGGGCAATGAACCCCGACCTCCCCATCCATGCTGTCCTGCCCGACATCCGCGCCGCGCTCGCGGGTGTGGGCGCGGGCGTGCTGATTGCGCCGCCGGGGGCGGGGAAGACCACCGCGGTTGCGCCCGATCTGCTGGGCGAGGCGTGGTGCACCGGCCAGATCATCCTCACTTCGCCCCGCCGCGTCGCCGCCCGCGCCGCGGCCGAGCGCATGGCCGAGATGCTGGGTGAGGCGCCCGGCGAGACGGTGGGCTACATGACCCGGCTCGACAGCAAGGTTTCGCCCAAGACCCGCATCCTCGTCGTCACCGAGGCGATCCTGGTGAACCGGCTGGTCGAGGATCCGGAGTTGCCGGGCGTGTCGGCGCTGCTGTTCGACGAGGCGCACGAGCGTGCGCTCGACAGCGATCTGGGCCTTGCGCTGGCCTTGGAGACCCGCGCTGTGCTGCGCGAGGATCTGCGCGTGCTGGTGATGTCTGCCACCATCGACGGCGCGCGTTGTGCGCGGCTGCTGGGCGCGGATGCAGCAATCATCGAGAGCGAAGGCCGCAGCTTTCCGCTGACGATCACGTGGCTTGGCGGCGATGCTTCGCAAGCGATCGAGGACCGCATGGCCGCCGCGATCCTCACCGCTTGGCGCGAGGAGGCGGGTGATATCCTCGCCTTCCTGCCCGGCGTGCGCGAGATCGAGCGGGTGCGTGAACGGCTGGAGGCGCGGCTCCCCGGCACGCCGATCCATCCGCTCCACGGGCAGGTGGAACCCGCCGCCCAGCGTGCCGCAATCCGCCGCGACGAGGCCGGTCGCCGCCGGATCGTGCTGGCGACCGCGATTGCGGAGACCTCGCTGACGCTGGACGGGGTGAGCGTGGTGGTCGATTCCGGCCTTGCGCGCCTCGCCGAATTCGACCGGGCGGCGGGCACCACCCACCTCGTGACCCGCCGCGCCTCGCAGGCTTCGGCGGCGCAGCGTGCAGGCCGTGCGGCGCGGCAGGGGCCGGGGGTGGCCTACCGGCTGTGGGAGGAGGCCGGGCACGCGGGCCGCCCGGAATTCACGCCCGCCGAAATCCTCGCTGCCGATCTCGCCCCGCTGCTGCTGCGGCTGGCGAAATGGGGGACTGTTGATCCCGCCAGCCTGCCATGGCTCGATCCGCCGCCCGCGCCCTCCGTGGCGGCGGCGAGGAATGCGCTGGAGGCCTTGGGTGCAGTCGATGCGGGTGGGCGGATCACGCCGCTGGGAGAGGCGATTGCCGGCCTGCCGATGGCCCCCGATCAGGCTGCGGCGGTGCTCCACGGGGCGCGCGGCGGCTGCGGCGAGGATGCGGCGCGGCTGGTGATGCTGTTGCAGGAGCGCGGGCTCGGCGGGCGGAGCGAAGACCTGCTGCAACGCCTCGCCCGTTGGCGCGGCGACCGCGCACCGCGCAGCCTTGCCGCAGCGCGGATCGCACAGGGCTGGGCGGGGCAGGCGGAGAGGCTCGCGGGCGTGATCGGGGACAGTCCCGCCGCCGATGCCGCCGAAGCGCTGGCGCTGGCGCGGCCCGATTTCGTCGCGCGCCGCCGCGATGCGTCCGGCGAGCACTGGATCAGCGCAGGCGGGCGCGGTTACAGCCTCGATCCGGCCTCGCCGCTGGCGCGCGCGGAATGGATCGTGATCGGCGATGCGCAGGGGCAGGCCAAGGGCGCGCGTATCACCGCAGGCTGCGAAATCGCGCCCGAACGGATCGCCGCACTGTTTGCAAAACAGCTCGAGGAGCGCGTCACAACCCGCTGGAATAACGACAAGGATCGTGTCGAAGCACGGCGCGAACGGCGGCTCGGGGCGATCGTGCTGGCGAGCGTGCCGGAAGCCTCGCCCGACCCTGCGCTGCTTGTGGATATCCTTGTCGGCAAAGGTCTGGAGAAGCTGGGGGAAATCCTGCCCGAAGGCTTCCTTGCCCGCGCCCGCTTTGCCGGGATCGGTGAACTCACGCCCGATGCTTTGCGCGCGCGGGCGAGCGATTGGCTCGTGCCTGTGCTTGCCGGACGGCGCGATCTCGATCTGCCGCCGCACCGCTTTGCGGAAGCTGCTCTGGGCCTGCTCGACTGGAACCAGCGGCAGGCGCTTGATCGGGCTGCGCCCACCCATTTCACCTCGCCCGCCGATACCCGCCACCCGATCGACTACGCGGGCGATGATGCCCCCAGCGTCGAGGTGCGGGTGCAGGCGCTGTTCGGGCTCGACAGCCAGCCGCTGATCGGCAGCACCCCGCTGCTGCTCAAGCTGACCAGCCCCGCCGGTCGCCCGATCCAGTCGACCCGCGACCTGCCCGGCTTCTGGCGCGGCAGCTGGCGCGATGTGGTGAAGGACATGAAGGGCCGCTATCCCAAGCACCGCTGGCCCGATCAGCCGTGGCTGGAAAAGCCGAGCATGAAGACCAAAAACGCCTTCAACCGCAGCGATTCGTGATCTAAGGGGCGGGGCCATGAGCGCGAGAATCTACCAGAAGACCAAGCACGCGATGCAATCGGGCAAGGCGCATAGCGATGACTGGGTGCTCGAATTCGAGCAGTCCGAAGCGCGTTTTGCCGATCCGCTGATGGGCTGGACGGGCACGGGCGACACCCAGTCGCAGGTGCGCCTGACGTTCCCCAGCAAGGACGCGGCCAAGGCCTATGCCGAGAAATACGGCATCACCGCGCGCGTCCACGCGACGCCGCCCAAGCGGCTCAAGCTGCAGGCCTACGCGGATAATTTTCGCTGATTTTGTTTCGCAGCCTCACCCGGGGCTGCGTCCTCGCCAGGTGCGCAGCATAGCTGCGCCCGCTGCGGGCGGGCAGTTGCCCTTGCGGCCCTGTGGGCCGATGTCCCTCGTCAAAGCTGGCTTGAAATCCGTCACCAACCCAGCCATATGCCGCCCTGGGAGTCGGGTGGACGTTTGCGTCTGCTCACCGGGTCAGGGCCGGAAGGCAGCAGCCCAGGTGGATTGCGACGGGTCGCCCGGCTCCTTTTCCACGACATTCGCGGCAATGCGCGGCATGACAAACCGGGCCCGAGCGCCTAGCTTTGCGCCATGAGCGATTCCGATCCCGATCTGCCCGAAAACGAGGACACCGGCCCGAGCCTCGCCGAGCTTGAGGCAGCCGGGCAGAGCGCGTTGTTCGGTGATCCTGCCCCGCCGTCGCCGCCACCGCCTGCTGCCCCTGCGGCAGCGCCCGCGGTTGCGCCCGAGCCGGCTCCGGCTACAGCTGCGGCCAGTCAGCCCTACCGCGTGCTGGCGCGCAAATATCGCCCGCAGACCTTCTCCGAGCTGATCGGGCAGGAAGCGATGGTCCGCACCCTCGCCAATGCCATCGCCCGTGACCGGCTGGCCCATGCCTTCCTGATGACGGGCGTGCGCGGGGTCGGCAAGACGTCGACCGCGCGGCTGATCGCCAAGGCATTGAACTGCGTCGGGTCGGACGGGCAGGGCGGGCCGACGATCGATCCCTGCGGGCAATGCGAGCCCTGCCGGGCCATTGCCGAGGGACGCCACATCGACGTGATCGAGATGGACGCGGCCTCGAACACCGGGATCGACGACATCCGCGAGATCATCGAAGCGGTGCGCTATGCGGCGGTCTCGGCGCGCTTCAAGATCTACATCATCGACGAAGTGCACATGCTTTCAAAGGCGGCCTTCAACGGGCTGCTCAAGACGCTCGAGGAACCGCCCGCGCATGTGAAGTTCCTGTTCGCCACCACCGAGGTCGACAAGCTGCCGGTGACGGTGCTCAGCCGCACCCAGCGCTTCGATCTGCGGCGCATCCCGGCGGCGCTGCTGGCCGAACATTTCGCCAATGTCTGCCGCCTCGAAGGGGTGGAGGCCGAGCCAGAGGCGCTCGCCATCATCGCCAATGCCGCCGAAGGATCGGTGCGCGATGGCCTCTCGATCCTCGATCAGGCGATTGCCCATGCCGACCTCGATGGCGAGGGCAAAGTCGCGGCAGGCCGCGTGCGCGACATGCTGGGCCTTGCGGACAAGAGCGCGCAGCGCCGCGTGCTCGGGCACCTTTTGGCAGGCGATGCCAAGTCCTTGCTGGCCGCAGTTGACGAGCAATATGCGCTCGGGGTCGAGCCGCTAGCGCTGATGCGCGCGCTGATGGATCTGGTGCACCGGATCACGCTGGCGCAGGTTTCGGGGGCGCAGCCCGATGCTCCTTCCGAGGAGGAGCGCGCGGTGCTCGCCGATTTCGCGGCGCGGCTGGGAGCGGCGGAACTGCACCGCCTGTGGCAATTGCTGTTGAAGGGCCATGACGAGGTGCGCACCGGCCCCGACCCGCTGGTCTCGCTCCAGATGGCGCTGCTGCGCATCCTCCACGCGGCACAGATGCCCGATCCGGGCAAGCTGGCACAGCGGCTGGAGGAGCTGGCGGCGGCCGGTTTTGCCGCGCCCGCCACGGCTCCGGCAGGGGAGGGCACTGCCCCTGCGCCGGGCGCTGCGCTCGCGGCGGCCCCCGCGCAGGATTGGGCCGCGCTGGTCGATCAGGTCGATGCCTCGGGCCAGCTGCGCGTCGCGCAAATGATGCGCGACCGGGTGCGGGTGATCGAACTCGGGCCCGAACGGCTGGTGTTTCAGCAGGCTGACAGTTTCCCCGATGATCCTTCGCCCGACATCCGCGAGGCGCTGTTCAAGCTGACCGGCAAGCGCTGGCTGGTGGAACGCGGCACCGGAGACGCGCAGCCCAGCTTGCGCGAGACAGCCGCCGCCGCCGCCGAGGCCGAGGATCAGCGCATCCGATCCGATCCGCTGGTGCAGGCAGCCTTTGCTGCCTTCCCCGATGCCGAATTGCTCGGCACCGAGGGCAATGTCGCCCGAGCGGCCGCCCCTCCCTGGAATTGATGGAGTAACCCCCGATGAAGTCGATGGAAGAGATGATGAAGGCAGCCCAGCAAGCCGCCGAGACCATCAGCAAGCAAATGAACGAAATGCAGGTGAAGCTCGACTCGATCGAGGTCGAGGGCACTGCGGGCGGCGGGCTGGTGAAGGTCCGCGCCAGCGCCAAGGGCCGCATCCTCGGCGTCTCGATCGATGCCAGCCTGATGAACCCCGACGACAAGGGCATCGTCGAAGACCTCGTCGCCGCCGCCTTCAACGACGCGCGCGACCGGGCCGACCGCGTCTCGAACGAGCAGATGAAGGAAATGCAGTCCTCGATGGGCCTGCCGCCGGGGTTCAACCTGCCCGGACTGGGGTGAGGCGGTGACGGGGGGGCGCCGCACCAACTGCAGGAACGCCGGTCCTCGGCCGCTCTCGGCAGGCACGCCTGAGTTCAACCTGCCCGGGCTTGGGTGAGGCGGCGCGATGGGGTTGTTCGGGCCGTCGCTTCCGGTCGACCGTGACGAATTCGAATGGCTGCTGGCCTGCTTTGCATGGATCGACCGGACCTTGGGCGCGCGTGACGGCGAGGACGGTTTCACCCCGCGCCTCGTCTTGCCCGGCGATCCCGATCTGGCCGCCGCGCAAACGGCGCAAGCGCTGTTCGAGGCGGTCAAGCGTGCGGCTGGTCTCGAAGAATGGGAATGCCGGCTCGAAAAGGGCGAAACACGCCGCGAGATGATCAATACCGGGATGCCAACCGGCGCCTATTCGCAGAAGTCGGCACTGGGCACCTTCAGTCTCGAAGGCAATACCCCGGTCATCCGCTATGATCCGGCGCTCCTGCGTCAGCCGGATGCCCTTGTTGCGACCTTCGCGCACGAGCTTGCCCATCTGGTGATCCACTCGCTCGATCAGCCTCCGGGCGGTGCGGAGCTGGAAGAACACGCCACGGATTGCATGGCGGTTTATCTCGGCTTCGGGGTGTTCCTCGCCAACAGCGCGCGGCAGTTCAGCCAGTTCGAGGATGGCCATCTTCAGGGCTGGCAATCGGAGACATCGGGGTACCTGTCCGAAAACGCACTCGTGACGTGCCTCGCCATGTTCGAGCGGCGTTTTGCGCCGAACGCCACGGTATCAAACAGCTTGAAGCCCTATCTGCGCAAGGCGCATAGCGGGGCGAGCAAGTATCTCGCGCGGCACTTTGCGGATTTCGATGCAGCGCTTCGTGCGGTCGATATCGAGGCGTGGGCATGAGGCCCGAACCGATCAGCACCCCAGCGTCCACAGCTTAGCCCAAGCCCACCATTGCGGCCCGCCCGAGGGCTACCCATATTCCTCTCAAAGGCGCGCCCACATGGCCGCCGCGGACACCAGAATATGAACCAGACCTACCCTCTCCTCCCCCTGCGCGACATCGTTGTCTTCCCCGGCATGGTCGTTCCCCTGTTCGTCGGGCGCGACAAGTCGGTGGCGGCGCTCGAAGCCGCGATGGAGGCCTCCAAGGACATCGTTCTCATCGCCCAGCTCGATCCGGGCTGCGACGATCCGG
>VFQO010002373.1_pt1 | contig 11625 bp, 8 predicted proteins | sample 3512331 | NCBI WGS metagenome assembly VFQO01 (sample SAMN10412371, study PRJNA504923) | tailings metagenome | isolation source: Replicate 3 from Balatoc abandoned mine | place: Philippines: Itogon, Benguet | collected 2017-08-28 | reverse complement strand
AAAAAAAAAGAACAATACACAAAACCAGACAGGCCAATGAGCGAGGCATTCCCACCCCGGGCTGATGCCCCGAGCGACGTCGCAGAGGCGCTGCCGCTCCCGGTTCCACCACCGCGAGTGCGCCGAGACCAAGATGAAGGCAGCGATGGCGACGAACGAGACCAGGCAGGCTTTCTCGGCGGCGCTGGCGGCGGCCGTCATCCGTTATCAGGCAGCGCCGTTTCGATTACGTCCATGTACGCGATGCAGAAAGGTACGCGCCTGGCCGCACTAGATTCCGCCGACGAGGACGAGGACGGCGGTAGTCGCGCGGGCCTAGCTCACGCGATGCAGCCGAGAGGAGGCGCAAACGCCGCCCACGGGCCCGCGCGACCACTGTCTCCGGGCGAGTACGACCCAGAAGATAGAGAAGGCCTGGGTCTGGAGTTTGACAGCGACGAGGACCGGCCGCCTGACCCTCGACGGCCAGCGCCCGAGTCTCCCATGGCGCGCGCGCTACGAGAAGTCCCTATAAACGCTTCTGAGGCGGAAGTCGAAATCGACCACGGGTTTTTTGGTATATCCGCGGACGCGCTGCGCGCGACAAGGCAGCCCTGTCCGTCCGATGGAGCGGGCTCCCCCGACAGTGACAGCGACTGCCGGGGTACGGCGGCAGCCGCTTCGTCGCGCAAGAGGCCACGCGACTCGAGTCGCGAAGAGGAGGAGGAGGAGGAGGAGGAGGAGAAGGAGGAGGAAGAGGAGGAGGAGGAGGAGGCAGCAGAGGACGCCGAACGGCGGCGGCGGCGGCGGCCACTGTCTCCGTTCGCGCGGCGCGGGAGCCAGCCGCTGCCCGCGGGGGCGCTACGCGGCGAGTGCGCGGTCTGCTATTACGCGACTCACTCTTACGAGCCAGCCAGCCGGGAGATCAATCAGATCATTACAATGATGATCGCGTACTACACGAAAGCGGAGCTACGCACACTGGCTCGCATTGGCTCCGAGGCATGGGATAAGACGCGGGCAAAGTTCCCTGATCCGGGCTCGTACGTGTCGCTGCTTCCGGAGACGATTATTACCCACGTCGAAGAGCACGAAAAGTCGGACCTGATGCACATCCAAGAGCTGCTTGTATCGATGCGCCGGAATTTAAAGATCTTGGAATCGCAGGCGTACGTCCGGAACCTGCAAGGCGAACCGGTCGCAAACGTTCCGACGCAGAAGTTGGTTTTGGAGAATATCAAATGCATTCTTGCGCTGCAGAGCAAGCGCGACGCAAAGATGTCGAGAAAGACGCGGCGCGGCTAACAGGCGCGCCGTGGGACCCCGCTTACTTACCGCCAGGGGGGCTGGGGTTTTTTTCCGCACTTTTTGATTGTATTCAATACAAGAGTGTATATTTGTTTGTCCTGTACGCACGCGAGCGTCTCCTCTGATTTTTTTTCCTTCCTCCCCCGGCCGACTCATTTCTATTGGGCGCGACGCACTAAATGGCAAAGCGGTCGTTCGACAACGTCACGGGGGGCTATCCGCCCGTAACGACTTCCTATGGATCCGCGTACGGATCCGCGACGTCCGCGCAGCTTAACCCTGCCCTGTTTGGCAGCGTTCCTCTGAATGCCGGGCCCTATCTCACGCGGGCGCAATATACGCCCGGCGGCCAGCTGTCCGGCGTGTCCATTCCCTATGGGCTACCAGCGCCATCGTCCAATCAGAGGTCCGAATTGGTCAGCACGTCGATCTACGCGCTGCTCGAGGACGGCAAGCAGCTAATCACGGTTGGCGATTTGATTTTTGCGTCGGCCTCGACGCGCCCGGGCGCAGCCCGTAATCACATGCGCCGCCGATATGGCACGGGCGGCGGCAGGACCGCTGTCATCGATTCGGTGCGTTCCAACGAGGGAAAGTTTTTCAATCTCGCGTACGCGAACAAGCTCCTGTACGACGCCAGCGCCCAGCGTCACGCCGCGGTTGCGCGCGACCAGGGACTCTTCTACCCGGAGCTCGCGCTAACTGTGCAAGAGTGCGAGGATATCGCACTTCCGTGTGGCATTGTCAGTGCCGTCGACGAAAGCGCGATCAGCGGCCATGCATCGTCGGGAACTACCGACTTTTTACCGGACTATTACCCCGCGCCTGGGATGCCAAACGACACGGCCGTTCCTGTAACGTGCACATCCGAGGGACTGGTGCCCGCGCGCGATGTCTGGTGGGAGCATATTCACAAAGGCGATCAGCTAATTCTGGCGCTGAGAAACGTGTTTGTGCCTGACACCACAAAATACCAGATCTACCCCGGCGGACCCGCGGCGGATGCCAGCGCGTCTCATCGCGCGCTGCCGTCCGCGAAGCGCGGCTTTCTCGCTGACTCGCCAACCCAGGCTCTTTTGACGTACCTGTCCACGTTCGGGTCCGCGGACACGGAGCTACCCGCGCGACAGGATCTGGTCGACTTGATAGACAAGCTGCAGCAAGGTTTTACACCCGAGGTGGACGCCAACTCACTCGATAAGGACCTTCGTGACGCGGAGGCTACTCTTGCTCAGGTAAAGCGCGCTCTTGAAGACGCGGAGGAGTTGCGCGACCAAGTAGACGACGACGCCCTCGACGCAGCTGAAAACAACGTCGCCGCGGCTAAAAAGGTTGTTGAGGACGCCGACGACGCCGTCGCCAAGGCCAAGAGGAGGTTTACCAAGTTTGGAAAGTTGCAGGCGTTGCAATTCCTGCGCGCCCGGTGTCTCCAGCGCGATACTACGCGCGGGGTGTACCCGCACGGGCACGCGGACATTAGTCTGTTTGCGCCGACGACGCCCGGAATCTGGGTGCCTCAGTACGTGCCTTTGGTGCGCACGACGACTACCCGGCCTCGCGGGCTGATCGGCACCGGTATCATGCAGCATCTCAATTGCCACAACTCCAAGACCGGCGCCGCAGAGGTTAAACTAGTGCTCTACGGCGCCGAGTACGCTATCGGCACGGTCGAGGAAGGGCCGGATCATTACGATATCGATAAGCGCGCCGATGCTCTCACGCGTAATTACGCCGCGAGCCAGTTGAGTGCGCGCCCCAACAGCTCCCTGCTGATCTACACAACCATGTACAAACCCCCTATTTCGCGGTTTGAGCTGCTCCGAGCCGCGGGCATGTGAGTGCGCCCGCGCACTCGTCCTGCCTGCCTATCTGCGGCGACTTTTTGTATCGATTAAATAAATATATTAAAAAAAAAATCGAATGCGCCGGATCTATTTATCCCCTCCCGAAAGTGTTATCGCGGGCCCTTACAGCGTGAAACCGACACCGGGCGGACGTGCAATCGCCCAGGGTTGTTTTGTTGCTGCTGTTATTATTATTATTACCGGCTTTTTTGTCGACGCGCATCCGCCAAGCAAATAATATAATATTGTCGCATAGCGCACGCGCCCTGAAAGAAAATTTGACACGCGCGTGCAGTGTGCGTGTTTGGAAAAAACCCCCAAAAAGAAGACCCCGCCCCTTATAAAAAAAATCACCGGGAGAGAAACATGTCGACCCTCGATAGACTTGCGGCCGGCGGGCGCCTTTTGCGCAATTTCGAAGGTGCCATTGCCCCCACGGGTGGCTTTCGCATCAGCGTCGCGCAATTCAGCAACCGAGAGCTACAGCAGAATCCACACAGCAATGTCGTGTACGCGTATCGATCGGCGGACGACCCGCTCGCGCGCGCCGTATATTCTGGAGAGCTCGTGTGGCAGGACAAGTCCAGTCGCTTCGGGTCCGTGCAGCACATCCACGGCGCCGCAGCCGCGCCCGTCGGATACTCCACGCTCAACGCCACCATCGAAGTCGACTTTGCGGCGGCTAAAGAAACGCTGGAACGACTACGCAACGCCGGTCTACCCGTCCGCGTTACAAACAAGGAGGTGTCAAAGTATGCGTTTGCCGAAGCCATGGTACGCGGCTACAACACGATGCAATTCCTCGGCGTTGCGCAGCTCGAGTCGTCCGACGCGGCTGCGACGCAACTGTTCCCCGTTCAAGTGGGCGGTACCGCCGGCGTTCGAAACGCGGGTCAAGACGTTATTGCATTTGGCGACATGGTAAAATGGAGCCTGCCTCGATTCGACTTGGACGAGAATCTGCAAACCACGTCAAATATACCTCCCGACGAACAAGAGCCCGAGCAAGATCGCCAGGCGGATGCGAATCGCCGCCGGCCGCTCGTAACGCGCTTCGACCCACGCACGGATTATGCGCACGCCTTTGAACAGATGTACTTTGGCGCACCGGAGACCGCGATGATGAACGTATTCCGGAACCCGGTCGCGATCACGGGAGACGAGCACACCTACATTCTTCTAAAGTTCGCCGAGCTCATGAGCGTCGTGGCTCTCGCGGAGCTCATATCCGACAAGACTGCCAAGCAAAAGAAGCCCGGCGATATCGAAGATCGGTTCATTGCGCTGAGGGACAAGTGGACGCAGACCCTTCTCTCTCAGCCGTTCAGCGCCGTCGCCGACACTATGCTGCAACAGTACGGCCAGCTCCGGACTGACTTGGACAACACGGATCCTTCCCCGGCTGTCGAGTCGTTCTTGGCGTCGTGGTCGTCTGGGAATTTGATCGGGCAGTTGGTGCAATTTACAGACGTCTTGCAGCGCATAACCGGCCAGAATCGCATCATTGGCCGCGCCATCGAGGGCGCGGAACACAATAAGCTTGCCGTCGTGCGCCTTGTCGACTAAACACATTCTGCGCCCCCGGGCTGGCAACGACGATTGGGGGTCCTTTGGTAATATTTTGTACAATGTAAAAAAATCCGAAATTGGCATAAACGAAGACAAATATTTTTTCGACGCCGGGATTTTTTTTTCCCCGCGGGCGCGCGTCAAATGAAACGGCTGGCGCAACCCCCCTCAGAAAGACGAACGAAGAAGCAGACATCAGTTTTCTCTTGCTCGCGCGAAGCAGGCACGTAAGCACGCCTGTGGCCCTCTGGCGGCGCATGCAATGGCAGACACGGATATTCTCGCCCGATGTTGGACGGAATACGGGATTTTTATGTTTCATAGTCCGGCGGCCCGCGAGCTGGTTCTCCGCTATCTTACCAACCTGCGGTACGTGGCCGGGTTTCCGCGCAAATACAGGCGCGACGCACCTGGGCGCCCCGATCTCTGGGCCGGGCGCGCACTGGACGTCAGCCATGCGCGCGAACAGAATGTGTACGGACTAGGTCCGCTGCCAGAAGACAAACTGACAGAAGCTGTGGCGAACGATATCCGGTACGCGATCTCCCGCGCCACGGTACAATTACTCAGCGGTCACGTCGAAGTCGACTGGGATCAGCGCGACGTCGGCAAGGTAAAGCAAGAGGAGGCGACGACAACGGGCGCAGGAGATGCCGGTGCTGAGCGCAAACCGACGGCGGCGACGGCGTCCGTGTGTACCGATATGATGCTGCAGAGCTACATCGACAAGCTGGCGCCGTATATGCGGGTACCGTTTTGCAACGACCTCATCCCGCCGGAAGTATACATTCCCATGTTTGAGTTTCTAGAACCACGCGAGAGTTTGCAGTGCCGACTAGTCGTCTACAAGAAGGACCACGCGGTTTTGCGACTATGGAACAGCGCGTACATGGAGGTTCCACTGGCTTTGTTCGAACGGGTCAAAAAGGCTGATGCATCGGGTCTGCCCGCGGAATACGGATGCGCCCGCGCCATCGACCGCATTCGGTCGATAGACCGCGGACTCGAGCAGTCCTTTTTGACGCGCCACGTTGCGAACCCCGCGCGAGTGGAGCTGCTGCCCGACGCCGCCGTTCGGCTGGAGAACTGCCGCTTTAATACTCAACTGTATGCCCATTACGACGGTATTGTCTGGATACTGCATTATCTAATGCGCGTGGTGGGCGATTTGCTTGCGCTGATTGAATTACTTGCCACGGGAGAGCCCGGTCAGGTTTCCAACCGAGTGATCCGCGAAAGTCAGACAGCCGCAGATGCGGCAGGCGCCCCGGACAAACCGGCCATCGCTTACTATGCCCGCTACGTCGCGTGGATAGAATCCGCTCTTGCGATCTGCGTATTTATCGCAGGCGCGCCAGGCTGTGGCCGCCACCCGGACATGCTGCGCCGCGGAGGCGTTATCCTGGCAACGGATGCCCTGTTTGCGTATGTTTCACGGGCCCTGGAAACGCCGGGCGCGTGCTGGCAGAGCGGCGGGGGCCTTTGCTCGCTGGTCGAGGAGCTCTGCGACGCTGGCGTCGTCAACGTTAACCGCAAAGTCCTAACGCGGCCGTTTCACGGCCGCCAATTCGACAGCGGCGAAGAACGCGCTACGGGTGCACATGCACTGGACGACTCCCCGGTGCTTTTAGACGACGTGCTGACGGCCGCGGACAAACTGTCCCTTCTGCAGGAGCAACGAAGCGTGCTTGAAACGTCGGTTGCCGCCGTGCGCGACAGCACGCCGTCGCAGTGGCATCGAGTGTACTTGTGGCTACTGTTTCAATTGGAAATGTACACGCGGACGGCGACACGGGCCGCGTTGGAGTCTGTATTTGTTCCGGTCCCCCGCGGCAGCGCTGCTGCCCGCGGAGACGACGCCGCCACGGAAGACAACATGGACGCCGATGACTTGTACATTATTTAATTTTTTGTGTGTAAAATGCACCGGGCTCTTTCATAAAGGGCAAAGATAGAGACGCGCGGTTTCAGTTCATCAGACGAACCCCGGGGGGCGCGGCGGTTCGTGCCCGCTGACTTTTTTTTCCCTCCTAGTTTTAAGGGAGGGAGAACCCGCGCGCGGATCAGCCCGCGCGATTTAATTTGCGGCCACCGCGACACGCGCGCGCCCACGCGTCTCTCTGCGTAGATTGCCAGAGGAAAAACAAATATGGCCGCTGTTTGCACGGAGCCGCTTACAGACGCTCAAGTGCAGCATCTACTGCACGAGATACACGAACGCCCCGCCGATTCAACGGCGGTCCTTCCTGCGCCGCGGAGCGTGATAACGACGTGCAATGCCACGGGCCCGTTGCGCACGCATCTGGCGCGGAGTCGCTATGCCGTCGCCTATCTGAGCATTAACAACGTGCACGTATTTATGGGTTATCAGTTTGAGGCCCGTGACGTGTATCTAAGCCGCATGACAATCGTGAAAAAAAACGCCTATGCCCAGAGTCTTTTGCCGCGCGCAAGGGCCGTGCTGTTTGGACTAGACGGCAGCCCCGACCTGGTTGCGGGCGCCAGCTCGGCGCGGCGCGAGCTGTGCAAGATGGCATTGCCGTCGAAGCAAAACGAAGGGCACGGGGCGTTCGATGCGTACGTGGCATGTCTTATTGAATGGGCCAGCGCGCATCTGCCACTTGCGACTGCTTACGCCCGCGGGCGATTCGACCACGACATTGCCGAAATACATATTTTCCAGCGCATTCCGGACGACGTAATCTTGGAATTGCAGACCGCGGTAGACTCGACGCCCTTGCTAGACCTTTTGGACTGCGCCAGGGCGCTCGTGGGAGCAAAGACCCCGTGTACCTGTCCAACGGAGCGATTGGATCAGCCTCGGCGCAAAATACACGAAGCGACGACGCATGCCCCTGTCTTTGGCCGCCCGGCGGCGGCCGCCGTAGTTGCAACTGACGCGTCGGCCCCGGAAGGCGACGCGGTGACGCGCGCCGAGCGCACATTTGCGGACCTCTGCGTCGCGCGCGGCCCGCAAGCGGCCGACAAGGACGACGACAAAGAAGAAGAAGAAGACGACGCCCAGTCTGAATTGTCCGAATGTTCCATGGACGTATCTGATTCCGCGGGGGACGAGATCACTCGACTTTGGGACCAGTTGTCGTACATGGGACAGTTTGAGCCCACTGAGTCAATCGCGGCCACGACGACTGTCGCGCCAGCATCGACGACATTGCCCACGGCGCACGGCTCGGGATCCGCGGTCTTGATTAACCGCGCCCGTCGACGCCTGCGGAGGCTAATGTCTCGGCATATAACTGCCGCGTCCAGAGCGGCGCTTGGCCAATATCGCGCAGTCGGCGACGCAGCGCAGGTTCCCGCGGCACCTCGCGATGCAGATGCCGATGCTGCTGCTGCCCACCGGAGCAGTGTCCGCACGCGCATCCGGGGCTTGGTTAACTTATTGGCCCGAGCGCACACCGCGGGCGTCGTCACGCGTAGCGCGACGCGTGCAGCGCGTGTCGCGTGCGCCGCCGCCCTGCTGCAGGCTGCGGTTAATCTGCGGTAAAGGTAAGGACAGCGGCGCTGGCGTGCGTCAAAAAAAAAATATCAATATACATGGCGTGTCCGGCGCGGCACCCAAGTTAAAATAATAGGCAAAGATTCTTTATTCCTCCTCTGAAAAGGGGGGAGATCGGCCGTCTGTGCGCGCACGCCGATGCTAGCATCGATCGCCATTCGTCTTTTGGCGGTTTTTCTTGCCGCGACGACCCTCGTCGCCGTTCTGCAGCAGCGTAGCATGGTGACGGGCGATGCCTTTGCATCCTTTGTATCCGAGCAAGTGGCCGGTATCATTCAGCGCGCGTCGGGCAGCCCGTCCGAGTCTGCGGGGACCCAGGTACTGGCTGATGCATTTGCGACCGCCAGTGCATGGGGCACTGCATCCGCGGCATGCCTGTTAGTCGTCACCTTCATTAACCTATGCTGCGCGTGACAACTGTGAATATCAAAAAAAAAGGGGAACTAGAGGCATGACGCTGGCCCAGCGGGCTCCAGACAATGCCATGTAAATAGTACACTATTTAGACCCCCCTACTTCTCCGCGTTATCTTACTTTACATGTCAGGCCTTTATATATATATATTGATAGTAAAGAATAAAAAACACACTGACCGCGCCTCCATTTTATCCAAAGTTCTTCTATTACGGGTATTCGCGTCTGTCAAGTTTACTTGAGTGGCGCGCGGCGTAGCGCACGGCCGCGTGAAACGCCCGGTATAGACTCGCCGCGATGACAGTGTCGACGATCGCCGCGATCAGATGCAGTGCCGTGAAGGTGGCGCCGCCTGCGACAGACGCCACCACGACGCCGTAGGCGTCTGTGCATATCGCGGCATTCAGTGCTGTTGCCGGGGTGCCATTGCATTGCACCAGAAGCAAGATCTGTAGGGTGGTGTACACTGCCGCAAAAATGACACCGCCGATCCAGGCAAGGGCAGCTCTATAAGTGTAGATTGCAAGCGTGTAGTAAGGATCCGCCGCGACGTGTCGCGTTCTGGCGCCGAGAAGAGATCCCCTGGCATGGGATTTCCCGCTGTAATCCGCGGCGCCAACCGATGGTTCGACTGTCATCTTGCGCGCCATGTACGCGGCCAACGCGTCGCGCAACTTGCGAGCGGCGTAGCGCGTCTCGCTGCTCGCGGTTTCGTCGACGTGGCTGGCCGCAAGTGCAGCGCGCACCTCGGAGTTTGGAATGTCCATCGCGTCGATGCGGTACGAAAGCGCCAGGCAAACCAGGACATAGCCCAGCGGCGGGCCAAATAGCACGCTCGTGCCGAGCCCGGCGGGCACCGTGAACAAGGCAAGCACGATCGCGGCGATATACAAGACGCCCGTGATCAAAATAACCCACGCGAGTACGCGACTTCGAACCACATACGTTGGGAATGGACTCCGTCGGAGAACGCTGTCTGACGGCTCCGGTACCGCGCTGGTCAGCATATAATAGAGGTTCGTGTCTCTGCCTCCCTTCTTTTGTTCGTCCACCCCCCCGCCGCTTGCGCGCCAACGAGAAAACAAAGAAAAAGGATAATACGAAAACAGGCGCGGGACTACAAAGCACTCGAAATAAACGAATCAACTGGCGCGCTTTACGCGGCCGGTCTTTTTTTTCACATCTCTCTCTGCGCCGTTCTTTTTTTTGTTGTTGTACAGCCGCGGATACAAGGCCAGATTTATTTCTAGCACAATAACGACAACCGGGCGGCCTGCCTACAAAATAAAAAAAAATCCTAGACTGCCGGAAAAGCAAACAGACCGGGGCTTTTTTGTGTCATGGGCTACACGCTCGCGTACAGAGTTAGACCAGTCCCACTTGATCCAGACCCCAGCCTCCTTGCCGTCAACGAAACCGTGCGACGGTCATGCCTGGGTCCACTGCAGTGGCGCGTGCCAGGGCTGCGCATCACGTTTCCCGTGCTGCTAAGCGCGCTTGCGCATCTTGCACTGGGCTGCGTGCTACTTTTGACGATGCTCAACATTGGACTGGCCTCCAATACAGCGCTGTGGCCGTTTATCTGTATATGGGCGCTTGCTGGGTACGACATTCTTGCACTGCTTGCGACGCTGACCGTGCTCGCGGGAGACGCCCCTCTGCGCAACAGATCCCCCGACAGCGCAGCGCTCGCCCAGCTCGCCCTGAGCGACATTGTCATCCTTGGCAAGGCGGTCATAAGCACGTCGGTAATCGCCGTCGTCGCGCTGATTTGGATTGTGTATGTAAAACCGGAGCTGCCACTAAACCCGACCGCGGACTACCTAATTTACGTCTCCCAGCAAAGCCTGTTTGCGGTGACGTGCGCGGTCTCCCTGTACTGCGGCGCCTCAGCGTTAGTTTCCCAGATACCGACCAGCGGCGCAATGACCTATTACATTGCCCGAGGGCGGTCATCGCGGCGCCAGAGGTCTTCGGAACTTGCGCCGTTTATCGCACGTACCGGGCCCGCGGGCGAGGGAGACGACAGCGACGACGACAACGAAGACGAAGACGGCGAGGATGCATACGGAGAAGACGCGGACGGCGGCAGTGGCAGATCAAGCGACACCGGCTATCGGCCGAAATACGCACCCGCGGGGACCGATTCCATTTTTGACGAGGTGGTCGTCTCAGACGCGTCGTGGATGCCAAGAGGCGCGTCAAAGAAAAAGCGGCAGTCCGACAAAAGACAAGACCGGTAGGTTGAATCGGTGGCGCCGCGTTGACGCCGGTGTTTAATTAAATGTACATTTGTCCTTTATAAAAAAAAACCCCAGTGAGACCGAAAAAAAAGAAGAACCGACCACTGCATTCGATCGCTCTCGACCTCTCCTCGCTTTTTTTTGCCTGGCGCCGCTTTCTGTCTGCCTATTGCGTCTTTTTGATCTTTTTGGAGGCGCGTCGAGTATTGTAGTAGCGGATAGATCGCCGGACGATGCGGCTTGCGGCAGCGACGAATACAACGACGAGAAATGCCACGGCCAGGGCTATTAACAGGCCGCCGACAAGGAATCCTCCCAGTTGTTCGGCCACGCATACAAGGCGCTGGGTGACTGACGCCGGTGCTTGCAGTCCCGCTTCCAGCAACGCCTGACCTTCGTGGTCGCCATAGTACATGTAGTAGTGCAGGATGGTCATGCATTGGAATGGCAGCGAATTGGGCGCAATGTGAACCGCGTCGTAATCTAACCCATTTGCAGCGTAGTGGATGACCACGGGAGACGCTGACTGAAAGGGCGAGGCCGCGGGCGTAAATGCCGCAGAATCGCCATGGCGCGCGCCAATAAATTCGGACTGCATTCGGAATCGTCTGGCGCCGTTGTCAGCTTTAAAAAGACCAGGCGGCGCCGCCGATTTGCAGGCCGCCTCGTTTTTTTTCCTCCCTCCCCGCTTTTTTATATCACCTAGACTCCGACATCAAGCGCAAGCAAGCCGCGGCGGTTCCCTAAA
>VFQO010045049.1_pt1 | contig 11628 bp, 17 predicted proteins | sample 3512331 | NCBI WGS metagenome assembly VFQO01 (sample SAMN10412371, study PRJNA504923) | tailings metagenome | isolation source: Replicate 3 from Balatoc abandoned mine | place: Philippines: Itogon, Benguet | collected 2017-08-28 | reverse complement strand
GGGCAGCAGGCTGTGTGAGCTGCTGCTACTAATCAGTGGCATTTATCTCCCCCCCACAGCAGCAGTGCCTCGGGAAAAAGTGGTGCTAATACCAGCACAAACGCCGCGCACACCGCAGGTATGGCCTGGTGTACCCCGGCCTGGGCTGGGTGATGTGGCGCGACGCCGACCACCTGCACGAGTCGCTGGTGTTCTGGGTGGGTGGTTTGTATAAGTGGGCAGTGTGTTCTGGGTGAGCTGCTGGGTGGTTAAGGTTTGGGATGGGGTATGTCATGTCACATGGGCGGGTGGGTGGCTGGGTGGCTGGGTGGTGCCCTGGAGTGCCCATGCATTTGCACATCGTTTGGCTGCGTCGCCCACCCCTGCCTCCATCAATGCCAAGCACTCCATGCTCTCCTCCCCTCAGTGCGAGTACCTGGGTGCACCCGAGCGCTCCATCACGCTCAATTTCTCCAAGAGCGCCACCAACAGTGAGCGGAGCAGTGGAGGAATTTGGCATGCGCATGTGCTGGTGTGGGAGCCTGTCTGTCTGCCTGACAGCGCTGCACAGCAGGATGCATCGGGCGGCAGCCATGCTGTGGATGCGCAGGGAGCTTACTGTGCGTTCCACTGGCCCACGTGTGTGTGCATTCCCGCTGCTGCCCGCCATCCGCTTGCTCGCAGTTGTGGCTCAGTACTACCAGTTCCTGCGCCTGGGCTTCAGCGGGTGAGGCCTGCTCTGTGCAGCCGCGTCTGTCCCGCTCTTGTGGGGGCCGCTGTCCCAGCTGCACGCCACATGCAGAGGTGCCAGCATACAGCCCCAGAGTGCATGCTGTGGCGGCCTGCGTCTCCTGCTATGCCTGCTTGGACCTCATGCTGATTGCCTTGCTGCGTCTGCTTCCCTGTGCAGCTATCGCAAGATCTTCTCCAACCTGGACATCATCAAGCGCCGGCTGTGCAACGCGCTGGAGCAGACGGGTGGGTGGGGGCCGGCATGCTGCGCTGCACTGCCGCCCCTTTTGCTGTGCTGCTGCTGCGTGCTGCTGCTTCGTGCCATTTGCTCTGAGCTGCGGCGGATGCAGCTGTTGCAGTCTTGCCTTTCGTCACAGCAGCGGAGCTTTGTGCGGCTCAGCACACCAAACTTACATGGCAAGCAGGAGCACACACCCCAGATCAAGACAGCGTGACTTGCCTCATGTCTGCAGGCCACTTTGAGCTGCTGTCCAAGGACGTGAGTGTGCCGCTGGTCTGCTTCCGCCTCAAGAAGGTCACCGGCTCGGATGGTGGGTGCTGTGTGGGCTGCTTCACGCTGTGCCTGCTGGGGTCTGACTCATGGTTGGAGGCTGCCGTGCAGCGGCACACATTTGCTGGGACTCAGCAACCATGACTAGCGAACAGAGCCGGTGAACAGCGCTTATGAACAGAATGGCATTGCACCGTTGCGCTCCAGTTAAAGCTGGTTGCCGAGCGTTGCAACATCTCCATCATACTCGCAGGCCAGCTGCACGGCCGGCTGTACGACGAGTTTGCGGTGGCCGAGCGGCTGCGCATGCGCGGCTGGGTGCTGCCAGGTGGGCGGGGCGGGGAACAGTGCGGGATGCAGGATGCATCTTCAACCATGGCAGCGCGGCAAGCAAGGCAGTCGTGCACACGGCTTGCTGCTGGCAACAATTACCTCCCGTATGTTTGCTGTTATGACAAGCTCAAACCGCCATGTACCCAAGCCAGCTTGCTCTTCTTGCTTCTGTTGCTGCTGTGCAGCCTACAAGGGGCCCAAGGGCGCGGAGGGTGTGAAGATGATGTGAGCACAGGATTTCGGGAAAGCCAGTTTAACCTGTACTGTGAGCTGCACATGTGTGGGGGTTCATTGCATGCCCTAAACCATGCCGCGGCGCCTGATGTCATGCCTTTCAGCGGTTCCAACAAGTCGTCTTCCCGGCTGCATGCTTTGTTTCCATGCAGGCGTGTGACGATCCGTGAGGACTTCTCTCTTGGCATGGCAGACATGGTGCGTTCCGAACGCACAGTCTGCTTACGTGCCAACAATATCCGGGATACAAACATCGGCTTGCCACAGCCCACCGCACCCCAGTGCTGCCGCCCGGCATGCCCAGCACGACCACCCATCTGACACCGTGCACCACTCCTGTTGTGCTTTCCTTCTTCCGCAGCTGATCAAGGACATCCTGGATGCGCTGGACTGGCTGGACACGCACTTCACCTTCTCCAAGGAGCAGGTGTGCTGGCTGGGGAGGAAGGTGGCTGGCGGGCTGGGATCCCACGCCAAGTGGAGGCACACACCCTGCACCACGAACCGCCGTTGCTCCCGTGCATCACGCCGGCCCCAAGCCCCAACAGTCGCCCCGCTTTTAGTTCTGGTGGAGGGCTGGTGCAGCGCGTGCCGGACCGCTGCTGCTCCCAATGCCGTTTGTCCGCCTTGCAAATGTGTCCGCTATTGTGCCTAATCTCTCCACTGTTCAGGTGGAGGCGCTGGCGCAGCGCGCGCTGGACCGCCGCCTGTCCCGCCTGGACACCTCCATCTACAGGGGGATCAAGGACCCAACCAAGAAGCCCGTGCGCCCCTGCTGAGCGCGCTGCGCGGCACAGCCGAAGGCTCAGCACGTGCTTTGTACCAGCTTGGCACAGCGTGGCCAAGTGTGGCATGCGTGCTGGTCGGCGGGCACCCGCTGTTGCGCAATCAGCACATTTTGATGGCCCGCCCCGCTCGGCAGCATTTTGCCATGGGCCCGGCAGCTGTAGGGTGGCTTGCCGGGCTGGACATCACACCAGCTGACTGCCTATCCGTTTATCTGCATTTTGTTATCGTGCATCACCTCTCCCCGCTCACATGCGTTTATGTTGGTCCCTGGTTGCCATGCATTGCTCATGCTTTTGTAGCTGCATAGCTCGCCTCAAGACTCGTGTATTTGTGTATCCTGGGCATGCAAAAGTGAGCTGAGCTATGGGCCTCGGCTGGAATTGACGGGTGCGCATGGGCAGCCCAGCAAGGGTGGCCAGGTGGCGGCGGCTGACAGCGTGCACTCCGCTGCGCCGCGCGCCCATCGATGTATCCAACCGCCATCAGCATCACGCCCCATCTGGCAAATCTGACCCAGGCCCGCGCTGCGTTCGTCTGTAGGGCTTGCGCTTCTGGGGCTTGCTTGCCACAGGCGGCAACCGCGCCAGCTGTGCCGCAGCCAAATCTCCTCTGGGCAAAGATCTCAGATCGTCGATCAGAAGGTGCGGCCTTTACTTATCCTCCGCCGCCGCTCGGCGCCGCCCAACCCCTACGTGGGCACTTGCAATGTATACATTGCAAGTGCAGGCTTCACCCAGCAGTTGCCTGCCAACTGTCTCCCCACCCAATCCATCTACTCTGCAGATATATCATCCCACCAGCCATGCGGGCGCTGGTGCGCGGCCTGGCGGCCAGCTTTGCGAGCGCCGTTACCATGGAACCGCTGGCCGAGCCAATCTCAATGGAGCTGGCACGGCAGCAGCATGATGCGTACGTGAAGCTGCTCAAGCAGCTGCTGCCGGGCGGCGTGACGGAGCTGCCTGCAGATGACAAGCACCCAGGTGTGTGCATGGGCGGTGCCGCAGGTGCCTGTTTGGCAGCACCTGCAGGCCGGCTTTCCACGCATTGCCTGATGGTTGGCCGAAGGGGCTGCCGGCCCGCACCAACACTCCGCGGCGCTCATCGCAGCCCTGAAGTACTCGTATCCCCCGCAGACTGCTGCTTCATTGAGGACACGGCGGTGGTGGCCGGCAGCACCGCCGTCATTGCACGCATCGGCGCAGCCTCGCGGCAGGGGGAGGAGGCCCCTGTTGCAGAGGCGCTTGCAGCCCTGGGCTGCACCGTGCGGCGCCTGCAGCCGCCCGCCACTCTGGACGGCGGGGATGTGCTGCAGCTGCCGGGCAGCACCCACATTCTGGTGGGCCTGTCGCGGCGGACCAATGCGGAGGGCGTGGCGCAGCTGGCGGCCGCGCTGCCTGACCACAGCGTGCATGGCGTGCCGGTCGCAGCTGGCCTACATCTCAAGTCCCTAGTCACCGCGCTGGATGCCTCCACCCTGCTGCTGGCCGATACACCCGCCGGGCGCAGCCTGAGCCAGGCGCTGGCTGTGCTGCCGGGACTGGCGGGCAGGCAGCTGCACCACGAGTTTGTGCCCGACCCTGTGTGCGCCAATGTGCTGCTGCTGGGAGATGGCCACGTCGTCACACAGGTGGGTGGCTGGGGGGGGGGGGGGGGGGTGCAGTAGTCTGCAGATGGTGCTGGCATCGCTGGCCGTGGAGCCTGTGCATACATCACTCGCTCTTCCCTCACCGGCCCTGCCGTGGCGTTCCTCTCCCTTGCCCCTCCCTGGCTGCAGGGCAGCGACCCAGCCACCGAGCAGCTGCTGGACAGGCTGTGCGCAGAGCGCGGCCTGCAGCTGCATCGCCTGCCACGTGCCACGGAGATGATCAAAGCAGACGGCGCGCTGACGTGCTGCAGCATCCTGCTGCCCGGCCCGTGACCATTGGGCAGCGGCACAGAGGAGCGCATTGCCGTACTGAAGTGCATCATTGCTGTAACATGTGAGCAGTATCAAGCTGCAGGCTCGCTACTGATCATGCCATTTTGCAGCACATCTGTAAGTTGGAGAATGCTGGGAGGGTGCAGGGTGCAGGGGGATGCAAAGCAGCGGCGGCGCCGCCGGCGTGGCAGGCGGCAGAAGTTCATGAGCAGGGAGGGCGCTTGCGGGCATTTGGATGGTGTCGAGCAACGCCTGAAGTGCTTTTGCGCTTGTTTAGACGAGAAAAGGCGGCTTGCAGACCGGACCCTTGGGGAGGGCCGGCTGCGCCTTGCAAGTCTGGCTGCAATACCGCAGTGATCAGAACTCATAGTCGCGCCCTGTTCAGTAGCAAGGAGCGCCGCAGCGATCGGGTGCGCATACAGCGTTTCCGGGCTGTCGCCTTCTGCAGCTGCGCACCAAGCTGTGCGGAGGCATCTCAAACCGCACGAAAATGCCCTGCGACCATCGGTGCAGCGGCCGCCCGCACTCTGCCTAGCGGCCGCCACCCGCCGCCGCCACTCCCGGCGCTCACCGCTGTTTCTTGCCGTCCTCGCAGCCGCCATGGCGCCGCGGCGCCCGCCCGCCTCTGAGAAGGCGATGGAGAGCATCGACCCGCGCACCCGCTTCCTGTACACGCCCCACACAGTCACCTTCCTGCTGCTGGGTGCGCCGCCACGTGTGCTGCACTGCTCGACGCTGTAGCTTGTTGCCGTCGTCGCTGTGAGCATTGGTTGCTGCTAGGATGCAGCTATGCCGCAATCGCAAACCCCTGTTTGACCCTGCCGCCCAGGCCTGGCTGCGCTGATCTACGTGGCGCACCCATTCCATCCCGACCCCCGCCCCGCCGACGCCGCGGCGGCGGCAACGATGGGGTACCTCAATGCCAAGACCGGCGTGTGGGCCATCATTCTGGTGTTCCTGGGTGAGCGTGTGGGAGGCTGAGGGGCAGCCGCTTGGTTGCCGGACCTGCTGCCGTTCGCTGGTGGGCAAGGCGGCAGCAGCAGCTGCTGCTCTGTGGCAGCTTGTGAGGCATGGTTGCTTCCCGAGGAGGAAGGGCAATGGCTGCTGCTACTGCTGCTGACCTTCGTGCATCCGGGCGTCATCACGGTTGCCATCGTTGCTGCATCCAGACAACCTCCTGCTGCCCAACTCACCCCTCCCTGTCTGGCCCCGTTTCCCCACCCCACCACCGCCCCACCGCCCCTCCCTCTGCACAGGCTACTCGGTGGTGCAGGGCCCCACCCCGCCCATGGTGCGCCCCCACCCCGCCTTCTGGCGCCTCGTCCACGGCATCATGGTCGTCTACCTGTTGTTCATGGTCTACATGCTCATGCAAAACGTGCACGACGCCCGCCAGTTCCTGCGGGTGCGGTCAATAGCCGGCCAAACAGCCTGCGGCTGCGTGTGGGGGTGCGCCCAGCCGGCTTTGCAGGCGTTACGGTTGGAGCATAGGCAGCTATGGCCGCTGCATTTGCGGACTTTGGGCTGCTCCGCTGATTGCAGATCCTGCTATCTTATCACTCGAATAGAAGCGGTGATATTTCTGCCGCTTTCTGCTGCATTGCAGCACCTGTACCCGGAGCTGGGTGTGGAGCTTCCAGAGCGGCACTACGGCACCGACTGCCGCCTCTGGGTGCCAGGGGAGGGCATCAACTGGAAGGTGGGTGGCAGGGCTTCCAGGCTGGGCTGAGGCCGGAAGCATGCCATGTGTATAGCCACTTGCTGGCACTTGGTGCTGGGAGAAACGGATTTGGTGCGGGGAGAAGCGGCACCCTACGGGGCCTGGCTGCCTGCTGTGCGGCACCTATGCCAGACATGCCCAGCGGGGCAGGTGATGATGCTGAATGCCCCAATGCCCTGCACCGCCCCGCCCCGAATGCCCCATGCCCTGCCCTGCCCCGCCTCACTAAACCCAACAGGTCATCCACGCCACTGTGTGGGACGAGTTTGTGCTGGCGCACACGCTGGGCTGGTGGGGCAAGGCGCTCTTCATGCGCAACTACACCCTGCTGTGAGCGCTGGTCTGGCGGGGAGGGCAGCATGCACAGCGCGCTGCTGGCCGGTTGTTCTGTGGACGCTGGATTGGCGCTGGGGCAGGATTTGGTTGCAACAGTGCCCAGCGCATGCGCCCCCCACGCATTTCTTACTCAACGCTGTGGATTGACTCCCCTGCCCAACCGGGCTCTTTTCCACGTGCTGCAAATCACTGCACTCACCCCTGCCTCCCACCCTCCACACCCGCCCCCAGCTGGTTCATCTCCATCATGTTTGAGCTCTGCGAGAAGACGCTGCAGCACTGGCTGCCCAACTTCAACGAGTGCTGGTGAGGTTCTTTCTGGCTGCCTGCTGCGCTGCCTGGCGGCCCAGGGATGCTTGTGCGGCAGCACTATCCATGCAGACCCCAACCGATGCGCGGGCCGTGCAACAGTAAGCTGGCATTTGTGGCGGTGAAAGCTGCCCTTGCCCTGCCTAAGCCGCGGCGTGCCGATTGCATAGCATGTCCCCTGCTCTGGTACTGCCACACCACGCAGGTGGGACAGCTGGCTGCTGGATGTGGCCATCTGCAATGCCATTGGCATCTACACAGGCAAGCAAGCTGGCGGTCGTGGCGCCAAGGCCGCTTGTTTGCTGCACGCCTGGGCGGTGGTGCGATGGCCTCGTGTTTGCTGCACACCGAGCAGACAAGTTGGCGAGCGGTAATGTGCCAAGGTTTGAGGTGCAGCCGGCCTCCGAGACTCTGCCCTGCCCCCTATGCTGGCCTCCACCCCTCCAGGTATGCTGGCCAGCCCCATTGCATTTCAACCCAGCACCTCCTAGTCTCAGCGGTGCACCGCTTCCGCTCACCCGCCCTCTGCAGGCATGTGGACGGTGCGCTACTTCAAGAGCAAGCAGTACAACTGGAGCGGCATCAGCCAGCAGCCCTCGCTGCTGGCCAAGGCCAAGCGAGGCCTCATGCAGGCGAGGAGCCGGGGGAAGGTCGTTGGGGCTGAACTGCTTGAGCATGCTATTAGTTGCACACCACCAGCCCTCGGCTGGCCAGTCAGCACCAGCGGGCATGGGGTGGCGAGCTGGGATGTCTGAAAAGCGAGGCCAGGCGATGTCTCAATCCCCACTCCTATCTGCGCTACCCTTGTCTAACTCGTCAACCCACCAACCCGTGCGTCCTCCGCAGTTCACGCCCTACTCCTGGGACAACTTTGAGTGGCAGGTCTTCTCCAGCCCCAAGCGATGCCTGCAGGTGGGTGCAGGCGTCGGGGAGGCAGCAGCGGCAGACGCGGCAGCAGCAGCAGCAGCGGCGGCAGCAGCAGCAGGGTGGTTCTGGTGTCTGGTGCCCTGGGGCCCCCTCCCAAGCCAGCAGGGCCGGTCTTGCGATCACGCGAGGGCTCCCTGCCGCAGCCGGCCCCTTGCAACTAGATTTACTCAGTCATTAGCTCGCCCCTTGCCCTGCCGCAGTGCCTGTTCATCTGTGGCGTGGAGCTGCTCTTTGAGGTCAACCACTTCTTCCTGAAGGCAAGAACTCGGTGCTGAAACTATGCATGAATGCTACGATAAATTGCCTGCAACCCGTCCAGCACAGGCTTTTGTTGCCAGTAACACTGCCATTGCACTTCGAGGGCAGCTTGCATGCATATTGTCCCACCTGCCCTTGGCGGCGCTCAGACACATCTGACCTGCCCTCCCCGCCGCAGGCGCTGCTGTGGGTGCCGCCCACCAACCCGCTCAACACGTACCGCCTGACCATCACCTTCCTCATAGCACTGCCCGGCTTCAAGGTGGGGAATGGCCACCACCCGGGGGGTGGCTGGGCGGCTGGGTGTGTGGCCTTCAGTGCAGCCCGGGGCATCCACTCACACTCACAGCTACTTGAGGCCGTTGCCACACTCATGTGGACCCTTCCTTGCCCATGCGCAGGAGTACTACGAGTTCATCGAGCAGGACGGCTCCTCAAATCCTTTCACAAAGTAAGACTGGGGCTGGCGTACAGGATCGGCACGGCCCAGTGGAAGGGGCAGCTAACCCTGCGTCTGCACTACTCCTCCTTACCCCCAAAATAGCTTATCACGTCTGAATTCGGGCGCCGCTCTGTCCCTGCGCCCCTGCAGGCTCGGCACGTTTGCCTGGCTGGCGCTTGCCATCGCGCTCGTGGAGACTCTTGTGTGCATCAAGTTTGGCAAGGGGTGCGTGGCAGCGGGATGGCTTGCCAAATCAGCTCGGACATCTTGCTGCTGCTGGCTGCTTCGGATGGCCGCGTGCAGCGGTGCCGATGGTCCCAGCTAGCTTGCACCCCGCAAGCTTGCTTTGTCACCACTGTTACGATAGCGTGCTTGCCAACCCCAATCCTGCCCGCAGGCTCTTCCCACAGCCCTGGCCGCGAATAGTGGTGCTGGCCTGGAGCGTGGCGGGGTCGCTGTTTGCGGTGCTGTTTGGCGTGTGGTGCTGGCGGTATTACGTGCTGGGCCGCCGCGGCCCCGCGGTGCGGCGCTCGCAGCGGCTCAAATCGCAGTGAGATGCCCCGCCTAGCTCGGCATGCAACAACTGTGGTTGGGGCACGTTCGTATTTCATGCTTCACACCTTTTGACGTTCAAACCGATTTTGCACGACCCAACTGCTTGTCCTTTGTTTTGGCACGGTGCTGCGCTGTTGAACGAATTGCAAAGACTTTTTGAATAGAAACGCCAGCGTGTCGGCCTTTTGTTGTGCGCAGTGCAAGGCTGATGGCACCGGCCTCGACGGGCGGCCCTCGTCAGCAGCTGCCCATTGCTCTTCCAGCGTTGCCATTCAATGCACAAGCAGCCTGAGCGCACTGGAAAACCTGAAGGGCTTGGCGCTCACCTGAAATGGGCGGCTGCATGGGGACCACGAGAGGTGTAGGATGGCGCTCCGGTCTCACTTGGCACAGCTGCGCTGCTCTGCTCAGTTGCAAGCAAGCGTGTTGGACGGCGTCCTGTTGTGCGCCCGCGCCGCCAGCGCCTTTGCACCGCGAGCGCAGCACTTGTGCGGCTTCCAGCCCTTCTATTAGAGTCACCGAGGTGAGAGCAGCAGCGAGCAGCGTGCGCAAAGCCGCGCCTGCTTCCTTGCCGCGCCGCCACGGCCGCCGCCGCTCGCCTGCCGCCGTGCCTCGCCACCTTCCTGTTGCACCTGCCGCTGCGCAAGACCTCACCACCTCATGCCTGCATTTAATGTGCCTACTCAGCTCGCTGCTGACCATTTCTGTCCGTTTCCCTATTCAAACAGCGATGCGGCGCAGCGTGGCGGAGGTGCGGGGCGCCCCTGTCCGGGAGCTGACACCTGCCGGCCCAGCGGCGGCGGTGGTGCTAGTGGATGGCGTGCCGGATCTGGATGAAGACTTGGAAGCAGAGGAGGCTGGAGAGGCTGAAGACCCAACCGCCAAGAAGCATCCAAAGCGGCCGGCCTCAGCATGGCCAGCAGCACTGCGGGGCCCCGGCAACCGTACCCGGCGTGTGCGCCTGGCGGCGGCGGCAGCCGTGCTGTCGGCCCTGCTGCTGGTGTTGTGGGCGGCACAGCCGGCTGGCACGCCGCTGCAGCCTGGCGGCGGTGGAATGCCACGGCGTGGAGCTATAGGCGGCACTGGCAAGCAGGACGTGGATACGCAGCCGTTTCGGCTGCCGTTTAGCGGCGCTGCACGGCCTAAGCCACGCTCGTTGCCATTTGAGGGCAGCAAGCAGCAGGCGGGTGAGGCGCAGCAGGGGCCTCTCTCTCTTTGGAAACAGCAGCATGCAGCCCAGCTCAACCTAGCCCAGCCATCAGCCGGTGCTAAGCAAGGGGCACCAGCGGAGCTGCTGGTCGAGTTTACCGCCCCTGGCCTCAGCATTCCTCTTAGGTGAGGCAGGGCACAAAGTCGGCATCGATGGATATCCTGGGCTGTGCTGTGCAGGCTGCGCAGCTGGCTGGGCAGTGTATGGGTGTCCCCGCCTACTGTCATTGCCATGCATCTTCATTCCTACTTCCTCAACCACGTCTCACTACCCCGCCAGGCAAGCGCTGGACATTGGCTACCCCCAGCAGCCAGCCGAGGCAGCTCTGCTGGACCTGCTGCCTCCTCCAGACCAGCGGGCCGCAGCTGGCACTTCCAACCGCCCCTCCCTGGCATCCATGCTGCAACACTACGAGAAGAAGCGGCAGCAGAGCGAGGCAGATACCACCACAACAGCTAGCAGTGATGCAGCGGCTGGTGCAGGCGGCACAGGCGGCGACAATGGAGGGGCAGGCGACCCAGCAGCTGCACAGCAGCCGGGCGGCGTGCCTCGGCTCGCGGCTGCTGACCTGGCAAATGAGCTGCAGTTCACTCTGCAGCAGGCGGAGGAGGCAGCCCTCAGGGAGAAGCGAGCGGCAGAGGAGAGGGAGGAGGAAAAGCGTCAGCAGCAGCAGCAGGCGGCGGGGCGGCAGCACAGGGGCTCGAGCAGGGGCGGCAGTGCCGCAGCTGGGCAGGCCAGCGGCGGTGACAAAAGCAGCGGCGCAGATGACAGCAGCAGCGCCTACCAAGATCTGTCCCAGGCCCTGCTGCAGCATGGCATCCAGCGCAGGCCGCTGGCACTGGGCAAAGGCGAGGTTCCATTGCCGGCTGGTGGCGACTCAGGCGGCAGTGCGGCTGCGGCAGTTGGCAGCGGGGTGCGGATGCTGGTGGGAGTGATCAGCGCCTGCTGCACAGAAAAGGCGGCTGAGCGGCGAGCCATCGTTCGAGACACCTGGGCCCGCACCATCCGGGAGGTGGGCGGGGATGGTTTGAGGAATGCACAGCTGGCAGATGCAAGTTTGTGCATGGGTGGCAGATTGGTTGCGGCCAGCAAGTGCCTGCCCAGCTTCCGCAGCCTGCTCACCCGCACTGGTTTGCTTACTCTCAGGTGTGACATTCGTGCATGCCTCCTCTCCTCTGTGCAACTTGCAGTCCCACCCTGGCATCGACCTGCGATTCTTCCTGGCTCAGCCTCCCGATGCTGAGACCGCAGCGCGCTGGCTGCCTGCGCTCCAGGTGCTGCATGGGTGGCCAGATGCTGTGCTTGTTGTCACCACCAAGCTTGCAGTCCTCGCTTCCTCCAGCAAGTCGTGGCAATTGCACTGCGGTCTTGTGCT
>VFQO010045048.1_pt1 | contig 11632 bp, 6 predicted proteins | sample 3512331 | NCBI WGS metagenome assembly VFQO01 (sample SAMN10412371, study PRJNA504923) | tailings metagenome | isolation source: Replicate 3 from Balatoc abandoned mine | place: Philippines: Itogon, Benguet | collected 2017-08-28 | reverse complement strand
GTCGATATCTCGGGCGGCGCCATCGCCGGCTCTACCCGCGCCGGCGAAGGCGAAAACACGATCGACATGTCCGGAGGCACGCTTAGCGGGGCCATCATTACAGGTGACGGCAACGACGCGGTGACGATCTCCGGCGATGCCGAAGTGGGCGAGGAGTTCGGCGTGTCCGTCGGGCTCGGCGAGGGCGACAACAGCTTCACCATGACCGGCGGAACCCTCACCGGCTCCGTATTCGGCAATGGCAACAACACGATCGACGTATCCGGCGGCACGATCGGCGGCTTCATCGGGGTCTCGGACGGCAGCAGCGTGATCACGGTCTCCGGCGATGCCGTGATCGGCGCGGTCTTCGGATCGTCCATCATTCTCGACGGGGGCGACAACAGCCTCGCCATTTCCGGTGGCACCCTGGCCGGTTCGATCCTCGGAGGCGCCGACGACGATACGGTCGAAATCTCTGGAGGTGTGATCGCCGGAGGCATTTCCACAGAGGCCGGCGACGATTCGGTCACCATCTCTGGCGATGCCGACATCGGCGCGGTCGACGGCATCTCCGTTGACCTCGGCGAAGGCGCGAACAGCCTGTCCCTTACCGGTGGTACGCTGGCCGGCGGCGTGACTGGAGGGACGGGCGTCGATTCCTTCGACATCTCCGGCGGCACGATCGGCGGCGACCTCGAAGGCCTTGGCGGAGCCGACATCTTCGACATCTCGGGCGGTGCGATCGGCGGATCGGTGCTCGGCGGGGACGGCGGCGACACGATCGACGTCTCGGCGGGCACGGTCGCCGAAGACGTGGATGGAGGCGCCGGCGCGGACGCGATCACGATCAGCGGCGGCGCCATCGGTGGCGATGTGCTCGGCGGGGAGGGCGACGACGCCATCGGCATTTCGGGCGGCACGATCGCCGGTTCCGTCATCGGCGGTGGCGGCGTGGACGCGGTGTCGGTCAGTGCCGGTACGATCGAAGGCGGGATCGAGGCGGAGACCGTTACGCTGACGGGCGGCACGATCCTCGGCGACATCACCGGCATCTCAGGCGACACGCTGACCATCGAGGCCGCCGACCTGACGCTCAGCGACGGCGTGCTCTTCTCCGGCACGGACGCCGTGGGCACGATCACCGCGACGACGCTCGCAGACGGCGGCTTCAGCCAGAACTTCGCCGGCTTCGCCAGCCTCGGCCTGCTCGACGGATCGACGCTGCGCTTTGCCGGCGGACCGCAGGGCATAGCCGAACTGACCCTGACGGGCGGATCGACGCTGTTCGCGACCGGGACAACGACACTTCTGGCGCCGGGGGGCGGATTTGGTAACCTGACACTTACCGGATCGACGCTCAGCCTCGTCAACGGGCTGACCGGCGATACGCTCAACGTCGGCGATCTCACGCTCGACGGGGCGACCCTCGCGATCGACCTGAATGCGGAACTCGGCCTGGCCGACCTGATCAATACGGCCGGTACGCTGACGGCGACGGGGGCGAACACCATCGCCGTCAACCTGATCGGCGCGCTCGACCTTGATGGGCCAATCGTGGTGGCAATCGCGCCGGTAGCCGGCGAAGTGGCGCCTGACGGCGGCGGCGCCTCGCCGCTGTTCACGATCACCGGCCTGCCGGACAACCCGGCATCTCTGTTCGACTTCACCGTGGTCACTGGCCCGGATGGCGGCATCTACCTGTTCGCGGCGCCAAATGGCAATCTGGCGCTGGCACAGGCGACCCGCGCGGCGATCGATTCCCGGCCGATCGAGAACGTGACCGCGACCGTCGGCGACATCCTCAACGATGCGATCCTGACCCGCTTCGGGTTGCTGGCGAGCGCGGCGCGGCCCGACGCGGCGCCGAATTTCGGCATCTACGCCAGCGGCCAGCTGGCGGGCGTCAAGCACGACGGGTTCCAGGTTTCGGGCGGGGGCCTCTCCGGCGTCACGCCCGGCTTCGACGCAACCGACTTCTCGCTGGCCGCAAGCATGGAACTCGACGCCGCGCAGTATTTCGGTTTCGACAATGTCTACGGGCTCGATGTCGGCGTCTATGGCGGCTACGCGAGCACGAAGGTAGACATGGATTCGACCTCGCTGTTCAGCAGCGTGGGGGATGCCGAAAACCGCAGCGGCATGTTCGGCAGCTATGCGCTGTTCCGCTCCGGGACCACCTACGGCCTCGTCTCGGCGACCGGCTTCCTCGGCAACACGGACATCACAAACGACGTGCTGAACTCCACCGGAGATTACGACACCGCCGGCTATGCGCTGACGGCGACGGCCGGCCACGTCTTCGCGATCAACGAGAACTGGCGCTTCGACCTGCGCGGCGGCATTCTCGGCGCATCCTTCCGGGGCGACGACTTCACCGACAGCCAGGGCAACGAGTTCGGCGAATCGCGCGTCTCCTTCGGAGCGATAAAGCTCGAGCCCGGCCTGTTCGCCCAGTACGTGCTGGAGAACAACCGCATCTTCAGCCCCTATGTGCGCACAGAGTTCCAGCAGCGTTTCGGCTACGAGAACACCAGCAGCCTCGACGATGTCGATTTCGAGTTCGACGATTCGGACTTCTCGGCCAGCGTCAGCGCCGGCGCCAACTACAAGTTCGCCGAGAAATGGACCGCCAGCGGCGAGGTGCGAGGCAAGTTCTCCTCCGACAGCCAGACCTTGGGCGGCAAGCTGGGCGTGAAGGTACGGTTCTGAGGTCGATGCAAGCCAAGCCACGTTTCGGTCGCAGGGCAATATCCCTCGCCTGCGGCCTCGTCTTCGCGGCACTCGGCGTGCCGGTCGCAACCTCGGCACAGGAAGCCGCACAGCCTGCGCCGGCCGGCCCGCCAAATGGCTGGACGGTGAACTGCTCGGCCGCACCCGGCCAGGCCGACCTCGTCTGCACGCTGACGCAGACGCTCGTCGTGAAGGACAGCGGCCAGCGCGTGCTGAGCGCCGTGGTGATGCGGCGCGACGGGGCCTACCTGCTCAACCTCGGCCTTCCGCACGGGCTCAACCTGACCAAGGGCGTCGATTTGTGGATCGACGACGCGGCGCGCGCCAACCAGCCCATCGTGACCGCCGACCAGAAGGGAAGCTACGCCACCGTGACGCTGGACGATCGACTCCTCGCCGCGCTCAGGAAGGGGAGGATCCTGAATGTCGGCGTGACGGCCTACAACGGCAACGAGATCATCCTGCAACTGACGCTTGACGGCTTTACCGCGGGCATCGCTCGGCTCTGAACCGGGCTCGTCCGACGGTGGTGGCGGCCTGCATCGGCATACCAACCCGACGCCGGTTTCCTTCGCGTCAAGAGTGCATTACCATCCGGTCAGCCCGTGCAAATGCCTGCGCGGTGGCGACGGAGTCCGACCCGAGAAATGTCGTGGTATAGCAAGGTCGCCTGGTCGGAAGGCCTGTTTCTCCGCCAGCACCACTTCCAGCAGAACGACCGCTATTTCGAGCGCCTGCTGGAGAACCGCGTGCGCCAGCTCGGCGCCTATCCCTGGGGCTTCGGACAGATCGAGATCGACCGCGACCTCGCCCAGCAGAACAAGTTCGCGTTGCGGCGCGCCTCCGGCATCTTCCAGGATGGCACGCCCTTCGACATGCCGGGTTCCAGCCCGCTCCCCGACCCGGTCGACGTGCCGGCCGGCGCCGAGCGGCAGCTCGTCTGGCTGACCCTGCCTGCGGCCGTGGTCAACGGGCGCGAACTCGACATGGCCGAGGGCACGTCCGGCAGCCGCTACGTGCGCGACATCGAGACCGTGATCGACGCGGCTTCTGCCATGCATGTCGAGCAGGAGATCGAGGTCGCGCACCCCCGTGCGGCGTTCGAGATCCGCAAGAGTGCCAAGCCGGGCTTCCACTGCCTGCGCGTCGCCCGCATCCTCGAGGTCCGGGACAAGACCATCGTCTTCGACGAGACCTTCGCCCCTCCGGCCATCGCCGTGCACGCGCATCCGGTCGTCTCGGGATGGGTGGATCGTGTCATCGGCTGGATGGACACCAAGCTGGAGACGCTGTCGCGCTTCGCCGCCGACCCAAGCGCCGGGGGCGGCCTCCAGACCTTCGACTATTTCATGCTGCAGATGCTCAACCGCGAGATCAATGTGGTGAAGCACATGCGCAGTTCGCAGTTCGTCCATCCTGCCGAACTCTACCAGGAACTTCTGCGGATCGCGGGCGAGTTGTGGACCTTCTCGCCCAAGCGGCTCGCGCCCGAATACGCCGCCTACGACCAGGACGCGCTCGACACCACGTTCGAGCCCGTGCTGGCCGACATCCAGCGCCTTCTCAGCCTCGACATCGGCCGCGCGATCCGCCTCAATCTGGTCGAAAAGGCTCCCAATGCTTTCATCGCCACGGTGCCGGACCGCGCGCTGTTTCGCAACGCCACCTTCGTCATAGAGGTGACCGCGGCAAAGCCGCTTTCGCAGGTCCAGCAACAGTTCCCCGCGCTCTGCAAGGTGGGGCCGAACACCAAGATGAACGAGATCGTCCAGACGCATCTGCCGGGCATCGAACTGGTGCACATGCCGACCCCGCCACGACAGATCCGGGCGATCTCAGATCACGTCTACTTCTATCTGGACAAGGCTTCGGCGCTGTGGCCCGAGTTCAGTGTCGCCTCGGCGATCGGCCTTCACTTCGCGGGTGACTGGCCCGGCCTCGAACTCGACCTCTGGGCAATCGTGGAAGACCGCAGATGAGCGGCAAGGACGATCCCTTCGGCTCAGGCGGCAAGACGGTCATCCGGCCGAACCCCGGCGGGCGACCGCGGGTCGAGCCGTTCCGTCCGATGCCCCGTCCGCCCTCCGGTCCGGGTGGGGAGGAGGGTGGCACGGTCATCGGCGGCCCGGTGCGGCCGCCGCCTGCCCAGCCGGGCTTCGCCGACCCGTATCGGCCACCACCCGCACGCTCGCCGATGCCGCCGGCACAGGGGGCCGCGCGCCATGGAATGCCTGACGCCGACGACTGGATGCGTTCCGGCAGCGCGGGCGTCTTCTTCCCGGACGCGGGTCCGAAACAGCCGCCTCCCGCCGAACTGCCGAAGATTCCGCTCGACGTCGCGCTGAACGCGCGCGACGGCGGCGAGTACTCGGCGGCCAACCCGATCACGGCCGCAGCGGCCCCCTTGCTGATCCTGCTCGGCCGCCTGCGGCTGATGATCGTGGACATGCAGGCCCTGCCGCTGATGACCCATGTGGCGGAGCAGATCAGGGAGTTCGAACACAAGGCCGGCGAAGCGGGCGTCGACCCGATGGACGTGCAGGTTGCGAAATACGCGCTGTGCGGGACGGCCGACGATATCGTCCAGAACCTTCCGGGCACCGATCGCCACGTCTGGATGCAGTATTCCATGCTGGCGCAGTTCTTCCAGGTCCGCACCTCCGGCGTCGGCTTCTTCGAGGAACTGAAGAAGATCCTGGCCAACCCGGCGCCGCGCTACAACCTGCTCGAACTGATGCATGCATGTCTGTCGCTCGGTTTCGAGGGGCAGTATCGCGGCGCGCATGGCGGCGATGTGGAACTGCAGCGCTGGCGGCGCGACGTCTACCAGGCGCTGCGCCACCTGCGTCCGCGCAATGACGACGACATCTCGCCGCGCTGGCAGGGCATGACCAGGTTGCTGCGCACAGGCAGGGCGGCGATACCGGCGTGGGTGGTCGCAGGCGTCGCCGGGGTCGCCCTGGTCGGCGTCTACATGCTGCTGCGCTTCATCATCAGCGCCGACGGCGACACGCTCGCGGCCCGGCTGATCGGCCTCAATCCGGCCGGCGCGGTCACCATCGAGCGCGCGAGCTTCGCGCCCCTGCCGGAGGTGCCCGTCTCGACCACGCAGCTGGAGCGCATCCGCGGCGCGCTGGCAGAGGACATCGCCGGCGGCGGCCTGGCCGTCGAGCCGGTCGGCGAGAACATCGTGGTTCAGGTGAACAATTTGCTGCTGTTCGCCTCCGGGCGGGCGGACGTGCGTCCCGAGTTCGAGCCCGTGGCGGCCCGCATCGCCGAAGCGCTGGACCGGGAGCCGGGGCCGATCCACGTCACCGGCCACACCGACAACGTGAAGCTGCGCCCGACCGGCGCGTTCAAGTCCAACTACGACCTGTCGGTCGCCCGCGCCAAGGCGGTGGAGAAGGTTCTCGCACCGCAATTGACCGACGCGTCGCGTCTGAGCGTCGACGGTAAGGGCGAGGACGAGCCCATCGCCGACAACAAGACTCCGGAGGGCCGGGCGCAGAATCGTCGCGTCGAGATCATGATCCCGAAGGCGGATGAGTAGGACCGTGGCGGGACCTGTGTCAGGACAAGGCGTGAAGCCATGAGGAAATGGCTGCATCCGCTCGCCGTCGCCGTCGGCCTGCTCGCCTTCTCGGCGATCGTGTGGTTCGCGCTGCCGATGATCGGCTATGCCGACACGCGGCCGTTCGAATCCGCCTGGCTGCGCGGCGCGATCATCGCGGTCGTCTTCATCGTGGTCGGCGGCTTCTACGGGATCCGCTACCTTCTGCGCCGCCGCGCCGCCCGGAAGCTCGAGGCCGCGCTCGCCGCGAGCGAATCGAAGCAGGGCGACGGGCAGGCGCTCGCCGAGCGCATGACCGAGGCGCTGGAGACGCTGAAGCGCGCCAGCGGCAAGCGCACCTATCTCTACGACCTCCCCTGGTACATGATCATCGGCCCGCCGGGAGCCGGCAAGACCACGGCGCTGGTGAATTCGGGCCTGAAGTTCCCGCTGGCAGGCGCGGGCGGGGCAAAGGCCGTCGCCGGCATAGGCGGCACGCGCTACTGCGACTGGTGGTTCACCGAGGAAGCCGTTCTGATCGACACGGCCGGCCGCTACACCACCCAGGACTCGGACGCCGAATCGGATCAGAAGAGCTGGCTTTCCTTCCTCTCCCTCTTGAAGGCGCAACGCCCGAAGCAGCCGATCAACGGGGTGATCCTGGCGATCAGCGTCGAGGATCTGCTCAAGCTGACGCCGGAGGAGGTCGACGCCCACGCCGTCGCCATCCGCAAGCGGTTGCTGGAACTGCACCAGCAATTGCGCATCGACTTTCCCGTCTATGCGCTGTTCACCAAGGCGGACCTGATCGCCGGCTTCGTCGAGTATTTCGGCTCGTTCACGGAGGCGCGACGGCGCAAGGTCTGGGGCGCGACATTCCAGACGGAGGACCGCAAGAAGAACATGGTCTCGGAGGTGCCGGCCGAGTTCGACCTGCTCGTGCGCCGGCTGACCGAGGAGGTGACGGACCGGTTGCACGAAGAGCCGGATCCGATCGCGCGCATCGCGATCTTCGGCTTCCCCGCCCAGTTCGCGATGCTGAAGGAGAAGGTTGCGGATTTCCTCAACCGCGTCTTCGAGCCGACGCGCTACCAGGTCAACGCCAATCTGCGCGGCTTCTACTTCTCGTCCGGGACGCAGGAAGGCACGCCGATCGACCAGGTGCTCGGCGCGATCGGGCGCAGTTTCGGCGAGGCGGCGCCGCTTTCGCACCTGTCCGGCTCCGGCCGCAGCTTTTTCCTGCGCGACCTCCTCACCAAGGTGATCTTCGCCGAGGCCGGCTGGGTGTCGCGCGACATGTGGGTCGTGCGCCGCGCCGCGGTGCTGCGATACGGCGCCTTCGCTGCGGTCGCGCTGGTTTCTGTCGCTCTGCTCGCGGCCTGGGGCGTGAGTTTCGCGAGCAACAAGACGCTGATCGCCTCGACCGACAACGCCGTCGAGCAGTATCGCATCAAGGCGGATCCCGAACTCCGGCGCAGCACCATCGACAGCGTGGAACTGGGCGAGATCTCCGGCCTGCTCGACATCCTGCGGTCGATGCCGGTCGGCTACGACAGCCGCGACGACGGCACGCCGCTGACCGAGGGCTTCGGACTGTCGCAGCGCGACCGCCTGCTCTCCGCCTCCAGCACCAGCTACCGCCAGGCGCTGGAGCGCATGCTGCGGGCCCGCCTCATCCTCCGTCTGGAGCGCCAGATCGAGAACGACATGAACGATCCAGTCGCGCTCTACGAGACCCTCAAGGTCTATCTCATGCTCGGCGGACGGGCCCCAAAGGTCGACGACCTGCTGGTCGAGACGTGGATGCGCAAGGACTGGGAGGAGAACCTCTATCCCGGACCGACCAACCGCACGCTGCGGGAGACCCTTCTCGGGCACGTCCGGGCGATGCTCGACCTCGGCTCCTCCTACAAGCCGACCTTCGAGCTCAACGGCCCGCTGGTCGAGCAGGCGCAACGTGCGCTGGCCCGCATGAACATGGCCGACCGTGCCTATACGCTGATCCGGTCGGAAGCCGAGCGCGCGCCACTGGAGCGCTTCTCCATCGCCGCTCGTGGCGGCCCCGATACGCCGCTCGTCTTCGAGACCGTGGACGGATCGCCGCTCGGCGACCTCGTCGTTCCCGGCTTCTTCACCTATGCGGGCTTCCACGACTATCTGATCCCCCAGCTCGCCGCGGTCGCCGACAAGATCGAGGGCGAGAAGTGGGTCATGGGGGAGGCCGGCGAGCAGAGCGGGATCGAGGAGCAGTTCCGTCAGCTTGGTCCGGTGCTCATCGAGCGCTACGGCCGCGACTTCGTCGATGCGTGGAACGCTGCGTTCGACAACCTGAAGTTCCGCTCGATGAATGCCGACAAGCCCCAATACCTGACCCTGTCGGCGGCGTCCTCGCCCACCTCCCCGGTGCGCCAGCTGTTCGAGGCGGTGGCGCTGGAAACCCAGCTGACGCGCGACCCGCCCGAGCAGCCTTCGTCGGCGGTCGACACCAGCAGCCTGAGCGACACGGCGAGGGAAGCGGCCAAGCTGGTTGCCAACCGCATCGCCGATCAACAGACCGGCCTGTCGCGCATCGGTATCGACCTGGCCATCCGCAAGGGCCAGGGCCGCGCCGGCGAGGTCTTCGCGTCCCAGCCAACGTCCTCGCAGATTCCCGGCGCCAACATCGAGGCACAGTTCCGGCCCTTCCACGAACTGGTGAAGGGCGATGCGGGCAAGCGGCCGATCGACACGCTGATCCAGAATTTCTACGAGGTGTTCCAGAGCCTCGTTCTGGCGGCGACCAACCCGTCGCAGGCCGATCGCGCCAATGCCGCAATGCAGATGCAGCTCGTCAACCTGCGCGCCAACGCCTCCCGGCTGCCGCGCCAGCTGGCACGGATGGTGAACGCGGCCATCGACGATTTCGATCGCGACGCTGCGGACACCTCGATCGCCCAGCTCAACCAGATGCTGAATGCGACGGTCACCCAGGCCTGCCAGGCGGCGCTCGCGAACCGCTATCCCTTCGCGCGTGACAGCGAGCGCGACGTCCAGATGGCCGACTTCGGCCGCATGTTCGCACCCAACGGAGTGATCGATCGCTTCTTCGCGCAGAATCTCGCGCAATATGCCGACCTGTCGGGCAGCGACTGGGCGTGGAAGAGCGAGACGCAGCTCGGCCGCCAGCTGTCAAACGCGACGATCCGGGAGTTCCAGCGGGCGGCGCAGATCCGCGATGCCTTCTTCCCTCAGGGCGGGGTGATGCCGGGCGTGAGCCTGACGGTCACGCCGTTCTCGCTGCATGGCGAGGTCGACCTGGCGCTGTTCAACCTGAACGGCAACATCGTCCAGAGCCAGCAGACCGGCGGCCTGCCGGTGACCATGCAATGGCCCGGATCGATGTCCGGCGGCACCGTGTCGATCTCTCTCACACCGGAGATCCCGGGGCGCGTCTCGGCAGTGCTGACCGAAGGCCCGTGGGCCTTCATGCGCCTGCTGGAATACGGCAAGGTGACCGAGGTCGGCGACGGCATGCGGGTGCGCTTCGTCATCGGCGGGCGCGACGTGACCTATGCGTTCCAGATCGGCTCGGCGGCCAACCCGTTCAACTTGCCGGCGCTGGCGCAGTTTTCCTGCCCGTCGGGGCTCTGAGGATGGGTTTCGGGCTTTACGGCAAGCTGCCGCAGAAGCGCGACTTCATTTCCATCGGACTTCCCGGCGAAGTCGTCCAGCCATTCGAGACGTGGTTGCACTCGGCGGTCGCGGCGAGCCGCAGCGAACTCGGACGCGGCTGGGAGGCGGCCTATCTCGTGGCGCCGATCTGGCGCTTCTGGATCGGATCGGCCATCCTCGGGCGCAATTGCGCCGGTGTGCTGATGCCCTCGGTCGACGGGGTCGGCCGCTACTTTCCCCTGACCGCGATGTGGTGCTGCGAGCCGGCGGAGAGCCTGCCGCCGCCGCCCTATGCGGCGCAGGAGACCTGGTTCTCGGCGATCGAGAAGCGGTTGCTGGCCGTGCTGGACGAGGGTGCGGCCATCGGCGTCGACGAGGTGCTGGCCGGTCTCGCGACACCGGCGCTTGACAGCCGCGCGCCCACCGTGGAGCGCAGCGTCTTCAAGGGGGCACCGCTCTGGCGAGGCGACACGGAGATGGATGCGCCGAGCCTTTTGGCCGCGATCTTCGAGGACGATTACAGGCAGGTCGCTACCGCGCGCAGCTACTGGTGGGCGACCGGAACGGCGAATCGCGGGCCGCTGCTGCACGCCAGGAACGGCCTGCCCGACCCCTATTTTCACAGCCAGATGCTGCGATCCATGTCAGAGTAGGTCTTGGGGCCCGCGGGGACGGAGGACGACGTGAACGAGCCCACGATCCGATACGACTGCTTCGCGGTGTCGCATCCGGGCCGGGTGCGCACCCTGAACGAGGATCGCCATCTGGTCATCCCGCGCAGTGGACTGTGGCTCGTCGCCGACGGCATGGGGGGGCATGATTCCGGCGAGGTCGCGTCGGCCGCCATTGTCCAGCATCTGTCCACCATCGGCATTGCGAGTTCGGCTCCGGATCTCAGGGCCCGCTTCGAGGACCGCGTCGCGCGCGCAAACGCCGAGATCTGGGCGCTCTCCCTGGCGCGAGGCGGCGGCTTGATCGGATCGACGCTGGCCGCGCTGCTGATCTTCGGTCATCAGTTCGCCTGCATCTGGCTCGGCGACAGCCGCGTCTACCTGGTGCGGGATGGCGTTCTCCGGCAGGTCAGCCGCGACCACACGGAAGTGCAGGAACTGGTCGACAGGGGCGTCCTGACACCCGAGGAGGCTCGCGTCTGGCCACGACGCAACGTCATCACCGCAGCCATCGGCACGGCGGAGGCGGTCTATCCGGAGATGCAGCTCGGTCAGGTCCTGCCCGGCGACATTTTCGTTCTGGCGACGGACGGTCTGACGGCGCATGTCGGCGACGGCGAGATCCGCGACACGGTGCTCGCCAACTCGTCGGAAGACGCATGCGCGGCCCTCCTGGAATCGACGCTGGAGCGCGGCGGAACCGACAACGTCACGATCGTGGTGTTGAAATGCGTGATGGCGGAGGTGGCTGGCGACCCCACGTCCTGGACCCGTTCCGGGGATCCGCGGCATGTCCGCTGACGAACGCACGCGCGTGATCCCGGCCGCCGACCCGGTTGCCATCGGGACGCAGATCAGCGGCACCTACGAACTCGACGAGCGCATCGCCGCGGGCGGCATGGGAGAGGTGTTTCGCGGTCACAACATCCTGACCGGCGACCCGGTGGCGATCAAGATCGTGCTGCCCGAGTTCGCGCAGGACCAGATGATCCTGGCGCTGTTGCTCAAGGAAGCGCTGGTGCTGAATCACCTTTTCCACGAGGCGATC
>VFQO010002372.1_pt1 | contig 11638 bp, 9 predicted proteins | sample 3512331 | NCBI WGS metagenome assembly VFQO01 (sample SAMN10412371, study PRJNA504923) | tailings metagenome | isolation source: Replicate 3 from Balatoc abandoned mine | place: Philippines: Itogon, Benguet | collected 2017-08-28 | reverse complement strand
GCCATCGTCGATCGCGGGTGGAAGGAAGGCTGGATCACGCCCAAGGTGCCCGAGAAGAAGACCGGCAAGTCGGTCGCCGTGGTCGGGTCCGGCCCGGCGGGCCTCGCCTGCGCACAGCAGCTGGCGCGCGCCGGGCATAGCGTGACTGTGTTCGAGAAGTCCGACCGCGTCGGCGGGCTGCTGCGCTACGGCATCCCCGACTTCAAGATGGAAAAGCACCTCATCAACCGCCGCTGCGTGCAGATGGAAGCGGAAGGGGTGACCTTCAAAACCTCCAAGGAAGTCGGCGTCGACATTTCGTTCGCCTCGCTGAAGGAGAATTTCGACGCGGTGGTGCTGGCGGGCGGCGCGGAGGATGCGCGGCCGCTGTCGATCCCCGGCGCGGAAATGCCCGGCGTGCGCCTCGCGATGGAGTTCCTGACCCAGCAGAACAAGCGTGTCGCAGGCGACGACGAGCTGCGCGCCGCGCCGCGCGGCTCTCTGCTCGCCACCGGCAAGCACGTGGTGGTGATCGGCGGCGGCGACACGGGCAGCGACTGTGTCGGCACCTCGAACCGGCAGGGCGCCAAGAGCGTCACCCAGCTCGAAATCATGCCCAAGCCGCCCGAAAAGGAAGACAAGGCGCTGACCTGGCCCGACTGGCCGCTGAAGCTGCGCACCTCGTCGAGCCACCAGGAAGGCGTCGAGCGCGACTGGGCGGTGCTCGCCAAGCGGGTGCTGGGCGATGGCGAGACAGTGACCGGCCTCGAATGCGTGCGCGTCGAGTGGTCGGGCGGCCAGATGCAGGAAGTCGCGGGCAGCGAATTCACCATCCCCGCCGATCTTATCCTGCTCGCCATGGGCTTTGTCGGGCCGAAGAAGGCGGGCCTGCTCGAACAGGCGGGCGTCAAGCTCAGCGCGCGCGGCAATGTCGATGCCGATACCGACAGCTACGCCACTTCCGAGCCGGGCGTGTTCGCCTGCGGCGACATGCGGCGCGGCCAGAGCCTCGTCGTCTGGGCAATCCGCGAAGGCCGCCAATGCGCGCGCAGCGTGGATGAAGCGCTGATGGGGGTTTCCGAACTGCCGCGCTGAGGCATGCCCGCTTCGGACCTACCCAAGGCGCTCGCCTTCGACGTGTTCGGCACGGTCGTCGACTGGCGCACCAGCGTCACGCGCGAGTCTGCGGGCTTCCTCGCGACGATCGGGCGCAGCGACATCGATGCCGCCGCTTTCGCCGATGCGTGGCGGGGCCAGTACATCGCGGCGATGATCGGGATGCGCAAATCAGGCCGCGACTTCGCGGTGCTCGATGTGCTCCACCGCGAGATGCTCGAAGCGGCGCTGCGCGAACGCGATGTCGACCCGATGGGCCTAGACGAGGCGCTGCTGGCCGACTGGAACCGCGCATGGCACCGGCTCGATCCGTGGCCTGATACAATCGAGGGACTGACCCGGCTGAAGGCGCGCCTGCCGATTGTCACGCTCTCGAACGGCAATGTCGCGCTGTTGCTGGCCATGGCGCGGCGCGCCGGCCTGCCGTGGGACGCAATCCTCGGCGCGGAGGTGAGCGGGGCCTACAAGCCCGATCCAAAGGCCTATCTGCGCACCGCAGAGTTGCTGGGAATCGCACCGGGCGAGCTATGCCTTGTTGCCGCGCATCACGGCGATCTCGCCGCCGCGCGCGCCTGCGGCCTGCTTACCGCCTACGTCGATCGCACCGACGAATATGGCGGCGCGCCCGCGCCTGACGCGCATTACGCGCAGGACTGGGAATGGTCAGCATCCAGCCTGACCGAGCTTGCCGAGCTAATGGGCTGCTGAAGCCGCCCGTCCGCAGCCTAGTCGTCCACCCGCTCGATATCCGCGCCGACCAGCTGGAGCTTCTCCTCCAGCCGCTCGTAGCCGCGATCGAGGTGATACAGCCGGCGCACGGTCGTCTCGCCCTCGGCGGCGAGCGCGGCGATGACGAGGCTCATCGAGGCGCGCAGGTCGGTCGCCATCACTTCGGCGCCGGTCAGCCGCTCGACACCCTTGACGATTGCGGTGCGGCCCTCGGTGGTGATGTCCGCGCCCATGCGCGCCAGTTCGGGAACGTGCATGAAGCGGTTCTCGAAGATCGTTTCCTTCAGCACGCTGGTGCCCTCCGCCTTGCACAACAGCGCCATCAGCTGTGCCTGCATGTCGGTGGCGAGGCCGGGATAGGGCGCGGTGGTGAGGTTGGTGGCCTTCAAGGGCCCGCTCGCGCCGACGGTGACGCTCTTGGCATCCCACGACACATCGCAGCCGATCGCTTGCAGCGCGTGGATCGTCGCCATCATCTCGTCGGCACGTGCGCCTTCAAGCCGCACCTCGCCGCCGGTGATCGCCGCGGCGCAGGCGTAGGAGCCGGCCTCGATCCGATCGGGCATAACGCGGTAGGTTGCGCCGTGCAGGCGCTTCACGCCGTGGATCACGAGGTTCGAGGTGCCGATGCCCTCGATCTCCGCGCCCATCGCCACCAGCATGTTGCACAGGTCGACGATTTCCGGCTCGCGCGCGGCGTTGAACAGCCGACTGGTGCCGTTCGCCAGCACCGCGGCCATCAGCGCGTTCTCGGTTGCGCCGACGCTCACCACCGGGAAGTCGAAATCGCCGCCGGGCATCCCGCCATCGGGCTGAATCGCCCGCACATAGCCCGCGGCCAGTTCGATCTTCGCGCCGAAGGCTTCGAGCGCCTTCAAATGCAGGTCGATCGGGCGATTGCCGATCGCGCAGCCGCCGGGCATCGACACGGTCGCCTCACCCGCACGGGCCAGCATCGGGCCGAGCACCAGGATCGAGGCGCGCATCTTGCGCACCAGATCATAAGGCGCGATCGTCGAGGTAATGCGGGTCGCCTCCATGCTCATCACCCGGCCGAAATCCTCCGGGCGCGTGCCCTGGATCACGGTGGTGACGCCGAACTGGTTCATCAGGTGCTGGAACCCGTCGATATCCGCGAGCCGCGGCAGGTTGCGCAGCGTCAGCGGCTCCTCGGTCAGCAGCGCGCAGGGAATGAGCGTGAGCGCCGCATTCTTCGCGCCGGAGATCGGGATGGTGCCGGAAAGGCGGTTGCCGCCCTTGATGATCAGTTTGTCCATAGTGCACGCATTAGCGGAAAGTGCATGGCACGCAACGCTCCCGCATGCCGCCATGTGTCGGATCCCAACAATCATTGACCTGCGTTATGGCGCAAGGCACGGGAGCGTCAGACGCGCGGGCTACCCCGTTCCATCAAGCGAGAGCCATCAATGTCTCCCAAGCCGATCCGCAAAGCCGTCTTCCCCGTCGCCGGTCTCGGCACCCGTTTCCTGCCTGCGACCAAGGTCGTGCCCAAGGAACTCCTGCCGGTGGTTGACCGCCCGCTGATCCAGTATGCCGTCGACGAGGCGCGCGAGGCCGGGATCGAGCAGATGATCTTCGTCACCGGGCGCGGCAAGACCGGGATCGTCGAGCATTTCGACATCGCCTTCGAACTCGAACAGACCATGTCCGAGCGCGGCAAGGACCTCTCGGTGCTCGAATGCACCCGCGCCACCCCCGGCGATGTGATCGCGGTGCGCCAGCAGGTGCCGCTCGGCCTCGGCCACGCGATCTGGTGCGCGCGCGCGATCGTCGGTGACGAGCCTTTCGCGATCTTCCTGCCCGACGAATTGATGGTGGCGAAAGACGGCGGCACCGGCTGCATGAAGCAGATGGTGGAGGCCTACGAACAGGTCGGCGGCAATCTCATCTCGGTGCTCGAAGTCCCGCCCGAACAGGTCTGCAGCTATGGCGTGATCGATCCCGGCGCGCAGAAGGGCGTGCTCACCGAAGTGCGCGGGCTGGTGGAAAAGCCGCCGGTCGCCGAAGCGCCCTCGAACAAGATCGTCTCGGGCCGCTACATCCTCCAGCCCGAAGTGATGCGGGTGCTCGAAGCGCAGGAAAAGGGCGCGGGCGGGGAAATCCAGCTGACCGACGCGATGGCGAAGATGATCGGCTCGCAGCCATTCCACGCCGTCACGTTCGACGGCGCACGCTATGACTGCGGCAGCAAGACCGGCTTTGTCGAAGCGACGCTGGCGATTGCCCTGTCGCGGCCCGACATGGGGGCCGAGGTGCGCGCGATTGCGCAGCGGTTGCTGAAATAGGCGGCGAGGGGCAGCCGCAGCCCCCCTCGCCTGCCCCGCTCACTCTGCCGCTTCGGTCCCTGGCGCATCAGCCGCGTCATTGTCGCGGGCAATCGCCTTGGTCTTCGCAGGCTTTGCGGGCGCAGGGGCGGGCGCTTCCGGCTCCGCTTCCGCTGCTCCCTTGACCAGTCCCGATAGCGAGGAGCCGTCGAGCCCCAGCTCTTTCATCAGCCCGTCAAGCACCGGCGCCTGCGCGCGGTAGGCGAGCGCGGCGGCCACGGCATCGCTGGCGAGGTTGCCGCTGCCGCCGCCCGAGCCCCCGCCCGAGCCGGCGCCATCGTTCGCTGCGCGGCCGCCATTGGTGAGCCCGTCGACCTGCACGATCTTGATCGAATCGATCGCTTCCATCGGCTTGGCGCTTTCGCGGATGACCTCGGGCAGCACCTTGAGCAGCGCCATCTTGGTCTGCAGGCTGATCTGCTCCATCGACAGAATGTTGGCCGCTTCGTTGATCGCGCGCTGACCCGCGGCTTCAACCTCGAAGCGCACACGGGCAGCGTCGGCGCGCAGCTTTTCGGCCTCGGCCTCGCCCTTGGCTTCGAGCTTGAGCGCTTCAGCGCGGTTGGTGGCGGCGTCCTTTTCGGCCTCGGCCTGCACCTTCACACCGATCGCCTCACGTTCGGCCTGCTTGGCGGCCTCGATCAGCTCGATCTTCTTCTGGCGTTCGGCGATTTCGCTTTCGCGCGCGGTGGCGACGCGTTCCTCAGCCTCGACCGCCTTGGCGCGGGCTTCGTCCGCCTGCGCCTTGGCCTGGCTTTCCTCGCGCGACTTGTTCTGCACCGCGATCTGCTGTTCCTGCCGGGCGATTTCGAGCGCGCGCTGCTGGACGATGCGCGCTTCCTCGACGAGGCGGTCAGCCTCGATCTGCTGGGCATCGACCTGCTTCTTGGCCTCGATCCGGGCGGCTTCCGCCTCGCGGTTGCGCTCGGCCTGCTCGCGGGCGATCTCGGCGGCCTGCGCGGCGCGGCGGATTTCCACCTCCCGCTCCTGCTCGAGCCGCGCATATTCCTGGTCGCGCGCGATCTCGAAGCTCTTCTTGTCGGCTTCGAGATTCTTGCTCTCCATCTGGACGCGCGTGTCCTGTTCGATATCGTTGCGCAGCTTCTTGCGCGCTTCGATCTGCTCGGTCAGCTTGGTCAGACCTTCCGCGTCGAAGGCGTTGTTGGCGTTGAAGTGTTCGATGCTGGTCTGGTCGAGCCCGGTGAGCGACACCGACTCCAGCTCCAGCCCGTTCATCGCGAGGTCGTTGGAGGAGACCTGCTGCACCTTCTGCACGAAATCGGCGCGCTGTTCGTGCAGCTCGTTCATCGTCATGCCCGCCGCGACCGAACGCAGCGCATCGACGAACTTGCCTTCGACAAGGTCCTTCAGAAGATCGGGCTGCATGGTGCGCTGGCCGAGCGTCTGCGCCGCCATTGCAATCGCCGCGGCATCGGGGCGGACGCGGACGTAGAATTCCGCCTTCACGTCGATCCGCAGCCGGTCCAGCGTGATCAGCGCCTCGGTATCGCGCCGCACCACGCTGAGGACGAGGGTGTTCATGTTCACCGGCATCGCTTCGTGGAACACCGGGAAGACCAGCGCGCCGCCGTTCATCACCACCTTCTCGCCGCCGAAGCCGGTGCGAACGAAGGCGGTTTCCTTGGTCGCGCGGCGGTAGAGGCGGATCAGGAAGACGAAGAAGATGACGAAAAACAGCACGGCGCTCACGCCGACCACGCCGTAAGTGATGAGGCCTCCGGTGGAGGTGGCAAGATCACCGGTTGTGGTTACGTCCCCGGTGGTCGTGGTCAAAGACATCTGCGTTCCCCTTTAACTGTCCAGCCCGAGCAGCGGGCTTTCGTAGCGCACGCCGTAGAAGGTCTGCCCTTCGCGGCGCACCAGCAGGACGGTATCACCCGTCCGCAATTCGGTTGTGGCGTCATGGGGTTCGACCATGACGAAATGGGCCTGCCCGTGGAGGTCGATCACCTTGGCGCGGGCGGGCGAGCCCGCGCGGGCGGTGCCGATCTGGATTTCGGCATCGCGCCGCACCAGATCGTCGAGCGCGATGGCGGTGGTCTCGTCCTTGGGCATCACCGCGCCGAGCGGCCGCACGGCAAGACTGTTGAGCGGCACCGCGGCCACCCCCGCCAGCAGCGCGGCCCATCCGGCAGAGAGCGGCGCACCGAACATGTCGGCAATCAGGCTCTGCCCGATCAGCCCGATCGAGCCGAAAGCGAGCAGCAGGCTGGCCAGCCAGATCAGAAAGGGCACCCGCCCGAGCCCGAGCAGCGTCGTCAGCGCCTCGCCAAAACCGCCGGCTTCGAGCCCGTCAGGCGAATCGAAATCGCCCGCGTCCTCGATCACGTCGCCAAGACCGGTGACCTGCAAAAGCGCGATCACCGCCAGCGCCACCAGCGCAAGCAGGAACGGCAGGTTGGAGGACGCAAGCAAGCTCATGCGACCAGCGCCCGGTGGATAAGGCGATGACGAAATCCCATGCCCGGAAAGCTAGGGCAAACAGGGACAAATCCCTAGCGGAATCGGACAGGCGATGTCCGATTCTGCCCGCCTTTTCAGGCCGGCGTTACCTTCAGCGGCAAGGTCTTCAATCCGCCCACGAAAGTGCTGCTGGCCCGCGCCGCGGTGCCCGCCGGCTCCACGGCGGCCACGCGGTCGAGGATCGCTTCGAACAGGATCTTCATCTCCAGCCGCGCCAGATGCAGGCCGAGGCACTGGTGCGCCCCCGCCCCGAAGGCGAGGTGGCGATTCGGTGAGCGCGCCGCATCGAACCGGCGCGGATCGGGGAACTGCGCGGGATCGTGATTGGCGGCGACGTAGTTGATCATCAGCCAGTCGCCCTTCTTCACCTGCTGCCCGCCCAGTTCGACGTCTTCGGCCGCGGTGCGCATGAAGTGCTGCACGGGGCTGGTCCAGCGGATCGCCTCCTCGACGATGCCGGGGAGCAGCGAGCGATCAGCGCGGACGCGGGCGTATTGTTCGGGGTCGCCGGCGAGCGCCTGCATCGCGCCTGCGGTGCTTGCCGAGGTGGTGTCATGCCCGGCGGTCGCGACGATGATGTAGTAGCCCGCCATGTCGCGCGGGGGGAGCGGCTGGCCATCGACCAGCGCATTGGCGATCACGCTGGCGACATCCTCGGTCGGGTTCTTGCGGCGGTCTTCGGCGATGCCGGCGAAGTAGTCCTCGAAGGTCTTCACCGCGCCGGCGACGATCTGCACCACCTGTTCGGGCGTCATGTTCTCCATGCCGGTGCCGGACAGGTCCTTGTCCTGCCCGCCGAACAATTGCTGGGTGAGCATCTGCATGCGCGGCTCGTCGGCCTCGGGCACGCCGAGGATCTGCATCACCACACGCAAGGGATAGGGTCCGGAGACTTCCTTAACGAAGTCCACTTCCGGGCCGGCCGCGATCATCCGGTCGACCGTCCGTGCCGCCAGCGCGCGCAGCTCGCCCTCAAGCCGGGCGAGGTTCCTCGGCATGAACCATTCCTGCGTCAGCTTGCGGTATTTGGGGTGGATCGGCGCATCGAACACCACCAGCGAATCGACCAGCATGTTCGAACCCGTCGCCGCACGGCTGAATTCGATCGCCTGGTTGAAGCTGAACACCACCGGGCGCGGGTTGTTGAGGAAGGTCGCATTGTCCTTCGAAATCCGCATCACGTCGTCATAGGCGGTGACAAGCCAGAACGGTTCGAACAGGCCCGGGGTGTCGGGCTGCACTTTCGCTACCGGCGTTGCCGCGCGGATCTGATCGAAAGTGTCGAGCAACCCGTCCCACTGCGCATAGGCGTGGGGATCGATCACCCGGCGGGCGATATCGCCGGGCAGGACCGCCTCGCCGCTCACGCAGCTGCTTCTTTCGCCTTGGCGGCATACTCATCGCGCAGCTCGCGCTTGTAGAGCTTGCCGTTGGCCTCGCGCGGCAGATCGGGGCGGAAATCGAACAGCTTGGGCATCTTCACCTTGGAGAGGCTCGGCGCGAGGAATTCGCGCAGCTCCGCCTCCAGTTCCGGCCCCGCATCAGCCATGTTGCGCGGCTGCACCACTGCGACCACCTTCTCGCCCAGATCGGGGCAGGGCGCACCGATCACCGCCGCGTCCATCACCTTGGGGTGCGTCACCAGCAGGTTCTCGATTTCCTGCGGGTAGATGTTCACGCCGCCGCTGATGATCATGTGGCTCTTGCGATCGGTCAGGAACAGGAAGCCGTCCTTGTCGAGGTGGCCGATGTCGCCCAGCGTCATCCAGCCCTTCGGATGCATCGCCTCGCGGGTCTTGTCGGGATCGTTGTGATAGGTTGGCAGATTGTCGTTCTCGAAGAAGATCAGGCCGTCCTCGTCCGGACCCAGCTCCTCGCCGTCGGGCCCGCAGACATGCACCTTGCCGTGCACCGCCACGCCGACCGTACCGGGTTTCATCAGCCAGTGTTCGGACTTCACCAGCGTCATCCCGATCATCTCGCTGCCGGCGTAGTATTCGTTCACGATCGGGCCCCACCATTCGATCATCTCGCGCTTGATCGGCACCGGGCAGGGCGCGGCGGCGTGGATCGCGCGCTTGTGGCTCGACAGGTCGTAGCGGGAGCGCACCTCGGGATCGAGCCGGAGGAAGCGCACGAAATGGGTCGGCACCCACTGGCTGTCGGTGACCTTGTATGTCTCGATCGCCTTCAGCGCCTCTTCGGGGTCGAACTTCTCCATCATCACCACTGTGCCGCCAAGCCGGTGCACGACCGAACACCAGCCGATCGGCGCCGCGTGATAGAGCGGGGCGGGGGAGAGATAGACCATCGAGCCGTCAGCCGGCATCCCCATCCCGAGCGTCGCGAGGCCCAGCAGCGGGACCGGCGCGGCGGGATCGGGGTCTTCGGGCGGAGCAGGGCGGATGCCCTTGGGCCGACCGGTGGTGCCTGACGAATAGAGCATCAGCAGGCCGGCGCTCTGATCGGGGATCGGCGTGGCGGGCTGGGCCGCCAGCGCGGCGGCGAAATCCTCTGCATCGCCCGAATCCATCACCAGCACGGTGAGCCCCGGACACTCCTTGCGGATGTCGCCGAGCATTCCGGCAAAGTAGCCGCTGGTGATCAGCAGCTTGGCCTGCGCGTCGCGGATGATGTAGGCGGCCTCGGGCGCGGTCAGGCGCGAGGAGATCGGCACCAGCATGGTCCCGGCGCGCTGCGAGCCCCAGATCAGCGTGAAATATTCGATCCGGTTCTCCAGCAGGACTGCAAAGGCATCGCCCGCCCCGATCCCGTGGGCGCGCAGCAGGTGCGCGAAGCGGTTCGATTCGGCATCCATCTCGCCATAGGTGATCTGCTTGCCCGATCCGGTCATGATGACGGCGGGGTGATCCGGGCGGGTCGCGGCGTGCGCGATCGGGTGCATCGACATCGTTTCTCTCTCCCCTGCGGCAGCGCCTCACGGGCCGTGCCGACGTTCTCTCTTGCGGAAAATCTAGCGGGCGCGGGAACGCTCGCAAGGGAAAAGAGTATGGGAAATGCTACCCAATGTGCGCAGGTGGATCGCGGCGCGTTCGGACGCAAAAAAAGGCGGCGGGATAACCCGCCGCCCATGTTCGGACACCCTCTCCAATGTCCGGCCCGTTTACACGGGCAATCTCGTGAAGCCTTACCCGAGGACCGTTATTCGCCGCCCTGGCCGGTCAGACGGGCATCGCGGGCGTAGGCCAGCTGTGCTTCGCTCTCTACCATATACGGAATCGGATTGACTGCAAGCCCATCAATGCGGACTTCGTAATGGAGGTGTGGGCCCGTCGAACGGCCGGTCGAACCGACATAGCCGATCAGGTCGCCCTTCTTGACATTGTCGCCCGCGGCAACCGCAAGGCGCGAGAGGTGAGCGTAGCGGGTCTGCATCGAGGCACCATGCTCGATGGCGATGTAGAGCCCGTAGCTCGAATACCAGTCGGCGCGGCCCACCACGCCATCGGCGGTGGCATAGACCGGCGTACCGGTCGGCGCGGCGAGATCAATCCCGGCGTGCTGGCGACGGCCGCCGAGCACCGGGTGCGTGCGCATCCCGTACCCGCTGGTCAGCTGCGCACCTTCAAGCGGCATGCGCGAAGGGACCGAGACGGTCGGGCGGGCGAGCGGCGAGGAGAAAGCGGTTTCGGCAATGCCGCCAGCCTGCGGGCTGGTGCGTTCGATCGCGGTCCAGCTGGAGAACAGCGAACGGAAGCGCTGGTCCCCGCTGGCGAGCGGATCGACGGTATCGCCCTTCACCGGCTCGACGATATCGGCGCTGGTGGTGGTGGCGGTGTTCGCGGTGTTGGCAAAAGCGGGCGCGGAGCCGGCGGAAACCAGAAACGCTGCGCCGACAAGAGCGGCGAGCTTCGAGATGGTACGCACGGCGAGATTCATAACTGACCCGGTCCCCGATTTCGGCGCCATCGGTTTTACCGGTACGCCGCTCGTTTGGTTGAGCACGTCTGCTGCGCGCTTCTGTTGGATCGTGGTTATGCGGCTGAGTCGTTAATGCGCAATCGCTGCGTAGAATTCACGCGACAAACCGGCTGCAAGACGCGCCGAGTCGTTGAACGGTGGCTTAATGACCCCCCGAAAGTGCTGTTTTACGAGGCTCTGCCACAGGGATTCGGGCGGCTGCTGCGCCATTTCGGCACAGCGCAGAAAGTGCTTGGTGCCGAAAGCGACGTGGCGGATTTCATCGTCAAGGATGCGTTTCAGAATCTTCGCGCCGCCCGCGTCGCCCGCCGCATCGACCCGTTCGAGCGTCGCCGGCGTGACATCGAGCCCGCGCGCTTCGAGCACCATCGGCACCACCGCCAGCCGCGCCGCGACATCGTCGCGGGTGGCGTGCGCGGCCTCCCACAGCCCCGCATGGGCGGGCAGCGCGCCGTAATGGCTGCCGAGCTGTTCGAGCTTCCTTGCCAGCAACGCGAAATGCATCGCCTCATCGGCAGCCACGTTCAGGAAATCGCCGACGAAGTCCTCGCCCATCTCCGCGCCGAATCGCCCGGCCATGTCGAGCGCCAGGTCGATCGCGACGAATTCGATATGGGCGAGGCTGTGCCACAGCGCGATTCGCGCGCGCTCCGAACCGAACTTGCCCCGCTTGGGCATGCGATTCGGCGGGAGCAATTCAGGCGCGGCGGGCCAGGCCGGCCAGTCAGGCATGGCGACGTCAAACCGCCAGGCCAGCGCCCCGCGCCGCCACGCCCGCGCCACTTCGCGCGCGGCAAAGCACTTGGCGCGCGGATCTGCGGTGAGCAGCGCGGCGCGGATGGCGCTGGCAACCGACGTCATGCCGGCACTCAGAGCGCTTTCGCGGCGGCGAGCACTTCCTCGGCGTGGCCGGCAACCTTCACCTTGTCCCAGATGCGCGCGATCCTGCCGTCCGCGCCGATCAGGTAGGTGGCGCGCACCATGCCCATGTAGGTCTTGCCGTACATCTGCTTTTCCGCCCACACGCCGAGCGCATCGGACAG
>VFQO010002370.1_pt1 | contig 11648 bp, 15 predicted proteins | sample 3512331 | NCBI WGS metagenome assembly VFQO01 (sample SAMN10412371, study PRJNA504923) | tailings metagenome | isolation source: Replicate 3 from Balatoc abandoned mine | place: Philippines: Itogon, Benguet | collected 2017-08-28 | reverse complement strand
GACACTGCCTGCCCCGAAAATGCCGATTCGTGTCATGACCTGCCGCCTGCGAATGGTGGCGTCCCCACGGCGTGCCGACAGTTGCGCAGTCATCAGGCACATCATCACCGTCCGCCTGGCCGCCTGAAACCCTTGCGGCAGCTGCATCTGAGCCCTCTCACGAGGGCTTTTTCATTTCCGCGAGAGGAAGCCCATGAATCAGCCAATTTGCACATCATGGAAAATTTGGGAGGCCATCGGAAACAGGTTAGAAAAGTTAGGAGTCATTTATTATCAATATATTATCAATCAATTCAATATGTTATGAATACATCTTAAAAGTTAGAATAGGGTAATGCAGAGGTTAGAATATTACCCCTACCAAAGGTAATTTTCTGGCGACTGCCACCCCTTAAAAATCAATGACCTAACCTCACGCATTACCTTTTCTAACCTCAGAGGGGTAATGCAGCAAACCTGCGCCATTGCTGGGTTTGAGGGCAAAAAGCAGGGCCTCTAACCTTTCTAACCTGTTTCCGATGCGTTCCTCAGAATCGTGTGTGCGCCACACCGCCCGTGACGTCCTGGGTGCGCCCTCGGAGAGGCCAGACCCTGCATGATTCCGAAAACATTCCTGCGCCACCCCCGTGCCAGCCGCCCCCAGCAGTGACGCGGCCTGCGGCCTCTTTTGCAGATGCATCCAAAGAGCCCGAAAAAGCCCGCGGGCGTGGCGTGGGGAAGACGGCGCGCCAGCGCAGGCCATTGGTTAAATCGATGAGGGAGGCTTGGGCGAGCGGCACAGAAAATCGAGCACAACCAATATGCAACTTGCTGTTTTCTATAGGTATTGATATGATTCGATGGGGCTTTTTAAGCTGCCGATGCACATCAACTCAGATGTGCGGACGAAAAAAAGCCGCCCGAAGGCGGCCATGTCCACTCGCAACCGTCACAAGCGCAGTAATGCCCTCGCCTTCGCCTTGGTGAGCCGCAATCGGTACTTGAAGGCCAGCGCATCTACCGCGAACTCCGCACTCGCATAATGGCCAGTGCGGAGCTGAATCCGATACGCACGAACCTCCGCCCACTGCCGGTAGGGTCGGCAGCAACGGTAAATCACCTGGTGCATGAACGGCGCCCAGCCGAGAAATGGCAAGCCGATCCCTGGCGCCAGCAGCAGCGCGGCCGCGAGCGCCAAAAGAGTGACGCCCAGGAACCACCCCCACCACTGACGCACATGCGTCTTCTCGTGCTCGAGCAGCCCCTGGTCGTACAAGTATCTGTGCGCGATCCGGATGAACGGCCCCTTGGCCTGACCTCCGAAGCCCACTGGAATGTCGTCGGTGTACTTAACGTGGTAGTAGCGCATTACCTGCCTCCTGTGTGATTGCGTAGGGCTTGAAGCGGAAGATCTCTTCACCGAAGAACTCGTTGGCCGCCAGGAACTGCGCCTGCAGCGGCTCGACCTCGTTGCGGGCGAACACCTCGGCGACATCCTTGGGGCTGCCGCTGCTGACGCCGCTGGGCGGCGGCATGCCCATGATCTGCCAGGGCACGCGGTGGGCCGCGAGCTGGTCGTCACGGGTGACGTTCTTGACGTTGAGGAACTCATCCTTCGCAGCCACCTCGCTGACGGGGATTAGCTGCATGCCATCCTTCTTCCCGTTCGGTGCGTACATGAAGAGGTTGCGGAAATTGCCCGGGCCCTTGCTCTCCTTGAGCGCCTTCCGCAGCGCGTCGACGTCCTCCTGCTTCTGGGCCGCATCGGTCATGTAGAGGATGAACCCGGCATGCGAGCCGTTCTGGAAATAGCGCCGCCGGAAGAGCGTGGCGCTCTCGTTCAGCAGCGCCGAGTGCATGCTGGCCAGCCACTCCGGAACCCCGTAGATCTCCTGGTGCAGGTCAGGCTCAAGGCAGTGCCAGACCTCGCCGGGCTCGTACTCATGGGCATCCCGCATGCTGTCCGGCGCGAAGAAGTACCGACGCAGGTCGTCGGTGCCGCGCCGCATGAACTTCGCCAGCGGCGCGTCGAACCTGAGTGTCTTGCGCGACACCGCACGCTCGCGCGCCAGGTAGCCGTTTCCAAGTGCCAGGAACTCCTTGAACACACGGCTCGCTGACTCCCGACTCAGCAGGCGTGTCGGCTCCATCGTGCTCAGCAGGATGTTGCGCTTGACGTTGATCGCCGACGCGTGATGAACCGCCGCGTGGAATGCCGTGGCCAGGTGGTGGAGGTTGATCGGCGGCTCGTACCACTGCCCTGTGCTCCAGCACTGCAGATAGTCGAGCATGCCGCGCCCACCGCCAAGAACTGGTTCCGGATCTCCGAAGGTGAACGCCATCGCCTCAGCCGGCGCTTCGGCGGCGCTGCGAGCATGTCCGGTCTCGTGCATCAGTAGATCTCCATGACGGATTCGCCCACGCCCGTCTCGGCGGCCAGGGGCTCGTGGTAGAGGACATGCAGGGTGGCCCAGGCAAGGTCGGCGTGGCCGATCTCATCGGATCGCCCTGCGGTGTAGGTTGCCTGCCGGCCGCTGGCCGTCAGGGTCTTGCGGATGGCCATGAAGCTGGCCGCGAGGTCGGACCAGCCGGCATCGAACTCGAGGCGGCCCTTGCCGATCACGTCCAGCGCCTTGAAGACCATCATGGTCTTGACCTCGACCGAGTACTGGATCGCGGTGACGGTCGGGAAGAAGTGCCGCACCAGCTGGTAGACCGCATTGCCCAGGCCGGTGGTGTCGATGCCGATGTAGGTCACGTTGTAGCGCTTGGTGATCTCCTCGATCGCCGCCGCTTGTTCCGCGTACTCGAGCCCTCGGAACTGGTGCTTCTCCAGCACACGGAACTTCCCGCCCGGCACCAGCGGCGGCGCCACCACAACCAGGCCGGCGCTGTCGCCGGTGTCGGCAGGGTCGTAACCAACCCAGACCGGCCGATTGCCGTAGGGCCGGCGTGTGTGGGGCTTGAAGTCGGCCGACCACACCTCCCAGCTGTCGACCATGCACCGCATCATGGCGGCCAGCGGAAACAGGCTCTGACCGTCGTCCATGAACACGCACATGAGCAGGTTGTCGAATTGATCCTGCGAGTACTCGAAGCGCAGCTCGTCGAGGTCGAACAGGTCGCACCCGCCGGCGGCCGCATCCATGATGGTCACGATCTGCCGCCAGACCTTGTCCTCGCCGAGCGTGCCGGACTGCAGCGCAGCATGGCCGACATCGATCTTGAGGTGCTGATCCTTAGGTCGGCGCTTGTTGTGGCGGCTGCCCGTCCAGAACGGATAGGCCTCATGACTGGTGGCGCTGGGCGTGCTGAAGTAGGTCTTGCGCCAGCGCTTGTGCATGGCCATGCCGCTGGCGACCTTGTTCAGCTCCTCGAAGCGGTGAACCCAGAAGAATTCGTCGAAGTAGAAATTTCCGTGGTAGCCCTGCGCCGTGCGCGCGTTCGTGCCGAGGAAGTAGATCGTGGCATCGGCGTGGTCGTCGCTGTTGACGACCATCGGATCGCCCTTCAGGTCGATCCCGCAGACCTCGAATACCCAGCTCTTGATGTAGAGCTTGAAGATGTGCGCCTGAGCCTTCGATGCCGACAGGAAGATCTGGTTGCGGCCGGTCTCCAGCGCATCAATCAGGGCTTCACGGGCGAAGTACCAGGTCGCGCCGATCTGGCGCGACTTCAGGATCATGCGCGTGCGCTGGTTGCGCTCGCGGTACCAGGTCTTCTGGTAGTCGAACAGGCCGGCTTCGAGATTGACCCGCAGCTTGTCGATGTCCTCGGCGCTGAAGTAGTTCTGCCGGCGCGCCGCACGCGGGCCGTCATTTCGCGCGCCGACCTTCGGATTCAGGTCGCCCTCATGGCCTCCCGGCTGCTGGTATCGCCGCACGCGCGCCAGGCGCTCGATCTGCCGGGCCAGCAGGTCGATCTCCTTGTAGTCGCGGCCCTCTTTGACTTCCTTGCAGATCAGCACCTGCAGTCGCTGCTCCAGCGTCTCCTCCACCCGGTCGATCGGCGTGAAGTCGTCCCAGGCATCCCGCCGCTTCCAGGAGTGCACGGTCGCCGCCTTCAGGCCCAGCTCGCGCGCAACGGATGACACCCGCCACCCTTGCCAGTAGAGGGTTCTGGCGCGGCGGCGGACGTCGAGGTCGGCGATGTCAGGAAGAGCGGCGGCGTTCATGGCGCCATGATGCGGCGCTGGCCAGCGCGCACGCTGGGGGGCTGATGTGTATCAGGGCCTGATACACACAGAGCGCGTTGCCGCACCGCGCGCGCGCCGCCCACCATGCGGTCATATCAAGCCGAGCACGGCGAGACTGACAGAGGCATGGTCACATGAGCAAGAAGTTCAAATCGAAGTGGTTCCGGGTTGCAGTCGAGGGCGCCACCACGGACAAGCGCACCATCGAACGGTCGTGGCTGGAGCAGGCTGCGCGGAACTTCAACCGCGCCACCTACGGCGCCCGCGTCTGGCTCGAACATATGCGCGGCATCTTCGCAGAAGACAGCGCCTTCCCAGCGCTGGGCGACGTGACTGCACTCAAGACGGAAGAGGTCGATATCGCTGGCCAGAAGAAGCTGGCGCTGTTCGCCCAGATCGACCCCACCGACCAGTTGGTGGGCTGGAACAAGGCCCGCCAGAAAATCTACACCAGCATCGAGATCGACCCGAACTTCGCTGACAGCGGCGAGGCCTACATGGTCGGCCTGGCCGTCACCGACTCCCCAGCCTCCTTGGGCACCGATGCGCTGGCCTTCGCGCAGCAGAACCCCGCCGTGAGCCCCTACGCTGGCCGTCACAGCACGGCCACGTCCATGTTCACCGCCGCAGCGGAGACCGACCTCTCATTCGAGGAAGAGTCTGATGACGCACCGTCGCTGTTCACCCGCGTCAGGGAACTCCTGACCCGCTCCAAGCAGAAGGACGCCCAGGACGAAGCCCGGTTCGCCGACGTGCACAAGGCTGTTGGCGAACTTGCCGAACACGCCAGCGGCCAGGCCGACAGCTTCACCAAGCTGCAGGCGGCGCACGACAAGCAGGCCGAGCAGATCGCCGCGCTGACCAAGCGCCTCGACACTGCCGAAGCCACCCAGAAGACCTTCGGCGAGCTGCTGGACAAGACCCCGGGTAGCACGACCCGTCCGGCGGCCACCGGCGGCGACACCGCCAACCGTACCGACTGCTGATCACCAACCGAATCGACTGGAGACAACGATGAAGTCCGCAACCCGAGTGAAGTTCAACGCCTACACAGGCCAGCTCGCACAGCTCAACGGCGTGCCCAGTGCCCTCGAAAAATTCACCGTGGCGCCGAGCATCCAGCAGAAGCTGGAGAAGCGCATCCAGGAGTCCAGCGACTTCCTGAAGCGCATCAACATCGTTCCAGTCGACGAGCTGGAGGGCGAGAAGATCGGCCTGGGCGTCGGCAGCACCATCGCCGGCCGCACCGACACCACCGGCGCCGACCGCGTGCCGCGTGATGTGTCCTCCCTGGACAACCAGAAGTACAAGTGCGCCAAGACCGACTTCGATACCGCCATCGGCTACAGCAAGATCGATCTCTGGGCAAAGTTCCCGGACTTCGAGCAGAAGCTGCGCGATGCCATCCTGACCCAGCAGGCGCTGGACCGCATCATGATCGGTTTCAACGGCACCAGTGTCGCCGCGACCACGAACCGGACCACGAGCCCGTTGCTGCAAGACGTCAACAAGGGCTGGATCCAGCAGGTTCGTGACAATGCGCCGCAGCGTCTGATGAGCGAAGTGGTGGCTGCCAGCGACGAGATCCGCGTGGGCCCGTCTGGCGATTACGCCAACCTCGACGCCGCCGTGCTGGACGCCATCCAGCTGCTGGATCCCTGGTTCCGCAACCGCACCGACCTGGTCGTGATGCTCGGCCGCGAGCTGATGCACGACAAGCTGCTGCCGCTGGTCAACCGCGAGCAGTCCGCCCAGGATGTTCTGGCCACTGACGTCATCATCAGCCAGCGCCGCGTCGGCGGCCTGCCGGCCGTCGAGGTGCCCTTCATCCCGGCCGGCACGCTGATGATCACCACCTTCGACAACCTGTCGATCTACTACCAGGAGGGTGGTCGCCGCCGCACGGTCATCGACAACCCGAAGCGCGACCAGATCGAGAACTACGAGTCGTCGAACGACGCCTATGTAGTCGAGCAATACGGCCTGATCGCCGTGCTAGAGAACATCGAGCTGGGTGACTGGACGCCGGTGGGGCCGTAATGAAGCGCCGCCTCAGCCCTGCCCAGCGCCACTACATCCGCGTGACAGCCGCCCAGCAGGCGGCCGTCACGGAGGATGAGCACGGAGGCCCGGCGCCGACCAGTTCGACCTACGAGCTGATGCTCAGCAAGCTGAAGCTCGATGGCGCGCGCCTGAAGGAGCTGCAGTCGGTTGAGCGCAAGATAGACCTGAAGCGCCAACTCCTGCCGGAGTACCTTGACTATGTCGCCGGCGTCATGGATGGCGACCACGGCGGCCAGGATGAGGTCTTCATGCGCGTGCTGATCTGGCGCATCGATGTCGGCGACATCCGGGGCGCGCTCCCCATGGCCGGCTACGCGCTGAAGCACCGCCTCAACCCGCCGGACAGCTTCAACCGAAGTCTCGGCTGTCTGCTGGCCGAAGAGGTCGCCGAGCACGCGCTCAAGCAGGGAGTCCCGGAACCCGTCTCGCTGGAACTGCTGGTCGCCACGCAGGCCCTGACTGCCGACCAGGACATGCCTGACGAGGCTCGCGCGAAGCTGTTCAAGGCGATCGGCCGGGCCTGCCTGGACCTGATTGACGAGAATGCGCCGCAGTCGTCTGACAAGACCTGGTACATCGAGGCCCAGACCGCATTCACCCGCGCGCTGGAGCTGCACGAGAAATGCGGCGTGAAGTCCGATCTCAGCCAGATCGAGCGCGCCCTGAAAAAGATTGCCGGCCTGGAAGCCCAGGCCAGCTGACCGAGCCTTCCACGGCACCCCGGCGGCTCAGGAGCGATCGCAGCAGAGGGCAGCAGCCCGACACAGCGTGACCCCCTGACCACCGCCGATCCGCCCGGAGCAGACGATGACAGGCCTGATTTCACTCCCGCAGCCGCAGACCCCAGAGGGCGAGGACGCTGCCGTCGAGAATGATGGCTGGTTCCCCGACATCGACCTGGGCGAAGCCCGGCTGGCCGAGCGCATCACCACCACCATCACCCCCGAGCGCCTGAAGTGGGCGATCACCAACGCCATGCTGACGGTCAACGCCGAGCTGGCTTCATGGCAGCGGACCATGCAGGCCGGCGGCAGCACCTCCATGGCCGGGATCGAGCAGCCGCAGGTCGGCGGCATCGGCAGGCTGGTGAGGCTCTACTGCCGCGCCGTCTACTCGCTCGCCCATGCCGACCTGATCGAGCGATACCCGGACTACTCCATGACCCGCGCCAGCGCCACCCACTCGGAAGCCCTCGCGCCAGCTGGCGACGACCACTACCGGAATGCCCGCTGGGCCATCAGCGACATCCTGGGCGTGACGCGCACCACCGTGGAGCTGATCTGATGATCGTCCGGTCCCTGCAGGGCGACTCCGTCGACGCCATTGTCTGGCGGGTATTCGGCCGCACCGCAGGCCTCGTCGAGCAGGTGCTCGAGCTGAATCCCGGCCTGGCCGAGCTGGGCGCCATCCTGCCCGAGGGCACCGACATCGTCCTTCCGGATCCGGCAGAGACCGAACAACCAACCACCCAGCTCAAGCAGCTCTGGGATTGACGGGAGACCGCTGTGGCTGAACCAACATCCAGTACCGCCGTGATCGCCACGACCGCCGCCGGCGTCGGCCTGGCGTCTCTGGTGCCGTGGCTTGACGTGAACGCACTGATCGGCGCGATCTTCGGCGCGGCCGTGGTGGCCATGACCCGGAAAGAGCTCAAGCCGTCCTCCCGGCTGATCGGCATGCTGCTGTCTACGCTCGCGGGCTATATCGGCGCGCCCGAGCTCGTCGCGCAGACACCGATCACGCAGACCGGGCCTGCCGCCGCCGTGGGCGCGGTGGTGATCATTCCGCTGCTGCTCAAGGCTCTGGCCTATGTCGAGAGGATGGACCTGGGCAGCCTGCTGCGGCCGAAGTCAGGAGGCTGACATGATGATCTCCGTGCTGCTGGCCCATCTCGCCCTGTTGCTGACCGCCGGCGCCTATCTGATCACTGGCCTGCGCCTGATCACCTACACCAAGAACGGCGCCCGCCATCGCCCCGGGATCTCCGTGCTCGCGGGCGCCCTGACTGCCGCCACACTGGTCAAGGCGGTGGTCTTCCTGCTCTATCAGCCGCCGCTGACCCTGGCCGATGCCCTGATCGCCGTGACGCTGTGCGCCATGGTCGTGCGCGCGCGCGGCAACTTAGCTGCTCTACTGAGGACCGACACATGATCCCCGCCCTGAAGCCCGGCGACCGCAACCAGAACGTCGCCACCCTGCAGCGCCTGCTGAACAGCGCCGGCCAGAGCCTTTATGTTGACGGTGACTACGGCCCGGCCACGGCCGCCGCCGTCCGCTCCTTCCAGGGCGCGCGCGGCCTCGTCGTCGATGGAATGGCCGGCGACAAGACCATCGCCGCCCTGCAGGGCATCCACGATGGCCGCCTGCTGACCCAGAAGGATCTGCAGCGCGCCGCCGATGAGCTGGAGGTGGATCTGGCCAGCGTCATGGCCGTGAACGCGGTCGAGAGCAATGGCCATGGCTTCCTGCCCAACGGCAAGCCGGTGATCCTGTTCGAGCGCCATGTGATGTATCGCCGCCTGCATGAGCTGGCGCTCAGCGCCGGCGAAGGCTCCTTCGATCTGGGCATTCTGGCCATGACGGCACAGGTGAACTCCGCCATCATCAATCCGCGCCCCGGCGGCTACGCCGGCGGCACTGCCGAGCACCAGCGTCTGGCATGGGCTCGCCAGATTGACGACACCTGCGCCCTCGAGTCAGCCAGCTGGGGGCTGTTCCAGATCATGGGATTCCACTGGTCCTCGCTGGGCTACGAGAGCGTCCAGGACTTCGCCGCGCGCATGAGCCTCAGCGAGGGCGAGCAGCTGCTGGCCTTCGTGCGCTTCATCAAGGCCGATCCGCTGCTGCACAAGGCGCTGAAGGGCCGCCGCTGGGCGGAGTTCGCCAAGCGATACAATGGCCCCGCCTACCAGAAGAACCTGTACGACGTGAAGCTCTCGCGCGCCTACCAGCAGTTCAAGGAGGCGTCATGACCGCCCTGGCCGCGCGCATCCTGATCCCGCTCGGCGTGGCCGGCGCCATCATCGCCGCCTTCCTGTACCTGAACGCGCGACTGGACGCGGCCACGGCCCGCGCCGATCTGGCGGTCAGCCAGAAGCAGGCCGCCGAGAGTCGAATCACCGAGCAAGCCGCGACCATCGATGTCCTGGCCACCAGAATGCTCGACGACCACCGGGCCGCCGAGCGCCTGACCGACCTGAACAACAACCTCGCGGCCGCGCAGCGCCGCACCGAGCAGAAGATCGAGAGGCTGACCCATGAAAATGCGGAGTACCGTCGCTGGGCTGCTGAGCAGCTGCCTGCTGCTGTTGTCCGGATGCGCGAGCGCCCCGAAATCACCGGAGGTCAGGGCTATCTGGATTGGCTGTCCGCCCGTGACGCGCTGCCGCCTGCCGTCGACGGCGCCGCAGCGGAACGGCGACCTGAGCCGTGATGCCGATGTGATCGAGGCAGCCTGGGCGCAGTGCGCCGCCCAGGTGGACGAAACCTACCGATGCCAGCAGGCCCACCGTGAACAAGCTCAAGACCCTGCGCGCAGCCGTTGAGGCCGCCATTCCAGACCTGCGGCGCAATCCCGACCGGCTGGTGATCTTCGCCGAGCGCGGCGCCATCGCGTCGACTTCGCGCGCCAGCCTGTCGTTCGAGTACCGCTACCAGGTCGAGCTGCTCTTCACCAACTTCTCCAGCCACGTCGACCTCGCCGTGGTGGCGGTCATGTCGTGGGTGCGTGACAACGAGCCGCTGATTTTCGACCGCTGGCGCCAGACCAAGGAAGGCATCGAGTTCGACGCCGAACTCCTCAGCGAGACTGAGGTCGATCTGTCCATTCGCCTGCCGCTCACCGAGCGCGTCAAGGTGACGCCACGCGAAGACGGCGGCCTGGACATCCTGCACCTGGGCGAACCCCCGCACCCGGATCCGATGGGGCTAGCCCCGGGCATCCTGCAGACCGCGTTTGTGCACCTTGATGGGCACGCGAGCGAGGACATCACCAGCGACCCGACATGACCAACGACCTGCAAGCTATCGAGACATGGGCCGCCACGCTGCTGGCGCGCCTGACGCCCGCTGCTCGACGGCGCCTGACCCGGCAGATCGCCATCGGCCTGCGCCAGCGCAACAGCCAGCGAATCGCTGCTCAGAAGAACCCTGACGGTAGTGCCTACGAGCCGAGGAAGCCCCGGAAGGATCTGCGCGGCAAGCGTGGGGCACTGCGCCGGAAGATGTTCAGCCGCCTGCGCCAGGCGCGCCTCCTGTCCACGGCCGCGACACCCGAGAGCGCATCGGTCGGGTTTCTCCGCAGTGGCCTCATCAGCCACATCGCCCGCATCCACCAGGAGGGCCGCACCGACCGCGTCAGCCGCAGTGGCCCCTATGTCCAGTACCCGGAGCGCCGCCTGCTCGGCTTCACACCGGCCGATCTGGAATACATCGAGCAGATGATCACCTCAGCCACCAGCTGATGCTGGTGTGTATCCGGCCCTGATACACACCGCGCCGGCTGCCGCCCGCGCGCGATGTCGGCAAGCTGCCGACATGGACACGCCAGAACTGATGCGCCGCCTCGACAACATGATTCGACTGGGAACGGTCGAAGAGATCGACGCATCCGCACGGCCTGCGCCGCTGGTGCGCGTGATGTCCGGCCGCCTGCTGACCGGCTGGATCCCCTACTTCCTGATCGCCGCTGGCGCCGACCACGACGGCTACGCACCCAGCATCGGCGAGGGGTGCGTGGTTTTCTCGCCGGCAGGCGATCCGGCCCAAGGCTTCGCCCTCTGCGGCCTTCCCACTGATCAATTCCCGGCCGCCGCGTTCGACCAGGCCAAGCGGGTGCGCCAGTACCGCGACGGCGCGCTGTTCCAGTACGACTCGGATACGCACCACCTGACCGCCACGCTGCCAGCCGGTGGCCGGGTGACCATCACCAGCCCGGCTGGTTTCCAGCTCATCGGAGACGTCGACGTAGACGGCACTGTGCGTGCCACCCAGGACGTGGTCGCTGCCGGCGTCAGCCTGGTCAGTCACCCGACCTCTGGGGTCCTCGCCGGCGGCGACCAGAGCGGTCCACCGGTTGCAACCTCATGATGACCATGAACGCCGCCACCGGCACCGCCATCACGGATCGCATCGCCAGCATTCAGCAGTCTGTCGCCGACATCCTGTTCACGCCCATCGGCTCGCGCGTGATGCGCCGCAGCTACGGATCGCACCTGCCCAGCCTGCTGGATCAGCCGCTTAATGGCGCCCTGGTCCTCATGCTCTATGCCGCTGCCACCATGGCGATCACCGCCTGGGAGGAGCGCCTCAGCCTGTCTGACATTAGCCTGGAGATCGATGCCGACAACCCCGGCACCACCATGATCACGATCGGTGCCGTCGACGCCGAGGCTGGTAGCCGTGTGGTGCT
>VFQO010002368.1_pt1 | contig 11650 bp, 10 predicted proteins | sample 3512331 | NCBI WGS metagenome assembly VFQO01 (sample SAMN10412371, study PRJNA504923) | tailings metagenome | isolation source: Replicate 3 from Balatoc abandoned mine | place: Philippines: Itogon, Benguet | collected 2017-08-28 | reverse complement strand
AGGGCCTCTCGCCGGCCAAGGCGATCGCCGAGACCAAGAAGATGATGGCCGAGCGGGCTATCTGATCCGGTGAGCTTCAAGGACGACGTGTTCGAACACGGGCCGGACCCGGACAATCCCGGCTGGCACCACTGGAATCTCAAGGACGAGACGCTGTTCAACGGCGCGGTGATGGGAAAGCTCATCACCCGCGTCGATGAAGACGGGAAGGCGCGGCTGCGCATGTTCCCCGAGCGGCGGCACATGAACCTGCAAGGCGTCATCCATGGGGCGGTGACGCTGTCGCTGATCGACATTGCGCTGTTTGTCACCATGCACCGCATCGGCACCGGCAATGCCGGGCCCTCGGTAACGCTTGAGCTCTCGACCCAGTTCGTCGGCGGCGGCGATCCGGCGCGGCCGCTCGATGCCGTGACCGAAATCGTGCGCGAAACCGGCAAGCTCGTGTTCGTGCGCGGGTTGGTGGTGCAGGACGAGGATACGGTCGCGAGCTTCTCGGGCATCGTGCGCAAGATGTTGCCGCGCGGCTGAGGCACGCGTGGCAGGCGTCCTTTCCCGTTACGACGCGCTGATCGCCAGCGGTGAGTTGCGCGCCGATCCTGACCAGCGCGCTGCGGCGGAACGGCTCGACCGCCTGCAGCGCGAACTCGAGGCTTCCCCGCCTGCGTCGGGATTTCTTGGCAAGCTCTTCGGCAGCAAGCCCGCGCCGCCCCCGCGCGGGCTCTACATCTGGGGCGGTGTCGGGCGCGGCAAGTCGATGCTGATGGATCTGTTCGTCGAGACGCTCGCCATCACCGCCAAGCGCCGGGTCCATTTCCACGCCTTCATGCTCGAAGTCGATCGCCGCATCGCCGAGGCGCGCAAGGCCCAGCGACCCGACCCGCTGGTTGCCGTGGCGCTCGAGATGGCGAGCGGCCTCAAATGCCTTGCCTTCGACGAGATGGTCGTCACCAACACCGCCGATGCCGCAATCATGGGGCGGTTCTTCACCGCGCTGATGGGGGCCGGGACGGTGATCGTCACCACCTCCAACCGCCCGCCGCGCGATCTCTACAAGGACGGGCTCAACCGCTCGCTGTTCCTGCCCTTCATCGACCTCGTCGAACGCGAGATGGACGTCCTCAGCCTGAACGGCCCGACCGACTACCGGCTCGACCGCATCGGCGGCCTTGCCACCTGGCACGCTCCCATCGGCGACGCGGCGACGGCCAATGTGCGCGAAGCCTTCTTCCGCCTCACGGACTTCGATGCCGACGATGCGGCGAACGTGCCGAGCGGCGAGCTCGACCTCGGCGGCGGGCGGACGCTCCATGTCCCCAAGTCCCTCAAGGGCGTGGGCGTGTTCAGCTTCAGGAAGCTGTGCGCCGAAAACCGCGGCGCGGCGGATTACCTCGCCATCGCGCAAGGCTTCCACACGGTGATCCTTGTCGGGATCCCGAAGATGGGACCGGAAAACCGCAACGAGGCGATCCGCTTCACCAAGCTGATCGATGCGCTCTACGAACACCGCGTGAAGCTGTTCGTGACCGCCGCCGCCGAGCCGGAGGAACTCTACCAGTCAGGCGACGGCGCCTTCGAATTCGAACGCACGGTGAGCCGGCTCAACGAGATGCAGTCGGATGCCTACATGGCGCTTGGCCACGGGGCCGAAGGCTAAGCCGACACTCCGAGCCGCGTCAGCGACTTCTCCAGCATCAGCAATTGCCACAGGCTGCGCGAGTGATCGGCGCGGCCCGCGATGTGCGCCTCGGCCAAGGCCGAGATGGCTGATGGCTGGAAGAACCCTGTCTGCGCGAGGCTTCCGGTCGCAATCCCGCGCGCCGCGCCCGCCAGCGGCCCCCTCAGCCATTCGGCGATCGGCGTGACGAACCCCTGCTTGGGCCGATAGAGGATGTCGTGCGGCAGATAGCGTTCAAGCGACTTCTTGAGCTGGTATTTGCCGGTCGCCCCCCTTACCCGCATCCTCTCCGGCAGCCTTGCGGCGAACGCCACCAGACGGTGGTCGAGCAGCGGCTCGCGCGCTTCGAGGCTCACGGCCATGCTGGTGCGATCCACCTTGGTGAGGATGTCGCCGGGCATCCAGAACGTGAGATCGGCATACTGCGCCCGGTCGAGCCCGCTCCGGCCCGGTGCCGAACGCATCAGCGCGATCAGCTCGTCCTCGGCGCGGAAGCCGTCGAGACTGGCGGCGAAGCTGTCCGAATAGAGCGCCCGCCGCGCATCGGGCAGCGTCACCGAAAGACCGCGCGCATAGCCTTCCTCGCCGCTTTCGGCGAGCGCCAGCAGCGTCGCCTTGGCGCGCAGCGGACGCGGCGCCCAATCGGCCTTGGGCCATGCCCGGCCCAGCGCACCGAATAGCGGCGCACGCAGGCCAGCAGGCAGCAATGAACGCGCGCGCTCCTCGTGATGGTGAAACACCTGACGGCGGTATCCGGCAAAAGCCTCGTCCGCCCCGTCGCCCGACAGCGCCACCGTCACCCGCTCGCGCGCCAGCTGGCACACCCGCCATGTCGGCAGCGCCGAGGCATCGGCAAATGGCTCGTCGAACATCGCGGCAAGCGTATCGATGGCGGCGAAATCATTGGTCGCAACGACGCGCTCGGCATGGTCGGCACCGAACTTCGCGGCGACCTGACGGGCGTAGGATGTTTCGTCATAGGCGGCGACGTCGAAGCCGATTGAACAGGTCTGCACCGGCGATGCGCTCGCCTCGGCCATCAGCGCAACCACACCCGAACTGTCGACCCCGCCCGAAAGAAACGCCCCCAACGGCACATCAGCCACCATGCGCGAGCGCACGGCTTCGCGCAGCAGATGCACAAGATGTGCGGACAGATCGGCCTCGCTCCCGCGCTCGCGCTGCGTGAAATCGATGTCCCACCAGCGCTGCGGATGGCCCGGAGCGCGACCTTGTTCCAGCAGCCAGAAATGTCCGGCAGGCAGCTTTTCCACCCCCGCCAGAATACAATGCGTGTCAGGGACATAGCCCCACGCCATATAGGCCTCGATCGCCTGCGGGTTCACGCGGCGGCGCAGCAGCGGGTGCGCGAGCAGCCCCTTCAGTTCCGAGGCGAAGGCAATGCTGCCGTCCGACAGGTGAGCGAGAAACAGCGGCTTCACCCCGAACCGGTCGCGCGCGAGGAACAGCTGGCGCTTGTCGCAATCGAACAGCGCGAAGGCGAACATCCCGTCGAGCCGCTTGAGGCAGTCCGGCCCCCAGCGCTGCCACGCGGCGAGGATCACCTCGGTATCGCCATTGGTGCGGAAGGCGAAACCGGCCTGCTCCAGCTCGCGGCGCAATTCGCGGAAGTTGTAGATCTCGCCGTTGAAGACGATCACCGCGCGGCCATCGGCCGAATGCATCGGCTGGGGCGAGCCTGCCACATCGATGATCGACAGCCTCCGGTGGCCCAGCCCGACCCCGTGATCGGTCCACACCCCTGCCCCGTCCGGCCCGCGATGAATCAACGCGTCACACATCCGCTCGACCCGCACAGGATCGACCGGTTTGGGGGTTTCGGCATGAAAGATCCCGGCAATCCCGCACATGGTGACTGCCCGCCTAAACCACGGTGCCGAGCGCGGCAATTGCCGCCAGGGCGATGATCGCCAACGCCGCTCCGCCCGGCGCAAACGGCCCGGTTTCGGTGCGGGCGATCCACAGTTTCGGCGCAAGATCCGCCGCGCTCCAGCCATGCTCCTCGGGTTCGCGCTCGAAGAAGCGCCAGGCTGCGCCCAGCAGGCCTGCGACAATGATCGCGAAGAAAATCCAGCCATAGACGACGTGATCGAAGCCGGTCGCCCGCTCGGCCCCGATGAACTGCGCGATATAGATCGTCGCCCAGGCGCGCACGCCATTGGCCAAGATCGGCACGATGACGCAGGCCGCCATGAAGCCCGCACGCCGGCGCCAGCTGGCAAAGCGGGTGAAGCACACCAGCACGCCCAGCTGGACCATCGCGATCAGGAACTTCACGCCAGCACAGGCCTCGGCGACGATGAACAGGCCGGCGGGCGTGTCGATATGGATGCCCTCGATGCGCGCAGGCACGCCGCTCCAATGGGTGAGCGTAATGGCGATCTTGGCGGTGATCAGTTGCAGCGGCGGAATGATCTCGTCGCCAAAGGGCACAAGGAACACCCCCATCGCCAGCGGCAAGGCGAGCAGCAGCGCAACGCGCACCCCGAGCAGCGCGACAACCGCGCCCTGCACCATGCCGACCGCGCCGGCATGAGCGACAAGGTTGATCCCGCTCGCGCGCCCTGCCCCCCACAGCCCCAGCGCCGCCATCACCAGCAGCAGCCCCGGCCAGAACGGGCGCGGCGTGATCCGGGCGAGCTCCTCGGCCTTGAGCATCACCAGCCAGCCCATGATCGGCGGCAGCAGGAGCAGGTGGTTGTAGGTGTCGATGTTCCACCACTGGTGCAGCATCTCGCCCCATTCCTGCGCGGCGAGCAGCATCAGCGCGGCAAGGCTGCAGCCCAGCGCCACCAGCGCCGGAAGCCATGCGGCCAGCAGACGCTCGCCACCCGCCGACAGCACTGCAGACATGGCGGCAGGCTCAGGCCGCATGGCGCGCCCCTTCCCGATCCTGTCCGATCAGGCTGGCAAGCGGGGCCAGCATCGCCTCCCAGGCGTGATGATCGAGCACGAAGCGCCGCGCCGCCGCGCCCATTGCCAGCGCCGCTTCGCGATTGGCCAGCAGGCTTGTGGCCGCAGCGGCCATGGCGTCAGGATCGGGCGCACTCACCAGCCAATGCGCGCCGTGCTCGGCGGCTATGCCGGTCGCGGCATCCGGGGTGAGCACCACCGGCCGCGCCATCGCCATGGCTTCAAGCACCTTGTTCTGCACACCGCGCGCGATCAGCAGCGGCGCGAGCACCGCATCGGCAGCGGCCAGAAACGGGCGCACATCGGGCACTTCCCCCCACACCTGCACGCCAGGCAGCCTGTGATGCGCCATCAGCTTGCCGGTGGGATTGCGCCCCACCACGTGGAACAGCGCTTGCGGAAAGCGAGCGCGCAAGGCAGGCAGCAGCGCCTCGATCACCCACAGAGCGGCCTGTTCGTTGGGGCGATAATCCATCTGCCCGGTGAACACGAAATGCGGACCCGGATGCCCGCCGAGCACCAGATGCGGACGGGTGGCGGCAGGATCGAAGAAGGCCGCATCGATCCCGTTGCCGATCACCTGCACATTGACCATGCCAGGTTCCTGCAACCGGCTGCGATAGAGAGCCGCTTCGGCCTCGGAGATCAGGATCGTCGCATCGGCCCGCGCGCCGAGCCGCTCTTCCTCGGCCGCCAGCAGCCGTGCCTCGCGCGCGTTGAGCCACACCCGTTCGCCGTTTTCGGCGTAGCTGGCAAACTTGGCGCTATCGACGTCGCACAGATCAATCACCACCCGCCCGGTGAAATCCGCAGGGATGTATTGGCCCATTTGACCGGAGAAGACGACAATGGCGTCGATCTCGTGCCGTGCGATGGTCTGGCGCACCCAATCGGCCAGCGGGCGCGAATGAAAGGCGGTGAGGCTCACCGGCTTGCCCGTCAGCACCGCCTCCACCCCTGCCAGCGGCAGCGGCTTGGTGCGCGGGGCGATGCAATAGCTGGTGGCGATCCCGGCCAGCGCCGCCTCGCCTGCGCGGTTGTCCCCTTCCGCAAAGCAGCCGACATGCACCGGGCCGAGCCGTGCCAGCGCCTTCAACAGGTGATGAGCCCGGATGCGGTCGCCGCGGTCGGGCGGAAAGGGAACGCGGTGGGCTAGGAACAGAATGCCCCCCATCACGCGAGCCCGCGCGCGATCCACGGCCCCAGAGTGTTGGCGAGCGGCAGCGGCAGCTTCTTCCAGAGCTCGATCTTGCGGGAATAGCTGGCATCGGTCGGATCGACATTGCGCGCAGGCTGGCCCGGCGCGGTCCATGCGCCATAGGTCAGCGGCTGCGGCGCAAAGCCCCAGTTCTTCTTGAAGGCAAAGGGGCCGCTGCCGGTCTTGGAGCGCCCGAAATCGAAGCGGTTCATGCCCTGACGGCGCGCGTGGAGCATGAGTTCGTAATACATCACCTCGTTGGCGCGCGCGGCCCGTGCGGCGAAGGTCCCGCCGCCCCAGAACGGCATGACCGCCCCGTCGTGGTAGAAACTGAGCACACTCGCCAGCGGCCTCTCCCCGTCCCACACGGTGAGGATGTCGCTGCTATCGGGGAAGCCTTCCAGCATCGCGGCGAACAGCGCGCGCGGGAACACCGGCGTGCCGAGATTGCGCACGCTTTCGCTGTAGCACGCATAATGCGCTGCCAGATCGGCTCGCCCCCGCCCGATGGTGACACGGTGGCCGAAGCTCAACCCCTTGCGCACCTCGGCGCGGGCCTTGCGAGGGACGGCGACCAGTTCCGCCGCGTCATCGGCAGCAAGCGGGCGTTCAAAGCCGCAATGCTTGTCGTCCCACGCCTGCCAGTGTTCGGGGATCGGCCCACCGCGCAGTTCGATTCCGGCAAAGCCTTGGCGCACGGCATGGTTCTCAGCCGCTGCGGCCAGAGCACGCGCGGCATCCGGGCTATCAGCGATGATCCCGCCGCCGACGCCGAACCCGCTCGACACCAGCGCCTTGCCGAACAGCACCGAGCGCACTTCGGTGAGCGGCAGCCAGCCTGTCACCTGCCCGAGGCGTTCGCTCACAAGGCCCGCCGCGCGTTGCCCCGTCCCGGCTTCGACCGCAGCCAGCCAGGCCGGGCGGTGAAACAGGCTCGCGCCCGCCTCGGCAAGAAAGCCCTCGATCCGGCGCACGTCGCCGGCACCGCGCAGGTCGAGACTGCGCACCTGATGCCCGGTGCGGACCGGCGCGTTCATGCCGCGTGCTCCTGCTCCCCGGGCACCGGCATTTCCCCGGCGCGGGCGGCTTCGCGGTGCGCGATCATGTCCATCCGGCCCCAGCGGAATTCGTGGACCAGTTCGCGCAGCTTGCCCGCCATTTTCGCAAGCCCGGTATAGTGCCGCAGACGCGAGCGCAGCGGGGCATGGCCCACGCGTGGTTGATCGGGATCGATCTCCCAGGGATGGAAATAGAACACCGCCGGACGACCATCGACGCGGTTCACCTGCCGGATCGCCCAGCGCGAGAAGCCATAGGGCAGCACCCGGAAGAACCCGCCGCCGCCCGCCGCCACGCGGCGCCCGCCGAGCATCGCGGTGGTCACCGGCAATTCGACCAGCGGCGACCACGGCAGCGGGCGGAAGGCGAAGCGCGGGGCTTCGGGCCAGCCATAGTGATCGTGCACGATCGGCGCGACGCTGGAGGAATAGGCATAGCCCTGCTCGGCCAGTTCGGCGAAGGCCCAGGGGGTGCGGTGATCGATCGAGAAACTCGGTGCGCGGTAGCCTGTGACAGCCACACCCGTGCAGTCTTCAAGGATTTCGCGTGCCTTGCGAAGATCTTGCGCGAAGGTGCTGCGATTGAAGGTGAAGACCCGAGCATGGTCATAGCCATGACTTGCGATCTCGTGACCGGCATCAGCGATGCGGCGGATCATCGCCGGATGGCGTTTGGCCACCCAGCCCAGCGTGAAGAAGGTCGCGCGCACATCGGCTTCGGCGAACAAATCGATGATGCGATCGACATTGCTCTCGACCCGGGTACGGATCGCATCCCATTCGCCGCGCGCGATCACGTTCTCGAAGGCACCAACCTGAAACCAGTCCTCGACATCGACCCCGAGGCCGTTGACGATCGCCGGGCGCGCAGGCGCAGGAAAAGGCTCCGGCAGGGCGTTCACGTCACGCGGCCTCGCGCGACGGGTCTTCCTCGAGCCACTCGATCAGCATCGTCAGCACATGGCGGAAGGATTGCTCCTGCTCCTCGAGCCGCGCCTCGATGCGTTCGAGTTCAGCGGCAAAACGCGCCTCGGCAAGCCGCACTTCCTCCGGGCTGAGGTTGGCATCGCCGCCGTCGCGGTGCGCGGTGCCGGCCGCTTGCAGTTCGCTGATCGCGGCTTCCAGCTCGGCGGTGCGGGCATCGCGGTCAGCCAGCAGAGCAGCGACCTCGGCAGCGGGCAGGCTTTCCGACCCCGTCGCGGATGCAGGTGCAGGCGCGACCGGTGCAGTGCGCAGATCGCCCCGACCATGCGCGCCGCGGGTCTGATCGGCAGCCATTTCGGCAACCACATCGTCGAGCATCGCCAGCGTCAGCTCGCCCCGCTCGTCGATGGCGCCGAGCAGCAGCAGGCGGTTCATCAGCTGGTTGACCCGGCGCGGAATGCCTTCGGTCTGGCGATAGAGCGCATCGAGCAGTTCGGCGCTCAGCACCGGATGTCCGTCCCAACCGACGCGGCCGAGGCGGTGGCGGACATAGGCCTCCACTTCCTGCTCATCGAGAGCTTCGAGATGGTGCGAGGCGATGATCCGCTGGCGCAATTGCTCAAGCCCCGGATGATGGGCCAGCGTGCGGCGGAATTCGGGCTGGCCCAGCAGCAAGCACTGCAACAGCGGGTGCGAGCCGAGCTGGAAGTTCGACAGCATGCGCAGTTCTTCAAGCGCGGCAAGATCGAGGTTCTGGCACTCGTCCACCACCAGCAGGCAGCGCCGACCGGCCCGGGCCTCGTCAGCCAGGAAACGCTCGATCGCGCCCAGCGCGCTGGCCTTGTCATGCCCCTCGACGCCAAGACCGAAAGCCTGCGCGACGACATGCACGATTTCCTCGCCATCAAGCGCACTGGTGACGACCTGCGCGACCGTGAGCGCGGACGGATCGATCCGCTCCATCAGATGGGCAACCAAGGTTGATTTACCCGCGCCCACTTCGCCAGTGATGACGATGAAGCCCTCGCCCTGCCCCAGGCCGTAGCCCAGATAGCTCATCGCCTTCTTGTGGCTGACGCTTTCGAAATAGAAATGCGGATCCGGCGTCAGCTGGAAGGGTCTCGCGGTGAAACCGTAATAGTCTTCGTACATGAGCGTATCGCTCCCCCAATCAGAAATCGTAACGCAGGCCGACCAGTGCGGTCGCAAAGGCGAAGTCCTGCGCGGTGAACTCGCTGTCGAAGTAATCGACCGCAATCGCGGCGCGGGCGGTGAGGCGGCGGGTCAGCGACTGGTTATAGGCCGCCGAGCCGCCGATCGCGGTGACATCGCCATTGGCCGAGGCGCTGTCGAACCAGTTGACATAGGCATTGGTGGTCAGGTTGGCGCTCCGCCCAATCTGGCGGGTAAGCCCGGCGATCACGTAATAGCTCTCGTCGGTCAGCCTATCGAGCGGCGCGAGCACGGTGCCGGGTGCGGCGATGAAGGTGCGCCGGTCATAGCCAGCCCCCAGCGCGGCCGTGGTGCGGCCCATGGTGCGCTGATACGAGGCGCGCACCCCGCGCCCGCGGAAGGCGGCCGAGCGCACTGACCCGAGCCCGCCGATGATCGACTGCCCTTCGGTGCCATTTACAAGGCCGCCGAAATCGCCGGTGACGGGATTGCGGATCGCCTCGAAATCGCTCGACAGGCCCGCCAGCGAATTGTTGAGCAACCCGCCAAAGCCGGTCACCCCGTCATAGACCGACAGCGCAAAGGCGCTGCGCTGGCTCGGGGCATAGGTGAAGGTGCCGTAGAAGGTGGTGGAATCGTAGCGCTCACCCACCCGCGCCTCGAGCGAGGTGCGCGAGGATGGGCGCCACATCACGCCGACATCCCACAAGAGCCCGTCGACATCGAAGGCAATGCGGCGCGGCGCGGACGGATCGGTGACGAAGCGGCCGTCATTGCCGATCACCGGAACGCCATTGGCATCGCGCAGGGCATCGCGGCTGGAAATCTCGACATTCTCGTAGCCGACCCCGCCCACCAGCGCGAGGCTGGGGCTGACCGGCAGCGTCACGTCGCCGCGCACGAACAGATCGCGCACGCGTTGATCGAGATTGGCAATGTCTTCCTGAAAGCCGCCTGCGGTCACGCCGAGGCCGATCACCGGCAGCACTGTATCCGGGCGGAAGCCGGCGCGCAGCTGGCCAAGATAGGTCGTGCTGTCATCGAACGCGTCGACCGGCTGGCCCTGCGGACCAACCAGCGCCGCATCGCTCTCGAAGCGGTTGTAGCCGATCCGGCCCACGCCCTGCACATCGACCCGGCCGACGCGGGTATTGAGGCTCGGCCCGGCGTAGAGGCTGTAGAAGCGGCTCTCGGCATCCTCGCGCACCAGCGGGTTGGCGGTGGCTGCGCCCCCGGCATCGACGCGGCTGCGCGAGGCGAGCGCGCCGGCCTCGAAGCTCAAGGCATTGGGGATCACCGCCAGCGTGCCGCGTGCGACCCCGCTGATGGTGTCGGTATCGACGCTGTCGTCGCCATAGCCGATGTTGCGCTCGTAACGCAGCGAGACCGCCGCGCCGCTGTTGCGCCCCTGCACGTTGATATCGACCCCGACCGCCACTGTGGAGAAAGTCACCACGTCGTCGCCCGGCGAAAGCTGGGCGGAGAGCACCTGGCCGACTTCGATATAGGGCTGGATAACGCGGTTGGCGCGCTGATCGCCCGCAGCGCCGGCATCCGCACCCTGCGGCTGGGCCTGCGCCCAGGCGGGCGCGGATCCGGCAAGGCTGACGAACGCCAGCGGCAGGGCCATCAGGGCAGCGCGAAGGCTCATTTGCCTTTGCCCCCATAGGAGCCGAAACGCCGCCCCGAAGGGCTGTAGCGCGCGGCATTGAGCAGCAGCTTGATGTCGGCGCAGGCCGACAGCAGTTGCTGCGCATCCTCAAGCGCCGCGCGGGCGGTCTCGTCGGCGCGCACCACCAGCAGCGCCTGCCCGACATGGGCGGCCAGTTCGGCGGCAGGCGATGCGGCGAGCGCGGGCGGCGTGTCGAAGATCAGGATGCGGTTCGGCGCACCCCGGGTCAGGCGGTCGAGCACCGCGCCGGTGCGGGCGCTGGCGAGATATTCGGCGTCGCGCGAGGAGGCGGTGCCGGCGGGCAGCACGAAAAGCCCGTCGATATCGGTGCGGATCACCAGGCTTTCGGGCGCGATCGAAGGATCGGCGAGCGCGTCCATCAACCCCTGCTCGGCTGCGATCCCGAACCGCTCGGTGACGCTCGGCTTGACCACGTCGGCATCGACCAGCAGCACTTCGAGATCGCGCTCGGCAGCGAGCGCGATGGCGAGGTTGGTGGCGCAATAGGTCTTGCCCTCGCCAGGATGGGGCGAACACACGAGAATGCGGCGGGCGAGCCCGCTTTCGTCAGCGCGCGCATCAGCGAGCAGCTCGCGCTTGACGATGCGGAACTCCTCCAGCAGCCCGGTGACCGGGTCCTCGGGAACCAGCAGGCCGCCCTCGCGCAGGTGATCGCGGTCGACCGCGGCAAACGGCCCGCTGAAGGCGACCGCCCGCGGAGCTTCCGGCGGCGGTGCCGGTGCGGGCGCAGGCTCGCTAACCCGCGCAGCATTGAGCGGAGTGGCCGGAACTGGTTGGGGCGCAGGTGCGGCCGGGCGCGGCGTCGGGGTGCGGCGCAGCGCAGCGGGCACCGGCGGCACCGGCGGAACCTTGGGCGCGGCATTCACCGGCCCAAGCCCGAACATCGAATCCGCCCGCTCGAACAGCGAGGCCGGCCTCGCGCCTTCGCGGTTGATCGTGCCCTGATCGGTCATCGCGCTTCCCCTGTCCTCACGCAATCGTCCCGATCGAGA
>VFQO010002364.1_pt1 | contig 11683 bp, 9 predicted proteins | sample 3512331 | NCBI WGS metagenome assembly VFQO01 (sample SAMN10412371, study PRJNA504923) | tailings metagenome | isolation source: Replicate 3 from Balatoc abandoned mine | place: Philippines: Itogon, Benguet | collected 2017-08-28 | reverse complement strand
CCTCTCGGCGAGCTGTCGAGTCGCGTCGGCCTTGTCGGTTGCGGTGAGGCCGACGATCACGAGGTCGTCGGTGGTGAGGGCGAAGGTCATCGTGCGAGCTCCCATACGGTGGTGGCGCGGTCAGGGTTCAGGTCGACGCTCACGGCGTCGAGGCGGATGTCGGCGGGGCCGGGACCGGAGGTCGCGGGCAGCTCGACGGAAGAGGCCCCCCAGGCGAAGGCCGTCGCGAGGCGCACGAGAGCCGCGTCGCCGACGGCAGAGACGGTCGAGACGTCGGCACTCAGGTAGCCGGCGAGCGAGCAGTCTCCGGCACCCACCGTGCTGACGGGAGCGATGCGCTCATGGCCCGCCCACAGCAGGCGATCACGCGTCACGAGCAGCGCTCCGCCCTCGCCGAGGCTCACGAGCACCTCGGCGTCGTCGCGGACGAGCAGCCGTCGGGCGACGTCTTCGATGTCGCCGTAGGTGCCGAGCGGCCGGCCGGCGAGCTCATCGAGCTCGTCGAGGTTCGGCTTCAGGACATCCGCGACGCCCGAGGCGGCGACGTGGGCGAGCGTCTCGCCGGACGTGTCGATCGCCAGCCTCGCCCCGTGGAGGTGGGTGAGGTCGGCGATCCGGTCGATCACGGTCGCCGCGACGCCCTGCGGGAGGCTGCCGGCGACGACGACCCACGCGGGTCGCGCGGCGAGCTGATCGGCGATGACCGCGAGCAGCCCCTCGACCTCGGCCGCGGCGAGCTCGGGGCCCGGCTCGTTGATCTTCGTCGTGGTGCCGTCCGCGACGACGAAGGTCATGTTCTCGCGGACGGGCTGGTCGATCGGCGTGGTCGCGACGGCGATACCGGCGTCGCGGAGCGCACGAGCGATCCACGCGCCGTGCTCGGCATCGGCCGGGAAGACCGCGGTGGCCTCGAAGCCGTTGCTGCGCAGCGCACGGGCGACGTTGATGCCCTTGCCGGCGGGGTCGCGATGCTTGCTGACGGCTCGATTGACCTCGCCGAGCACGAGCTCGGGCAGTTCGAAGGTGAGGTCGACGCTGGGGTTGGGTGTCACGGTGACGATCACGCGATCACCACCTCGACTCCGGCAAATTCGAACGCCGTGGCGTGATCGGCGTCGAGGCCCGCATCGGTGACGAGCGCGTCGATGCGCTCGAGCGAGGAGACGTGGGCGAAGTCCTCGCGGCCCGCCTTGGAGCTGTCGGCGAGCACGACGGTGCGGCGGGCGGCGTCGATGAGCGAACGCTTGATGCGAGCCTCCGCCAGGTCGGGAGTAGTGAGCCCGCGCTCGACGCTGAGGGCGTTGATGCCGAGGAACGCGACGTCGGCCGAGATCGTGCGCAGCGCATCCTCAGTCCAGCTGCCGACGGTCGCCAGCGTGCGAGGGCGCACGTGGCCCCCCAGCAGATGGAGGTCGATATTGGGCTTGGCCGCGAGTACCGCCGCGATCGGAATGCTGTGGGTGACGACCGTGAGCTCGATGTCCGTCGGCAGCAGGGCGGCGAGCCGCGCCGTGGTCGTGCCCGCGTCGATGATGACCGAGCCGCCGTCGGGCAGCTCCCCGAGGGCGGCGGCGGCGATGCGCTCCTTCTCGGCGGTGAAGAGCACATCGCGGTCGGCGACGGCGGGCTCGACGCCGAGACGCTCGATCGGAATGGCGCCGCCGTGCGCGCGGCGCACGAGACCCCGTCGCTCCATCGCGGTGAGGTCGCGGCGGATGGTCTCGGGCGTGACGGCGAAGTGCTCGGCGAGCCAACGCACCTCGACACGGCCGTCGCGGCGGGCGATCTCGAGGATCGCCTGCTGGCGCTCGGGTGCGTACATGTCGAAACTCCGTTGTCGTGGTAGCTGATTCGCCCCGTTTGCAGGGGAACCGATGTCCGTTTGCCTGTTTCTACTCCCGTTTGTATTTGTTTGTCAAGCGCTGAGCGGTTAGAGTGACCGCAGCACGCCGCACAGCCGCGCCGACGGAGGCCCGGTACGACCCGCGCGGCGCACGACTACGACCCGCGCGTTGCACGACGTCGACGCACGAAGGGGGCCCCATGACCGAGCTGACCGGAACAGGAGTGGGCCGCGGCGTCGCCATCGGCCCGGTGCGGCGGATGCCCGAACCCCTCGCCGAGCCGAGCGCCGAACCGCGCACGACCCCTGCCGAGGAGGCGCGCACCGCGGCCAAGGAGTCCCTCGCCGCGGTGCAGGGGTGGCTCACGGCACGAGGAGCCGCCGCCGGCGGCGACGCGCAGGAAGTGCTCGACGCGCAGGCCATGATGGCCGCCGACCCCGCCCTGCTCGCTGACATCACGAAGCGCATCGACTCCGGCGCAACTGCCGAACGTGCCGTGTTCGAAGCGTTCGAGTCGTTTCGCGTGCTGCTGCAGAGCATGGGCGGATATCTCGGCGAGCGCGCCGCCGACCTGCACGATGTCGCGCAGCGCGTCATCGCTCACCTGCGCCGGGTTCCGGCGCCCGGGGTTCCCGAGTCGGATGAGCCGTTCATCCTGGTCGCGCACGACCTCGCGCCTGCCGACACCGCGCTGCTCGACCTCGACATCGTGCTCGCGCTCGTCACGCGCGACGGCGGGCCGACCTCGCACACGGCGATCCTCGCGCGCGCCAAGTCGATTCCGGCGGTCGTCGGGGTGAGCGGCGCCGACGCTCTTCGCGACGGCGACCTCGTCATCGCTGACGCTGCGGCGGGTCTGGTCACGCTCGACCCGGACTCTCGGGCAGTCGCCGCCGCCGCCGACCGTCGGGCTCTCTGGCGCCGCGCGGCGACCGCACCCGTCACGGACGGCAGACTCGCCGACGGCACACCCGTGCCGCTGCTGGCCAACCTCGGCTCGCCCCACGAGGCGGCCGACGCCGTCGCGCTCGGCGCCGAGGGCGTGGGGCTCTTCCGCACCGAGCTCCTCTTCCTCTCGTCCGACTCGGCACCGACCGTCGAGCAGCAGAGAGCGCAGTACGCAGCGCTGCTCCGAGCATTCCCCGGCCGCAAGGTCGTCGTGCGCGCGCTCGATGCCGGCGCCGACAAGCCGCTCGCCTTCCTCACCGCCGCGCAAGAGGAGAACCCCGCGCTGGGTCTTCGCGGCCTGCGCGCGCTGCGCGCCCAGGAGGAGATCCTCCGCGACCAGCTGCGCGCGCTCGCGCTCGCACAGGCCGAGACACAGGCTGAGCTGCAGGTCATGGCGCCCATGGTCTCCGACGCCGTCGAGGCGGAGTACTTCGTCGATCTTGCCCGAGAGCTGGGCATCCGTGTCGCCGGCGTCATGGCGGAGGTGCCGTCACTCGCCCTCGTCGCCGACCAGGTCGCGCAGGTGACCGACTTCGTGAGCATCGGAACCAACGACCTCACCCAGTACACGATGGCCGCCGACCGGATGCTCGGGTCGGTCGCGTCCTACCAGGATCCCTGGCATCCGGCGGTCCTGCGTCTCATCGAACGCCTCGGTGCCGCAGGCGCCGCGACCGGCAAGCCGGTCGGCGTGTGCGGTGAGGCGGCCGCCGACCCGGACCTCGCGATCGTGCTCGTCGGGCTCGGCGCGACATCGCTGAGCATGACTCCGGCAGCGCTCGCCGACGTGCGAGCCGCGCTGCTGACGGTCACGCTCGAGGAGGCGCGCGAACGCGCGACCCGAGCCCTCACGGCGCGCTCCGCCGCGGAGGCGCGCTCGCTCGCCGCCGGGACGGCCTGAGCCGCCGCACAGCCGGCGCCGCGCTAGACGAAGCGGATGCTCGCCTGCAGGCGCGTGCGCACCTCGAACAGGTCGGTGCCGCCCACACCCACGCCGGGCAGCCCCGTGCGGAGCAGGTTGACGAGGCGCGAGCGCTCCACGAGCATCCCCTGCGCGCCGCGGACGCTGCCGAGCTCGGTGAGCGAGGCGGGCGCCTGGGCATCCTCGACGACGATGACGAGGCCCGAGAACTTGACCTTCGCCGAGCGCGCGATCGTCTTCGCGCGCGTGCCGAGCTGGTGCAGCGGCTTCTCGCCCGAGGCGAGGCCTTCACCGATGAGGTCGCCGCGCTTGACCTTGACGAGGCCGCCCCAGTCCTCGCTGAGCACGGCCCAGAGGCCGGTCGGGCCGAGCACGACGTGGTCGACCTTGTCGTCGGGACCTGCGCCCGCGACGACATCGTGCCAGATCGTGAAGCCGATGCCGAGCGTCGCGAGCGCCGTCGCGGTCTTCTCCTCCGCGACCGCCGCGGCGAGCGTGTGCCGGATCTCGCGCGGCGCGCTCCGCACGAGCTGCGGGTCGTAGGGGTCGTCGAGCGCGGCGCCGCGCCCCACCCACTCGCGCATCATCGCGAGGTACCGCTCGCGATACATGCCGCCGGGATGCCCGTGCGACTTCGCGTTCGGCCGCGAGTCGCCGCGGCGTGCGCCCCCTGCTCCCCCGGCGCTGCCCGACGTCCAGGCCGCGGAGCCGCCCGCGCCCACGTCGGCGCCCGAGTCGTAGGCGTACCGTGCCGAGGGCGTGCCGATGCGCTGCCACGCCTGCTGCACGCGGTCGAACTCTGCGCTGGAGCCGCCCGCGTCGGGGTGGGCCTGACGGAGGCGGCGGCGGTAGGCGCGCTTGAGGTCGTCGTCGCTCGCCGTCGGGGCGACGCCGAGAACCTCGTACGGGTTCGCGGCGAGAGGGGACTCCGACATAGTGCTCCGAGCCTAGCGAGCACGGGCTGCGAGGGGGCCCAGCGGCCCCGGGCTGGCCGCGTACGGGTGCGGCGGGGTGCTTGCGGGCGAGGCGGGGTAGGGCGGCGGGGCGAGGTGCAGGGCGGGACGAGGTGTGGTCTGCGTCCCTGGCGGTGGCGAGATACTGCTCAGCATCGGAGGAGACTTGTCGCTGCGCGAGTGTGCCTCCATCGGCACGTGCCTCCACGGACAGCCGAGCGCAGCCCAGCGCCCGGACTCTGACCGCACCCTCCGTTCCGACAGGCATGTGCCGCGCGAGGCACACTCGAAAAAGAAGAAAGCCGCACCCTGCGACCGCCCACGGTGCCCCGCTATGCCCCGCCCGGGTCGACGCCCGCCCAGCGGTGCCGCCTACGCTGGTCGGGTGACTGACACGATCGAGCACACCGCCGGCCCGAGCATCCCGACCCCGCCCACGGCGAAGCAGGTGCCCCACCGCCGCGAGCACCACGGCGATGTCGTCATCGACGACTACGAGTGGCTGCGCGACAAGGAGAGCGAGGAGGTGCTCGACCACCTGCGCGCCGAGAACGCCTACAGCGAGGCCCGCATGGCGCACCTGCAGCCGCTGCGCGAGCGCATCGTCGCCGAGATCAAGGGGCGCGTGCGCGAGACCGACATGGGCATCCCGGTGCGCGAAGGCGACTGGTGGTACTACGGGCGCACCGTCGAGGGGCTGCAGTACGCGATCCAGTGCCGTGTGCCGGCCGCGCCGATCGACCCGGCGAACCCCGCCGACCCGGCCGTCTGGACGCCCCCGCCGCCGCTCGAGGATCCCGCGCAGCCACGCGAGGGCGAGCAGGTCATCCTCGACGCGAACGTCGAAGCCGAGGGGCACGAGTTCTTCAGCCTCGGCTCGCTCGACATCACGCCCGACGGCCGGTTCATGCTCTACGCCACCGACGTCGAGGGCGACGAGCGGTACACGCTGCGCATCCGCGACCTCATCACCGGCGAGAACCTGCCCGACGTCATCGACGAGACCGCCGCGGGCGCGTTCTTCTCCCCCGACGGCCGCTTCGTGTTCTACTGCACCGTCGACGACAGCTGGCGGCCCGACACCGTGTGGCGGCACGAGGTCGGCGGCAGCGGCGACGACGTGCAGGTCTTCCACGAGCCGAACGAGGCGTTCTGGGTCGGGGCGGGGCTCACGCGCTCGATGCGGTTCCTGCTCATCGAGTCGTCGAGCTCGATCACCTCCGAGGTGCGGTACCTCGACGCTCGCGACCCCGACGGCGAGTTCACGGTCGTGCGGCCGCGCGTCGAGGGCGTCGAGTACGACGTCGAGCACGCCGTCATCGACGGCCGCGACCTGTGGCTCATCACCCACAACGACGCGGCCCCCGACTTCCAGATCGATGCGGTGCCGATCGGGGCGGATGCTGCGCTCGAGCCGCCCGTGACGCTCGTGCCGCACGTGGCCGGCCGGCGAGTCGAGGGCGTCGACGCGTTCGAGCGCTTCCTCGTGCTCGACACCCGCCGCGAGGGGCTGCCCCGCACGGCGATCGCGCGGCTCGAGCCGGGCATCCGCGCCTCGGCGCTGTCGTTCACTGAGCTCGAAGTCGGCGAGGGCCTCATCTCGATCGGCGCGAGCGGCAACCCCGAGTGGCGCCAGCCGATGCTGCGGGTCGGGTGGACGAGCTTCATCGAGCCGGCGACCGTCGCCAACCACGTCGTCGAGACGGGCGAGTTCATCGTGCTCAAGCGCCAGCCGGTGCTCGGCGGGTACGACCCGGCCGACTACGCCGAGCGGCGCGACTGGGCGGTGGCCGACGACGGCACGCGCATCCCGATCTCGCTCGTCTGGAAGCGCGGACTCGTGCCGGCGCTCGACGGCGCGGACGGCGCGGACGCCGCTGGTGCGCGGGAGGGCACCGCCGAGCCGAGCCCGCTGCTGCTCTACGGCTACGGCTCGTACGAGGCGAGCATGGATCCGGGCTTCTCGATCCCGCGCCTGTCGCTGCTCGACCGCGGCGTCGTCTTCGCGATCGCGCACGTCCGCGGCGGCGGCGAGCTCGGCCGCGCCTGGTACGAGAACGGCAAGACGCTCTCGAAGACGAACACCTTCACCGACTTCGTCGCGAGCGCCCGGCACCTCATCGACTCGGGAGTGACGGCTCCCGACCGGCTCGTCGCCGAGGGCGGGAGCGCGGGCGGGCTCCTCATGGGCGCGGTCGCGAACATCGCCCCCGAGCTCTTCGCGGGCATCCTCGCCGACGTGCCGTTCGTCGACCCGCTCACGTCGATCCTCAAGCCCGAGCTGCCGCTCACGGTCATCGAGTGGGACGAGTGGGGCGACCCGCTGAACGACCCGGCCGTGTACGCGTACATGAAGCAGTACGCGCCGTACGAGAACGTGACCGAGCAGACGTACCCGCGCATCCTGGCCGTGACCAGCCTTAACGACACGCGCGTGCTCTACGTCGAGCCCGCGAAGTGGGTCGCTCGGCTACGCGAGGTCGGAGCCGACGTGCTGCTGCGCTGCGAGATGGAGGCCGGCCACGGCGGAGTCTCGGGCCGCTACTCGGCCTGGAACCAGCGCGCGATCGAGCTGGCGTGGATGCTCGACGTCCTCGGGCGGGCCGACACCGCCCCGTAGGGCGCGGCCGGCCCGCGATCGCGGGCCCCGTTAGGCGGCGGGCGCGGTCGGCGAGCCGACCAGCGCGAGCTCCTCGGCCGACAGCTCGAGCGTGAACGACTCCACGAGGTGCGGGAGCTGCTCGACCGTCCGCGCCGACGCGATCGGTGCGCCGACGGTCGGCTGCTGGCGGAGCCAGGCGAGCGCGACGGCCGCGACCGAGACGCCGCGGGCATCCGCCACCCGATCGAGGGCATCGAGCAGCGCGAGGTTGCGCGGGTCGTCGAGAAGCTTCGACGCGTTGCCGGCGCGGGCCGAGTCGACCTCGACGCCCGGGCGGTACTTGCCGGTGAGGAACCCGCCCTGCAGGGCGCCGTAGGGCAGCTCGACGAGGCCGAGCTCGGCGATCGTGTCGCGCAGAGTCGTCTCGTAGCCGCGGCGGACGAGGCTGTAGCCGTCCTGCGCGACGGTGAAGGCCGTCACGCCGAGGTCGGCGGCGATCGCGACGGCGCTGCGGAGCCGCTCGGCGGTGAAGTTCGAGGCGCCGACGGCGCGGATCTTGCCCGCCGTGACGAGCTCGCCGAACGCGGCGACGTACTCCTCCTGCGGAACTGACTCGTCGTCGCGGTGGGCGTAGTAGAGGTCGAGGTGGTCGGTCTGCAGGCGGCGCAGCGAGTCGTCGACGGCAGCGCGGATGTTCGCGGCCGACAGGCCGGGACGGGCCTCGAGCGCGAAGACCTTCGTGTGGATCTCGACATCGTCGCGCCGGCCGCGGCGGGCGAGCCACTCGCCGAGCACGGTCTCGGAGTCGCCGCCCGAGTTGCCGGGCGCCCACGCCGAGTAGACGTCGGCCGTGTCGATCGCACGCCCCCCGGCGTCGACGAACGCGTCGAGCACGGCGAAGCTCTCGTCTCGCGAGCTGGTCCAGCCGAAGGTGTTGCCGCCGAGGACGAGCGGCCCGAAGTCGTGTGCAGTCATGCGGTCGACGCTATACAGCGCGCCTGGAGCGGGCGTTCAGGGTCGGGGGCGGGCGTTCAGCCTCGGCGAGCGCCCGTCCAGTCCTCCGCGACGAGCGCGTCGCCCTCGGCGAACGTCAGCGTCGCGGCGACGTACTCGCCGGCGAGAGCGCGCGCGACCCACCGGCCCGCATCGGCCCACATGCGATCGAACGGGATGCCCGGTAGCGGGAACCACGCCGGCTCGAGCTCGGCGCTCGTGCTCGCCTCGCCCGTGAAGACGCTCGCGGTGAACACGCGGTGGAACTGCGAGAGGTGCGGCCGGTCGAGGAACGGGTACGCGATCTCGGCGATCGGCACGAGATCGCGGGCCGCCACCTCGAGGCCGACCTCCTCGCGCACCTCGCGGATGGCGGCATCCGCCGCGGTCTCGCCCGGCTCGAGCTTGCCGCCGGGGGCGACGAGCCGATCGGTGCCGAGCCCCGTGCGCTTGCGGCCGAGGAGCACCTCGGTGCGCGGCCCGTGCGGGGTCGCGACTTCGCGCGTTAGGTAGACGGCGGCGACTTCGAACATCGGCACGGCGCCAGCCTAGGCGGGCGACGCGGGTTGATAGCGTGTCGGCGTGACGACGACGTCTTCCCCCGCGCCCTCCGCCGATCCCTCCGCCGGCTCTTCCCGTTCCTCGGGCCTGCCCGGCTCCGCCGCCGACCCGCACCCGGGCGCGGTCGAGCCCACGCCGAGCGCGGTGATCCTGCGTCTGCGGCGCATGGCGGGCATCCTGAGCCTCGTCGCCGGGGTGAGCGTGCTCGCGAGCATCGTCTGGCAGGTGAGCGACCAGGTCGCCGCCGGGCGCTTCCAGCCGACCGAGTACTTCGCGTACTTCACGATCCAGACGGCGCTCCTCAACATCGTCGTGCTCATCGTCGGCGGCGTGCTCGCCTTCCGCACGCCCATCGATCCGCCGCTGTACGCGGCGATCCGCGCGAGCGTGTTCGCGTACGCGGTCGTCACGGGCGTCGTGTACAACCTGCTGCTGCGGGGCATCCCGAACGACGACGGCTACATCGCACCGCCGTGGCCGAACGAGAACCTGCACGTGTGGATCCCGATCTACATCGCCCTCGACTGGCTGCTCAACCCGTCGCGCCCCCGCCTGCGGTGGAGCACCATGGGGCTCGCGGTGAGCTTCCCGCTCATCTGGGTCGGCGTGACGATGGTGCGCGGCGCGCTCACCGGCTGGTACCCCTACCCGTTCCTCGAACCGTACGGCCCCGCGGGCGTGCCGGGCGTCGTGCAGTACGTCGTCGGCATCGCGGTGCTCATCATCGTGCTCGCGGCTCTCGCGGTCGCGATCACGCGCCTGCACCACCGCGTGGCGCGGCGCTGACATGTCGGCGCCCGAGCATCTGGTCCTCGTCGAGCACGACGTCGAAGGGCACGCGACCGGCTGGGTCGCCGCCGATCCGGACCTGCCGCAGGTGCGCGTGACGGACGTCGCGGCGACTCGCGGCGACGGCGTCTTCGAGACGATCAGCATCGGCAGCGGTCACCCGCAGGCCCTCGCCGCCCACCTGGAGCGCTTCGCGCGGTCGGCGCGCATGCTCGACCTTCCCGAGCCCGACCCGACCGTGTGGGCGGATGCCGTGCGCGCGCTCGCGGACCTGCTGGCCGATCACGAGGAGGCCTGGGTGAAGACCGTGCTCACGCGCGGCGTCGAAGGCCAGCCGCTCCCGACCGGGTGGGCGTACGGGACGGTCTCCGGCGACTTCCGTCGCGAGCGGACGGACGGGATCGACGTCGTCCTGCTCGATCGGGGGCTGCGCAGCGATGCGGCCACGACATCCCCGTGGCTGCTCGCGGGGGCGAAGACCCTGTCGTACGCCGTGAACCGCGCGGCGGCGAGGGAGGCGGCGCGGCGCGGTGCGGACGACGCGCTGTTCGTCTCGAGCGACGGGCTGCTGCTCGAGGGTCCGACGTCGACGCTCGTGGTGCGGCGCGGGACGGAGCTGCTGACGCCGCCCGCCGCGCTCGGGATCCTCCCGGGCACGACGCAGGTCGACCTGTTCGCGGCGGCGCCCGACTGGGGGCTGCAGGGGCGCGTCACGACCCTGACGCCCGCCGATCTGACGGCGGCGGATGCGGCGTGGCTCGTGTCGAGCGTGCGGCACGCGGCGCCCGTGCGATCGGTCGACGGGGTGCAGCGCACGATCGATACGGAGCTCTCCGCTGCGATGAACGGTTTCCTGCGACGCCGGCTGCGCTGAGGGCTGCCGGGCTGGGAGTCCTCGGAACGTTCCTCGGCGGCCCGGAGCGCACGCGCGTAGGGTGGCAGATATGAGCAGCAGTCTGGAGTGCCTGACCGACTGGATGAACCGGCAGCGCTGGTACGCCGGCAAGGGACGCGTTCCGAACCTCGTCGAGGTGACGCGCGAGGTGTGGCCGACGGACGAACCCGATGCCCGCGTGATCGTGCTCATCCTCCGTGATCTGGCGAACAATCCACCGTCGCTCTACCACGTGCCGCTCGTCGCTCGACGGACGATCCCGAAGGGCGCCGGCCCGCACCTGATCGGCCGCGACTCGGACGACGACTACCTCTTCGACGGCGCGCACGACCCCGCGTACACGTCGGCGCTCCTGAAGCGCATGCACATCCACCGCAGTGATCGCCGGGCTCGCGTGCACGGCGGCGAGCAGTCGAACACGTCGATCATCTTCGATCAGGGCGGCGAGGCGCCGCTCGTGGCGAAGGTCTTCCGGCTCGTGCACACGGGCGAGAACCCGGATGTGACGCTGCCGTCGGCGCTCACCTCGCGCGGGTACCGGCAGGTGCCGCGCATGCTCGGCTCGATCACGGGCTACTGGAACGACCCGTACCACGGCGACCGCACGGCGATGGGGCACCTGGCGTTCGCGCAGGAGTTCGTGACGGATGCGACCGACGGGTGGGAGCTCGCGCTCGCCTCGGCGGCCGCGGGCGAGGATTTCAGCACCGAGGCCGAGCGCCTGGGCCGCACGACGGCGGAGGTGCACACGGGTCTCGCGGAGGCGATGCCGACGCGCGATGCGACCCTCGGCGACATCGTGGGCTTCGTCGCGAACTGGCACCACCGGCTGTCGGTCGCGACCTCCGACGTGCCCGCGCTGCGTGCGCTGCGCCCCGCGATCGAGGCCGTGTACGACGCGGCGCAGGATGCCCCGTGGCCGCAGCTGCAGCGCATCCACGGCGATTTCCACCTCGGGCAGGCGCTGCGCCGCTCGACGGGCGAGTGGGTGCTCGTCGACTTCGAGGGCGAGCCGCTGCGCCCGCTCGACGAGCGCAATCGGGTCGATTCGCCGCTGCGCGACGTGGCCGGGATGCTGCGCTCGTTCGATTACGTCGTGGGCGCGCGTCGCAACACGGCCGCGGATGCCGCGGCTCGCGACGCCGTCGACCCCGAGTGGGCGCACCGCTGCCGCCG
>VFQO010002362.1_pt1 | contig 11703 bp, 11 predicted proteins | sample 3512331 | NCBI WGS metagenome assembly VFQO01 (sample SAMN10412371, study PRJNA504923) | tailings metagenome | isolation source: Replicate 3 from Balatoc abandoned mine | place: Philippines: Itogon, Benguet | collected 2017-08-28 | reverse complement strand
CGGGCTGGCGCGGTAGTAGTTGCAGGCTCCGGTCAGCCCCTGGCTCCACAGCGCCCGGTATTGGGCACGCACGGCTTCAGTCAACCACGCGGGCGCGTGGCCTTCCGGGGTGTTGAAGAAAGCGAACAGCCGCTGAAATTCGTTCTCGGCCAGCAGCGATTCTGCGTCTGGTCTGCACAAAAAATGCATGTACTGGCTGGCGGCCTGCTGGGCTGCGTTGGTTTGCAGTTCGCGCAAAAACGCGCCGGGATGGGGCGAGTTGATGACCGCCAGGCGCTTGAGCCATTGCGGCTGCTGGTTGGCCAGGTTCCAGGCCACGGCGCCACCCCAGTCGTGCGCGACCAGGCACTCCACGGTCCCCGTGGTGCACACCGCCGAGATCAGCGCGACCAGGTCTTGCACCAGGTGTTTGGCGCGGTAGGCTTCGGTGGCTTGGGGTTGGCTGGATTCGCCAAAGCCACGCAGGTAGGGCGCCACGCAGTGGTAGCCACCGTTTTCGGGGCGGGCAAAGTGCAGCAGCAACTCATCCCAGATGAACGCGCCTTCCGGGAAACCGTGCAGGAACATCAGCACCGGGCGTCCACGCGAGCCACTTTCGCGGCATTGCAATGAAATCCCGTGGGGCAGGGTGACAGTGCGGGTCTGGATCATGGCGCGATTTGCTATAAGTTATATAGCTGCTCGCGCTTTGCCTATAAGCGCTGGCGGCTATTTGGTTGATGGGTTCTCGTCGGCGGCCTGTGGGCTGGCTGGGAGGGGTTGGGCACCTCCCTCTGCCGCAGGCTCCGTCCCTTGCGGGCGCACGGGGTGCGCCCATTGCCACAGCAATTGCGCTACTTCGTCCACCCCTTGCTTCTTCAGGGCCGAGAACATCTTCACCTCGCCACCGCCAGCCTGCAGTCGCGTAATGGACAGCACCTTGGCTTGCTCCGAGCGGGTGAGCTTGTCGGCTTTGGTCAGCACGATGAGGAACTTCAAACCCTCTTCCACGCGGGGGCGCACCGCTTCGAGCAGGGCTTCATCCAGCTCCGTCAGGCCCAGGCGCGGGTCGCACAGCAGCACGATGCCCGTGAGGCCGGGGCGGCTGACCAGATAGTTCACCATCACCTGCTGCCAGCGCAGCTTGTCGGAGCGCGACACCGCCGCGTAGCCGTAGCCGGGCAAGTCGGCCAGCACGGCGTCGGTCACGCCCTGCTTGCCCAGGGCGAACAGGTTGATGTGCTGGGTGCGCCCTGGCTTTTTGGAGGCAAAGGCCAGTTGCTTTTGCTGGGTGAGGGTGTTGATGCAGGTGGATTTGCCGGCGTTGGAGCGGCCCACGAAGGCGATTTCCGGCACATCGATGGGGGGCAGGTGGTGCAGCTGGGCAGCGGTGGTCAGAAAGCGTGCCGTGTGCATCCAGCCCATGGCGATCTTGGCGTCGGGTGCGGGCGGAAGGCTGCCAGCAACTGGCGCAGAAAGATGGGTTGTCATGGAAAGTTGGGATGCTCTGGAGCCTCATTGTAGAATCGAGCGGCTTTTGCGCACATAAACACACACCCTCGATATGAAGTTGCTCGCCTCCTTGTTGACGGCTGCCGTACTGGCAGCACCTGTTTTCTCGGCCTTTGCAGCGGGTGATGCACCCAAAGTGGCCAAGCCGGACCTCGTCAAAGGCGAGGCCAGCTACACCGCTGTGTGCGCGGCATGCCACGGCGCTGACGGCAATTCGGCCATCGCAGTCAATCCCACGCTGGCCCAGCAGCACCCCGAATACCTCGTCAAGCAGCTGCAGGAGTTCAAGTCCGGCAAGCGCAACAACGCGGTCATGAAGGGTTTTGCCACCATGCTGACCGACGAAGACATGAAGAACATCGCCTACTGGGTGGCCTCCAAGCCAGCCAAGGCAGGTTTCGCCAAGGACAAAGACCTGGTGACCCTGGGCGAGCGCATCTACCGTGGCGGCATTGCAGACCGCAACATTGCCGCCTGCGCTGGCTGCCACAGCCCCAACGGTGCTGGCATTCCTGCCCAATACCCACGCCTGTCGGGTCAGCATGCTGACTACACCGTGGCCCAGCTGAATACCTTCCGTGATGGCACCCGTGCCAACAGCACCCAGATGACCCAGGTCGCTGCCAAGCTGAACGACAAGGAAATCAAGGCGGTTGCCGACTACATTGCCGGCCTGCGCTGAGTTGCGCTGATGCATTGGGTGGCTTCTGTTGGAGGCCACACGGAACCAACCGCCAATAAACAAACCCAAAAAGGGCGGGCCCATCCAGACGATGGCCCCGCCCTTTTTCTTCGCCTCCTGCCCTTTTATCTCCATGTCTGAAACCACCCAAGGCGTTCGCGTCCAGTCGGGCTCACGGGCTCTGCGCGCAGGGGTCGAACTGCTGTCGTCCATGCGGTTTGCCATTTCGCTGCTGACGGTGATCTGCATTGCCTCGGTCATTGGCACCGTGCTCAAGCAGCACGAGCCGGCCGTCAATTACGTGAACCAGTTTGGACCTTTTTGGGCAGAGCTTTTTGGGGCTTTGCAGCTCAATGCGGTGTACAGCGCGTGGTGGTTTTTGCTGATCCTGGCCTTTTTGGTGGTCAGCACGTCCCTTTGCATCGCTCGCAACACCCCCAAATTTTTGAGCGATATCAAATCTTATAAAGAAAATGTGCGCGAGCAGAGCCTGCGCGCGTTCCACCACAAGGCCGAAGCTGCCTTGGCAGAAGGCACGGAAGCCGAGGCCCGGCGCATTGGCGGCATGCTGGCCAGCGGGGGCTGGAAGGTGCGTCTGCAGCAGCGTGACACCGCCGCAGGCCCCGGTACCGGCTGGATGGTGGCCGCCAAGGCAGGGGCTGCGAACAAGATCGGCTACATCGCCGCGCACAGCGCCATCGTGCTGGTGTGTGTGGGTGGTTTGCTCGACGGCGATTTGATCGTGCGCGCCCAGATGTTGCTGGGCGGCAAGACCCCTTACGCGGGCGGCGGCCTGATTGCCGATGTGAAGCCAGAGCACCGTTTGTCCGAGCGCAACCCGACCTTCCGTGGCAACCTGGTGGTCGCCGAAGGTACGCAGTCGGGCACGGCGATCCTGAACCAGTCGGACGGCGTGCTGCTGCAGGAGCTACCGTTTGCGGTGGAACTCAAGAAGTTCATCGTGGAGCACTACTCCACCGGCATGCCCAAGCTGTTTGCCAGCGAAATCATCATCCACGACAAAGCCACGGGCGAGAAAACACCGGCCCGTGTGGAGGTGAACCACCCCGCCAGCTACAAGGGTATCGAGATTTACCAATCCAGCTTTGACGATGGGGGCTCCCAGCTCAAGCTGCGTGCGGTGCCCATGGCGCCTGGAGCCCAGCCGTTTGATGTGGAAGGCGTGGTGGGTGGCTCCACCCAGCTCACCAACAAGGGCGGAGCCGCGGGCGGCGACACCATGACCCTGGAATTCACGGCGCTGCGCACCATCAACGTGGAAAACTTCGCGGGGGCACCCAACATGTCGGGTGCCGATGTGCGCAAGGTGGATTTGCGCGAGTCCGTCGAGTCCCGCCTGGGCGCTGCCAACAAGACCGTGACCAAGAAAGAGCTGCGCAACGTGGGCCCCAGTGTGAGCTACAAGTTGCGCGATGCCGCAGGCCAGGCCCGCGAGTACCACAACTACATGCTGCCCGTGGACACGGGCGATGGCACGCCAGTGTTCCTGCTGGGCGTGCGCGAAGCGCCTTCCGAACCCTTCCGCTACCTGCGTGTGCCTGCCGATGACCAGGGCAGCATGGATGGCTTTGTGCGCATGCGTGCAGCGCTGGCAGACCCCGCCGCTCGCGACAAGGCTGTGCGCCGCTATGTGGCGCAGGCCATCGAGCCTTCGCGGCGTGAACTGGCCGAGCAGTTGTCCCAATCTGCCTCGCGCGCTCTGGCCGTGTTCGCGGGTGCGATGCCAGCTGCTCCAGGCAAGCCAGCCGGTGGGCTGCAAGCCATTTCTGATTTCATGGAAGCCAACGTGCCAGAGGCCGAGCGCTCTCGTGCGGGTGAGGTGCTGATCCGCATCCTGAACGGCACTTTGTTTGAGCTGGTGCAACTGACGCGCGAAAATGCGGGCCTCAAGCCCCTGGAGCAGGACGATCGCACCCGCGCCTTCATGACGCAGGCAGTGCTGTCGCTCAGCGACGCCGTGATGTATCCCGCCCCGATGGCTTTTGAACTCAAGGACTTCACCCAGGTGCAGGCCAGCGTGTTCCAGGTGGCCCGTGCCCCCGGCAAGAACATTGTCTATTTGGGTTGCGCCTTGCTCATCCTGGGCGTTTTTGCCATGCTTTACATCCGTGAACGCCGCGTCTGGGTGTGGTTATCGCCCCAGGAACAGGGCTCTCATGCTCTGATGGCGCTTTCCACCAACCGCAAAACGATGGACGGCGACAAGGAATTTGTCCAGCTCGCTCAAAAATTGATCGGGGCGCAGCCCCACACAGGCCACGCATGAACACCGCAACCACCACCATCACCTTGAACGAAGGCTTTTTGTCGCGCCGCAACTGGCTGGACTGGCTGTTTGCCGTCCTGGTCACCGTGGGCGGTCTCTACGCCTTTCAGTGCTACAGCGCCTATATGGATGTGTACGAAAAAGGCATCCTGATCGGCGCAGTCCCCAGCGTGATCTGGCTGGGCTGGTTCTGGCGCCCCTTGCGGGTGCTGATGCTGGTGGTGGCGGCCCTGGCGCTGATGGCCATCGGCCTGTACCAGCATGATGGTGCGGGAAGCCTGGCGCGTGCAGAGACGGTGTTTGGTCTCAAGTATTTTCTGTCCAGCCAGTCAGCCATCCTGTGGATGAGCATGCTGTTCTTCATGAGCACTGCGTTTTACTGGATTGGCATGTTCTCGCGCGGCGAGGGGCACACCATGAGCATGATCGGCTCGCGCATTGCGTGGGTGGCGGTGGCCATGGCCCTCATCGGCACGCTGGTGCGCTGGTACGAAAGCTACCTCATTGGCCCTGATGTGGGGCACATCCCGGTCAGCACCCTCTACGAGGTGTTCGTGATGTTCTGCTGGATGACCGCAGCGTTCTACCTGTACTACGAAGAGCAGTATGAAACCCGCTCGCTCGGTGCTTTCGTCATGCTGGTGGTGAGTGCAGCTGTGGGCTTCTTGCTCTGGTACACCGTGGTGCGTGAGGCACATGAAATCCAGCCCCTGGTGCCCGCGCTCAAGAGCTGGTGGATGAAGCTGCATGTGCCTGCCAACTTCATTGGCTACGGCACGTTTGCGCTGGCCGCCATGGTGGCCTTTGCCTACCTCATCAAGATGCAGGCCAGCGAAACACGCTGGTACAAGCTGGCGCCCCTGTGGCTGCTGGGCGTGGTGTTGTGCTTTGAACCCATCGTGTTCCGCCAGAACGCCACCGAAGGCGGCAGCAGCTACTGGATGGTGTATTTCGGCGTGTCAGCGCTGATCGTGGCGAGCATCTTGTTTGGCCGCAAACGCATTGCGGAGCGCCTGCCCAGCTTTGAGGTGCTGGACGATGTCATGTACAAGTCCATCGCCGTGGGCTTTGCCTTCTTCACCATCGCCACCGTACTGGGCGCCCTGTGGGCGGCCGAGGCTTGGGGCGGCTACTGGAGCTGGGACCCGAAGGAAACCTGGGCGCTGATCGTGTGGCTGAACTATGCATCCTGGCTGCACATGCGCCTGATGAAGGGCCTGCGCGGCGCCATCTCTGCCTGGTGGGCGTTGGTGGGGTTGGTGGTCACCACCTTCGCCTTCCTGGGGGTGAACATGTTCCTGAGCGGGCTGCACAGCTACGGCACCCTGTAACTTTTACGCGCAGCGCCCCCCACTACAGGGGGCGCTTGCCCTCCGGTGGGCAACTGTTTCGTCTTCGGTGTAACCTGATTGGTCTGCAAAGCGAACTAAGCGTCGCTTTTGTGCTCATACAGCGCGGCAGTCACCATTCCACCGGAGAAACTCATGCGGACACCTCCTCGCAACACGGGCTTTCAACACCCGTATTCCAGCGAAATCACCCCCAAGGCCGTTTACGAAGACCGCCGTCAGATGCTCAAGCGGATGGCGGGTGGCGCTGCGGGTGTTGCCATCGCCGCATGGGCGGGGCGCCAAGCCATGGCCCAGCAGGTCACGCGCCCTGGCAAGCTCGCAGCCCTGACCAGCACCAAGTCGGCCGTGGCAGGTGCGGTGACGATGGAGAAGCTCACCGACTACAAGGACGCGAGCACCTACAACAACTTTTACGAGTTCGGCACCGACAAGGCCGACCCCGCGCGCAACGCGCACACGCTCAAGACCACGCCCTGGACGGTGGAGGTGGAGGGGCTCATCAAGAAGCCGGGCAAATACGGCATTGAAGATCTGCTCAAGCTCAGCGCGCAGGAAGAGCGCATCTATCGCCTGCGCTGCGTGGAAGGCTGGTCCATGGTCATCCCCTGGGTGGGCTATTCGCTGGCCGAGTTGATCAAGCGCGTGGAGCCCATGGGCAGTGCGAAGTACGTGGAGTTTGTGACGCTGGCCGACAAGGCCACCATGCCCTATGTGGGCTCGCGCGTGCTCGACTGGCCCTATGTGGAGGGCCTGCGCATGGACGAAGCCATGCACCCGCTGACCCTGCTGGCGTTTGGCATGTATGGCGAGGTGTTGCCCAACCAGAACGGCGCGCCCGTGCGCCTGGTGGTGCCATGGAAGTACGGTTTCAAGAGCGCCAAGAGCATCGTGAAAATCCGCTTTGTCGAGAAAGAGCCCGGCACTGCCTGGAACAAGGCAGCGCAGCAGGAATACGGCTTTTATTCCAACGTGAACCCGCATGTGGATCACCCCCGCTGGAGCCAGGCCACCGAGCGCCGCATTGGCGAAGACGGCCTGTTTGCCAAGAAGCGCAAGACGCTGATGTTCAACGGCTACGAAGCCCAGGTGGGCCAGCTGTATGCCGGCATGGACCTCAAGAAGTTCTACTGACATGCGGGCTGATACAAGCCCGCAGCGCCCCTCCGGCACGCAGGGCGACTGGCGCAAGGCGCTGCTGCACCCCGCCGCCAAGCCCATCTTATTTTGCGCGGCGCTGCTGCCCGCGGTGTGGCTGGTGGTGGCTGCGACTACCAACCAGCTGGGTGCCAACCCGGCCGAGGCGCTGATCCGCTCCACGGGTGACTGGGCTTTGCGCGCGCTGTGCGTGGTGCTGGCCTTGACCCCACTGCGTGTGACGTTCGCCGTGCCGGCACTCGCGCGCTGGCGGCGCATGTTGGGGCTGTTTGCGTTCTTCTATGCTTTCTTGCATGTACTCAGCTACAGCTGGCTGGACATGGGGCTGGACCTGCCGGAAATTTTTGCAGACATTGTCAAGCGGCCCTTCATCCTCGTTGGCACGCTGGCCTTTGTGGTGTTGCTAGCGCTGGCTGCCACCTCGTTCCAGCGGGCCATTCGGGCGCTGGGGGGCAAGCGCTGGCAGGCGCTGCACCGCACGGTGTATGCCGCCGCATTGCTGGCGGTGCTGCATTTCTTCTGGATGCGCGCTGGCAAAAACGACTTTGCCGAAGTGGCACCTTACGCCGCCATCATCGTGGCGCTGCTGGGCTGGCGGCTGTGGCGCAGGCTGAAGGCTTGACCCGGGTGGCGCTGCGTTCCTTAGGGCGAGATTGCTATATTTTTAGTAGCTGCTTGCGCTTATGAATAGAACGCTATAGGCCAATTTCTCTCTGTATTTCAAGGGTTGATGGTGCCTTGTCTTGCGGTGGATGCGCTGAGGTGGTTGGTTGCACGAACTTCGTGGGCCACGAAGTTCGTGTAAACTGAGCCGTATGAAAAACGTCACCATCACGATGGACGACACCGTGGCCGAATGGGTGCGGGTAGAGGCGGCCAAGCGTGGCAGCAGCGTCTCGCGCCTCATGGGTGAATGGCTGGCCGAAAAAATGCGCCAGGAAGACGCCTACGCCCAGGCCATGCGCGAGGCGTTGGCGTTTGAGACCTGGGGCGCCTCATCCGGCCCCTATGTGTCCCGCGAGACCTTGTTCCAGCGATGAGCACCACCCCCATTTTTGTTGACACCGAAGTGCTGCTCGCCAGCGTGGACGAGCGTGACCCGGTGCGCCAGGCGCGTGCGCGCGAGTGGCTCACTTTTTGCTGGCAAACCCGCAGCGGGCGCATCAGCTCGCAGGTGCTCAACGAGTTGTACAACCAGGCCATTCAGCGTTTTGCAGGCCCCCATGTGCTGCAGCAAGTGCGTGCCCAGGTGCGCCGCCTGCGCGTGTGGCTGCCGCCGCACCTGGACGCCTACACCGTCGATGGTGCGTGGGACCTGCAAGACCGTTATGGCCTGGGCTATTGGGATGCGCTCATTGTTTCGTCCGCCCACCAGCAGGGCTGTCGATACCTGCTGACAGAAGCCTTGCCGCACGACCAGGTGCTGGACGCCGTGCGCGCCATCAATCCCTTTGTTTTGGCCCCCAACGAACTGGACACTGCCGAATGACCTCTGCCGCCACGCCTACCGACACGCTCGCCAACGCTTTGAACCGCATCCGCCCCGATGTGCGTGCCATGCACTCGTACGTGGTGCAGCCGTCCACCGGCATGCTGAAGATGGACGCGATGGAGAACCCCTTCACCTTGCCTGAAGCACTGCAAGCTGCGCTGGGCCAGCGTCTGGGGGCGCTGCCGTTGAACCGCTACCCAGGGGCACGGCAGGACGATCTGCGGGCTGCTCTGAAAGCCTATGCGGGCGCACCCACGGATTACGACGTGGTGCTGGGCAACGGCTCTGACGAACTCATCACCCTGCTGGCGCTGGCCTGCGCACAGCCTGGCACCGGCCACCGCGCCACGATGCTCGCGCCCATGCCCGGTTTTGTGATGTACCCCATGAGCGCGCAACTGCAGGGGCTCGACTTTGTGGGCGTGCCGCTGACGCCCGACTTTGAGCTGGACGAGCCCGCCATGCTGGCTGCCATTGCGCAGCACCAACCCGCCATCACCTACATCGCCTACCCCAACAACCCCACCGCCACGCTGTGGGACGAGGGCGCAGTCCAGCGCATCATCGACGCCGTGGGCGCGCAAGGCGGCATCGTGGCGGTGGATGAGGCCTACCAGCCGTTCGCCAGCCGCACCTGGCTCACCCGCATGCAGGCCGAGCCCGCGCGCAATGCGCATGTGCTGCTCATGCGCACGCTCAGCAAGTTTGGCCTGGCCGGTGTGCGCCTGGGCTACATGCTGGGCCAGCCCGCCCTGGTGGCCGAGATCGACAAGGTGCGCCCGCCCTACAACGTGAGCGTGCTCAACTGCGAAGCCGCCCTGTTTGCGCTGGACCATGCCGACGTGTTTGCCGCCCAGGCGGCCGAGCTGCGTGCGCAGCGCACCGTGCTCATCGCGGCCTTGCGTGCCATGCCGGGCATCGAAAAGGTTTGGGACAGCGAGGCCAACATGGTGCTGGTGCGCGTGGCCAACGCTGGCAAGACCTATGAGGGCATGAAAACCCGCAAGGTCCTGATCAAGAACGTTTCTACAATGCACCCATTGCTGCACAACTGTTTGCGTTTGACCGTGGGCAACGCCCAGGACAACGCCACCATGCTGGCCGCACTCCAAGCCTCCTTATGACCTCCTCCGCACTCGTCACCTCTTCTGCCATCGACCCCACGGCCGACCGCATTGCCGAAGTCAGCCGCAACACCGCCGAGACGCGCATCACCGTGCGCATCAACCTCGACGGCACGGGCCAAGCCAAGCTGCACACGGGCATCGGTTTTTTTGACCACATGCTCGAGCAGATTGCCCGCCACGGCCTGATCGACCTGGACATTGACTGCGCAGGCGACCTGCACATCGACGGCCACCACACGGTGGAGGACGTGGGCATCACCCTGGGCCAGGCGTTTGCGCGCGCGGTGGGCGACAAGAAGGGCATCAACCGCTACGGCCATGCGTATGTGCCGCTCGATGAAGCCTTGAGCCGCGTGGTGGTCGACTTCTCGGGCCGCCCTGGCCTGCACCTGCACATCCCTTTCACGGCGGGCAGCATCGGCGGTTTTGACACCCAGCTCACCTACGAATTCTTCCAGGGCTTCGTGAACCACGCGGGCGTGACGCTGCACATCGACAACCTCAAGGGCATCAACGCCCACCACCAGTGCGAAACCGTCTTCAAGGCCTTTGCCCGCGCCCTGCGTGCCGCCTTGACCCGCGATCCTCGTGCGGCGGGCGTCATTCCCTCGACCAAGGGCAGTCTCTGATTTTTAAGCCAAAAAGGCCTCTAGCGCCCATCCAATAAGCGCTAACAGCTATGAATACAGAAGCAAAAACAGTCGCCGTGGTGGACTACGGCATGGGCAACCTGCGGTCGGTCTCGCAGGCCGTGCAGGCGGCAGCGCAAGGTTCGGGCTGGACGGTGATCGTCACCTCGCGCCCCGATGAAGTGCGCGCTGCCCAGCGCGTGGTGCTGCCAGGGCAGGGCGCCATGCCCGACTGCATGCGCGAACTGCGTGAGTCGGGCCTGCAAGAGTCCGTGCTGGAAGCTGCAGCGTCCAAGCCGCTGTTTGGCGTGTGCGTGGGCATGCAGATGCTGCTGGACCACAGCGCCGAGGGTGACACACCCGGTCTGGGCTTGATCCCTGGCGAAGTCATCAAGTTCGATCTGGCAGGCCGCACCCAGGCCGATGGCAGCCGCTTCAAGGTGCCGCAGATGGGCTGGAACCAGGTGCGCCAGGTGCCCCACGGTGGTGCGGTGCACCCGGTGTGGGAAGGTATTCCTGACAACAGTTACTTTTACTTCGTGCACAGCTTTTACGCCCGCCCGCAAAGCGCCGCGCACTGTGCCGGAGAGGCAGACTACGGCGGAGTATTCGCCGCAGCCATTGCGCGCGATAATATTTTTGCCGCGCAATTTCACCCCGAGAAGAGCGCGGAACACGGCCTGGCCCTGTACCGCAACTTTCTGCACTGGAACCCCTGAATCTTTCAACCCGTTCGGGCCGAGTTTCACCTCGCCCTTTTCCTCCCGAACCCATCATGCTGCTCATCCCCGCCATCGATCTCAAAGACGGCCACTGCGTTCGCCTCAAGCAAGGCGATATGGACCAATCCACCACCTTTGGTGAAGACCCCGCGGCCATGGCCCGCAAGTGGGTGGATGCCGGTGCACGCCGCCTGCATCTGGTGGATTTGAACGGTGCTTTTGCGGGTACGCCCAAGAATTACAGCGCCATCAAGTCCATCCTCAAAGAGGTGGGTGACGACATTCCCGTGCAGCTGGGCGGCGGCATTCGCGACCTGGACACCATCGAGAAGTACATCGACGGCGGCCTGCGCTACGTCATCATCGGCACCGCTGCGGTGAAGAACCCCGGCTTTTTGAAGGACGCCTGCAGCGCCTTCGGCGGCCACATCATCGTGGGCCTGGACGCCAAGGACGGCAAGGTCGCCACCGACGGCTGGAGCAAGCTCACCGGCCACGAAGTGGTGGACCTCGCCAAGAAGTTTGAAGACTGGGGCGTCGAGTCCATCATCTACACCGACATCGGCCGCGACGGCATGCTCTCGGGCATCAACATCGACGCGACCGTGAAGCTGGCCCAGGCTTTGAGCATCCCCGTGATTGCCTCGGGTGGCCTGTCGAACATGGCCGACATCGAGCAACTGTGCGCTGTGGAGTCTGAAGGCGTGGAAGGCGTCATCTGCGGCCGCGCCATTTACAGTGGCGACCTGGACTTTGCTGCTGCGCA
>VFQO010002361.1_pt1 | contig 11713 bp, 8 predicted proteins | sample 3512331 | NCBI WGS metagenome assembly VFQO01 (sample SAMN10412371, study PRJNA504923) | tailings metagenome | isolation source: Replicate 3 from Balatoc abandoned mine | place: Philippines: Itogon, Benguet | collected 2017-08-28 | reverse complement strand
CATCCAGGTCACGGGCAGCCACAACCCCAAGGACTACAACGGCTTCAAGATGGTGCTGGCAGGCCGCGCTATCTATGGCGAGGAAATCCAGGCCCTGCGCCGCACCATGGAAGAGGAAAGCTGGCAACTGCAGCCCGGTGGCAGCGTGCGTCAGGCCGATGTGCTGAGTGCCTACCGCGAGCGCATCGTGGGCGATGTGAAACTGGCCCGCCCCATGAAGGTGGTGGTGGACTGCGGCAACGGCATTGCGGGTGCATCGGCCCCGGCCATCTTCCGCGCGCTGGGTTGCGAGGTGATTGAATTGTTCTCGGAGGTGGATGGCAATTTCCCCAACCACCACCCCGACCCCAGCAAGCCAGAAAACCTGCGCGACCTGATCGCCGCCTTGCAGGCCAGCGATGCGGAGCTGGGCCTGGCGTTTGACGGCGACGGTGACCGGCTGGGCATCGTCACCAAGGACGGCACCAATATCTTCCCTGACCGCCAGATGATGCTGTTTGCGCAAGACGTGCTCTCGCGCGTGCCCGGCGGTGAGATCGTTTTTGACGTGAAGTGCACCCAGCGCCTGGCGCCCGCCATTGCCCAGGCGGGTGGTGTGCCGGTGATGTTCAAGACCGGCCATTCGCTCATCAAGGCCCGCATGAAGGAAACCCACTCGCCCCTGGGCGGCGAGATGAGCGGGCACATCTTCTTCAAGGAACGCTGGTTCGGTTTTGACGATGGCACCTACGCAGGTTGCCGGCTGCTCGAAATCCTGAGCCGCAGCGCAGACCCCAGCGCCGTGCTCAACGCTCTGCCCACCAGCCACTCGACACCCGAACTGAATGTGACCTGCGCCGAGGGCGAGCCGCACCGCCTCACGGCCGAGCTGCAAGCCCTGGCGACCAGCGCCTTTGCCGCACCGGCGCAGATCAACACCATCGACGGCCTGCGCGTGGATTGGCCCGATGGTTTCGGCCTGATCCGCGCCAGCAACACCACGCCCGTGCTGGTGCTGCGTTTCGAAGGCCATACGCCCGAAGCGCTGCACCGCATCGAGGCGGCCATGCTGGCCCTGCTGGAAAAGGTCAAGCCCGGTGCACAGATTGGCGCCGCCAGCCATTGACCTCGGAGTGGCCTCGGCCGCATACGGGCGAGGCCACTCCGCGCGCCCTTTGCGTATGAACTTCATCTTTTCCCCGTCCCGGCCCAGCCGAGGATTTGCCCGGCGTTGGCTTTGGGTGCGTGAGGCCGTTGCACCATGAGCTTTGCGCGCGCGTTGTACAGCGCCATTACCTGGGGGGCTCAGCCCTTGCTGCGCCGCAAGTTGCGCCGCCGTGCGCGTTCGGAGCCAGGGTACGCCGTGGCCGTGCACGAGCGCTTTGGCCGCTATGCCCAGCCCCTGGACAGCCTGGTCGGGCACAGCGGCATGGATGCATTGGGCCGGTTTGTGTGGGTTCATGCCGTATCGCTGGGCGAAACGCGGGCGGCTGCCATCTTGCTGCGCGAGTTGCGCGCGCAACTGCCGGGCATGCGCCTGCTGCTCACCCACGGCACGGCCACGGGCCGGGCCGAGGGCGAAAAGCTCTTGCAGCCTGGCGATGTGCAGGTATGGCTGCCGTGGGACACGCCCGGCGCCGTGGCGCGCTTTCTGCGCCAGTTTCGCCCCGCCATTGGCGTGCTGATGGAGACGGAGGTCTGGCCGAATCTGATCGCCGCTTGCCAGCGCCGGGGCGTGCCCCTGGTGCTGGCCAACGCCCGCTTGAACGACAAGTCCTGGCGCGGCGCGCGGCGGCTGGCCCCGTTGGCGCTGCCAGCCTACCGGGCGCTGACGGCCGTGTGGGCGCAGTCGCAGGCGGATGCCGAGCGGCTGCAAGACCTGGGCGCCCCGGTGCGCGGGGTGTTTGGCAACCTGAAATTTGACGTGGTGCCCGAGCCGGCGCAGATCCAGATGGGCCAGCGCTGGCGCATGCTCGCGGGCCGCCCAGTCGTCATGCTGGCCAGCAGCCGCGAGGGTGAGGAAGCTCTGTGGCTTGAGTTTTTCAAGTCAAAACACCCTGTAGGCCAATCAGATAAAGCGCAAGCTGCTTCTAAAAACATAGCAAAACTTTCGCTGCCAGAGGTTCAATGGCTGATCGTTCCGCGCCACCCCAACCGGTTTGACGAAGTGGCGCGGCTGCTGCAGGACGCTGGCCTGCGTGTGGCCCGGCGCAGTGCCTGGCAGGGGGATGTGCCCGTGGCTGCAGACGTGTGGCTGGGCGATTCGATGGGTGAGATGGCAGCCTATTACACGCTGGCCGATGTGGTGCTGCTGGGCGGCAGTTTTGCGCCCCTGGGCGGGCAAAACCTGATCGAGGCGGCCGCTTGCGGCTGCCCGGTGGTGGTGGGGCCGCACACCTTCAACTTCGCCGAAGCGACGGAACTGGCCTGTGAAACAGGTGCCGCCTGGCGCACCCCTGGGCTGCCTGCTGCGGTAGACAAGGCGCTGGCCCTGGTGCAGCACCCGCACGACCTGCAGAAAGCCCGCGCCGCAGCCACTGCCTTTGCCCAGGCCCACCGGGGGGCTGCGCGCGCCACGGCCCGCCAGGTGGCTGACCTGCTGGGCGTTGCAGCTTCATCGGCCAAAGACTGAAGGTTGCCGAAGGCGCTGCGGCTGCACCGCAGTGCCAGCTTTGGCGCGCCAACGCTGGTAAGCAGTACCCCCGTAGTGCGCCGCAGTACCTAAGCGGTCGCCCAACGGGGCGCTTCTGGGGCGGGGGGGGTGGTCTGCAGCATGGTGGCGATGGCAGCCCAGATGGGCTCGCCCGACAAAACAGACGCCCCCAATTCCGTGGTGGGCAGGCGCGCCTCGGCCGCGAGGGCGGCGAAATGCTGCGAAAGGTCATCACTGAGCCTGGAGTTCACCAGCAGCACCTGGGGTATGGAGTACAGCATCGCCGGATGCCGCATGGCGTGCTCGACCAGCTGCAAGTCTTTGCTGGCGGCGTGGTTGCGGGTGAGCAGCACGGCCACTTCCACCTTGCTGAGCAGGGGGTATGACAAGGTGGAGTCCAGCAAATCGAGGGTGATGCCCACCATGCGCACCGCGCCCAGCGGGCCTGCCTCCACATCGACGTAATCGATGGGGAACATGTCCACCTCCCTCCCGGTGCTGGAGGCCTTGAGGGTTTGCGGATGGCCGCGAAAGCGGGTTGCCACCTGGCTGAAGATGGGGTTGAACCACAGTAGCGAACTGCTGAACACCGCCACCTGCCGAACTTTGCGGCGCGGCTGCGCTGGCGCGCTGGGCTCGTTGGGGGCAGGCAATGCCGTGCTGGGCATGAGGAAGTACCGAAACAGGTCCGGTATGGCCGCCATGGAGTCCTGCGCGATGAACTGGTGCAAGCGTGCCAGGCGCTGCTGCATGTTTGTGGCGGGGGCAGGGCGCTCGACCACATTGGCGCTCCACTGGGCATAGCGCTGCCGCTTGATGGCCAACGACAGCAGCACGGTGGGGGCCGTGGTGCCCCAAAAGCTGCTGATGTGGTGCACCAGGCTTTGCACCGCAGACCGTTCACCTTCCACCAGATGCAGGTAGTACCCATCAGCCAACGCCAGCAACCCGGTCAGGCCGTGGCTTTGTGCAAGCGCCCGAGCCGACTGGATCAAGTTGCTCAGGGCCTCTGGCTGCGCAGCATCCGTTGGAACCTGGCCGTAGTAGCACACCAGGTAGAAAGGGTTCTTTGCCATGGATGCGAGGTGTTTTTGCGTAACGGTTCCCCGCGATTATGGGTGCCAAAGGCCCATGCAGGCCATAAGGCCTGTTAACAATGTTTTCGCGGGCCTGCCGCTGCCACGGCGGCAGGGCTGTCCGCTCAGGGCTGCTTGGCGGGGGCTAGCAGGCTGTTGATGCGTTGCACGTCTTCCAGGCCCAAGGTGCCTGCCGCCTGGCGCAGCTTGAGCGTGCCCAGCAGCACGTTGTAGCGGGCCTGGGCGAGGTCGCGCTTAGTCTGGTAGAGCTGGCTCTGGGCATTCAGTACGTCAATATTGATGCGCACGCCCACCTGGTAGCCGAGCTTGTTGGCATCGAGCGCGGTCTGGCTGGAGGCTTCGGCCGCTTCCAGCGCCTGCACCTGGCCTTGGCCAGACTGCACGCCGAAGAAGGCCAAGCGTGTGGCCTGGGCCACATTGCGGCGGGCGGTTTCCAGATCGGCTTCGGCCTTGGTTTCCAGCGCCAGGGTTTCCTTTACGCGGTTTTGCACCGCAAAACCGGCAAACAGCGGCAGGTTGAGCGCCACGCCGATGCTGGCCACGCCGATGCTGGCCACGTTGGTGCGGCTGTTCACGCCGAGGGCGGTCAGGGTGCCATTGGGGATGCGCGTGATGTTATAGCCGGCCTGCAGGTCCACCGTGGGGCGGTGGCCGGTTTCGGCCTTTTTGGTTTCCAGGCGCGCAATGTCGAGTGCGATGGCGGCCTGCCGCACGCCGGGCTGCTGTGCCCGAGCGGTCTCGACCCAGTAATCCACGTTGGCTGGCTCGACCCGGGGCAGGGGCACGGGCTGGGCCAGTGGCACGGGCTGCGCGTTGGCCACACCCACCAGTTGGTCGAGCGCCAGTTTTTTCACGCGCAGGTCGTTTTCAGCCGCAATTTCTTGCGCAATCACCAGGTCGTAGCGGGCCTGGGCTTCGCGCGAGTCAGTCACGGTGGAGGTGCCCACCTCGAAGTTGCGCTTGGCCGAGGCCAGTTGTTCAGACACTGCGGTTTTCTGGGCCTGCACGAAGGTCAGCGTGTCTTGCGCGGCCAGCACATCAAAGTAGGCCTGGCTTACGCGCACCAGCAGGTCTTGTGTCGCCGCGTCCAGTTGCGCCTGGGCCACGTCCACGCCGCGTTCGCCCTGTTCCACGGCAATGCGGTTGGCGGGGCGGTACAGCGGCTGCGATGCGTTCACGCCCAGGGTCTGGGTGTTGGCGGTGCGCTCCACGTCGGGGCGGCTGACGTCGATTTGTGCGCGCGTCACCCTCGAGGTGAGGGCGGCGCTGGGGCGCAGCCCGGCCTGGGCCTGGTCGGCACGGCGGGCGGCGGCTTCAAGCTGAGCGCGGGCGGCCTGCCACGTGGTGTCATAAGTGCGGGCAGATTCCACCAGCTCCATGAGGCTTTGCGCGTGCACGGGCGCACACAGCAGGGCGCTCAAGGCGGCGCCGAGCGCCAGGGTCAGGTGAGTGGGCCGAAAAGCGGTCATGAAGGTCCTCAGAGTGTCTGCACAAAAGGGGTGAAAACTGCTGGCACCAGGGCCAAACCATCAGTAGCGGGGCACTGCGGGGTCGACTTCTGCCGACCAGGCATCGATGCCCCCTGAAATATTGGCCAAGTGTTCAAACCCGTGTTGCTCCAGGAAAGCCGCCACGTTCATGCTGCGCATGCCGTGGTGGCACAGGCAGGCAATGGGCTGGTCCTTGGGCAATTCGCCCAGGCGCGCGGGGATTTCTCCCATGGGGATGGCTCTCAGCTCAAACCCCTCGGCCCGCACACTGGCGGTTTGCAGTTCCCAGGGCTCGCGCACGTCCAGTACCAGGGGCTGGGTGCCGGCAGCGTTGGCGGCAAACCAGGCAGCGAGTTGGGCTGGGCGGACGCGAGTGATCATGCAGAACTCCGAAGACAGGGTTTAGAACGAGAAGCTTGAAGGCTCGGGGAAGTTCACCAGGCGGGGGGCGATGGTGTCCCAGGGGGAAGTGGTTTCAAAGCGGTCGCCCTTGCGCTGGATCACGGTGAAGCGCATCACGGGGTCAGAGCCCACGATGGCGCCCAGGCGGCCGCCGTCGCGCAGCAGGGACAGCAGGTTCTGGGGCACTTGCGCGACCGAGCCGCTCAGCACGATCACATCGAAGGGGCCGTCTGGCACGGCATCACGGGCACCATCACCCTGGCGCACTTCGGCGTTCTGGATGCCGGCGTTGCGCAGGTTTTCACGGGCCATGCTGGCCAGCGTGGGGTTGATTTCGAGGGACACCACGCGCTCGGCCCGGTGGGCCAGCAGGGCCGCCATGTAGCCAGAGCCTGCGCCAATTTCCAGCACACGGTCGGTGGGCTGAACGCGCAGGTCTTGCAGGATGCGGGCTTCCACGCGGGGCTGCAGCATGCTGTGACCCTGGCGCACGGCCTCTTCCGCGTCGTTGCCCAGCAGGGGCACTTCGATGTCTGCGAATGCCAGGCTGCGGTAAGCGGCTGGCACAAAGTCTTCGCGGCGCACGACGGACAGCAGCTCCAGCACGTCGGCATCCAGCACGTTCCAGGGCCGGATCTGTTGCTCGATCATGTTGTAGCGGGCCTGGGCGACGGGGTCGCTGGTGTTGGCGGACGTGTTCAGTGGCAAATTCATCGAAGGTCTCCAGTGGGAGTGCGGGTCAGGACAAACCCCGAATTTTAGATGGCCCAGAGGCGCTATGGCCGCGTCCCATCTTGCCAAGGGCCCAGCGCGCCAGATCATCCATGTAGCAATACACCACGGGCACCACCACCAGCGTCAACAGCGAGGAGGTAATGACGCCCCCAATCACCGCCTGGCCCATGGGCGCGCGCTGCTCGGACCCTTCGGAAAGCGCAAACGCCAGGGGCACCATGCCGAAAATCATGGCCAGCGTGGTCATGAGGATGGGGCGCAGCCGCACGCGTGCGGCCAGCAGCAGGGCCTCGGCGCGGGGCAGGCCGGGCACGATCTGGCCCGCGTCATTGACATGCTCTTCGCGGGCGCGGATGGCGAAGTCCACCAGCAGGATGGCATTTTTGGTGACCAGGCCCATCAGCATCACCACGCCGATGATGGAGAACATGGACAGCGTAGAGCGGAAAATGAGCAGCGCCAGCACCACGCCGATGAGTGTGAGGGGCAGCGAGGTCATGAGGGCGAGTGGCTGCAAGAAGCTCTTGAACTGGCTGGCCAGAATCATGTAGATGAAGATGATGGCCATGACCAGGGCGGAGATGGCGTAGCCAAACGACTCGGCCATGTTCTTGGTGGAGCCACCAAACTGGTAGCGGTAGCCTGGGGGGAAGACCACGCTGTCGAGCGCCTTGCGGATGTCTGCCGACACCTCGCCGGCAGAGCGTTGTGCCACGTTGGCATTCACGGCCACCTCGCGCGTCAGGTCCCGCCGGTTGATCTGGTTGGCACCGGTGGATTCGCTCACCTGGGCCACCTGGTTCAACCGCACGATCCGCGTGGTGCCATCGGCAGCGCTCAGGGCAAAGGGCAGGCGCTCCAGGTCTTGCGGGGCCGTGCGCGACTCAGGTGCCAGGCGCACGTTGACGTCGTAAGTCTGGTCGTCTGGCGCGCGCCAGTTGCCTACCGTGGTGCCTGCCACCAGCGTGCGCAGCGACGTGGCCATTTGTGCCACGGAAAGGCCCAGGTCCGAAGCCACATCGCGCTTGACCTCCAGCGCGATCACGGGCTTGTCGGGCTTGGCGCTGCTGTCCAGGTCCACCAGGCCTGGGATGTGGCGGATTTTTTCGCTCACTTCGGCCGTGAGGCGTTCCAGTTCGCGAAGGTCTGGCCCCTGCAGCGAGAACTCAATCTGCTTTTGCCCGCCCACCGGGTCCAGCAGCCCCACGTGGGTGACGGTAATGCCGGGCACGCGCTGCAGGCGTTCACGCAGCACGGTGGACATCGCGTCCACGCTGCGGCTGCGGTCCTTGCGGTCCACCAGACGCACGTAGATGCTGGCGTACATCTTCCCCAGGGCCGAGCCGGTGTTGATGGTGGCCAGCGTGTAGCGCACCTCCGGCAGCTCGCGCAAGATGCCTTCCACCTGCTTGGCCTTGGCCTCGGTGGCCTCCAGCGAGGAGCCCACGGGGGTGTAGAAATTGACGGTGGTCTCGGAAAAGTCGGCTTTGGGCACGAACTCGGTGCCCAGCAGCGGCACCATGAAAATGCTCAGCACGAAGATGCCCAGCGCAATGAACAGCGTGGCCAGCTTGTGTACCAGCGACCAGCGCAGGATGTGCTGGTAGCCCTCGGCCAATGCATTGGTCGCACGGTCAAACCAGCCGGTGACCCGGCCAATGGTCTTGTCGTAGAAGGTGACAGGTTCGGTGCGCTGGCCATGCGCATGGATGCTCGGGTCGTGCCAGACACTGGAGAGCATGGGGTCGAGCGTGAAACTCACGAACATCGAGATCATCACCGCGGCCACGATGGTGATGCCGAACTCGTGGAAGAACTTGCCAATGATGCCGCCCATGAAGCCAATCGGCATGAACACCGCCACGATGGACAGGGTGGTGGCCAGCACCGCCAGACCAATTTCCTGCGTGCCGTCCATGGCTGCTGCGTAGGCGCCTTTGCCCATTTGCACATGGCGCACGATGTTTTCGCGCACCACGATGGCATCGTCGATCAGCAGGCCCACACACAGGCTCAGCGCCATCAGCGTGATCATGTTGATGGTGAAGCCAAACATGTTCATGAACAGGAAGGTGCCAATCAATGCAATCGGCAGCGTCAGCCCCGTGATCACCGTGGAGCGCCAGGAGTTCAGGAACAGGAACACGATGAGCACCGTGAGTACGGCGCCCTCGATCAGGGTCTGGCGCACATTCGTCACCGCCACGCGGATGGGGCGGGAGCTGTCGCTGATCACTTCCAGCCGCACGCCAGGGGGCAGCAGTTTGCGGATGTCCACCACGGCAGCGTTCAGGCCATCCACCACTTCAATGGTGTTGTCGCCCTGGGCTTTTTGCACCGACAGCAGCAGGGTGCGCTGTCCGTTGTAGAGGGCGAGGCTTTCCACCTCCTGCGCGCCATCGTTCACCCGGGCCACCTGGTCGAGGCGGATGGGCGCGCTCGGCCCCGGCTGGCCTGCCGACGCAGCACCCTTGCGGGCCACGATGATGCGGCCAAAGTCTTCGGGGCGCTGCATGCGGGCATCGATCTGCACCACGCGTTCCTGGGCCAGCGAGCGGATGGCGCCCACGGGCAGGTCCTGGTTTTCGCTGCGCACGGCAGAAACCACCTGCTCGGGCGTGACGCCGTAGGTCTCCAGCGCCTGCGGGTTCAGGTAGATGTTGATTTCGCGCTTGGTGGCGCCCACCAGGTTCACCGCGCCTACACCGCGCACGTTTTCCAGGCGTTTTTTCAGCACCTGCTCGGCCCAGGTCGTCAGCTCCACAGCGGAAGGCGCTGCCGTATTGGCGTTTGCACCGGCTTGGTCATCGGGCAGCACGGCGAGGGACCAGACGGGGCGGCTGGCCGGGTCAAAGCGCAGAACCCGGGGCTCTTTCACCTCGGTGCGCAGGTTGGGGCGCACGGTAGCCACCTTCTCGCGCACATCTTCGGCGGCCTTGCGCCCATCGATGTGCAGCTGGAACTCGATGATCACGACCGCCGTACCCTCGTAGCTGCGCGAGGTGAGGGCGTTGATGCCCGCGATGGAGTTGACGCCTTCTTCAATCTTCTTGGTGACTTCGCTCTCGACAATCTCAGGAGAGGCGCCCGGGTAGTCCACCGTCACGACCACCACCGGGAAGTCGATGTTGGGAAACTGATCGACCTTGAGGCGTTGGTAAGAAAACAGACCCAGCACCACGATGGCAAGCATCACCATCGTGGCAAACACGGGGTTCTTCAGGCTGACTTGGGTGAACCACATACCTGAGGCCTGCGGTTACTGGGCCGCACCAGAAGCGGGCAGGGCGGGCGCTGACGGCATTGCGGGTGCCGCCACCTGTGCAGCCGGTGCAGCCACCGCCGTGCCTTCGCGCAATGTTCCCAGCCGCCCCGCCACCACCGCGGTGCCTGCGGGCACGCCTTCAATGGCCACGAGCGTCTGTCCCTGTACCACGGCGCGCATGCCTGGGGTGACGGGCAGGTGTGCGATGCGGCCATTCTGAACGGCCTGCACATAGGGGCGGGGCTTGTCGGTGCGCACGGCGTCCAGCTCTACCGCCAGTACCTGCGTCTGGCCGGTGCTCAGCAAGCCCTGCACAAACATCCCCTGGCGCAACTGCGATGCTGATGCGGTATCCACGCGCAGGTACACCGGCACCGTGCGGCTGCCACCCTGTGCACTGGGGTTGATGCGAACCACGGTGGCGGTCACGTCCTGGCTGGATCCTTCGAGCTGAAGCCGCGCCTTCTGGCCGACGCGCACGGGCAGCGAATCTGCGGGGCTGAGCAGGGCTTCCAGCTCCAGACGGCTGGGGTCTACCACCTCCAGCACACGCCCATCGACCCCCACACGCTCGCCCGGTTGCGCCAGTCGCTGCGCCACCTGCCCAGAAATGGGGCTGCGCAGCACCGTGTCGTCCAGCGCCTTGCGTGCTACGTCAGCGGCAGCGCGGGATGCCTGGTAGGTGGCTTGCGCCGCTTGCAGGCTGGCTTGCGAATTGACGAGTGCGGTGGCAGAGATAAAGCCCTGGTCTACCAGGGCTTTGTTGTTGTCCAGCTGGCGCTGGTTGATGTCTACCTGCGCCTTGGCAGCATCGGCCTGCTGCTGGGCCTGGCGCAGGCGTGCCTGGGCTTCGGTGGGGTCAATGCGCGCCACCACCTGGCCAGCGCGCACGCTGTCGCCCTCGCGCAGCGTGAGGCTTTGAATCTCTCCCGCCACCCGCGCCTTGATCATGGCCGAATCCACTGCGCGCAGCGCGCCCGAGATGGGAACGCCCAGCTCCAGAGTGCGTTGCTGCACCGTGATCATCTCGCCTTCGGCCAGTTGCAGCGGCGCTTGCTCCCGTGAAGTGGTGGCTTCAGCCAGCGCCTGTTTTTCCACTTGCCGTGCGGCCAGCGTGCGCCACACGCCCCAGCCCATCAGCACAACAACCAAGCCGAGGGCCGTCCAGGTGATCCAGCGTTTCATGGGTTTTGAGAGGGTGGGGGTGTTGCACCAGCGGCAGGGCGAACGCACAGGCCGTGGAGGATGTTGTCGACCTGCGAGCGGATGTACTGTTCGGGCGAAAAGTCTTCGTCGGGCAGCGCGCAAGGGCCCATGGAGTTGTTCCACAGCATGAGGAACATCATGGGCGCCAGCACGATGTAGGTGCCGTATTCAAGATCCATTTGGCGAAACTCTCCCCGCTCCATACCGCGTTGCAGGATGCGCCGGATGAGCGCGCGGCCGGGCAGGATCACCTCTTGCTGGTAGAACTGGGCGATTTCCGGGAAGTTCTGCGCCTCGCTGAACATCAGCTTGGTGATGCCAGACGCCTTGGTGGCGCCAATGCGCTCCCACCACACCTGGTAGCAGTAGGTCAGCACTTCGCTGGTGTTGCCCACGAACGATTCCAGCGCGTTGTTCCACTCGGCAAAGCGGCCGACGATGTTTTCGCGCACCACGGCCTTGAACAGCTCTTCCTTGCTGGGAAAGTACAGGAACAGCGTGCCCTTGGAGACTCCGGCACGCGCAGCGACATCGTCCACCCGCGTGGCGGCAAAGCCTTTTTCCACGAACAGATCCAGCGCGGCTTCCAGCAATTCGCCAGGGCGCGCTTCTTTGCGCCGGCTGCGCTTGGGTGCCGCTTCGTTGGTCAAGGGGTTGTGGGGTGTGTTTTGTGACATTGTTACTGACTGACTGGTTAGTAATGTAGCAACCAGACCTCCGGCAGTCAATGCGCTGGGGCAATGCTGCCTGGCGAGTCCGTTGTCGTGGGGCGCAGGTCAATTGCACTCGCCCCAAGGGTTATGGTCGCGCGGAATAATGGGCCGCAAAGGAATCAACACCCATGAACTTGCAAACCATCACTTTGGGCGGCGGCTGCTTCTGGTGC
>VFQO010002360.1_pt1 | contig 11717 bp, 10 predicted proteins | sample 3512331 | NCBI WGS metagenome assembly VFQO01 (sample SAMN10412371, study PRJNA504923) | tailings metagenome | isolation source: Replicate 3 from Balatoc abandoned mine | place: Philippines: Itogon, Benguet | collected 2017-08-28 | reverse complement strand
CGGGGGGCAGCGCAGCACACGCAGTGGCAAGCGTGGGGGCAGCTACCACGCGGGCGTTGTTGCTCATGTTCTGCGCCTTGAACGGCGCCACCTTCAGGCCCAGGTTGCTGTAGTACCGGCACAGCGCGGTGGTGAGCCAGCTTTTGCCGGCGCCGCTGGTAGTGCCCAGCACCATCACGCAGCGCGCCAGCGGATGGGCGGGCGGAGCAGTCACGGGAGTGTTCATCGGTGCATTCATGTTCGTTCCAAAGGTGCGGCCTACGGGCCTCCAACGTGCATCGCCTGCCACGCAGTCCGCAAGGCATCCTGCGACGCGGGCGGCAGCACGCCCAGGCGCACTGCACCGGGCAGACCAAACGAAGTGCAGTCGCGCAGCTTGATGCCATTTTGGCGCAGCGCGGCCAGCGGGTTTGCTGTTTGCGCGCTGGAGTCACCCGCGCACTGTGCTGTGGGCAAGGTGGCGACAAAGTAGTTGGCCAGGCTGCCGGGCACCACGGACCAGCCCAGTTGGGTACACAGGGCCATTTGCCGGTCTTTCCAGCTGCGCAGGATGGGAAGGCAGTCTGCCACCCATTGCTGCACGGCCGGTGTGGCCCAGGCCTCCAACAAGGCCACGCCATGAGCCCCCACGGGCCACGATGGCGCAAGACTCTGCAGTGCGGGCACCATGCCTTCGGCCTCTGCCGGGGCCACGGCGTAGGCGGCACGCACGCCCGTCAGGCCCAGGGATTTGTTGGGCGACCACAGTTGCCAGGCGGATGCGGGCAGCTCTGGGTCTGAGTGAGATGTTGCAAGCCGCAGCGGGCGGTAGGCGCAGTCCAGCACCCGCACGCTGCCGGGCGGCGTGGGGCCGTGCCATGCAGACAGCACACCGTCCACCGTGCCCAGCGGGCTGGCGGGCTCGCAGGCCCATTGCAAGGTGGCGGGTCTGCCTACGCCCTCCCCGCCCACCGCAGCCTTGGCACTGCGTCGCAACACCGCCAGCCCATGGGCCTGCGCCGCCTGGGCGTAGTCACCGTAGCTGTGGGGCGGCAGCTGCACCTGGGTGCAGCCGTGCAGCCGGGCCCAGGTGGTGATGCGGTGGATGAACTCAGACGCACTGCCCGCCACCACGATGCGATCGGGCGTCACACCATGCAGCGCGGCCAGCGCGGCGCGCAGGGCGGTGTAGGCCGGGTCGGGGTAGCGCGTGGCATCGGCCTGCTGCAGCGCGGAAAGTACGGCGGGGCATGGGCCACAGGCATTGCTGTTGGTAGAGAAATCATGCGCTGGCACGCCCAGCGCATCAGGGCCGCCATGCACGCCGGGCAGGATGGCAGGAGATGCAACCATGCGTCAGCCCCTCACCATTGCTATTAAAACAAGAGCTGCCAGCGCTGACGGAATAAGCGCTAGAAGCAATTTTTGCCCATAAGCCGCAGCGCGCTGCGTGTGCAGCGGGCCCGGCGCATGCCCGCCCGGGTGCAAGGTGTACACCCCCGGCTTGGCCAGCCGCACCCCCAGCGCCAGGGCCATGGCGGCCATGGGCCAGCCGCTGTTGGGCGATGGGGTTTTGCGCGCCTCTTTGGCCAGCGCCCGGGCGGGCAAGCCGCCATGCAGTGCCGCCAGCAGCAGCGCGGTGATGCGCGCGGGCAGCCAGGACAGCACATCATCGGCCCGTGCGGCCCACTTGCCTGCCCATTGCCAGTAGCGCGCGCCCCGACTGCCGGGGTAGCCCCACATGGCGTCAGCCGTGTTGGCAAAGCGATAGATGGCCGCGCCCGGCAGGCCCAGCAGCACAAACCAGAACACGGGCGCCACCACCGAATCGTTGAGGTTTTCGGCCAGTGATTCGATAGCCGATTCGCGCACCTCGGCAGGGGTGAGCTGGCTCACATCGCGGCTGACCAGGCGGGCCAGTTGCTCGCGCCCCTCGGGCAGCGAGCGGGCCAGCGCCCGTTCTACCGCCAGCACTTCATCGCGCAGCATGCGCCACGCCAGCAGGGGCTTGAGCAGGACTGCAAGCAAGGGAGCCGCCAGCCACCAGGGCGCTTGCTGCAACTGGCTTTGCAGCCACCAGGCCAACGCGCCTACGGCACCGGCCCCGGTGCACCACGCCAGCGCGCCCAGCCCGAAAGAACGGCGTTTTTGCGCGTGGGGCGGGGGGTCCGCCGTGGTCAGCGGCGCAATGTGCGGCCCGGCCCAGCCCAGGTAGCGGCCCATCCACACCACAGGGTGCAGGCGCAGCGGTGGCTCGCCCAGGTACCAATCCAGCAGCAGGGCCAAGCCCAGGGCCAGCGCGCACACCAGCGCCCACGCCAGGCCCGGCGTGCCCCCAGCGCTGAGCCAACTACCTGCCATGCGCCCTGCCCTCCTCCACGTTCATGCGCCATGCGGTGCGTGCACACGCCCCCACGGTGGCACCCACCACCCAGAACACGCCCGCCACCCCAATGACGGCGCCTGCCGTGCCGAACAGCATGGGCATGACCACGCTGGACGCGTTGATGGCCATGAGCCGCAGGCCCAGGGCTTCGCCATGGCGGTGCTCGGGCGTGATCTGGTGCAGCAGGCTCATGACCATAGGCTGCACCGAGCCCAGGGCAAAGCCCAGGAGCACCGAGCACAAGCCCATCGCCAGGGCCGATGGCAAGAGCGGATACACCCCGAACAACACGGCCGTGACCACCATGGCGCCCGCCACCACGGCATGTTCGCGCACATGCTTGGCCACCAGCGGCAGCAGCAGCCGCACCACGGCCGCGGCCACCGCAAACGCACCCAGGATGGAGCCGATGACCGATGCCGACAGCCCCCGTTCGTGCCCGATGAGTGGCACCACGAAGGTGTGCACATCCCAGCAGGAAGAGAGCACCCAGTTCACGATGATGAGACGGCGAAACGCTGGCTCGTTGAGCAGATCCCACGAGCGCTGGGGCGGGCCGCCGGCAGCAGCAATCACGGGCGGCAACTCTTCGGTGTGGCGCACCCAGAACCACGTGGCCAAAGGCAGCACGGCCAGCAGCGCAAACGCGGCCCGATACCCCTCGGTGCTGCCCGCAGTGCTGCCCGCGTGGTCAATCATCAGCCCCGCAAAAAATGGCCCGATGAAGTTGGACACCGCCGGGCCAATGGCCAGCCAGCTGAACACCTGGCGCAACTGGGTGGTGTCGTGCGCAGCGCGGCCCACGTGGCGCTGCAGCGCAATGATGGCCAGGCCTGTGGCACCGCCCGTCATCAGAGCCGAGAGGCACATCACCGAAAACACCGGAAAAATCAGCGAAAGCCCTGCCCCCGCACACGCCATGACCACCGCAATGCCCACGGGGCGCTTGAGGCCATGCCGGTCTGCGTAACGCCCCGCAGGCAGCGCCAGAAACACCTGCGTGAGCGCAAACAGCGCCAGCAGCACCCCCACGGCAGCGGCGCTGTAGCCCTCGCGCAGGGCCAGCAGCGGCGTGGCCATGCGCATGCCCGTCATGCAGGCGTGCAGAAAAATCTGCCCGGCAATCAGGCGGGCCAGCGCCATGTTCACGGGGCGTCGTCCTCCAGGCCCAGCAGCGATGCCGTGGCGCCAGGTACTGCGGAAGACGTTGCGGCGTCGGGCGCGGGCAACTCCTGCACATCGCGCAGCTTGCGCTGGATGGCGCGGGTGCGCACGCCCACCTCGTCAAACTTCTTCGCAGCGGCGTCAATGGATTTTTTGGTGGCCTCCACCACATCGCCAAACTTGGCAAACTCGGTCTTGACCACGCCCAGCAGGCTCCACACCTCGGACGAACGCTTTTCAATCGCCAGCGTCTTGAAGCCCATCTGCAGGCTGTTGAGCATGGCGGCCAGGTTGGCGGGGCCGGTGATCATCACGCGGCATTCGTTCTGCACGGCTTCGACCAGGCCGGGGCGACGCATCACCTCGGCAAACAGGCCTTCGGTGGGCAGGTAGAGCACCGCAAAGTCGGTGGTGTGAGGTGGCGACACGTACTTGGCGAAGATCTTCTTCGCTTCGAGCTTGATGGAGCTTTCAAACGCGTTGCCTGCCGACTGGATGGCCGCCTTGTCTGCCGCGTCTTGCGCGTCAAGCAGGCGCTGGTATTGCTCCACGGGGTACTTCGAATCGATGGGCAGCCACACGGGCTCTTCCTCGCGCTTGCCTGGCAGGCGGATGGCGAATTCCACCAGCTCATCGCTGCCCGGCACGGTCTTGACGTTGCGTGCGTACTGGTCGGGCGTGAGCACGTTGTCGATGACGGCACCGAGCTGCATTTCGCCCCAGGTGCCGCGCGTCTTCACGTTGGTCATCACGCGCTTCAGGTCGCCCACGCTGCCGGCCAGGGTCTGCATCTCACCCAGGCCCTTGTGCACTTGCTCCAGCCGATCGCTGACGAGCTTGAAGGATTCGCCCAGGCGCTGCTCCAGCGTGGCGTGGAGTTTTTCGTCCACCGTGCGGCGCATTTCTTCGAGCTTGGTGGCGTTGTCGGCCTGGATGGCGGCGAGGCGTTCGTTGAGGGCGGTGCGCAGTTGCTCGGCGTTTTGCTGGCTGCCCTGCACCATGCCCACCAGTTGCTGCGAGACGGCATCCTGCAGTACCGAGAACTGGTTCTTGATCTGAAAGCCATTGGCTTCGAGCTGGTCTTTGAGCGCGGTGGACATGGCGCCCAGTTGCGCCTGGATGTCGCCCTTGAGCGAGTCGAGCGTGAGCCGCGTGGCGGCCTGCAGGGCCTCAAAGCGCTCTTGAATGCGCTTTTCAAACAGCGCGGTGCTCTCGGCCATGGCTTCGCGGGACTTGACGCTTTCAGCCGCCAGCGCCGCCGTGGTGGTGGTCAGCTCGGCGCGGAAGCCGGTGAGCGTGTCAGACAGCTCCTTGCGCGCAGCCGCTGCATCGGCCTGCCCTTGCGCCAGATGGGCCAGCAGTGCCTTGCTGCTTTCTTCCAGGCGGCTGGCCACGGCCAGTTGCAGGGCGTCAAAGCGCTGGGCCAGGGCGGCATCTTGCGCGGCCTGGCGCTGGGTCAAGGCACTGTCAAACGCCGTGAAGCGCTGCTCCAGACGGCCCTCAAACCCGGTGAAGGCGGCAAGCAACTCAGAGCGGCCATTGCGCGATTCGGCCACGGCCTGCGCCAGGCGCTCGTCCACCGCGCCGCGCAGCCCTTCCAGCGTGGTCTGCGTGGTTTGCGTGAAGCCGCGCAGCTGCTGGCCCATGCCGTCCATCGCGCCATCGTTCTTGGCTACGGCAAGCTGGGTGGCTTGCGCCGTGTGCTCCAGCGCCTGCAGGCGGGCCAGCCATTCGGGCGGCAGATCGACCCGGGGGCGACGCAGCAGGATCAGCACCAGCAAAACCAGCACCAGGGCCACAGCGGCCAGCAAAACGAGGGTATCGGTAGTCAAGGCAGATTTACTATGTTTTTAATAGCTGCCAGCGCTTGATGTGTAAGCGCTGGAGGCCAATTTCACTCAAAACAGCTCAGGCACGCAAGCCGGGCACGGGCTGGTTGACGGGGGTGAGCGGGCCGCGCCCGTCAAAAAACGCGATCAGGTTGTCTGCTGCCAGGTTGGCCATGGCGCGGCGCGTGGGCACCGTGGCGCTGGCAATGTGCGGGGTCAGCACCACGTTGGGCACGGTGAGCAGATCGGGGTGAACGCTGGGCTCGCCTTCAAACACATCCAGGCCGGCTGCGGCAATGCGCTGCTCACGCAACGCAACGGCCAGCGCCGCGTCGTCCACGATGCCGCCGCGCGCAATGTTGATGAGCGTGGCGGTGGGCTTCATCAGCGCCAGTTCGGCTGCGCCAATGGTGTGGTGCGATGCCGCGCTGTAGGGCACCACCAGCATGACGTGGTCTGCGGTGCGCAGCAACTCTTCCTTGCCCACGTAGGTGGCCTTGCATTCGGCCTCCAGAGCGGGCGCGAGGCGTGAGCGGTTGTGATAGATCACCTTCATGCCAAAACCATGCGCGCCGCGCTTGGCAATGCCCTGCCCGATGCGGCCCATGCCGATGATGCCCAGCGTGCTGCCGTGGATGTCGCTGCCCGCAAACATGTCGTAGCTCCACTTGGTCCACTTCCCGGCGCGCAGGTAATGCTCGCTCTCGGTCATGCGGCGGGCCGTGGCCATGAGCAATGCAAAGCCGAAGTCGGCTGTGGTCTCGGTCAGCACGTCAGGTGTGTTGGTGCCCTGCACGCCTGCGGCGGTCATGGCGTCCACATCAAAGTTGTTGTAGCCCACGGCCATGTTGGCGCAGATTTTGAGGCGCGGCGCAGCAGCCAGCAGCGCGGCATCCACGCGCTGGCTGCCAGTGGTCAGCACGCCGTCTTTGTCAGCCAGGCGCTCGGCTAGCTCTTGCTGCGTCCAGATCACATCGTCTGGGTTGGCTTCCACGTCGAAATGCTCGCGCAGACGGTCCACGATGTCAGGGAAGATCGCACGGGCGACCAGGATGCGGGGTTTGCTCATATTCAATCTCCCGGTCACCGGAACCAGATGAATGTCATCACGATAAAGAGCGGCACCAGAATGCCCCCCGACCACAGCATGTAGCCGAAGAAGCTCGGCATCTTCACACCCCGGTCTTCGGCAATGGCCTTGACCATGAGGTTGGGTGCATTGCCGATGTAGGTGTTGGCGCCCATGAACACGGCCCCGGCGGAGATGGCGGCCAGCGTCGGGGCCAGAGTCGTCATCAGCACGGCAGGGTCGCCACCGGCGGTGTTGAAGAACACGAGGTAGGTGGGCGCGTTGTCGAGGAACGAGCTGAGCGCGCCTGTGGCCCAGAAGTACATGGCCGGGTCGGGCGAACCATCGGGCCGCGTGACGGCCGCCACGATGGCACCGAAGGGGCCGTTGACGCCGGCCTTGAGCATGGCGATGACGGGGATGATGGTGAGGAAGATGCCAGCAAACAGCTTGGCCACTTCCTGCATGGGCCCCCAGCCGAACTGGTTGTCTTCATGCACCTGCTTGGGCGTGAGCCACAGCGACGCAAAAGTCACGAGGATCAGGCCCACATCCCGCACGATGCCGGGGAGGCCCACTTCGGTGCCCGCAATGTTGAACACCACCGGCGACTTCCAGAAACCGCTGAGCAGCACCAGCCCCACCACCGCGCCCAGCAGCGCAAAGTTGACCTTGCCGTCAAAGCCAATCGAGCGGCTGTCGGGCGTGGGGTCGGTCTTGAGCAGCTCTTCGCGGCGGTGGTAGTACCAGCTATCGAGCGCGAAGAAGATAGCCAACAGCGCACCGATGAGGAACAGGGTTTCGGGGAAGATGTGGCGCACCGTCCAGAAAAAGTCCACGCCCTTCAGGAAGCCCAGGAACAGCGGCGGATCGCCCAGCGGCGTGAGCGAGCCCCCGGCGTTGGAGACGATGAAGATAAAGAACACCACCACATGGGCCACATGCTTGCGGTTGTCGTTGGCGCGGATCAGCGGGCGAATGAGCAGCATGGACGCGCCCGTGGTGCCCATGAAGCTGGCCAGCACCGCACCAATCGCCAGGATGGCCGTGTTGAGCCCCGGGCTGCCGTGCAGGTTGCCCCGAATGAAGATGCCGCCCGCCACAGTGAACAGCGCGGTGAGCAGGATCACGAACGGGATGTATTCGGCCAGCAGCGCATGCACCAGACTCACGCCCGCCACTGCGGGCCCGAAGGTGACGGCAAAGGGCAGCAAAAACGCCAGGCCCCAGGCCGCAGCCACCTTGCCAAAGTGGTGGTGCCAGAAGATGGGGGCCAAGAGCGGCATGAGCGCAATCGACAGCAGGATGCCCGCGAACGGCACACCCCACAGCACCGATAGCGTGCTGCCATCTATGTCGGCAGCCATGCACAGGCCAGGCAACAGGGCCCCGGCAGCGGCCACCCAAGGCGCAGCGCGGCGAGAAATTTTCATGGTGTTGTCTCCATCAATGCGTTATGTCATCAGGCAGGCCCCGGCGCGTTGCGCTGCGGGGCAAAAAATCACTGGGGTTTCACTGGGGTTTCACTGGGGTGCAGGGATGTCGAACACCTGGCGCAGGTAGGCGAGGTATTTTTCGTCATCGCACATGCCCTTGCCGGGGGTGTCTGACAGCTTGGCCACCGGCTGGCCGTTGCAGCGGGTCATCTTGATGACGACCTGCAACGGCTCGTGCGCGGGTGGGTCGCCCAGATCATTGGTAAGGTTGGTGCCAATGCCAAAGGCCAGTTGGCAGCGCCCACGGAACTGGTTGTACAGCTCGATGGTGCGCGCAATGGTGAGTCCATCGCTGAAGATCAGGGTCTTGGTGAGCGGGTCCACGCGGTTGGTGCGGTAGTGCTCCAGCAATCGCTCGCCCCAGGCAAAGGGGTCGCCGCTGTCGTGGCGGGCGCCATCGAACAGCTTGCAGAAATACAGGTCGAAGTCGCGCAGGAATGCGCTCATGCCGTACACGTCCGACAGCGCGATGCCCAGGTCACCCCGGTATTCCTTGGCCCACATTTCAAAACCGAACACCTGGCTGTCGCGCAGGCGCGGGCCCAGGGCCTGGCAGGCCTGCAGGTATTCATGGGCCATGGTGCCCAGGGGCGTCACACCCAGCTTCATGGCGTACAGCACATTGCTGGTGCCCGCAAACTGTCCCGGTCCCTGCGGCGAACCGGGGCGGCGGTCGCCCGTACCCAGGCGAGCCACCAGCACACGCAGCACTTCCTCATGCCAGGCGCGGGAGAAGCGGCGCCGGGTGCCGTAGTCGGCAATCTTCAGGTCACCCAGGCCATCGGCCTGCAGGGCGGCAATCTTGGCGTCCAGCCGACGGCGGCCTTCGGGGAAGTCGGGCACCTTTTGCGTGTTGCGGAAGTACACCTCGTTGATGATGGCCAGCACCGGAATCTCGAATAGGATGGTGTGCAGCCAGGGCCCACGGATGACGATCTCGATCTCGCCCGAGGGCTGAGGGGTGATGGTGATGTACTTTTCGTTGAGACGGAACAGCCCCAGAAAATCTACAAAGTCGCTCTTGATGAAGCGCAGCGAGCGCAGGTAAGCCAGTTCGGCATCTTGAAACTGCAGGCTGCATAGCGAACGGATCTCGTCCCGGATCTCGCCCACAAACGGGGCTAGCTGCACGCCAGGGTTGCGGCACTTGAAGCGGTATTCGACCTGGGCACTCGGAAACTGGTGCAGCACCACCTGCATCATGGTGAACTTGTACAGGTCGGTATCGAGCAGGCTGGTGATGATCATGGACGGTGCGGAGCCCTTGCAAAAGCCCCGAAGTACGGCACGGCACGTGCGCTCAGGAACGAAGCGCCAAAGTGTAGCCCTTGCAGAACAACCGACGTGGCTGCAGGCCAGCATTTGCCTGACGACTTTCTCCACCGCGCCGCCAGCAAGAACTTCAAGCAAAAAATGCCTCTAGCGCTTATCCCACAAGCGCTGGCAGCTATGCTTTTTGATGCTTACTGGGCGGGAACCAGCAGTTTTTCCAGCACCGCCCGCAGGGGCGCGGGCACCGGCACCGGGCGGCGGGTGTCACGGTCAACGTACACGTGCACAAAATGGCCTGCCGCTGCCGTCATCGCCTCGCCTTGCGCAAACAAGCCTACTTCGTAACGCACGCTGGAGCCACCGAGCTTCGCGACCCGAATGCCAGCCTCCACCGTCTGCGGAAAGGCCAGGGGTGCAAAGTAGTTGCACTGGGTCTCAATCACCAGCCCAATCGTGCCGCCCGCATGGATGTCGAGCACGCCCTGCTCAATCAAATGGGCGTTCACGGCGGTGTCGAACCAGCTGTAGTAAACGACGTTGTTCACATGGCCGTACACATCGTTGTCGGCCCAACGGGTGCTGATGGAGCGGAAGGCACGGTAGGCGCTGCGCGGCTGCGGTGCGGGACGGGCTGGCGCCTGGCTGGGCGCGGCAGAGGAAGGGGTTGGCGTGCTCATGGCGCAGCATTCTGCCAGCGGCAGTGGTATTGCAGTGCCACGCGCCAGGTGTTCAGCTGCGCCTGCACGGTGGTGGCAATGTCATGCCCATATCCCCCTGCCATGGAAAACGCCAGCGGCACCCGCCGCTGCCAGGCCCAGTCGAACACCCTGCGGTCTCGCGCTTCCAGCCCGTCGTAACTCAAGGCCAGGCGCCCCAGCCGGTCGCCTTCGTGCGGGTCGGCGCCTGCCAGGTACAGCACCAGGCCGGGCTCAAAGCGCTGCTCCAAAGTCTGCAGTGCATGTTCCAGCGCATCCAGGTATTGCGCGTCGCCACATCCATCCGGCAGCGGCACATCCAGGTCGCTGTCTTCCTTGCGGAACGGAAAATTGCGCTCGCCGTGCAATGACAGGGTGAACACACTGGCGTCGCCTTGAAAAATGTGCGCAGTGCCGTTGCCCTGGTGCACGTCCAGATCAATCACGGCCACCTGCAAGGGCTGCGCGCGACCTGGGTGGGCCTGGGCCCATTCCGCCTGCATGCAACGCGCCGCCACTGCCACATCGTTGAACACGCAAAAGCCACTGCCTTTGCCGGCATAGGCATGGTGTGTTCCCCCCGCCAGGTTTCCCGCCAGGCCGTGGCGCAGGGCTGAGCGGGCCGCAGCCAGCGTAGCCCCCACCGAGCGGCGCGCGCGCTCAGCCATGGCCTCACTCCAGGGGAAGCCGATTTCCCGCTGCGCAGCGGGCGCCAGGGTGCCCTGGGCAATGGCGGCGATGTAGTCAGAAGCATGCACCCGTGCCAGCTCCTCATCCACCGCCGCAGGGGCCGCATGCAGGCGGGTTTCAGGCAGCTCCTCAGCAATCCGGTCGCGCAGCAGGCGGTACTTGGCCATGGGAAAGCGATGCCCCTCGGGCAACGGCAGCACAAATTCATCGGCGTAATAGGCATCCATGACTTGATTGTGGCAACTCGGGCATTTCCTGGAGGGTTGCCTCTAATTTGCTGCATTGCAACAAAAAACACTTGCAATCACACCATAGCTGCCTAAAATTCAACCCATGCTGCACTGCAACATGATTCATCCGAATCACAACGTCAGCGCAGATGTCTGTAAGTACCCGGTCTTTCGAGACCCACCTTTTTAGGAGATATCACATGACGCTGACCGCAGAACAAATCCTGGCATCCCACAAAGCCAACATCGAAACCCTGTTCGGCCTGACCACCAAGGCATTCGAAGGCGTGGAAAAGCTGGTCGAATTGAACGTGACCGCTTCACGTGCAGCCCTGACTGAAGCCGCCAGCCACACACAAGCCGTGCTGGGCGTGAAGGACGCGCAAGAGCTGCTGGCCCTGCAAGCCAGCCTGTTCCAGCCACTGGCTGAAAAGACTGCCGCTTACAGCCGCCACCTGTACGACATTGCTTCTGGCACCGGCGCTGAATTCGGCAAGGCTTTCGAAGCCAAGACCGCTGACGCACAAAAGGCCTTCACCAACTTGGTGGACAGCGCTGCAAAGAACGCTCCTGCCGGCTCCGAAACCGCTGTCGCCATGATGAAGAGCGCCGTCTCTGCTGCCAACAACGCTTTTGAATCGGTCCAGAAGGCCGTCAAGCAAGCCAGCGACATGGCCGAAGCCAACTTCAACGCCGTGACCAACACCGCCGTGAACGCAGCCAAGACAGCTGCTCCACGCAAGCGCTAAGCACGCCCAGAAATCGGCAGATCTCCGCCGGTTTCACTCCAGTTGTCTCCTTGGATCCTCTCGAAACACGGGTTTCACGGATCCACTTCAAGCCCGGCTCTGCCGCAATGCCAGTCAGTTAAGAGCTGACTGGCATTTTTTCGTTGGGAATTTGGAAG
>VFQO010002356.1_pt1 | contig 11725 bp, 12 predicted proteins | sample 3512331 | NCBI WGS metagenome assembly VFQO01 (sample SAMN10412371, study PRJNA504923) | tailings metagenome | isolation source: Replicate 3 from Balatoc abandoned mine | place: Philippines: Itogon, Benguet | collected 2017-08-28 | reverse complement strand
CCTCTTTGGTTGAAAATTCTACTTTCAATCCCGTTTGTTTGCAGGGGGTATTACCGTACGTTCCGACCCTTGGTCGATGACCTTACAGGGTTAGAGCTCAGCTTCGGCCAAATATATATTTATGGCTCCAGGTTTCGAGAATTGTCTACACCAAATTTTTCTTCAGAACAGATGTTTGCTTTGGATTCTATTTTTGATGAAATCGCCAAGTCATATATTAGTGATGTTAGAACTTGGATTGATCGTATAGAGTGCGGCGAAAAACCAGATCACTTTCCACCGAAAAGTCGTGCCTTGTTGTCACTTCAAAAGCGTCAGAACGATTACTGTTTGATAAGTATCAGTGTTGATTAGCTTTTATTATAGTCTCGAACTATTTTCTTACTTTTTTAAATATTAAATTTTGGTGCAAGCTCTCATAACTCTGATTGCAAAGTTGCTTTTACAATTGCACATTCTCCTATTGTGCTGTTTCCCAGGCATTTGGCTCGCAAGCGGTGTAATTCGCTTCGAAGCGCTTGAAGTCTTCTGATCCTTTTATCGATCTCAAGCAGCTTGCCATCAATAGCCTCGTTTATTGGTTCACAAGACTCACTGGGTGAATGCTTTAGTTTCAACAGGGTTCGTATGTCATCGAGTGAAATGTCGATAGTGCGACAAAACACCACGAATGCGAGATCCTCAAGGTGGTGATCGCCGTATATTCGGTAATTGGAGGAGGATCGGTCTGGCGCACACAGTAGTCCTTCCTTTTCGTAGAAGCGAATAGTCTCCACAGTTATACCAAGCTTTTCACTCAACTCACCAATTTTCATGATTTTCTTCCCAAGGGTTGACTCTAAAGCTACTTCAGGGTTTTTAATGAACAACATATTGGAATTTTATGAGGAGATCAAGATGCCTGGCTGTTCAACATGTCATGACCATCAGCCTGCCAAAACGGTTTCATCAACGTACAAAAAAGTATTGTGGGTGGCCTTGATTGTCAATTTGGGTATGTTCATTGTTGAGGTAGCGTCAGGATTGAAAGCAGGATCTGTTTCCCTGTTGGCCGATTCGCTTGATTTTTTTGGCGATGCTGCAAACTACGCTATCTCCCTTTTTGTATTGGGCATGGCATTGTCTGTGCGAGCTAAAGCAGCTTTGGTCAAGGGCGCAACGCTGGGAGTTTTCGGTATCGGTGTTTTGGCCTTCACCGCATATCGCCTCTGGACAGGACAAATACCTGAACCTCTAACTATGGGCGTGGTAGCAGTATTGGCGCTTACTGCCAATGTGGCTGTCGCTTTGATGCTTTACAAATGGCGTGAAGGCGACTCGAACATGCAATCAGTGTGGCTTTGCAGCCGCAACGACGCCATTGGAAACGTAGCCGTAGTTGTAGCCGCCGGCTTGGTTGCCTGGACCGGCAGTGCATGGCCTGATTTGGCGGTAGCGGTGTTGATGGCGATTTTGGGCATCACAGCAGCCAAAACGATAATCCGGCAAGCACGACAAGAATTGAACCAAACCAAGGTGTGATACTCTTAGTGTCATGAAAAAATTCTGTCTCATTTTCCTTATGGTCTTCCTTCCGCTGCAAGCAGTACTTGCAGCGGTGGAAACCTATGAGGGTAATGGTGCCGAACACGAGTCCGTCATCGAAACGGTGTTGCATTCCCAGGGTTGGCATGAGCACCACGCTGAGAATCACCCTGCGGAAAACAAGCAAGATCATGCCTGTGATGGTGATCATCACCACTGCCATGCCCACAATGTCAGTGTTTTACCTCACCTATTGACTTTTGCAATGCTTCCACATGTCTTGGATCAAGCTTATGAGCGGTCCAACGGCTTTCAATCCTTTTCCTCCAATCGCATAGAACGCCCTAAGTGGGTCTAAACAAAACTTGAATTAGCAACCCTTTGATGCTGCTTGTGCAGACAGAGAAGGGCGGTTCATCCGTTTTGTTTGGAGAAATTACTCATGTATTCACCACATCGCGTGGTGTCCACTTGCCTGGCCATATTGTTGTTTAACGCATCTACACCTGCGTTTGCGCAACAGTCCATGCCAGTGGAAACCGAATTAACCGTTCAAGATGCCTTTGAATCAGCATTGAGCATCGACCCTGAAGTTCAGTCCGCATTCAAGCGCATTGAAGCATTTCAATCAAGACGGAATGCTGCTAATTCCCTAACAGCGCAACCGCTTTCTCTGGAAGGATCGTATCGATCCGACCGGAACTACAACAATCAAGGGTTGAGAGAAATCGAGCTAGGAGTGTCCGCACCGATCTGGAATTGGAACGAGAGGTCACGCACCCAATCCCTACGGGACACTGAAATTGAATTGGCGCAGTTGCAGCTCGAACAAAAGAAATTGGAGCTCGCTGGCCTGGTTCGGCAAACAGTTTGGAATACCTTGTCCGCGAATCTCGATGCTGAAATAGCACAAACGCGATTAAAAACAGCCAAAGAATTGATGATCGATGTTGAAAAACGGGTCAAGGCCGGTGATTTGGCTCAAACCGATCTTTATCAAGCATCCGCATTGTATGAACAATCCCGTGGTGAATTACTCCGTGCCCAAAGCGTGCTGGGTGATGTCAGTGCGGATTATTCAGCCACCATCGGTTTGCCGGTCTCAATGCTTTCAAGAATTCAAACTGAGAGCACCGACATTCCTAATGGTTTGAAACCGCTTGATCACCCCGCGATCAAGTTTGCCCAGCTTCAGTTGTTGGCACAGCAACAACAAAGGGCCTTGGTAGAAACGCAGGAAAGAGCTAACCCAGAGGTCGGTCTGGCCATCATCAGCGATCGTGGCGCATTCACCTCGGCCAGCGAGAAGTCGTTGGTGGTTTCCACGCGAATTCCTTTGGGCAACTCCTCGGAATATCAAAGCCGGGTGTTGCAGGCAGAAAGTGAAAGCATTGCTGCTCAAGCCGCATTGACAAAAACCCAGCGACAGATAGTTGTTCTAGGTCGCGCTGCTGAAAGCAATTTGGACATGTTTGCCCAACTCAGGGCCTCTGCCCAAGAGCAGGCCAGGCTGGCCATAAAAACCTTCGAGTTGTACAAAAAGTCATTTGATCTGGGTGAAACCGATTTGCCCAGCTTGCTTCTTGCCGAACAGAAGGCCTTTGAGGCCGATAAGCTGGCCCGGAAATCTGCCATCGAATATGCCGCAAAAGTTTCTGCCTACAAACAGGCTCTGGGACTTCTACCATGAACAATATTGAGATCAACTTCATGAAACAAAATAAATTTTTGACAAATATTTTGTCAGCCGCAGTGCTAACTAGCTCGATTCTCTTCTCTGCGACAACTTACGCAGGTCCGGGTCACGACCACGGAGATGAAGCACCTGTTGCTGCTGGTGAAGCGTCGCCCCGCGTGGTGATGGAATCGGAATTATTTGAGGCGGTCGGCATTTTGAAAGGTCGCATGCTGGAAATTTACATTGACCATGCAGCCACCAATGCTCCCGTGCAAAACGCCAAGTTGGAACTGGAGCTGAACGGTCAACAAGTGCCCGTTGAATTGCACGACGAAGGCGAATTTGATGCCCAGTTACCCGAGGGGATCGAGGATGGGACGGTGGCTGTGAGTATGACTGTATCTGCGGGCGAAGATATTGACCTTTTGGCTGGGGATCTGATTGTTGGTCACCACGATGATCTCGATAGTGTTGAAGAAGTACAGTCACGTTTTTCGAAAGTAGCTTTATACGGGATGGGTGGATTGTTCATCCTCGCCTTGTTAGTCATTGGATATGTGCGATTGAAGTCCAAAGGAGACAAATAATCATGTTGAAAAAACAGTTTGTTCTCTCTGTATTGGCATTCAGCTTGTCAGCACCGATTCCTGTGTACGCGGGCCCTGGTCACGATCACGGTGACGAAGCACCCGTTGCGAGCACGGGCGATGGTCCTAAGCGACTAGCCACGGGTGAGGTGTTCCTGCCAAAACCTGCACAGCGGCAGTTGGACTTGCGAACACAAGTCGTTCAAGTAAAACCCCAGGCCAAGGTGATTGAAATGAACGGTCAAGTGGCACTGGATCCCCAATCGGGCGGTGTAGTACAAACCAGCCTAGGGGGCTTTTTTGTGCCTTCGAGTACTGGTGTTCCGCAACTGGGAGAGCCAGTAAAAAAAGGGCAAGTTTTGGGATTCATCCAGACGCCCCAAGCCCCGTTGGAAAAGTCAGCTCAATTGGCTCAATTGTCGCAATTGAAATCTGAACTGGCGTTGGCCAACCAACGCTTGGAAAGGTTAACCCTACTGGCCGACACCGTACCCAAGAAAGAAATTCAGGCCACCCAAGCGCAGGTACAAAGCCTTGGTGAGCAAGTGTCTGCATTATCTGGCGGTATTGGCTCGCGCGAAGAGCTTCGTTCTTTGTCAAACGGTGTTGTTGCTTCGACAGCAGCTATTGCTGGCAAGGTTTTTTCTGAAGGCGATGTGCTGTTTGAAATCGTGAATCCGAAAGTGGTTCGTATTGAAGCCACTTGGTTTGAGCCCAACGCGGTTCCCCAGTTCTCCTCAGCTCAGATTCGTGCAGGTGATAAAACTTTGAAACTGAACTATGTGGGCGCAGCCAGTAGCGTGAAAAATCAGTCGCTGTCTTTGGTATTTGAAGCACGCGACGTGGAGGGCATACGCTTTCCGACAGGGCAGCTTTTAAAGGTGTATGGGGAGCTCACAGACCAAGTGGACGGTATCGCGATTCCCAGTGCTGCGGTGGTTAAAAATGCCTCCAACCAAACCATTGTTTGGGTTAAAAAAGAGCCTGAATTGTTCGAACCCAAGGTGGTTTTAACCGAACCACTAAACGGGGTGGATGTACTGGTTCGAAGTGGCCTTTCCGGCGATGAACGCGTGGTTATTCAGGGTTCCACCCTGATTAATCAGGTTCGATAAAGGAGCGCCAACATGTTTCAAATGCTATTAGATAGTAGCCTGAAAAATCGGCTGCTGGTACTTCTAGGCGCGCTTATTTTGACTGTGTATGGGGCCTATACGCTGACCAAAACACCTGTCGATGTATTCCCTGATCTGAACAAACCAACGGTGACCGTCATTACTGAAGCCGGTGGAATGGCCTCAGAAGAAGTAGAACAACTAATTACATTTCCCTTGGAGACAGCCTTAAATGGCCTTCCGGGTGTGGAAGTAATTCGCTCGGTATCCAGTGCGGGGCTATCCTTCATTTACGTGACTTTCAATTGGGACACTGAGATTTATCGGGCACGTCAAATGGTGTCGGAACGGCTTTCCAGCTTGGAAGAATCGATTCCTGCTGGCGTGGCGCCAGTGATGGGGCCGGTTAGTTCGATCATGGGCGAAATCATGCAAATCGCCATACCGATTGATCCGAGCAAGACCACACCAATGCAAGTGCGCGAATACGCAGATTGGGTGCTTCGACCACGGTTATTGTCCATTCAAGGAGTGGCTCAGGTAATCCCAATTGGTGGTGAAGTACGCCAGTTTCAGGTTCAACCAGATTTACAACGGATGGTTAGTTTGGGCATTACGATTGAGGACTTGCAGCAGGCCTTGAGCGGTTTTGCGTCCAACACATCAGGTGGATTTTTGGCACTCAATGGCCGTGAGTACTTGATTCGAAATCTTGGAAGAACGTCCTCTTTGGAGGACCTTAGCAAGGTGGCCGTGGGTTCAAAAGATGGCTTGCCTGTGTTACTTAAGCAAGTCGCCAAGGTGGATTTTGCTGCGGCAGTAAAGCGGGGAGATGCTGGTTTTGAAGGCAAACCCGCTGTGATTTTGGGTGTACAAAAGCAGCCAAGCGCCGACACCATTGCCTTAACCAAAATGATTGAAGAAGCCCTTGTTTCCATGGGCAGCAGCTTGCCCACCGGAATGGAAACACCGCGTGTGACTTTTAGGCAGGCTAGTTTCATTGAAGCCTCAATTTCAACCTTGCAGGGAAAGCTAATTGGCGCCTCGATATTTGTGGCTGCCGTGCTGTTTTTCTTTTTGGGTACGATTCGCCCAACCGTGATCGCACTGGTTGCCATCCCCGTGTCTATTTTCATCACAGCCTTGGTGTTTAAGTACTTTGGGCTTTCTATCAACACCATGACGCTGGGTGGGTTAGCGATTGCAATTGGTGGATTGGTCGACGATGCCGTGGTCGATGTAGAAAATATTCTTCGCCGTTTGAAAGAGCAGCGGACCAAACATCCAGGCGCGCCGTTCGATTTGGTTGGCCTAGTGCGCAAAGCATCGCTTGAGGTGCGAACGGGCATTGTGTACGCCACTGTGATTATTGTGTTGGTGTTCATCCCCTTGTTCGCTTTGCCTGGCATTGAAGGCAAGTTGTTTGTGCCTTTGGGTATCGCATTTATAGTGTCCACCCTCGCATCGCTGGTGGTTTCGGTCACAGTGACGCCAGTGTTGTCGTATTACCTGTTGCCGAGTATCAAAGACTTGGATCACGGTGATACGCGCGTGTTGGCTTGGTTAAAGTCCAAGTATCAGGTTGGCTTGTCTGGAGTACTCAATAACCCGAAAGCGGCGATTTGGGCGGGTGTGATCGCGGTAATTATTGCAGGTGCATCCGTACCATTCTTTGCTAAAACTTTCCTTCCTCCTTTCAATGAAGGTACCTTGCTGATCGGCATGCGCCTGAACCCTGGGGTCACCTTGGATGAGTCCTCGAAATTGGCCTCTCAGGCGGAAGTGTTGCTCAAAGACATTCCAGAAATTACGCACATTGGGCGACGCAGTGGTCGTGCAGAACTGGATGAACACGCTGAAGGTGTGCATGTGTCCGAACTGGATTTGGGTTTGATTCCCGCTGGTGACATGACTCGCCCCATGGCGGAGTTGCAAGCTGAAATACGCGAACGACTCCAGAACTTGCCGGCTGCGATTGCGGTGGGGCAGCCAATCTCCCATCGAATTGACCACATGCTTTCCGGTGTACGTTCGCAAATCGCGATCAAGGTGTTCGGGGAAGACTTGGATACCTTGCGTGGTACGGCGGAAACTCTGCGAGCAGAGCTATCAACAATTGATGGGCTGGTTGATCTTGAAGTTGAGAAGCAGGTACTCGCACCAGAGATCAAGGTGCGGATCAACTACGATGCCGCATCCCGGTATGGAGTGTCTTCATCGGAAGTGTTGCACTCTCTACAGGCTTTGATTGAGGGAGAGAAAATCACCCAGGTGGTTGAAGGCAACCGGCGTTTTGCCCTGGTGCTGAAGCTGGCGGAAAAAGACCGCAGTTTGGAGCAACTCAAGACTTTGCTGATACCGACCCCTTCGGGTGCAATTCCGCTTTCTGTTTTGGCGGACATTGAAGACAGTGATGGCCCCAATCAGATTAGCAGGGACGATGGGAAACGGCGGATTGTGATTTCTGCCAACGCCCAAGGCAGAGCACTTTCGGAAGTGGTTGAAGATATTCGTACCACAGTTGCAAACACTGATTTGCCGGAAGGCTATTTCATTACTTTGGGCGGACAGTTTGAAGCTCAGGAAGACGCTACACGTTTGGTCGGTTTCTTGTCCATTATTTCCTTGGTCCTGATGTTTGCGGTGCTTTACAGCCGTTATCAGTCGGTGCGCCTGTCGGTCATCATCATGGGCAATATTCCTTTGGCCATGGTGGGGGCGGTTCTTGGCTTGTGGCTATCTGGACAACCACTGTCTGTGGCCGCGCTGATCGGCTTTATTACCTTGGCAGGTATTTCGGTGCGAAACGGCATTTTGAAGGTCAGCCACTACATCAACTTGATGCGGTTTGAACACGAGAAATTTACGCAGTCCATGGTTGTCCGTGGCTCGATGGAACGATTGAGTCCAGTCTTAATGACCGCATTGGTCACTGCATTTGCCTTAGCGCCACTGCTGTTTGAAGCCGAGCGTCCAGGTACTGAAATTTTGCACCCGGTTGCAGTTGTAATTTTTGCCGGTCTGATCAGTTCAACCTTGCTGGATACCTTTTTAACGCCAGCATTGTTTTGGGTTTTTGGGCGCAAGGATGCCGAGAGGCTGATGGAACAATCTGACGCGCAAGCATTGTGATTTATTTAAAAAAAGGAGAACGAATATGAAGTCAATCAAACTACTGACCGCAGCAATTGGCTTTGCTTTGGCCTTGAATTCAGGTCTGGCCAGTGCTCAAGTGAAAGATGAGCACAAGTTCGAACCCAAGCATGGAGGTGTGGTGGTTGAATCCAACCACATTGAGTATGAATTGGTAGTGAAACCGGAAAATGTTCAATTGCATGCAGTTGATCACGGCAAGGTGATGGATTTGAGCAAAGCCAAGGCCAAAGTGGTGTTTTTAGTGGCGGGCCAAAAAATGGAAAGAACATTGGCGGGTCAGGGTGCGCTGCTGTCGGGTGAGGGTGTTGACTTGAAGGGAGCTGCCTACACCGCTGTGGCCACTGTGGAGTTCGCCAACAAGAAGAAAGCCACAGTCCGATTTAAAGCTAACTGAGTTTTGAAAATGGAGCTGATCAAATTTTCCGCATTGTTTGCAATTACGGCCGTTTCTGAAATTTTGGGCTGCTATTTGCCTTGGCTAATTTTGAAACAGGACAAGTCCCCGTGGTTGTGGCTCCCGGCCATTGGGTTTCTTGTTCTGTTTGCTTGGTTGCTTACTTTGCACCCCTCGGCTGCTGGCCGTACGTATGCCGCCTATGGCGGCATGTACATCACGGTGGCTTTACTGTGGCTTTACTGGGTTGAAGGTATCAATTTGACCCGGTGGGATATTGCAGGCGCGGGCCTCGCCTTGGTTGGTATGTCCATCATCATGCTTCAACCGAAGATCTGACATCCAATGCCAGTGGAATTAAACAGTAAACTCGATCATGCACCAGGATGAGATCGCGCAGCCTTTACTGGCTAAAAATCGTTTCAATCTTCTCGAAATTAGCGGTGCATTTAACGACCTCGGCACTTAGTTGCCGCTCGTGATGGCCTAAATCGGCATAATAAGAGTTTACGTGACTGCACATGAATCATGTTCTGTTTAGCTTTTGGTGACTCCGGAGCGTTAAATTCAATGGTCCTTTTAAGCTCAACCTATGCTGTGTAAACCATGGCTAAGTGGTTTTCACGCTTGACCTAAATCACTTAAGACAACATTGATAACAATCCATCTTGGAGTTTAGTCATGGGTAAGAAGTATTCTGAAGAAATCGAATATATTCCAAACGCAATCGAATGGGCCCTAAATCAGAACATAGAGCAACTTGCACGCTGTCTGATTAGCCTCTCTGCACGAAGTTTGTTAGGTATCGGTTCAGGAGGATCTACAACCGCTGCAGCATTCATGGCAATGCTTCACGAAAACCACAACAGCCACGCGAGGTTCGACACGAAGTGTCATCGATACGGTCTTAAGTTTGAGTTTTCCTTTTGGCATGACCACATTATACAGTATTTAATAAAGCATAATACATTGATATGTACTGCGTTTATACTGCATATCTATTGAGATAGGCATACAACAATTTAGGAGTAGCCCACCGGTGTAGATTGTCGTTTCGTTTGAATCGAAAAGCCAATCACAGTAACCAGATCTTCGCTGCTTGCAAACACATCACCACCATGCAGTTTCGCAATTGCAGCCACAATGGCCAGGCCAAGTCCGTGATTGCTCCCAGTGTCACTTCGCCCCTCTTCAGCACGGAAAAAGGGTTCGAACAAACGGTTCAATTTGACTGGATCAATTGTCGGGCCTTCATTCGAAACCTTGATCCACACCCTCTCTGCTTCTAAGGTAATGTGTACGGTAATTTCTGTGTTGGCCTGCGCATACCGAATTGCATTGGACAGCAAATTGCTCACTGCTCGTTTAATCAATTCGGTTTCAGCCTCCACCGTGGCATCGCTTTTAACTGTGATGCGAAGATCTCTGTCTTCGGCCAACTGTTCAAGGTACTCTGCGACTGATACCACCAACTGACGAAAACTTGGCACAGGTTGAAGTTGCAGTTTTCTGCCCTGGTTTGCATTGGCCAGGAAAAGCATGCTGCGAATAATTCGTGCCATCCTGTCTAGTTCGTCGAGGTGCTCCCCCACAATTTTTTGAAGTTCATCACCTTCGATCAGTTTGCGGCGTTGAAGCAGCTCATGGCTGATGGTCAAGCTCGACAGTGGTGTATTCAATTCATGTGCAACATTGCTGTTGAACAGTTTCAATTGCTCGCGGTTCTCGCGCAGTTGCCCCAGTAAGCGGTTGAATCCGTCGATGAAGGGTCGCAATTCAAGCGGGGCTTTGTGGTCGTCCAGCACCACATCAAGCGAGCGTGGCCCCAAATTGTGAATACGTTCAGTCAGTCGGTTGATGGGGCGCAAAACCAGGCGAATCAGTCGCATGCTGATCAACACCGACACCAGGATCCACAACACGATGGACGATGCAAATATTCGTGAAATGAAGTTCAGAAAACGTTCGTCATCCACGGTGCTTACTGCCAGTTCAACCCGTTTGGCTTGCAGTTGGGGAAGTTCTGTTTCAAACACTTGAGAGAATTCCCGAATAGATCCCTCTCCGTTGAAGAACACCTCTGGCCCGAACATGCGATTGCCCTGGCTGTCAACAACTCGGGCTTGGGTTCGACCTTGCCCACCCAACACTTCTTCCAGGCCATGTTTCACGTCTTCGGGTGAATATTCGGAAGTAGGTTTTAGTAAAAGGTGTTCAACTGCATGAAGCGCACGGCTTGCAGTTTCCTCCTGTTGCCTGGCCTGCCAATAGTGGATGCAGCAATACACGAGTACAGCGAGTAACACCACTCCCAGTACACTGACGGAGCTGGTCAAACCGATGGTGGCTCTGGAAATTGATTTCACGCTCACTCCTTGCCCTGGGTCCTGATTTCGAGAACGTACCCCATGCCGCGAACGGTATGAAGCAAAGGGATTTCGTACGGATCGTCCAGCTTAATCCTCAACCTGCGAATCGCCACATCAATCACATTGGTCTCGCTGTCAAAATGCATATCCCAAATCAGCTCAGCGATTTCTGTTCGGCTAATTACTTCCCCCTTTCTTCTAAGCAGTAGCCACAGTAGCGAAAACTCCTTGGCTGTTAAACGCAAATCCTTGCCCGCGCGCTTGGCTGTGCGACGCACGGCATCCAGCTCCAGATCCAGCAAAGTTAACACCGTCGTTTGGCTTTCTGCTGCAACTGTTGAAGTTCGGCGCCCCAAGGCGTGAAGCCTGGCCACCAGCTCGGCAAACGCAAAGGGTTTCACCAGGTAGTCATCTGCACCGGCCTTCAGGCCGCTCACCCTGTCTTCAACCATGGCGCGGGCGGTTAGCATCAGTACCGGAATACTTTTTGATTGGCGCAGGGCGCTCAACACGGCCAAACCATCAATGTCAGGCAACATGCCATCAAGAACAATCACTTCGTATAGCCCCTGCGTGGCCAAATGCAAACCATCAATCCCATTGCGCGCCAAATCGACCACAAAACCTTCTTCGGTCAATCCTTTCTTTAGGTAATCGGCCAGCCGCAGGTCGTCTTCGATCAAAAGCAGTTTCATCGACTTTTCTTGGTTGTTATGCAGGTGCCTAGTATAACCACCCCGAATTTGGTGAAGATTACATATTTGTAATGTACCGGGAAGGTAGCTGACAGGTGCCCCTGACTAGACTGAAGGCGTGGGTCTAGAAAAACAACCCTCCAATTCGAGTCAATCAGGAGATCATCATGAAAAATATTAAAATCGCCGCTGTTTTGATTACCACCT
>VFQO010002355.1_pt1 | contig 11731 bp, 8 predicted proteins | sample 3512331 | NCBI WGS metagenome assembly VFQO01 (sample SAMN10412371, study PRJNA504923) | tailings metagenome | isolation source: Replicate 3 from Balatoc abandoned mine | place: Philippines: Itogon, Benguet | collected 2017-08-28 | reverse complement strand
CCCTTCGGCAACAAGATCAAGAACTACTTCGACAGCTACACCTCGGCGCAGGGGCACATCGCCTCGATCCTGACGCGGCTCGAAAGCGGCAAGAAGGAACTGCACCTCGATAACGCCGCGATCGATACCGAGCGGCAGAAGCTGTGGGCGGCGATGGGCGAGCTGGAGCAGATGATCCACATCGCCAAGACCCTCGACGAGCGGCTGGAAGCCAAGGCGCTGGAACTCGATTCCGTCGATCCGGCCAAGGCCAAGGCGCTACGGGAATCGGCACTGTTCTATGTCCGCCAGCGCACGCAGGACCTGCTGACCCAGATGGCCGTGAGCGTGCAGGGTTATCTCGCGCTTGATCTGGTCAAGAAGAACAACGTCGAATTGGTGAAGGGCGTCGACCGCGCCAGCACGACCACCGTCGGCGCACTGCGCACGGCTGTCACCGTGGCGCAAGCGATGACCAACCAGCGCCTCGTGCTCGGCCAGATCACGGCGCTCAACAAGACCACCAGCGACATCATCGATTCGACCAGCACGCTCCTTCGCGAACAGACCGCGCAGATCCACGAGCAGGCGGCATCCTCCACGATCCCGCTCGAGACGCTCCAGCGCGCGTTCCAGAACATCTATGACACGATGGACGAAGTCGATGCCTTCAAGGTGCGCGCGCTTGAATCGATGAAGCAGACGGTCAACGTGCTCACCAACGAGGTCGAGAAGTCCAAGGGCTATATCGCCCGCGCTGAAGGCCAGGCACAAGCGCAGGCCAAAGTCGCCGCGTCCGAGCCGTCGCTGCTGACGCTGGATCGCTGATGCCCGATAGCACGCGCGATTCCGAACGCATCCTGCGCGAGGCGAAGCGCAGTCTTGTGACCCAGCGCGACGGCGGCACCCACCGCCCCGCGCCGCGGGGGCAGAGCATCGGCAAGGGCTCTGCCGAGCTCAAGCTCAAAAGCCTGCTCACCAAGGTTCGCAATATCGCGCTGGCCGTCTTCGCGATTTGGCTTGGTGCGGGCATTGCCGGGGCGATGTTCAGCGGGATCGGCTTCTGGGGCCTGATGGCGGTGATCGTCGCCACCAGTCTTGCGGTGGCCGTGTTCTCCAGTTTCCCCAAGGTGAAGGTGCCCAAGCGCGTCGAGCTCAAGCAGGGCAACCCCAAGCAGATGGTTGCGCGCACCGAATTGTGGCTGGAGGCCCAGCGCCCCGCCCTGCCCCCGGCTGCGCAGGCGCTGGTCGATCAGCTCGGCGTGCAGCTCGATGCGCTCGGCCTGCAATTGCAGGGTCTGGGCGACAACGAGCCGGCGATGGCCGAAGTGCGCGAACTGGTGGGCGAATACATCCCCGAGACGATCGACAACTACCGCAAGATCCCCGCCCACCTGCGCGCCGAGGAATATGCCGGCAAGACCGCCGACGAACGCCTGACCGACAGCCTCACCAAGCTCTCGGGCGAAGTCGACCGCGTGACTAGGCGTCTTGCGGAAGGCGCGCTCGATGATCTGGCGATCAAGAGCCGCTACCTCGAATACCGCTATGGCGGGGCCGCGGCACTGGAGGACGGAATGCCTGACACCGGCGTACCGCTCCCCGATTTTTCGGCCACCCCGTCCAAACAGGAGCGCTGAGCCATGCGCGTGACCCTGCCCCATGATCTCTCCAAGGAAGAAGTCCGTCGCCGGATGCGGGCTCATGCCGACGAGATCGCCGGTTTCTTTCCCGCTGGCCTTGCGCGGGTCACCACCGGCTGGCCCAACGAAGATCGCATGACCATCACCGCCGAAGTGATGGGCCAGACCATCCCCGGCGGGGTCCAGGTGCGCGACAACGACGTCGTGATCGAAATGGACCTGCCGATGCTGTTCGCGGTGATGCGCGGCCCGCTCGAGGCGGCGGTGAAGAAGGAAGGCGGGCGGCTGCTCGCCCCCTGACCGATCGCTACATTTCGGCGCATCTACCGCCTTCAGCACACCTGCGGCAATTGCCAAGCCAGCCGCCCTATGTCATAGTTTCCTGACACATTTGACGCTTCTTCTGCCTTACACTCGGGATCGTGTAGCAGACCGGTGCCGATTGGTAGGGAAGGGCGAACGACATGGCGCGGGCGACGAACGCTATCGCTGCGAGCGAGGATTTGCGCACGCACCTGCGCAGCGCGACGATGGCGGCGCATGATCTGCTCGACAATGCAATGCAGGAAGCCAGCGGCTGGGGCAGCCGGGCCGATTACGCGCGTTTCCTCGCGCTCCAGCACGCCGCGCGCGCGCCGCTCGAAGACTGGCTGGCCGATCATGCCCCCGCCGATCTCGTCCCGCCCCCGCAAACCCCGCTGATCGCTGCCGATCTGGATGCGCTGGGCGAAGCGCTGCCTCCGCCTGCCCCCGGCTTCATGCGCACGCGCGCGGCGACCGGCGATGCGCTGGGCGCGGCCTGGGTGCTGGCTGGATCGGCGCTGGGCAACCGCGCGATTGCCAAGCAGGTCGCCCGGATCGGCGGGGGCGCATGGCCGACCGCGTTCCTCGACGATTCGGCAATGATGGCGTTCTGGCAGGGCCTGCGCGCCCGGATCGAACAGCCTGTGCCTGCCAGCGAGGCCGACGGCGCGGCGGATACGGCGGCGGCGGTGTTCGCGCACTTCCTTGCCGTTGCCGGTCAGGGCGCCAGGCCGGGCCTCGGGACATGAATCTCCATCAGACCACTAGCGCACTGACCGAATGCGACCGTGAGCCGATCCACCAGATCGGCGCAATCCAGTCCTTCGGCGGGTTGATCGCAATCGATGCCGAGGGGCGCGTGGCGCACTGCTCCTCCAATCTTTGCGATCTGCTTGGTCTTGCAGCCCTGCCCGCCCCCGGCACGCCGCTGGCCGAGGTAATCGCGCCGGGTGCCCGCGTGATCCTGGAACAGGCGATGGCCAGCCTCAGCGTGCCTGACGCGATCGAGCGCCGCTTCGGGCTCGATCTGACGGGCACCGGGGCGCTGTTCGATGGCGCGGTCCACGCCAGCGGGGCACTTTCGGTGATCGAATTCGAACCCCACGCCAGCACCGCCTTTGCCGACCATGTCAGCATGATCGTGCCCGTTATCGCCCAGCTCGAACAGGCGCGCAGCCTCGAAGTCCTGTGCGACACCGCAGCCCGGTTGGTGCGCCAGATGACCGGCTATGACCGGGTGATGATCTACCGCTTCCACCCCGACGAAAGCGGCGAGGTGATCGCCGAGGACCGGGACGAGGCTCTCGAGCCTTTCAAAGGCCTGCGTTATCCCGCCGCCGATATTCCGCAGCAGGCGCGCGCGCTGTTCCGCCGCAACCGCTTCCGCACCATCGCAGACACGCGCGCGCCGTCGGTGCCGATCGTTCCGGCGCCGGGTCCGCAAGGCGAACCGCTCGATCTGTCGATGAGCATGCTGCGCGCGCCGGCCGCAGTCCACCTCACCTATATGCAGAACATGGACGTCAGCGCCTCGCTGGCGATCGCGATTGTGCGCGATGAACGGCTGTGGGGCATGATCGCCTGCCACCACCGCACCCCGCGCCTGCCGCCCTTTTCGCTGCGCACCGTCGCAGACCTCCTGAGCCAGACCTTCTCGCTGATGCTCGACCGCATTCTGGTGGCGCAGGCCGAGGCGCTGCGCGAACGCGCACGCCAGCTTAATGACCGGCTGCTGTTCCAGATGGCGGGTGGGATGACGCTGACCGACAGCCTGCCGATCATCGAGGAGCTGCTGCGCGGCACGATCGCACATGACGGCCTGTCACTGTTCGTCGACGGCACCTATCGCGCGCTGGGCGATGCGCCCGATGCCGGCGAGTTCAGTGCCATTGTGCCGATGCTGACCAACCTGCTCGACGGTGCGCCCCATGCGACCACGCGTCTGGCCGACGAGATCCCCGCCGCCTCCGCCTTTGCCGCCCGTGCGGCGGGCGCGCTGGTGCTGCCCCTTACGCGCGGCACGCGCGATGCGGTGGTGCTGTGGCGGCGCCCGCTTGACCGGATGATCACCTGGGCAGGCGATCCCGCCAAGGCTGCGGTGAAGCCGGGCGAATGGCTCGAACCACGCGCCAGCTTTGCCGCCTGGAACGAAACCGTGCGCGGGCACAGCCAGGACTGGGACTTGCAGGAATGCGAGATCGCCGCGCGCCTGCGCCGCACGCTGATCGAAATCGTGCTACGGATGAGCGAGGACTTGAGCCGCGAACGCGCGCGCGCCGCGCAGCAGCAGGATTTGCTGATCGCCGAGCTCAACCACCGCGTCCGCAATGTCCTCGGCCTGATCCGCGCGCTGGTGTCGCAATCGCAGCACGAGGCGCTGTCGGTGCCCGGCTTTGCCGCGATCCTCGGCGGGCGGATTGCCGCGCTGGCATCGGCGCATGACAACATCACCGCAGAGAATTGGGGGCCGGCACCGCTCGCGCGGCTGCTGCAGGCGGAACTTGCACCCTATTGCGGCGAGGCTGGCGGGCGCTTCCGCTTGAGCGGCGAGGATGTGCTGATCACGCCCGAAGCTTATACAATCCTGGCATTGGTGGTGCACGAACTCGCCACCAATTCCGCCAAATACGGCAGCCTCTCCGCACCGGCCGGGATTGTCGAGGTTGGCCTGACGCGCACTCCGGTGGGCGATCTGGCGATGGCGTGGCGCGAGATCGGCGGTCCGCCGGTCAATGCCCCCAAGCGCCACGGCTTTGGCTCGACGATCATCACCCGCACCATCCCCCACGATCTGCAAGGCACGGCAGAGATGCGTTACCGGCTGACCGGGGTCGAGGCCGATTTCGTCATTCCCGCGCGTTATCTGGCGGGCGAGGAGAATGCGCCGGTCACCGTGCCGACATCCGCCCAGCGCCCCGCAGATCCGGATACGCCGCAGCTTGCCTACCGGCCCGACCACGTGCTGGTGGTCGAGGACAGCATCATCATCGCGCTCGATACCGAAGAGCACCTGCGCCGCCTCGGCGTCGGGCACGTCCGGCTCGAAAGCAATGTCAGCGGCGCGCTTGCGGCGATTGCCGAACAGCGCCCCGATTTCGCGATCATCGACTTCAATCTCGGCGGTGAATCGAGCGAGCCGGTCGCGGCAGCCCTGCGCGCGGCGGGGGTGCGGTTCGTGCTGGCGACGGGCTATTCCGAGGGCGCGAGCGGGTTCGAACGGATGGGCGCGGATGCGGTGCTGCGAAAGCCCTATGGTTTGGCCGAAATCGAAGGCCTGCTGCGCGCCGGCTAGCGCATGGTCAGATTGCGGCGCGCACCAGCAAGGTGACTTCGGCGTGGCTGAAATCCACCACGTCGCACGAGGGCGCATAGAGGCATTCGCCAGGGCCGGCCCGAACATCGCCGGCCGACAGGTTGCCGGCAAGCGGCAACGCCAGCAGCGGGCCTGTGAAGGCAGCGCAGGTCGCAGGCTCGGGCGCGCCCTCGATCCGGTCAAACCGGAAGAACGGGCCATCGACCAGCACCGGACCATCGGCAATCGAGCGGCGATGCGCTGCGGCATAGGGTTCCCCCCGCGCCACCGCCAGCGCGCGGTCCAGATGCAGCTCGCGCGGGCGGCCATAGTCGTAGAGGCGGAAGGTGGTGTCGCTGGCCTGCTGCACTTCGACGAGAGCCAACCCTTCGCCAATCGCGTGAACCGTGCCAGCAGGCAGATAGAAAAGATCACCGGGACGGGCGGGATACCACTGGAGCAGTTGCTCGATGCTGCCATCGCGCGCGGCGGCAGCGATATCCTCGCGCTCGACAGCGTGCCGGAAGCCGATCGCCAGCCGCGCTTCAGGCGCGGCATCAATTACCAGCCAGCATTCTTCCTTCCCCGCCTCGCCCGGCAGCGCATTGGCATCGGAAGGGTGGACCTGCACCGACAGCTTCTCGGAGGTGAACAGGTATTTGATCAGCACTTGCGGCAATTCGGGCGGGGGTTCGAACCAGATCTCGCCGATCCGCTGACCTTGCGGAGCCACGAAGGGCGGGGGCAAATCCTCGCGACCCCAAACCTTCTCGACCATCAGGGCGGGAAGCTGACGCGCGTTATTCACTGGTTCGCCGCTCCCGGCAGCTTGCCCACCGCCTGCGCGCCAGTGCGCGTGGTCACCAGCACTTCGTTGCCGGACACGATGATGCACACATCTTCGAGCCCGATGGCGGAAATGCGCGGCCCATCGCTCGTCGCCAGCACGCCGCGACAATGCAGAAGATCGACCTCGCCATCGCGCACGATGTTGCCCGCGTCATCCGCGACTTCGGACATGGCATCGGCCAGTGCCGCCCAGTTGCCGATATCCGACCAGCCCATGCTGGCCGGCACCATCGCTGCGCGCGCGGTGTTTTCCATCACCGCATAATCGATCGATTCCCCGGCGATCGCGGAAAAAGGGCCGGGTGCGGGGTGGAAGCGGGTGCCATCGTTGCTGCCCTGTGCCACGGCTTCGGCCACCAGCCGCGCCATCTCGGGACGATGGGCAGCGAGTTCGGCCAACAGCTTTCCGGCGCGGAAGGCGAAGATGCCGCCGTTCCAGCTGTATTCGCCGCTGGCGAGATAGGCCTCTGCGGCCACGCGATCAGGCTTTTCGACGAACCGCCGCACGGCAAAACCACCTGCCAGCGGTTCGCCCCGCTGGAGATAGCCGTAGCCGGTTTCGGGCCGGTCGGCAGTGATGCCGAAGGACACCAAATAATCCTGGGCTGCCAGCGCGGCCGCGGCCAGTGCGGCGGCGCGGAAGGCTGCGGGATCGGCGATGTAATGGTCGCTCGGGCAGATCAGCATCACCGCATCTGGCGGAAGCAGCGCCGCAGCGAGCGCGATCGCAGGGGCGGTGTTCTTCGCCGCCGGCTCGATCACCAGCCGCGCGCCGGGCACATCGCCAAGCTGCGCCATGACCAGATCGGCATGGGCCGCACCTGCCACCACCAGCGGCGGCGCGAACTGCGCGTCACCAGCCACGCGGGCAACCGCCTGCTGGAACAGGGTTTCGGCCCCGAGCAGGGGCAGGAACGGCTTGGGCAGTGAAAGGGTGCTGACCGGCCACAGACGGGTGCCGCCGCCGCCGCACAGGATAACCGGATGAATCGCCATCACGCTGATTTTTCGTCCTTCCTGAGCCAATTGCTACACCGGAACCCCCGGGCAAAGCCAGCACTCTTGGCCCGTTTCGCCGAGCGATGCCCCCGATCTGGCGCAATCAGAACCATTGCTGGCGCCAATAGAACGGAGCAGGCACCGGATTCCCTGCGGCATCGGTGGCCGGACGAAAGCCAAGACGGCTTTCGACCAGCTGACAGGTGATGCGATCAGCCTCGGGATCGGGGCTGGGGCGATAGACCGAGCAATTGCGCGCGCGCCCGTCGGTGCCGACGATGACCCGCACGATCACCTGCGTCCCGCGTCGCGCTTCGCGTCCGCCCGGCGGCACCGGAAAATCTCTGGCATTGTCGATCCGACCCGAGATGTGCACCGGCTTCGACACGGCCACGCCGCCGCGCCCGCTGCCACTGTTGCCGCTGCCCGTGCCAAGACCCGTTCCGGCAGCCCCGGTGCCATCGCCCGCCGCAGCCGCGCCGGAATCGTTCGCGTTCCCGGTCGATGAGGCCCGCGGCAGCGCCTGATCCTGCTTGACCTTGACCTTGGGCGGCTGCGCGGAGACGGGCTTGGCCACCGCCTCGCGTCCCGGCGCACCCTGCGCGCCCTCGTCGGGCTCGGGCTGGTTTTCGGGCGGCGGAGGATCGGGCGGCGCAGTAATCGTTACCGTGAAGGCCGACACCACCTCGCGCTCGACTGTCGCCGTCATGTCCGGCGCGAAAACGCGCGCCAAGCCATAGAGCGCCGCCAGATGGAACAGCACGATCAGCACGATCAGCGGCACACTTGGCCGCCGGCGCTGCGCACGAAATCCTCTGGCCTGCGACATCGTTACGCCCTTCGTTCCGGATAGCTCCATTCCGGACGAGGTTTCGTCCGGAATCCGCCCTCGGGCAACTATACCAATGCCACAGCATTTGGCGATGGAGCGCAGGCATCGGGCGCGCAATTCATGACCACGGGGAACGCATCAGCGATCTTCCGCAGGGCGCAGCCGGTCAAGCCCCGGCGGGCGAAGGGGCACATGCGCCCGGTTTCCGGCCGGTTTCCCGCTCGCATCGCGGGCTGACCGGTCGCCTCGGCCAATGGTGGCTCGTCCGGCCCGGCAACTGGATCAGCCTCGGCCCGATCGACGAGCGCAGTCTGTGGGCGGCGGTGCTCGGCGCGGCCGGGTATTCCGCCCTTGCCTACCTCAGCCTGACGCTTCCGGTGCAGGTCGGCGCAATCAGCCCGATTTGGCTGGCGAACGCCTTTGCAGTCGCCTTCCTGCTGCGGGCTCGGCTGAGCAACGAGGTGCCGTTCCTGCTGGCGGTGCCGGCGGCCCGCCTGGCGGTCAATCTGGTTATCGCCCAGCCCGAACACGTGGTCGCCGCCTTCGCGATCGCCAATCTCATTGAAATCATCGCGGTGCTGGCGCTGAGCCGGGCGGGCCCGCGACGATGCCCGGATATGACGCGGCCGTCCGATCTGGTTCGTTTCGTCTGGGCGGGAGGGCTGGTCGGCCCTGCGCTTTCGGCGCTGTGCGTGGCGCCGGTGCTGGGCGGCAGCCTTGATGCGGCACGCAGCGGGGTGCTCGCATGGCTGATGGCAGACGGCATGGCGTTACTGCTGATCGTGCCGACCGTGCTGCTGGTGACCGATCATGCCAGGGGCGAATTGCCGCGCAGCGAGGCAGGTCTCGCGGAAAGCCTCGCCCTGCTGGCCGGAGGGATGACCAGCGCCTTCCTGATCTTCAACCAGAGCCAGTATCCGCTGATGTTCCTGATCCCGCCGATCACGCTGCTCCACGCCTTCAGGCTCGGCAGTCTGGGCAGCGCGGTCCACGTGGTGGGCGTGGCGCTGGTGGCAGGGACGATGACCTCGGCCGGCCTTGGCCCCATCGCGGCTGTTCGCGGCATGTCAGGGGTGAGCGATCTGGCGCAGCTCTATCTGCTGCAGGCCTTCGTCGCCGCCAATTTCCTGACGGGGCTACCGATCGCCGCGATCATCGCCGGGCGCGACCGGATGACGGCGGCGCTTGCGGCTGGCAAGCGCGAGGTCGATCTGCTGGCGGACAACATCACCGACGCGATCCTGCGTTATGATCTCCACGGCGTATGCACCTATGCTTCACCCTCTGTCCGAGAGGTGATGGGCGCGCCGCCGGAAACCTATGTCGGCAAGCCGCTTGGTGCGCGCCTCCATCCGGACTCACGAGACAGGGCGATCGGCGCGCTTGCCCGATTGCTCGAAGGGGCCAGCGAAAAGGAGCGCGTCACCTATCGGCGGTTCCGTGACAGCGCCGATGGCACGCCGGTGTTCCTCGAAGCCGATTGCGCGGTGGTGCGCAATGCCGAGACCGGGCAGCGCGAAGGCGTGGTGGTCGCCGCGCGCGATGTGACTGAACGGATCGAACTCGAACTGCTGCTCACCCGCGCCCGCCGCACCGCCGAAAATGCCGCGCGTGCCAAGTCCGAATTCCTCGCCAACATGAGCCACGAGATCCGCACGCCGATGAACGGGGTGCTGGGCTTTGCCGAACTGATGCTGCAGGGCGATCTCGACGATCAGCAACGCCATTTTGCCGAACTGATCGTGCAATCGGGCCGGTCGATGATGACGCTGCTCAACGATGTGCTGGACCTCAGCAAGATCGAAAGCGGGCAGTTCGCGATTGCGACAGCGCCGGTCGATCTCCATGCGAGCCTCGCCGAATGTGCCGCGCTGCTTCGTCCCGCCGCCGAACGCAAGGGGCTGACGCTCGAATTGCTGCGCGAAGATGACGGGGAAGCGGAGGCTCCGGCGCCGTCCGCTCCGTGGATCACCACTGACGGGCTGAGGCTTCGCCAGATCGTGCTCAACCTGCTCGGCAACGCGGTCAAGTTCACCGAGGCAGGGCAGGTCCGGCTGGCCTATCGCATCACCCCGAACGAGGTGCGGATCACCATCGCCGACACCGGCATCGGCATCAGCGCCGAACGGATCGAAAGCATCTTCCAGCCCTTCACCCAGGGCGAAAGCGATACCGATCGGCGCTTCGGCGGCACCGGGCTCGGGCTGTCGATCAGCCGCCAGCTTGCCGCGCTGCTGGGCGGGCGGATCGAGGCGGCGAGCGCGCCGGGCAGGGGGTCGCATTTCACGCTGGTGCTGCCTGCGGTGCTGGCCGCCCCCGTACCGGTTGCCGTGCCCGCTGTGCCCGAAAGTCCGCCGCCGCTGCCCACCGGATCGCGGATCCTGCTTGTCGAGGATCACGACATCAACCGCCTGCTGGTGCGCGAAATGCTCGAGCGCTGCGGGCTTGAGGTCGAAGCCGCACATGATGGAAATGAAGCGATCGCGATGGTGATCGACAGCATGCTCCGCGCCCGCCCCTATGATCTGGTGCTGATGGATGTGCATATGCCGGGCTGCGATGGCTATGCCGCCACCCGCGCGATCCGCACCGAAGGGATCGGGCCGGACGTGCTGCCGATCATAGCGCTCACCGCCAATGCCTTTCCCGAGGATGTCGCCGCCGCGCGGGTGGCGGGGATGCAGGGGCACCTCGCCAAGCCGGTGGTATTCGCCGATCTTGCGCGCGCGCTGCAACGCTGGTTGCCGACCCGGATCGTCGAGAGCGACACACCGCCCCGCGCACCAGGAGCGATGAGGGGCGCGACATCCTCTGCACGGTCACCGCAGATGCTTGCGCGCTGGCAGGCCCGCCGGCGCGAGACACTGGCGGCGGTGGAGGCGGCGCTGGCCGAGGGCGGCGTGCTGGCCGTTGTGACGGGGGGCACACCCACCGCCGCCCATCCGACGCGCGATGAACTGATCCGCCTCACCCACCAGTTTGCCGGCACCGCCGGGCTGTTCGGCGAGGATGAACTAGGACGCTGCGCCGCCGCACTCGAACGCTCGCTACAGGACAAGGCCAGTCCGGCTGTGAGCCGCGCGCTGGCGCAAGAGCTGGTCGCGCTGGCCGAAGGTGCCGGGCAGGCAGGCACCCCCCAACCTGCCGACAGCGCCAACGGCTAGAGCTGCGCCCCATAGCAAAAGGGCGGCCCGTTGCCGGACCGCCCTTCGCATGTTTTGCAATCGCGGACGCGATCAGAAGCGGACGCGAACACCGAAGCGGACGCCCCAGAGCGAGCCGTTGATGTTGGTCGCTTCGACCGGAGCGCGGAAGCTCGAGTAGCGGTACTGAGCGCAGGGCTGAGCCGCCGAGGTGGCAGCAGCGCCGCCGACCGTCTGGAGGCACTGCACGTTCACAACCGCCGCGGTGTAGGGGAAGCCAACCTGACGGATGGTGCCCCAATCCTTGTCGATCAGGTTCAGCATGTTCTCGACGTCGGCCATCAGCTCAAGCTTGCCGCCGAAGACGAACGGCACTTCCTGACGCACCGAGAGGTCCAGCTTGTGCACCCACGGGGTCTTGGCGATGTTCTTCGGCGCGATCTGGCCCTGGTAATCAGCCAGTTCCGAGCCCTGCACCAGAGCCTGAACCGCCGCGAAAGTCGCCGCCGAGTCATAGACCACGCGCGCATCGGCAGTCTGGCTGCTGACATTCGGAACGTAGAGCAGACCGCGGCTACCGCGACCGTTCACACCGAACACCGCCGAACGACCATTGGTCGGATCGTTCATGGTGTAGCTGTAACGCTGGCCCGAACGGACGTTGTAGAAGAACTCGATGCGGGTGTTGTTG
>VFQO010002354.1_pt1 | contig 11731 bp, 11 predicted proteins | sample 3512331 | NCBI WGS metagenome assembly VFQO01 (sample SAMN10412371, study PRJNA504923) | tailings metagenome | isolation source: Replicate 3 from Balatoc abandoned mine | place: Philippines: Itogon, Benguet | collected 2017-08-28 | reverse complement strand
ACCAGGTTCAAGAAAGGCCGGTAGCAACTTCGGTTGCTGCCGGTCTTTTCTTTTGACCGCTATCCGCGGTGCCATGTGATTGACCGCTATCCGCGGTGGGCGCTGATCAGGAATTCGACATTGCCCTGCGGCCCGGTGATCGGGCTGGTCGCGATGCCATCGACCATCCAGCCGAGCCCCTCGACCCAGTCGCGCACCTCGTCGCACACGCGGGCATGGAGCGCGGGATCGCGCACCACCCCGCCCTTGCCCACTTCCTCGCGCCCCACTTCGAATTGCGGCTTGATCAGCGCGACCAATTGGCACTGCGGCGCGGCAAGCCGCAGGGGCACTTCCAGCACCTTCGTCAGAGAGATAAAGCTCGCATCGCACACCACCCAATTGCACGAACGGTCGATGTGTTCGGGCGTCAGCAGCCGGGCGGAGAGCTGTTCGAGCACCGTCACCCGCGGGTCTTCGCGCAATTTCCACGCAAGCTGGTTGGTGCCCGAATCGACGCAGAAAACATGATCCGCGCCGTGGCTCAGCAGCACATCGGTAAAGCCGCCGGTGGATGATCCGATATCCATCGCCACCGCACCCTCGGGCGAAAGGCCGAAGTGCGCGATCGCATGGGCGAGCTTGATCCCGCCCCGGCTGACCCAGGGATGATCGCGCCCGCGCACATCGAGGTCTGCGTCCTCGGCGATCTGGTGACCGGGCTTGTCGATCTTGGTCTCGCCCGCAAACACCAGCCCCGCCATCACCAGCGCCTGCGCCCGCGCGCGGCTTTCGGCAAGCCCGCGCTCGACCAGTAGCTGATCGACACGGCGCTTTTGCGCTTTCGGGGGACGAGGTGCGTGCTCGGGCATGGACAAGGGCACGCCCTAGCGCGCAAAGTGAGCCGATGAAAGCCGGACTTCCCCTCCTCGCCCTGACACTCGCCGTTGCCGCCTGCGCGCCCTCCGCCAAGGCTCCGCCGGTCGCGACCGCCGGAACGCCCGCCCCGCGCCCGGGCGCCGCTCCCGCGCCCGTCCGCCCTGCCGCACCCCCTGCCGTTGCCGATACCCACTGGATGGACGCTCCGCTTACGCCGGGCGCGTGGCGCTATCAGGTCAATGCCAGCGGCCCGATCGCGGTGTTCATCGGTGCAGGCGGTGCGGGCGGTGCGGGCGGTGCGGGGGAGTTCGTGATGAGTTGCGAGACTGCAAATGGCCGCTTCGGCCTGTGGCGCGCAGGCACCAGCCCCCAAGCGCGCGTGATGACGATCCGCACCGAAACCGCCACCCGCAGCTTCAGCGCAGTGCAGGCCGAAGACACCAACCCCTATCTCGTCACCGGCATTGCACCGGCCGATCCGTTGCTCGATGCGATGGCGTTGAGCAAAGGGCGGTTCGCGGTGGAGGTCGAAGGCTATCCCCCACTATACCTGCCCAGCCATGCCGAAGTCAGCCGCGTGATCGAGGATTGCCGCTGATCATCGTCATTGCGAGCCGCGAAGCGGCGCGGCAATCCAGAGATTGCCCGCACCGCTCTGGATTGCTTCGCTTCGCTCGCGATGACGGGAATCAAGCCGATTCCATACATTAATATCCACAAGCCAATGCACAGGGCATCCCCAGCCTGTCCACACCCGTGCCGGAAACGAAAAACGCCCGAGGTGTCCCCGGGCGGCCCGCCTGCGATGTCACACGGCGAGGGATGAGTATGACGGCGGAAAAGTTTTATTCAAGTCTTGTGGAAGGCCCTGTGATGACTCACATTACACCCTGAGGCCAGCGGCGAACGCGGCTCTCGGCCCCCGGTGAAACGCGGGGTCTGGCTCACAAGCGCGAAAGGAGGTGATCCGATGTCTCATGGTTCAGTAGCGAGGTCGGTGAAGATCCCTACGGAGCATACTCGGTAATCATCCTTCTGAGTAAGGCACCGTGAGCGGCACTTCCGGCCGCTGACCATGTCAAGGGCAGCTTCCCCCCAATGCACTTGGGCTGGCGAAGCTGCCCTTTTCATTTTGGTTTTGCATGCCCGCCTCCGCGGGCACATCCTGGGCGCTATTCCCTCCGCTTCGCTGCGGGGCGCCTGCGGGCGCGCAGTCGCGCTTGCGGGCCTGCGGCCCGAGCCAGCGCTCCCCGGCTTTGCTGGTAATGGGCCAATGAGCCCCTCCCCGTTCGCCCTGCGAATGGGGAGGGACGTGCAGATGCTTGCCCTTCGGCCCGCGCAGGATTAGGCGCAATCCATGCAACTCACCCGCCTGCCCCACCCCGCCCCCACCCCCGATGCCGCCCGTGAAGCCATGATCGCCGATCCGGGCTTTGGCACCGTCTTCACCGATCACATGGTGACGATCGATTATGACGAGGCGCTGGGCGGCTGGCAGACGGCGGTGCTTGGGCCGCGCCAGCCCATCCCGCTCGATCCGGCGGCGAGCGTGCTGCATTACGCGCAGGAGATTTTCGAAGGCCTCAAGGCCTATCGCCACCCCGATGGCAGCCTCGCCCTGTTCCGGCCTGAGGCCAACGCCGCGCGCTTCAACGCCTCGGCTGAACGCCTCGCCATGCCCGCCCTGCCGCAAGACCTGTTCCTCGGCGCGATCAAGGCGCTGCTGGAGGTTGATGGCAACTGGTATCCGGCGGTGGACGGCGGCTCGCTGTATCTGCGGCCCTTCATGATCGCGACCGAGGCCTTCCTCGGCGTGCGTCCGGCCAAGAAATACAAGTTCATCGTCATCGCGTCGCCAGCCGGCAACTACTTCAAGTCGGGCGCCAAGGCGGTGAGCATCTGGATTTCCGATTACACCCGCGCCGCCCCCGGGGGCACCGGCGCGGCCAAGTGCGGGGGCAATTATGCCGCCAGCCTCGTCCCCACAGGGCAAGCCTTCGCCAAGGGCCACGATCAGGTGCTGTTCCTCGATGCGGCAGAGCACAAGTGGGTCGAGGAGCTGGGCGGCATGAACCTGTTCTTCGTCTTCGCCGATGGCACCGTGATCACCCCGCCGCTGACCGGCACGATCCTGCCCGGCATCACCCGCAACTCGCTGATCACGCTGCTGACCGAACAGGGATTGAAGGTCTCCGAGGCGCCCTACTCCATCGATCAGTGGCGTGCGGACGCGGCAAGCGGGCATCTGGTCGAGGTGATGGCGTGCGGCACAGCGGCGGTCGTGACCGCGGTTGGCAAGGTCGCCGGGCCGGATGGCGAATTCACCATCGGCGCAGGGGGCATCGGCCAGACCACCGCGGCCCTGCGCGAGACGCTGGTCGGCATCCAGACCGGCCGCATCGCCGACAGCCACGGCTGGGTGACGCGGGTCTAGGCCCATGTCGGTGGCTGTCGCCGCGCTCTACCAGTTTACGCGGTTCGATGATCCCGAGGCTCTGAAACCGCCGCTCCACGCCGCCTGCGAAGCCCACGGCATCAAGGGCACGCTGCTGCTCGCGCGTGAGGGGATCAACGGGACAATCGCTGGCACCCCCGAAGGCCTCGACGCGGTGCTCTCCCACATCAGCGCCCTGCCGGGGTGCGCGGCGCTGGAGGTGAAGTTTTCCGAAGCCCCGGCCATGCCCTTCGGCAAGATGAAGGTCCGCGTGAAGCGCGAGATCGTCACCATGGGCCAGCCCGACATCGACCCCACGCTCAGCGTTGGGACCTATGTCGAGGCGCAGGAATGGAACGCGCTGATCGCCGATCCCGAATGCCTCGTGATCGACACCCGCAACGATTACGAGGTCGCTATCGGCACCTTTGCGGGCGCGGTCGATCCCGCCACGCCGAGCTTCCGTGACTTTCCCAAGTGGTTCCGCGACCACCGCGAGGAACTGCTAGCGGGCAAGAAAAGGGTCGCGATGTTCTGCACCGGCGGCATCCGCTGCGAAAAATCGACCAGCTTCCTGCGCGCCGAAGGGATCGACGAGGTCTATCACCTCAAGGGCGGCATCCTGAAATATCTCGAACAGGTGCCCGAAGATCAGTCGCTTTGGCAGGGCGAATGCTTCGTTTTCGACGAGCGTGTGAGCCTCGGCCACGGCCTTGCACAAGGCACCCACACGCGCTGCCAGCCTTGCGGGCGGCCTTACCCGGTCGGGGCGCAGTGCCCCGTCTGCGCCGCATGAGCGCGCTGCCGATCCTCTATTCCTTCCGCCGCTGCCCCTATGCGATGCGCGCGCGCATGGCGCTGTGGGCGGCGGGGATGACGGTGGAATTGCGCGAGGTAAAACTCGCCGCCAAGCCGCCCGCGCTGCTCGCCGCCAGCCCCAAGGGGACGGTTCCGGTGCTGGTGCTGGCCGATGGCACCGTGATCGACCAAAGCCTCGACATCATGCGCTGGGCGCTCGGCCAGAACGATCCCGAAGGCTGGCTGGCGGGCGATGACCCTGCGCTGATCGCCGCCAATGATGGCCCGTTCAAATACCATCTCGACCGGGCAAAATATCCGGGGCGATATGACGAGGGCGGCGTGACCGACCACCGCGCCGCGGCGCTCGCCCTTCTCGCGCCGCTGGAGGAACGGCTGCACCACGCCCCCTTCCTCGGCGGGGCGATGCGGGGCTTCACCGACATCGGCTTGCTCCCCTTCGTCCGCCAGTTCGCCGCCATCGACCCGGCATGGTTCGCCGCCCAGCCCCTGCCGCGCTTGCAGGCGTGGCTGGACGGCTTGCTCGCGTCGGATGTGTTCGCTGCCATCATGCCCAAGTTCGCGCCCTGGAAAGAAGGCGATCCGCCGGTGCTGTTCGGGCCTTAGCCCCCCAGCCGCTCGCGGAACGCATCGACCAGCCAGCTCGCGGCCGGGCCGAGGCGGGTATCCCGTCGCCATAAGGCACTGAGGCGGTAATGCGCGCCGGGCTTTTCCGGCAGGTCCAGTTCCACCAGCGCGCCCGATGCCAGATCGCCCGCCACCATACCCCGCGGCATGTTGCCCCAGCCCAGCCCCTCTTTCAGCAGCGCATGCTTTGCCCCCAGATCGCCGAGCCGCCAGGTGAGCGGCGACAGCACCGAAAACTCGCGCCCCTCGGTCAGGGGGGAACGGTCAGTCAGCACCAGTTGCAGGTGCCGGCGGCTTTCCCCCGGCGCCACATCGGGCCGCGCCAGCGGATGGGACGGCGCGGCGACAGGTATCAGGTCCACCTCCCCTACCGCCTGCCGTTCCAGACCCGGCTGATCGCCGATCACCGGGCCGCCGATGGCAAGATCGGCCCCGCCCGCGATCAGGCAGGCCGCCACCGCGCCCAGCCCCTCGATCCGCAAGGTGAGCGCACAGCTGGGGAAGATGCGCCGGAACTCGCCCAGCACATGGGCGGTCACTTCGCCCGGCACCATCACATCGACCACCAGCGTCAGCGAAGGTTCCTGCCCGGCGTGGAGCGAGCGGGCCTTGGCGAGCAGCGCATCGGCCCCATCGGCAACCGCACGGGCCTCGGCCAGCAGGCCTTCGCCCGCCGCTGTCAGCACCGGGCGGCGCGATCCTTCACGGTCGAACAGGGTCAGCGCGAGCTGCGCCTCAAGCTGAGCGATGCCATAGGATACCGCCGAGATCGCCCGGCCCATCGTCCGGCCTGCACCGCCGAAGCTGCCATGTTCGGCGACCGCAATGAAGATGCGCAATTGATCGAGGGTGGGTTCGCCAAGCTTCATGCGCGCCTTGTTCGGATTTTCCGAACATCTTGGCAAGTTTTATCGCACTTATCCGCATGTTCATGGTGGCCTATCTCCCCCTCAACGACACACCAAGGAGACACGCCATGATCGAACTCCGCCCTTTCAATACCCTCGGCGCGGCCAACCACGGCTGGCTGGATGCGCACCACCATTTCTCTTTCGCGAATTACCACGATCCGGCCCGCGTCCACTGGGGAAGCTTGCGGGTCTGGAACGATGACGCGATTGCGCCGGGCACGGGTTTCCCGACCCACCCGCATTCCGACATGGAAATCATCACCTATGTCCGCACCGGGGCAATCACCCACCGTGACAGCATGGGCAATGAAGGCCGCACCGAAGCGGGCGATGTGCAGGTGATGAGCGCCGGTAGCGGCGTGCGCCATTCGGAATACAACCTCGAAAGCGAGGAGACGACGCTGTTCCAGATCTGGATCATCCCGGACGAACGCGGCGGTGCGCCCAGCTGGGGTGCGCGCCAGTTCCCCAAGGAAGGCCGCGAGGGCGCTTTCGTGCCGCTCGCCAGCGGGGTTGCGAACGATAATGATGCGCTGAAGATCCGCGCCGATGCCCGCGTGCTGGGTGCGACGATCAAGGCCGGGACCAGCGTGACCTACACACCCCGCAGCGCCGATCGGCACCTCTATCTGGTGCCCGCCACGGGCCGCATCAAGATCGAGGATGTCGAGGCCAACGCCCGTGACGGTGTCGCCATCACGCAGCTGGCCAGCGTCACCATCACTGCGCTCGAAGATAGCGAAGTGGTGCTGGTGGACGCAGCCTGACCGATTGCCCCTCCCGCTTGCGGGAGGGGTCGGGGGTAGGCCTGCACCACCCTCACCTTCCCCCCGGAGCCGGCCGGTCCCCCCCTCTCCCGCCGGCCGGCTCCCTCCCCCAGTTTTTCCAGATCAGGATCATCCCCATGAGCAATATCCTCTACATCACCGCCAGCATCCGGTCGGAAAGCGACAGCGTGTCGCGCACGCTCGGACAGAGCATCGTCGATGGCCTCGCCGCAAAGACCGGCGCTGCCGTCACCACCCGCGATCTGGCCGCCAATGACCTGCCTTATGTGAGCGCCGAAAGGTTCGCCGCAAACCTCACTCCGGCGGCTGATCGCACCGCCGAACAGGCCGAACTGGCCGCCATCGCCGATAGGCTGATCGCCGAACTTCAGGCGGCCGAGACGATCGTGATCGCCGCACCCGTCTACAATTTCGGTCCGCCCGCCAGCCTCAAGGCGTGGGCCGATCTGGTGGCGCGGGCCGGCACCACCTTCCGCTACACCGCGACCGGCCCCGAAGGCCTGCTGACGGGCAAGAAGGTCTATCTCGCCATCGCCAGCGGCGGCACGCCGGTCGGCGCTGAGATCGACTTCATGAGCCGGTGGCTAACCTTCTTCCTCGGCTTCCTCGGCATGACCGATATCGAGATCGTCGCGGCAGACGGGATCATGGGCGAAGGCGGCGAGGAAAAGATCGCAGCCGCCCGCGAGGCCGCGCAAAAGCTGGTCGCCTGATAGCGCCAGCCCCCGGTTAGCCCCTGGCGAGGCCCCTGCCAGACCCCCTCCAGACCCCCTCCGGACCCCGCATGACCGGGTTCTGCGAGGGGGTTTCACGTGAAACAATCGCCGGTCAGGATTCGGGCTGGGTCAGCTGTGATTTCTCGATGGTGCGTGCCGGGCGGATCACGATAATCGCCACGCCGGCCAGCGCCATGGTCCCGCCGATGATCAGCGGCCAGCCGATCGCATCACCCGTCAGCCATGTTCCGAAGGCAATGGTCAGCAGCGGAGTCAGCAACGTCAGCGGCACGATCAGGTTCGCGTCATAACGCTGGAACAGCCGGAAATAGGCGGAATGTGCCCCGACAGAAACGACCACGCCTGCAAACAGCACGCAGGCGGCCACCGCAAGGGGCGCAGCAGTCACCGCGGCGATCTGGCCGGTTTCCAGCAGGAGCGTACCGGGCAGCATCACGCCCAATGAGGCAAGGCCCGCCCACGCCTGAAGCGTCACCGCCCCCACCTCCAGCCGCTTGACGAACACCGAGGCAAACGCCCCGATCAGCACGCCCGCAAAGGCAAAGCCAAGCCCCACCGGATCGCCCGCCTCCGATGGCGCGCCGATTGCCAGCCCGACGCCTCCCAAAGCCAAAGCCATGCCCAGCCCGCGCCGCCAGCGCACTTCCTCGCCCAGAAAGATGATCGCAAACAACACGGTAAGCGGCGCGCCTGAAAGGTTGACGATCCCCACCGCCGAAGGGCTCGCCGTTTGCAGCCCGATGAATTGCAGCCCGAAGCTCCCTCCGGTGATCGCAAAGCCGATCAGCAGCACCAGCCCCAGCCGCTCGGGCCGTCCGCGCAAGAGCAGCGGGAACAGCACCGCCAGCACGGTCACTGACCGCAGCACGGTATAAAACAGCGGCGGCACGCCAAGGTTTGCAACAGCGATCTTGCTGACGACGACATTCATCGCCCAGGCGACATTGCAGAACAGCATGATCCCGAGCGCGGAGAGAGGCAGGCTCCTTGGCATCAGGTGGCAGTGTCGCCGAACACCTGTGCGGCAATGTCTTGCGGCAATCCCTCACGCAGTTCCTCGCGCCACAGGGTCGCCACCGCATCGGAAGGCGCGCGCCAGTCGCCGCGGGGGCTGAGAGCGCCGGCAGAGGAGACCTTGGGACCATTGGGCAGTGCGGACCGCTTGAACTGCGAAAAGCCGAAGAACCGCGCACAGAACTTGTCGAGCCAGCTGGCGATGGTGGCAAGGTCGTAGGCATTCTTGCGGTCATCCGGGAAACCGGCAGGCCACATGCCACGCGCTGCATCCTGCCACGCCCGCCAGGCCAGAAAGGCGACCTTGGTGGGGCGCTGGCCGAAGCGGATGATGTGGTGCAGGAAGAAGTCGTTGAGTTCGTACGGCCCGACGAGGCTCTCGGTCGATTGCATCGCGCCGTCGGCACCGGGGGGCACCAACTCGGGGCTGATCTCTGTCGCCAGCACATCGCCCAGCACCGCGCCGCATGCCGCGGTGAACTGCCCGGTCGCGATCGCCCAGCGAATGAGGTATTGAATGAGGGTCTTGGGCACGCCCGCATTGACCCCGTAATGGCTCATGTGGTCGCCCACGCCATAGGTGCACCAGCCCAGCGCAAGCTCGCTGAGGTCGCCGGTGCCCACCACAAAGCCGCCATGCTGTCCTGCAAGGCGGAACAGGTAATCGGTCCGCAGGCCCGCCTGCACGTTCTCGAAGGTGATATCGTGCACCGGCTCCCCGCCGGCAAAGGGGTGGCCGATATCCTCCAGCATCTTGTGCGCCGCAGGACGGATGTCGATTTCGCCCGCGGTGATCTCCATCGCCGCCATCAGCCGGTGGGCGTTGGTCTTCGTGCCCTCCGAAGTGCCGAAGCCGGGCATCGTGTAGCCCCGGATTGCCGTGCGCGGCATCCCAAGCCGGTCACACGCCTTGGCCGCGACAATCAGCGCATGGGTGGAATCGAGCCCACCGGATATGCCGATGATCAGCGTCTTAGCACGGGTGGATTCGATCCGCCGCATCAGTGCATCGACCTGGATGTTGAAGGCCTCGTAGCAGTCCTCGTCCAGCTTTTCGGGCCGATCTGGCACAAAGGGGAAGCGCGCGAGGGGGCGGACGAGGCCGATGTCCCCCGCCGCATAGGCGTGTTCGAACACCACCTTGCGATAGGAATCTTCCGGCCGCCCCGCCCATTCGGCCGCATCCGCGAAGGTCTGATTGCGCAAGCGTTCGGCCGCGAGCCGCTCGGTATCGATATCGACAATGGTAAGCTCGCCCGCCCGGTCGAAGCGTTCCGACTGCGCAAGCAGCGCGCTCATCTCGTAGATCACGCTCTGCCCGTCCCATGCGAGGTCCGTGGTGCTCTCGCCATAGCCGCTGGCCGAGTAGATGTAGGCGGCAATGGCGCGCGCGGCGCTGGAGCGGCAGTGCAGGTGGCGGTCGTCCGCACGTCCGATGGTGACGGGCGAGGCCGAAAGGTTGCACAGGATCAGCGCCCCCGCCATCGCCGCCTGCATCCCCGGAGGAACGGGCGCCCAGAAATCCTCGCAGATTTCGACACCGAAGCGAAAACCGGGCAGATTTGCAGCGGCGAAAATCAGGTCTGTGCCGAACGGCACTTCCTCGCCTGCAAGCGCCATCCACAAGTCCGTGCATCCCCGCCCGTGGGCGAAATGACGCTTTTCATAGAACTCGCGGTAATTGGGCAGAAAACTTTTCGGCACCACGCCGAGGATCTGACCGTGGGCGATCACCACCGCGCAATTATAGAGCTTGTCGGCGCGCTTCAGGGGCGCGCCCACCACCAGCACCGGATGCAGATCGGCAGAGACCGCGACCACCTCGGCAAGGGCATCCTCCACCCGTTCGATCAGGGCATGCTGAAGCAGCAGGTCGTCAATTGCATAAGAAGACAGGGTCAGTTCGGGAAACACCACCAGATCGACATTCGCCGCGTGGGCCTTGCGCGCCTCGGCAAGGACGCCTGCGGTGTTGTGGGCAACATCGGCAGTCCGGCTGGCAGGGGTCGCGGTGGCGACACGCACGAAGCCGTGGTTGTGCATGTCGAAAAAGGGGTGCGAATTCTCGGACATGGGTCGCGCGCGCTCCGGCTGGCAAGGCTTTGGCCTCTAGCCTCTAATCGGCGCGCTTCCTAGCACAAGGCCGCAAAAGAGCTGCTTTCGCGGCGGCAAGCCTTTCATGCCCTGCCCCGCTTGCGCCCCGGCGCGGCAGGCCCCAAGTGGTGCGCAACACGTTAAAGGAGCCCTGCGCCATGGCCGATCCCATCTATACCCCGCCCGCTGTCTGGAGCGCCGACACCGTCTCGGGCGGGCGTTTTGCCAGCATTAACCGCCCCACCGCAGGCGCACGCGAGGAGCGCGAATTGCCGGTTGGGGAGCATCCCTTCCAGCTCTATTCGCTGGCCACGCCCAATGGGGTGAAGGTGAGCGTGATGCTCGAAGAACTGCTGGAGGCAGGCCACGCGGGCGCGGAGTATGACGCCTGGACGGTCAATATCAGCGCAGGCGAACAGTTTGGCAGCGGCTTCGTGGGGGTGAACCCCAATTCGAAAATCCCCGCACTGCTCGATCGCAGCAACGCCCAAGCACCCTTTCGCATCTTTGAAAGCGGCGCGATTCTTGTCCACCTGGCCGAGAAATTCGGGATGTTCCTGCCCACCGACCCGGCAGCGCGTGCCGAAGTGCTGAGTTGGACCTTCTGGCAAGTCGCCAGCGGCCCCTTCATCGGAGGCGGCTTCGGCCATTTCTACGCCTATGCACCGGAGAAATACGAATATCCCATCAACCGCTACGCCATGGAAACCAAACGGATCTTCGACGTTGCCGACAAGCGGCTGGCCGAAAGCCGGTTCCTTGCGGGCGACGAATATACCATCGCCGATATCGCCAATTTCCCCTGGCTTGCCCCCTTCACCACCGGCACGATCTACAACGACGCCAAAACCTTCCTTAGCATCGACGAATACGAGCACGTGGGCCGCTGGGTGAAGGAAATCGCCGCACGGCCCGCAGTGAAGCGCGGCCGGATCGTCAACAAGGTTTGGGGTGACGAAGACACCCAGCTCAAGGAGCGTCACTCGTCGTCCGATTTCGAAGGCAAGCGGCTCGACTGAAGCGTTGCTGGCAAAAAGGGGGCGATCAGGCGTCATCGCCCCCTTCACAACGCAATTTATCCCGCTATAGAGCGCCCCTCTTGCTGGGGCGTAGCCAAGCGGTAAGGCAGCGGTTTTTGGTACCGCCATGCGAAGGTTCGAATCCTTCCGCCCCAGCCACGAATACCTTCAGATCCAAGCATCTGAAAAATGACGGGTTGCTCTTCGGGTCAAAACCCCGTGGTTCCCCCGCGTGGCCCTGACTTCAGCACGCGCTGGGCCCGTTTCAAAATCATCAAAGGGGATAGATGCCGGGCGAAGGTCCGTTGCATCGACCGGCTCGGCAAGAATGGCCATCGCTTTGAAAAGCAGCGCAGGTCGAGAAAGGGGGCTTTCGCCCCCTCTTTAGGTTGGATCAGAACCGGACGCTGACTGTGGCGCGAGCGCTGTG
>VFQO010002353.1_pt1 | contig 11732 bp, 13 predicted proteins | sample 3512331 | NCBI WGS metagenome assembly VFQO01 (sample SAMN10412371, study PRJNA504923) | tailings metagenome | isolation source: Replicate 3 from Balatoc abandoned mine | place: Philippines: Itogon, Benguet | collected 2017-08-28 | reverse complement strand
TCAGGCGTGTGTCGGCAGCAGTAGCTCCGCCTCGCGCGCCATCGAGCTGGTCGGGACGTTTACCACCACGGCGATGGTCTGGCCGTGTTCCTTGCAATGACGCAGCGCGGCAAGCGTATCGGCGGTTTCCCCGCTCTGCGAGATGAACAGCGCGAGGCCGCCCGGCTCCAGCACCGGCTCACGGTAGCGGAACTCGCTGGCGAAATCGATGTCGACCGGCAGCCGCGCGAACTGTTCGAACCAGTACTTCGCCACCATGCCGGCGTAATAGCTGGTTCCGCAGGCCACGATGGTGACGCGCTTGATGGTCGAAAGATCGAAATCGAACTGCGGCAGCGCGACGGTCTGGTCGACCTGGCGGATATAGCTCGACAGGGTCTGGGCCACCACGGTCGGCTGCTCGAAGATCTCCTTCTGCATGAAGTGGCGGTAATTGCCCTTCTCGATCGCCGCGGCCGAGGCACCCGAAGTCGTGATCTCGCGCGTAACGGGGTTGTTGTCCTTGTCATAGATCCGCGCGCCGTCGCGGGTCACCACCACCCAATCGCCTTCGTCGAGGTACGCGATCTTCTGGGTCAGCGGGGCAAGCGCCAGGGCGTCCGAACCGAGATAAGTCTCGCCATCGCCATAGCCGACGACCAGCGGCGAGCCGAGCCGCGCGCCAATCAGCATGTCCGGATGTTCACGGAAGGCGATCGCCAGGGCAAAGGCCCCGCGCAGCTGCGGCAGCACGGCCTTGACCGCTTCTTCGGGGCTGGCCCCGGCTTCGACTGCTTCGGACAGCAGGTGCGCGACAACTTCAGTATCGGTTTCGCTCTCGAACTTGCGGCCACGCGCAGTCAGTGCCTCACGCAGCGGCTTGAAATTCTCGATGATCCCGTTGTGGACCAGGGCGAGCACTTCGGTGGCATGCGGGTGGGCGTTGGCGGCGGTTGGCGCGCCATGGGTGGCCCAGCGGGTATGGGCAATCCCGACCGTGCCGGGCGCAGGATCACTGGCCAGTTCCTTGACCAGGTTGAACAGCTTGCCCGGCGCACGGCGGCGGATCAGCTGGCCATTCGCCATGGTGCAGACGCCGGACGAGTCATAGCCGCGGTATTCCATCCGCCGCAGGCCATCGACCAGCCGCTCCGCTACTTCTTCCTTGCCGACGATGCCGATAATGCCGCACATGAAACTTGCTTTCGCTTAGAGGGTATAGGGAACCCGGATACCCGGCATCTCTGCCGGGAAATCCTTGGTATTTCGTGTAATTAGAACTCGGCCGCGGATTTGCGCCGTGGCCAGGATGATCGCATCGGGCGATTTGAGGCGTGGGCGCTCACGCCGCAGGGCCGCGGCGCGGCGCGAGATTTCATCGTCGATCTCATCAAGACCGAAGCGCGACAGGAACACCATGGCATCCTTGACCATCGCTTCGTTGCCCTTCGACAGAACTTCGATCCATGCCATGCGGCTGATCCACGGGCGAGAAGTCAGGCCAACCGCGCGTTCGATCTCGGTCCGCGCCGGCGGATAACCCGCCAGCGCATCGATCACGATATTGGCGTCAAAGGCAAAGCCGCTCACTTGCCGTCTGGCCGTTTTGGCTTGGGATATTTGCCAGCGACCATATCGAGGTAGATCTGCCGCTGGCGATCATCCTCCTCGTCGAACATGTCAGGCGATTCGGCCCGCACCTCCTCATAGTCGTCGTCCCAATAGCGCGTCCATTCGGCACGCCGCTTGCGATCGTATTCCTGCGGATCGTATTGCACACCGTGCCGCGCCCAGAGGCCGAAACCGGCATCGAGCCAGCTCATATCGCTTTCGGCACTCGGCGGGCGATAGGCCGCCACCGCATCGCGCAGCACCGCAGCGCGCGACTTGCCCTGCTCGGCAGCGAGCTGGTCCAGCCGTTTGATTTCCTCTTCGGGCAGGTCGGCGAGAATGCGAGTCATTGATATACTGATATCATATCATGATATCATGTCAAGCCCGTTTTCTGAGATGCTCGCGCCAGTGCCTGAATGTAAAGATCTCTTCGCCCGGCCCTTCGTTCCCCAATTGGGCAAGCTTTGCCAGGCCTTCAGCAGCAGTGGGGATATGCCCTGCATCAACCCACCACAAGGCAAAGCTCGGCTCGATCGGATCGAACCACTTCTACCGCCGGGTCAGCACGGTCCGATGGTCCGCCTGCCGATAGGCAAATTGCTCGAGCGCGTCGACATCGCGCCAGACCGACATATTGACGATAAAGTCTGGATCGCCCGGAATCGCCTCGACATCGGTGGCGTCGTTGCCATCGCCGGTCAGCCGCCAGACGAAGCCTTCGCTGGCCTCGGCCATCGCGTTGACGTGATCGAGCGCGGCCATGAAATCAGCGTTGGCCGGATCGTCTTTCGCCACCCTAAAGCGGGCAACGTTGATCTGGGCAACGTGGCGCTTCGCTCTCAACCCTGCTTCTCCGCCTTCTTCTTTTTCATCGCATCGTGGAAGCGGTCGGCCCAGCCCGGCTTGACGAGTTGTTCGCCGCGCACGATCCGCAGTTCGCCGTCCATCACGTCGCGGGTCACGGCACTGCCGGCGGCGACGATGGCGTCGGCGCCGATCTTGACCGGGGCGACCAGCGCGGAGTTCGAGCCGATAAAGGCACGTTCGCCGATCACGGTCTTGTACTTGAAGTAGCCATCGTAATTACAGGTGATCGTGCCCGCGCCGATATTGGCTCCGGCCCCGACCTCGGCATCGCCGATGTAGGACAGGTGGTTGGCCTTGGCGCCCTTGCCCATCGTCGCCTTCTTGACCTCGACAAAGTTGCCGACCTTGGCCTTCTCGTCCAGCACCGCGCCAGGGCGCAGGCGGGCATAGGGGCCAACTTCGACACCGGTGGCCAGGCTTGCCCCCTCGATATGACAGAAGGCGCGAATCTTGACGCCGTCCGCGACGCTGACGCCCGGGCCGAACACCACATTGGGTTCAACCAGCACGTCACGGCCCAGCTTGGTATCATGGGCGAACCAGACCGTTTCCGGCGCGATCAGCGAGGCGCCATCGTCCATCGCTTGGCGGCGGCGGCGCTGCTGCCAGCGGGCCTCTGCCTCGGCCAGTTCGGCACGGCTGTTGATGCCCATGACTTCGGTCTCGTCGGTTTCGACCACCACCACCCGCGCGCCTTCGGCGATGGCATTGGTGGCAACATCGGGCAGGTAGTATTCGCCCGCCGCATTGTCGTTCCCGACCGCTTCGAGCAGTCGCCACATGTCAGCGCTGTGGGCGACGATCACGCCGGAATTGCAGAGGTTGACGGCGCGCTCCTCGTGACTCGCATCCTTGTGCTCAACCATCTTGCGGACCGTGCCGTCATGATCGGCGATGATCCGGCCATAGGCGGCGGTATCGTCTGGCCGGAAGCCCAGCACAGCCACCTTCGCGCCGGATGACAGCGCATCGCAGAGCCGCCGCACGGTCGCCGCGGCAAGGAACGGGACATCGCCAAAACAGACCAGCACCAGACCGGAAAAATCTGCCAGCGCCGCCTTGGCCTGAAGCGCGGCGTGGGCCGTACCCAGCTGCGGCTCCTGCACCACCACTTCCGATCCGGTCCTGGCCAGCGCCGCCTCGATCTGCTCGCGCCGGTCTCCGGCCACGATCACCGTCCGCGCCACGCCGACTTCGCCGATCGACCCGAGCAGATGCAGCAGCATCGGATGGCCGGCGATCGGGTGGAGCACCTTGTGCAGGTCGCTCTTCATGCGGGTGCCCTTGCCCGCGGCAAGGACGATGACGGCAAGTTCGTGGCTCATGTGCGTGCCATGCCACCAAATGCTTGCCGATTCCAGAACGCTGCGCCACGGGGCTGGCGATGACTGCAATCCGCTTTGCCACCGTGGGCTTCGATCTTGACGGAACCCTGCTCGACACCTCGCGCGATCTGGGCGTGGCGCTCAACCATGCGCTCGCCAGCATCGACCGCCCGGCGGTGCCCGATGCCCAAGTGATGAACCTGATCGGGGGTGGATCGGGGCTGATGCTGCGCCGCGCGCTGGCCCTGACCGGCGGTGATGACGGCGTCGATTTCGACGCGCTGCGGCAAGTGCTGCTGGCCCACTATGAGGCCAATATCGCGGTCCACACCGCGCTCTATCCCGGCGGGGCAGCGATGCTCGACGCGCTCGACGAACGCGGTGTCAAGATCGCGATGGTCACGAACAAGCCGCAGCACCTGGCGGTCAAGCTGCTGGGCGAGCTCGGCTTGCTTGACCGCTTCATCTGCGTGATCGGCGGCGGTGGCGGCTATCCGCTCAAGCCCGCGCCCGATGCGCTGCACGCGATGGTCGAACGTTCAGGCGGCGGCGCAGCCGCTTACGTTGGCGACACCACTTTTGATACCGGCGCGGCCCGCGCCGCCGGCCTGCCCTGCGTCGCGGTCAGCTTTGGCTTCAATGACAAGCCCGCAGACGAGCTGGGAGCCGAAGCGGTGATCGACCACTTCGACGCCCTGATCCCGGCGCTCGCGGAACTTTAAAAGTCGATCTGCACGCGGGTCTGGAGCACGTCGACGCCATAGCCCCGCTGGTTGACCGGCTTGGTCGAAGCAGGATCGACCTGCGCCGCCAGCGGCCCGCCCTCAACCTCGACCCGGCCGTAATTGACCATGAAGCGGACGTAATCCATCGGGTACCAGTTCAGGCCAAGCTGATAGCTGGTCTGGGTCCCACCGCGACCAAGGCGCGTGTTGAGCGCCGCCAGGGCCGAGGTGCCGTCAGTGAAATTGTTGGTCGGCCCATTGACCAGCGCATCGTCGGCCAGATCAAGGTACTCATACCGCGCTGCAATCTGGAACGCGCCCGAACCGCCCTTGGTCACGGGATTGAGCACCTTGGTCCGCGCCCAGGTGCCATCGCCGCGCTTGTAGCCGCGGGTTTCGCCGGTCAGGAAGTAGCCGACCTCACCATAGGCGCCGAAGAAGCCCGGGTCGCTCAGCGGGGTAACCGCCAGGTTGCCGCCACTGAAAGCGTCCGCGCCGCTGGCGCGATCCCCGGCGCGATAGGCCTTGGCCTTGGCCCACTGGGCTTCGCCGGCCAGATACAGGCCCTTGAAGATCGCCATGCCTTCCAGGCCAAGGATCTGATCGCTGCTGGCGGCGAAATTGCCGGTATCGACAAAGCGCACGTCGGTCAGCTGGCTGTTGGGCCGGGCGCGATAGCGGGCAAGCTGATTGGTCGAGGGCATCGCCGTTCCGGTCGAGGTGCCACCCGAAATGTTCGAGGCGAAATCGCGGTACTGGTAATTCACGCCCAGGTGCAGCTGGCCGCCCAGCGCCTTGGGCGCATAGACCAGCCGCGCCGCGCCGATCCAGCCGTTGTTATCCAGGCTGGAGTCGATCGCGTGGCCGCTGAACAGGCCCACTTCGGCGCGCCAGTCATCGTCCTTGCTCTTGTAAGCCAACGCCGCGCCAAGGCGGCGGGCATTGGTGAAGGCATCGTTGAACGAGGAGCGTTCAATGAAACTGTTGAAATTGGAGCTGGAGATCTGCTCCATCGAATTGAGCGTCTGGAAATTGCCAATCCGCAGGATCAGCGGGGCATTGGTGGGATTGTAGGTCAGCCAGACGTCGCCGAACCCGACCCCGGAATTGGCGAAATCAGCTTCCAGCTTGTAGCCGAAGCCGCCTGGCACGGTACCTTCGAAGCCAAGGCGAGCCCGGCGGACGCGGGTGCGCACGTCACCCAGCGTCGGCGAAGTCAGCGCGCCCGGGGTCGACACCGAACCCGAATCGAGGTGCAGCCGGCCGCGCGGCTTGAAGGTCCAGCCATCCTTGCCGGTGATCTCGGGTGCTCCCTTCCAGTTGACGGCAAAGACCGGTTCGGCCGGCTTGACCGGCTTGGCAGCTTCAGCCTTCACGGCTTCGGCCTGGGCGAGCGCCGCGGCGGCACGGGATTCGGCGCTTTCGGCTCGGGCCTTGGCGCTATCGAGCTGGCCTTCGAGGCGGTCGACCCGGGCGGCCAGTGCCTGCATCTGCGCGCGCATCGCGGCGAGTTCCTCGCGCATGGCGGCGTCTTCCTTGGCGCCCGCCGATGCCGGGCTGGCCCAGCCAAGCGAAATTGCTACGGCCACGGCCGAAATTCCCAGTCCGGTCTTCATCCCCATCGTCCTTCCTGACCAACATTGTTGCGATTCGCTGACCGTCCTAGGACGCCAGCGTGACAGTATTTTGACAGTGCCGTGTCGGCTGCCGCTACGGCATAGGGCACAGCCTTCTTGACGGTTGAAAGGCGCGGCCACCCGTGCCAGTGCAACCGGCGCTTCCCCAGCGGGATCCAACAGATTTTAGCGGAGCTACGCCAATGACCATTTCTTTCAAGGACCGTGTTGCGATCGTTACTGGCGCCGGCGGCGGCCTGGGCCGTTCCTATGCGCTCGAGCTGGCCAAGCGCGGCGCCAAGGTTGTCGTAAACGACCTGGGCGGCAGCCGCGATGGCACCGGCCACTCCGATGCCGCGCTCAAGGTGGTTGAAGAGATCAAGGCGATGGGCGGCGAAGCCATGTCGAACGGCGGCTCGGTCACCGACCTTGGCCAGATGGAAGAGATGGTTGCCAAGGCCAAGGAAGCCTGGGGCGGCGTGCACATCCTGATCAACAACGCCGGCATCCTGCGCGACAAGAGCTTCGCCAAGATGACCATGGAAGACTGGAAGCTGGTGATCGACGTTCACCTGAACGGCTCGGCCAACTGCACCAAGGCGGTGTGGGACCTGATGCGCGAACAGGCCTATGGCCGCATCCTGATGACCGCCAGCAGCACCGGCCTGTTCGGCAACTTCGGCCAGGCCAACTATGGCGCGGCCAAGCTGGGCCTGGCGGGCTTCACCAAGACCCTCGCCCTTGAAGGCGCGAAGTACAACGTTCGCATCAACACCCTGGCCCCGGTCGCCGGCACCCGCATGACCGAAGACCTGGGCATGCCCGAAGCACTGTTCAACGCGCTGAAGCCGGAAAACGTCGCACCGATGGCACTCTACCTCGTCAGCGAAGACGCCCCGACCAACATGATCTGCGGTGCCGGCGCCGGCGACTATCACGCGGCCTATGTCACCCTGACCCCGGGCGTGGCGCTGCCGGCTGACGAGCGCACGCCGGAAGGCATCGCCGCCGCCTGGGACCAGATCATCGACCGCACCGGCGAAATCGTTCCGCAGTCGGGCGGCGAACAGAGCCAGGTGGTCATGGCTGCCCTCGCCAAGATCGGCGGCCTGGGCTGAGTCAGCCCGTACTGTATTGACACAGTAACACACATGGCGCATCCTCCGCCGACAACAGGTGGAGGATGCCCATGTATAGCGAAGCCGAACTGCAATCCGCAGTCACCGCTGGCGCGATAAGCCGCGAAGCGGCGCAGGCGCTGCGCGATCATGCCAACGGGATGCGCAATGCTCCCGTGGCCGATGAAGAACACTTCCGGTTGATCACCGGGTTCAACGACATTTTCGTGACGATTGCCGCCGTACTGCTGCTGGTCGCCTGTGCCGGGATTGGCGGAGCCATGACGGCCGGTGTGGGCGGCCTGCTGGTGGCCGGAGCCGCCTGGCTGATGGCCGAATTCTTTACCCGCAAGCGCCGGATGGCCCTGCCTTCGATCGTCTTGCTGCTGGCTTTCGTCGGCGGGGTGATCGCGATCCCGATTGAGATCATCGATTCAGCCAATCCGAAGTTCAGCGACCAGGCCGCAGCGCTGGTTGGCGCTGCGGTTGCCCTGCTCGCCGGCGGGGCCGCGCTGGTCCACTGGCGGCGCTTCATGGTGCCGATCACGGTAGCCGCCGGCACCGCTGCCTTGGCTGCCACGGCAGTTGCGCTGATCATGGCCGCGATCCAGCCGCTGGTTGGCCGCGACGTGATGGAGAATGTGCTGCTGTGGTTGCTGTTCGGCGTCGGGATCGTGGTCTTCGGCTTTGCAATGCGCTGGGACATGTCGGACCGGGCGCGCGAAACGCGGCGCAGCGATGTGGCCTTCTGGCTTCACCTGCTGGCCGCGCCGATGATTGCCCACCCGCTGTTCCATGCCCTGGGCGTAACCGAAGGCCAGAACATCAGCCCGCTCGCCGCGCTGGGTGTGGTCGTGATCTACGTGCTGCTTGGCCTCGTCGCCCTGGCGGTCGATCGCCGCGCGCTGCTGGTTTCGGCGCTGGCCTATGTGCTGACCGCCATGACCCTGCTGTTCAAGAACTTCGGCATGGTCGAGCTGAACGTCGCACTGACCGGGCTGGTGATTGGCTCGGCCCTGCTCAGCCTCTCGGCCTTCTGGGGCCCGATCCGCCGGGCAGTGGTGTCACCCCTGCCCGACCAGTGGCGCGGACGGCTGCCGGCTACCGCCTGAGCCAAGCAAGGCCCTAAACACCGCGAGGCGGCGAGCTAGGCTCGCCGCCTCGTCTGTTTTTTGCTTGCTTGGAACTGCCGCGCCTAGTCCTCGACCACCTTGAGCAGTCGCCGCTCCAGCGGAAACAAGACGCCGGACAGTTCGTGCCCGCGCTTCAGTACCTGCCCGCCCTCACCATAAAGAGTCCACATGCCCTGCTTGGCGCGCAGCGCGGGGCGCTTTTCGATCCGCGCCTCGGGCCGCTCCGCAGCGCGGCGAAAGCCGCAGAAGCTGGCGGCGTCCTTGCCGAAATCCATCGCATAATCGCGCCACAGCCCGGCGGCGACCATGCGGCCATAGAGATCGAGGATGCGTTGCAGTTCCTGCCGCTCAAACCCGACCTGGGCTGGCCGCGCGGCCGAGAGCGGAAAAGGCGTGACGACTGCTCTCAAGCAGCGTCACCGCGCTTGCGGCCAGAGCTTTGCTTGGCTGCCTGGGCATCGCGCTCTTCAAGCAACTGGGCGACCCGCTTCTGCAGCGTTTCGATCTCGCACTGCAGGATCTCAAGCTTCTGCGTCGCCGGATCGAAGCGTTCGCTGCATGGCGTGCCATAGGGCACGAAGGCCTGCGTTTCGGGTTTGACCTCAACCGGGGTCGGCTTGGCCGGAATGCCCAGCATGGTCGCGCCTTCGGGCACGTCCTTGGTCACCACGGCATTGGCGCCGATGCGCGAATCCTTGCCGACGTAAATCGGGCCAAGGATTGCCGCGCCCAAGCTGATGATCACGCCATCGCCGATGGTTGGGTGACGCTTGCCGCCGACGCCATTGGTCGGGTTGGTGCCGCCCAGGGTCGAGCCCTGATACATGGTGACGTTATCGCCGATCTCGGCCGTTTCACCGATCACCACGAAGCCGTGGTCGATAAAGAAATTGCGCCCGATCTTCGCACCGGGGTGGATATCGATCGCGGTCATGAAGCGGCTGAAATGGTTGACCAGCCGCGCCAACAGATAGAGCCGCGCCCGAAACAGCCGGTGCGCCACGCGGTGGAAGCCGAGTGCCCAAACGCCGGGGTACAGCAGGATTTCCCAGCGCGAGCGGACGGCCGGATCGCGGGCCCGGATCGAATCCAGATAGGTAATGAAACGTCCCGGCATAAGTTCTTCCCATCCACCGCGAATGTCCCACAGGGGGGCCTTCAAAGCAAGCGCGGCTCGTCCGGTCCCAGGACCGCCTCCAGCGCAGCGCGCCAGATCGCGGGACCGGGCGGCGCCTTGCGTTCAAGGCTGAGCCGGTCGATCGCGGCGATGACCTGCTCTGCACCCATGTGGGTACGTTCGATGCGAGGCACAAGATAGGTTACAGCATCGGGGCCCAGCGCCAGCAGACGTTGCTCGGCATGGACCGCCAGCAGCTCGGCCAGCATGGCATCGTCGGGCGCGCCAATCTCAAGCTGGAGCACGGCCCCCAGCCGCGAACGCAGGTCCGGCAGCGCGATCTGCCAGCCGCCGGGTGAGGCGCTGCGCACCAGCAGCAGCGGCGTGCCGCTCTCCTGCGCCCGGTTCCAGCGGTGGAAAAGTTCGGTCTCGTCGATCCGGTCCGCATCGTCGATTGCCTCGCCCGCGCCGGTCTCGGCAAACCAGCGCGCGATCAGCGATTTGCCAGAGCGCGGCGGGCCGGTGAGCACGGCCGTGCGGAACGGCCAGGTTTCAGCGACGGCACAGGCTTCCAGCGCAGTGGCGTTGGCATTGCCGACAACAATGCGGCTTGGCCCCGCCCCTCCGGCGTGCAGCGGCAGCGCGATCTGGCTCATCAGCGTCGGATCGACAGGGCGTTTGGACCCATCGTCACGCGCCAGCCACGCGCGCGCAAGGCGTCGGCCAGGGCGGAAAGCTCGCCTGCATAGGTGACCCGCATGACCGAAGTCCCACCCATCGCCAGGCTGGTGGTCGAAGCGCCCTGCACCCCCGGCGCGCCCCGCACCGCCGCCAGCGCGGCGTCAACCGCCGAGGCATCGGGTGAGGCGAACTGGACGGTGAACGTCGAAAGCGCTGCAGGCGCGCTGCTCGTCGCGGTCGGCGTTGGCGTTGCCGCAGCATCGCTGGTGCTGGCAGCACCCTGCTCGGCCCGGCGCGCCGCCTCGACCAAAGCGGCAAGGCCGGCATCCATCTGGCCACCGTTGTTGAGCGTGGCGTCAGGCTTCAAAGCGCCTGCTGCGAGCGCCCGGGCATAGATGCCATCGATCCGCTGCACGGCGGCGGCCAGCATGGCGGGCACCCCGGCCTCGTCATTGGCGGTCAGTGTGAAGCTTTCGAGGAACTTGTTGTCCGGGCCATAGCGCGCGGTGAAAGTGCCGCGCACCGGGCCGCCGGGCCATTGCCGCTCGAGCCGCGCTTCGGGAATGATCACGTCGGCCGCACCGAACTGGTCGAGCACGTTGCGCCACCAGGCGCGGCTGCGGCGCTGCGGCTGGCCGGCGGTCAGCAGCAGCGAATCGCCGCCAGCGCCGCTCGGCCGGACATAGTCGATCGGGCTGGTCCCGGCGTTGAACGCCGCCCAGGCCGCTTGCCAGGCTCCGCGCACTTCGAACACCTGGCTGGCCCCGCCAGAACGCAGCACCGGGATCACCAGCAGCGGCGCCGAATGGGCGCCGGCCGCACCGCCGCCGCCCAGATACTGCCCAGCACGGGCACGGTCGAACACAACGCCCAGCGTGGCGATGTAACGCCGCGGGCCGATCTGCTCACGTTCCACCACCACGGCGGAGACCATGCTTTCGATCACGCCCAGGTCCATCGCCGGGCCGCCAGCCTTGGCCCAGGCCAGTTTCTGCGCCTCGCGCCAGCCGTTAAGCCGCGCGTCCTCGGGCGAATCGCCCGTGGTTTCGACCTGGATTCCGGTGATCGCGATATCCGATGATGAGGCCACCGGGATGATTCCGCGATCGCCTTCGATCTGGGCGATCAGCCGCTCTGGCCCGATCACGGCGAGCGCCAGCACCAAAGCCATGCCGAGCCCGCCAAGCAGGGTGGCGGCAGGGCCGGGACGCCAGCGAAGCGGCAGGGAAGGGAGTGTTGCGACAGCCATCGGGGAAAACCGCGTGCCTTTTGCCCAATCGCTCATAGAAATCCAAGCTGGAAAGCGTTAGGCCGCGCGGCATGGCGGAAAAGTCCTACACTTACGAAACGGCCGGCGTCTCGATCGCGGCAGGAAACGCGCTGGTCAAGGCGATCGGCCCGCTGGTGAAAGCCACGGCCCGACCCGGCGCCGATGCCGAGATCGGCGGCTTTGGCGGGTTCTTCGATCCCAAGGCGGCGGGCTACAAGGATCCACTGCTGGTTGCCGCCAACGATGGCGTCGGCACCAAGGTCAAGCTGGCGATCGACCATGACCGG
>VFQO010002352.1_pt1 | contig 11733 bp, 7 predicted proteins | sample 3512331 | NCBI WGS metagenome assembly VFQO01 (sample SAMN10412371, study PRJNA504923) | tailings metagenome | isolation source: Replicate 3 from Balatoc abandoned mine | place: Philippines: Itogon, Benguet | collected 2017-08-28 | reverse complement strand
CTCACCATGAAGAATCGGCTGCCAAAACCCAAACAGGCGTTTTTACACAGCCTCGACCCAGAGGTGGTCGTTAACAGCTGCCGCGTTGAACGGCTGGTTCTGCCCGAAGCAGTCATATCGCGTCCATGTGGTGCCACGCGCGTCTTCGCCCTCAATGATCGCCTTGCGCCTTGAAAGCGGAAGTTATTCGCGCTGAGAGCGACATGACGAAACCGATCCACGCCTAGAGCCGATAGCTCTGGGTGCTTCGGCGGTTCTGTTTGTCGGCCCCGCAAGACGCAACGGTCGCGAGGGCCGTAGTTGCCATCTAGTCCGCTTGGACCCGGTGTTCGAAGAATAACGCGATGATCGCGTCAGCATGGCGTTCGACCCAAGCCGGGTCGTATGGGTCTACACCATAGATTTCGCGGATTTCCTGCGACAGGACGAAGGGCATCTGCGCGGCTGCCACGAGAATGTAAGTCAGGGATACCTCATCGACCTCGGGCCAGATCCCTTCGGCGACATGGGCGGCGCGCGTCTTCAGGCCTGCCCTGTGCTGGGGCGCGATGAAGCTCCTCACCATCCATCGGAACAGATCGGAGCCGTGGATGGATTGCTGCACCATGATCCGGGCGTGCTCCGGGTGCCGCGCGCAATAGGCGACATAGCGGCGGATCCGGTTCTTGAGCTTCTCGAACTCCGAGAGATGGTCCTCGCTGCACGGCTCGACCGAGAGCTCGGCCTGCATCCGGTCGAACAGGAACGTCACCGCCTCCTTCCAGAGTTCTTCCTTGTTCTGGAAGTGATGCCGGATCAACGCATGGTTCACCCCGACGCTGCCGGCGATCTCGCGCACGCTGGTCGCATCGAATCCCTTTTCCCCGAAGATCCGTAGCGCCGCCTCGAGGATCTGGCCGCGGGTTTTCAGGCGCTGCTTCTCGCGCTGGTTGGTGACGGGTTCCGCGTTCATGCCAGAAGCTTACCGTCGTCCTCATGGCCCGACAATGGTGCCGATGCGGAGCGGGCGGCAAGATCGGCGACGATCGCGCGGTGCCGCTCGCCCGTCAGCGGATAAAGCCGCAGGGTTGCAATCGCGAGCGCGAGGAAGCCTGCGGGCAGCAAGGTCATGATCGCCTTGATCGCATCGAGCGTGGCAGCCGATTGCAAGGCGTTGGCCTGATAGCCGACCAGCTCCAGCAGCCAGCCCAGCAGCGCCGCGGCAAGCCCGAAGCTCACTTTCTGGGCGAAAGACATCAGGCCGAAGGCGAGCGATTCCACCCGCACCCCCTGCTGCCATTCGCCGAATTCGACCGTGTCGGGCAGCATCGACCAGAAGGACAGATAACTAGCTGCGGTGCCGATCGCCCCGATCGCGAAGATCGCGGTGACGACCGGGACCGTCTCCACGTGGTTGAGATAGTTGGCGATTGCAACGATCATCGAGATCGACAGGCCGGCCAGCCACACGCTACGCTTCTCGATGCGCGTGGCGACGAAGGCCCAGACCGGGATGAGCAACGCCGCTCCGCCGGTCATCAGCGCCAGTGCCGTGCCCGAGGCCGCCTCGTCGCCGAGGGTGTATTTGTAATAGTAGATCAGGGTCTTGCTGGACATGACCCCACCCATGAACAGCAGCGAGGTGGCGATGAAGACCACCACGAACGCACGGTTGCGCAGCAGCGCGCCGAGCGCCTTGCCAAGGCCGGGTGCCGGTTCGGACATCGCCGGTTGCGCTTCTGGCAACTCTTCGCGCGTGGTAAGGAACAACGCCACGAACACCGGGAGCGAAAGCGCGGCAAAGCAGATCGCCGTCCAGAAGAACCCGGTCGCCGCGTCGCCTTTTCCAAAGAACTGCACCAGCTTGAGCGTCGTCAGCGCCACGAAGAAACCGCCGAGCGTGGCCGATACCATCCGCCAGGCCGACAGCGCGTTACGCACCCGGCCGCTACGGGTCATGCGCGCCGACAGCGAGGAATAGGGGATCGACATGACCGTGTAGGCCGAGCGGAACAACACGTGGGTCGCGGCGGCATAGACGACCAGCGCCGTTTCGCCCGCTTGCGGACGGTAGAACATCAGCACCAACGTGACAGCCAGCACCGGCCCGCCGAACAGCAGGTAGGGCCGATAGCTGCCCCACCGCGTGCGGGTGCGTTCGGCGATGAAGCCCATTATCGGATCGGTGATCCCGTCCCACACCATTGCGACCATGAAGATCAGCCCGGCGGTGGTCGCCGACAGCATCAGCACGTCGGTGTAGTAGTAGAGCAGGAACAGGCTGGTGGTCGACCAGTGAAGATTGAACCCGAAATCTCCGAAGCCATACGCCGCCTGTCGCCAGCGGGGCAGATCGCCTTCGGGCACGGCTGAGGCGTGGCTAGTCATTATCGGCGATTTTCCGGTTGAGGAGGTCGATCATCGTGGGCTTGGCCGGGCCGTCAGGAAAGACATGTTCAAGCCTGTCTTCGGCATTGATCGGGCGCGACCACCGGTCGGGAAATTCCGCCGAAGTGCTACCGCCTTGTTGCCGGAACACCGCGCCCTGGTTGTATTTCCGGCTGAAGGCGATCGCATGCCCCCCGTCGCGCGCGGCGAGGCCATCGAACAGCTTCCGGCGCATGGAGATAAGCACTTCTTCGAATGCCGGATCCGCCACCAGGTTTCGCGTCTCGTTAGGATCGGCGGCAAGGTCGAACAGTTCCTCGGTGTCCCACACGCCATGATACTGGATATACTTGAACCGCTCGTCGCGCAGGGCGAAGGTCGTCGGGGTATGCGGATAATTGAACTCCCAGTAATACTCGTAGACCAGTTCCGCGCGCGTCGCCCCGGCCTCACCACGAAGCAGCGGTGCGAAGCTTTGTCCGTCGACGGCATCAAGCGCGGGGGCCGAAGCAAAATCGAGGATTGTCGGGCCCAGATCGATATTGGCGACCAGAGCGTCGAGCTTGCCCGATGTCTGTAGATATCCCGGCCCCCACACAATCATCGGCACCCGCATCGACGGCTCGTAGGCGTTGCGCTTGTCGATCAGCCCGTGTTCGCCCATTAGGAAGCCGTTGTCGCTGGTGACGAAGATGATGGTGTTGTCGAGCTGGCCTAGCCGGTCGAGCGTTTCGCGCAGGCGCGCGACGCTGTCGTCGATCGCCCGCAGCGTTTCGCGATAGTCCCGGCGAAATTCGCCAAGGTCGAAATCGTCGTGATAGGCGAATTCGACGCCGTGCCAGCTATTGCGCTGGTTCTTGACCCACATTGGCGTGCCCGGTTCGCTGCCCGTGGGCAGGCCCGCCAGATCGGGCGAATCGGCGGGCAGGGTGCCGCGATAGCGCTGTGCCGGCGTGAAGGGTGCATGCACGCCCTTGTGGCCGATGTAGAGCATGAAGGGTTGCGCTCGTTCGCCTTCCGATAGCCACTCCACCGCATAGTCGGTGAGTTCATCGGTTATGTAACCCTCTTGCGGGACATCCTGGCCATCCACGTTGAGCATCGAAGGGCGCCCGAGAAGATCGCGGGGCATGTAATTGCCCTGTCCATCGAAGCTCACCCAATGATCGAACCCCGGATGCGGGTCGGCGCCGTGGCCCATGTGCCATTTGCCGATCAACGCGGTTCGGTAGCCGGACTGCTGCAGGCGCTGGGGAAAGATCGTAAGATCTTCGGATAGAGGCACGTTATTATCAACCACGCCGTGATTACGCATGGCGAGGCCGGTGAGCAGCGAAGCGCGGCTCGGCGAGCAAAGCGAAGTGGTAACGAAGGCGTTGGTCATAATCACGCCTTCGCGCGCGAGCCGGTCGATAGCCGGCGTCGGCACCTCCGCGCCGAAAATGCCGAGTTCGTCGAATCGCAGGTCATCGACAAGCACGACGACGATGTTGGGACGGCGCTGCGGTTCCTGCGCGGTGGCATTTTCTGGCTCGAAACTTGCGACCAAGAGTCCCGCGACGAGAAGAGCCGGCACGATCAAAAAGCGACGAGCCACCATGTTCCTTGCACTCCGTTTTGCGTCTTGTGCTCACGAAAGTGCGGCGGGCGATGCCCTCGGGTTCACCCGCCGCCAGTCTCTCTGTGGGAGAGGAGCCCGGTCAGAAAGAGAAGCGCGCCCTCGCGCCCACATAGCGAGCGAAGTCACGCGGCACATACTGACTTAGAACGCCCGCATAAAGCGGATCGGCTAAGATGTTGCTGGCGTAGAACTGGTCGAAAGCATTGTTGACGAAGACCGTCGCCGACCATGAGCCATCCTCGGCTTCCACCCCTGCGGCGAGGTTGACGATCGCGTAGGAGCCCTGGACGGTGCGCGGGTCGCCGGTAAGGCTGAAATTGACCTCGCTCTGCCACGAGCCGGACACTTGCACGAAGGGTGCAAAGGATGCGCCAACGGGGATTTTCTGGCGCACCGTTCCCGTAAGGCGCCATTCGGGCGCATTGGGAAGTCGCGAGCCTGAAAGGTCCTGGAGATTGGCCACGACATCGTCGCCGGTCGCCGGTGTCCCACGATCATCCAGCGTCACCGGGACACAGCCGTTCGCTGCTGTCTGGCCAAAATAGCACGGCGCATTGGCGAAGTCGGTGATCTCGGCGTCGGTCCACGACAGACCGCCCTGAATGAAGGTGTAGTCCGAAGGTGTGTACAGCGCTTCGAGCTCGACGCCGCGCGTGCGCACAGAGCCGACATTGGTGAGCCGCGTCTCCGCTACCAGCAGCTGGGCCGGGTTTTCGACGAGGACGGCGGCTTGTTCCTGGAAATTGTCGAACTCGGTCTGGAACGCCGCGAGATTGAGCGTCAGGTCGCCATCGAACAGCACCGACTTGATGCCGAGTTCAAAGGCGTCGGACGTTTCGGCCTCGATGGGCTCGACGTTGGGCGGCGCACCGACTTCGGTGTCGATCGCGCGCCCCTTGTAGCCGCGTGCATAGCGGGCATAGACGTTGAGATCGGGCGTGAATTCGTGACGGATGCCGACATCACCGGTAAAGGCGGTATCCTCAGTCTCGCCGGTCGGATTCCCTCGGACGCCGAGAGGACCGCCAAAGGGACGGTCACCGGGAACCAGCACGTTAGCCGGATCGCGGTTGATGCGGTATTCAAGCTTCTCGTTGATGAGCCGCGCCCCGCCAAACAGCACCGTCTTGTCAGACAGGTAGATGTTGGTGCTGCCGAACAGGGCAAGGTTGGTGGTAGTGACCGCCGAATTGAAGCTGATGCTCTGGTTGATGCGCCGCACCGCACCTGCAGGCAGCGCAACCTCGAAGCGCCGCTGGAAGGTGCGGTCGAGATCGAGGATGAAGGCAAAGCCGCCCACCACGAAGTCGATCGGTGGGCCCTGCGGCGAGACCAGCCGCACTTCCTGCGACATCTGCGAGATGCCCGTCGTCCCGCCGTTGATGTCGAAGGTGATGAAGCCGGGGATCGGCTCCTCGAACGGCAACTGGTCGACGTCGATGTTGTTCTCGAAATCATACTTGCGATAGGCTGAGATGGAGGTGAGCGTGTAGCCGCCGCCCAGCCCGATTTCCGCCTTACCCGAAATGCCGATCTGGTCGGAGTTGTTGAACACCGGAGCGTTGACGTTGCTCTGCGCGTTCTCGCGCCCGGCGACGACCGGGGCGAGGAACCCGTCGAGCCTGCCGTTGGCCCCTGCTCCGAGGACTCCGCTGGTGTCGCGCGCAACGTAGATGCAGCAGTCCTGCTCGGATTCGCGGTAGTCGGCGATTAGGGTGAAGCGGAAGTCGGGATCAGGCTCGAACAGGATCTTGCCGCGCACGCCCCAGTTTTCATAACCATTGAGATCGCGCCCGTCGGCGTTCTCGATATGGCCATCGAAGCTGCGGTAATAGCCGGTAATGCGGCCGCTGAATGCCCCGCCGATCTTGCCGGAAAGCGTGCCGCGCACGGTATATTCGCCGCCCTCGGCAATCGCCGCATCGACCGAACCCGACAACCTTTCGGTGGGATCCTGGGTCGTCACCGAAATCACGCCGGCTGAGGCGTTCTTGCCAAACAGGGTCGATTGCGGTCCGCGCAGGACTTCGACCCGTTCGATATCGGCAAGATCCTGAAAGCCGACCGCCTGGCGCGCCATCACAACGTCGTCGATCACGATCGAGACGCTCGATTCCACCCCTTGCGAGAAGACCGAAGTGCCGACCCCGCGGATGTTGACCGAATTGTTCTGATCGTTCGTCGACTGCGTGAAGGTGATGCTGGGCGCGACCTGGCTCAGCGTTTCGACCGAGAACACCCCTACATTATCGAGCGCCTCGCCGCTGAGCGCGGTGACGGCCACGGGCACATCTTGGAGGCTTTCGGCGCGGCGGGTCGCGGTGACGATGATGACATTGCCTTCCTCGGCCCCCGCCTCGCCGAGGTCCGCGTCCTGCGCATGCGCCGGAATGGCTGCGCAAAAGGCAAAGGTGCAGGTTCCCGCAAGAAGTGCAGACAGTTTCATGGCCTCTCCCCTGATTAAAAGGTTATTTCATTATCCGGTCGGTTATCGAACCGATTCGCGTCGCCGTCAAGTCGCTATCCACTTGGTTGACGAAACGGTTGACACCGGCGCTCCGCAATTTAGCTATCCAAGCGGATAACTTGCTGGCGGGAGAATGTTGGTGTCTGATTTTTCGCCCCGAAAGGGCATGAGCGAAGCCGAAATCGCCGCGACGATCGACGATATTCTCGCCGCCGCGACGCTTGAGGAAAAGGTCGCGATGATGAGCGGCAAGGGCTTCCTCACCCAGATTCGCGAGGACGAGGGAGAGTGGGGCAAGCGCCCCTACAAGGCGGGCAGCGGGATCGACCGGCTTGGTGTGCCGAGCCTGTGGTTCACCGACGGGCCGCGCGGTGTCGCCCGCGGGCAATCGACCTGCTTTCCCTGCTCGATGGCGCGAGGTGCTAGCTTCGACGTCGACCTCGAGCGGCGCATCGGCGAGGTCATGGGCATCGAAATCCGCGCGCAGGACTGCAACCTGTCGGGCGCGGTGTGCATCAACCTGTTGCGCCATCCCGCCTGGGGCCGGGCGCAGGAAACCTATGGCGAGGACCCGCACCACCTGGGCGAGATGGGCGCGGCTCTGGCTCAGGGCATCCAGACCCACAACGTGATCGCCACGGTCAAGCATTTCGCGCTCAACTCGGTCGAGAACACCCGCTTCACCATCGACGTGACCATCGACGAGACCGTGCTGCACGAGGTCTACCTGCCGCACTTCCGCCGCGTGCTGGATGCTGGGTGCGCTACCGTGATGAGCGCTTACAACAAGCTCAACGGCGAATATTGCGGACAGAACCGCGCGCTGCTGACCGATATCCTGCGTGGCGACTGGAAGTTCGACGGCTTCGTCCATTCCGACTGGGTGCTCGGCGTCTACCAGCCCTATGGTGCGAGCGCGGGACTCGATATCGAAAACCCCGAGCCGCTGGTGTTCGGCCAGAAGCTGGTCAAGGCGGTCTCGGACGGTTTGATTGAGCCGATGGTGATCGACACGGCGTGCCGCCGCATCCTCTCGACCCTCTACCGCTTTCTGGCCGCCGAAGACCCGCTGCCCGAATACCCCCTCTCTCTCGTCGCCAGCGCGCCGCACCGCGCGCTCGCGCTGGAAGCGGCGGAGAAAGGCGCCGTGCTGCTCGAGAACGACGGCACGTTGCCGCTTGCCGCGGACATCGGCACGCTGGCGGTCGTCGGTCGCCTCGCCGATCTCGCCAATACCGGCGATTTCGGTTCGAGCCGCGTCAATGCGCCCTATGTCGTCACCCCGCTTGAGGGCTTGCGGCGGGCCTTGGGCGAGGAGCGCGTCGTTCACGCCGATGGCTCTGACGAGGCGGCGCTCGCCGCAGCGCTCGAAGCGGCCGAAGCGGTGGTCGTGGTGGCCGGCTACACCGCCGACGAAGAGGGCGAATACATCCCCGGCGACCTCGTCCCGCAGATGCCCGAGGCCGTGCGCGAGGCCATGCCTCCCTCCGCCGACAACCGTCCGCCGCGGGGCGGCGACCGGGCTTCGCTCGACCTGCCGCCTGACCAGATCCGGTTGATCGAGCGCGCCAAGGCGAGCGGCAAGCCGGTGATCGTGATCATCGTCGCCGGTTCCGCGGTCATGGTCGAGGACTGGCGCGAGGGCACCGCGGCTATCCTCCAGACCTTTTACGCCGGAATGGAAGGCGGCACCGCGCTGGCCCGGCTGCTCATGGGCGAGGTCAGCCCGTCGGGCCGGCTTCCCTTCACCGTCGCCCGCGAGCCCGGCGACTACCCCTTCTTCGACCGCGAGGCGACTGCGATCACCTATGATCGCTGGCACGGCTACACCAAGTTCGAGGCCGAGGGGCTGGAGCCGCGTTATGCCTTCGGCCACGGCCTCAGCTACACCCGCTTCGGCTACCGGGCGCTGCGGGCTCTGGAGAGCGGGGAGGACATCATCCTCAAGGTGAGCGTGACGAACCTCGGCGAAAAGCCTGGCGAGGATGTGGTGCTGGCCTTCGCACACCTGCCCGGCGGGCGGGACGATACGCCCGGGCGACTGCTCAAAGCCTTCGACCGGGTCGCGCTGGCGCCGGGCGAGACGCGCCAGCTGCGCCTCGCCGTGCCCAAGGCATCGCTGCGCCGCTACGATGCGCGGCGGCGCGAATGGCATCTGCCCAAGGGGACTTACGGCTTCAGTATCGGCGAGACCCGCGTCTCAATCGCGCTGTAAACGCGGCGCGGCGTCATACACGAGGCGGAAGCCGACATTGCTCGCTCCCATGCCCGGATCGCGTCCCTGCCGCGACTGCGGCCGGTAACGCTGGCAGTAATTGGGCGCGCACAGGTAGGAGCCGCCCTTCATCACCCGCGTGACGAGGCCGGGATTGAGAGGGTCGTAGGCATAGGTTTCGCTCGGTCCGCGCGGATTGTGGCTGGTGGCAGGATCATGGCCGGGGCGGTAGATGTCCAGCGTCACCTCCCAGACATTGCCGACCATGTCGTAAAGGCCATGGGGGTTGGGCGCGAAGCAGCCGACCGGGGCTGCGCCATAAAAGCCGTCGGCCTCCTCGTTGGTCACCGGAAAGACGCCCTGCCAGCTGTTCGCCTCGTCCGGGCCGGGCTGCGCGGCTCTGGCAGCCTCGCCGGCGCTAGCGGCATATTCCCACTCCGCCTCGCTCGGCAGCCGCCCGCCGCGCCATGCGGCATAGGCCTGCATGTCGGCGAAGGAGAGGTGGACGACGGGCAGGCGCGGATCGGCCTCGGTCCCGTCCGGCCCCTCGGGCCGCCGCCAGCTTGCTCCGGGGACATAGCGCCACCAGTCTACATAGCGGGTAGAAGGCCGGTCGGGCGCGACGAACACCGCCGATCCGGGCTCCAGCATTTCGGGGGGTATCGCTTCGGGCGGCAGACCGAACAGCGCCGGATCGACCGGCTTTTCCGCCGTGGTCACATATCCGGTCGCGGCGACGAAGGCGGCGAACTGGGCGTTGGTCACCTCGTGCCGGTCGATCCAGAAGCCCGCCACCCGCGTTAGGCGCGGCGGGCCTTCCTCGGCATAGACCGCATCCGACCCCATCACGAATTCGCCGCCTTGGATCCGCACGGGGTCCGAAGCGACCGGCGCGCAGACGCGCGGCGCAGATGCCGCAGGATTGCCGTCGTCCACCGTGTCGCAAGCGGCAAGCAGCAAGCAACCGGGAATGATCGCGGCAAGCAAACGGACGGGATGGCGGATCATGATCACTCGGCCTTGCGCGAAGTCACCTCGCTGGGCGCGTGGCCATAGCGGATCGCGCGCGCCTTCACCACGCTTCCGGTCGGCGCCATGAACGGCCCGGTATAGATGCGCCCGCCTTCAGGCGTGCTGCCGTCTAGCGTGTAGGCGATGCTCGCTCCCGGTGTGCCGCTGGCGAGAGCGACCTTGCCGCCGCTGAAGACGATTTCTGGGGCGGCGGTGACCGGCTGCACGAGACCGGGCCACATCCGCTCCACCATCTCGGCTTCCGGCACCGCACTCAAGTCGCCGGTTCGCGCGATCCAAGCGTCCATCGCCGCGCGCAGCCGTTCGAGCGTCGCAGCATGGGCCGGATCGCCCGCGAGATTGTTGATCTCGTGCGGGTCGGCGAGCGTGTCGTAGAGCTCCTCGGCCCCACGCGGTTCGATCAGCTGGCGCGCCGCCGGGGGCAGGCCTTGCGCTTTTGCCAACCGCCAGAATTCCTGCATCGTCGGCAGGGCATCGCGGAAGGCGAGCGGGCGCAGCACCGCGAGTTCGGGCTGATAGTTGCGGATATACTTGAAGCGCGCATCGCGCACCGCTTTGTTGCGGCCGGGAACCTCGTCATGACGATCGGCGGCTGCGTAGACGTAATCGCGCGGTTCGCCCAGGATGAAGTCGCGTCCCTGAATCCACCGGGGAGCCGCGATCCCGGCGGTCGCGAGGATGGTGGGCGCAAGGTCGACGAAACTGACCAGCCGCTGTTCGATTTCGCCCGCGCGACGGCCATCGGGGAAGCGCACCATCATCGGCACCTTGAGCCCGCTGTCGTAGACCGTGCGCTTCATCCGCGGAAAGCCGTCGCCGTGATCGGTGGTGAGGATGACGAGCGTGTTCTCCAGCAGGCCATCGGCGGCCAACCGGTCGATGATGCGCTGCACCTGCCGCTCGGCAAAGGCGATGTTGTCATAGTGGCGCGCAATGTCGGCGCGCACGACAGGCGTGTCGGGAAGATAGGGCGGCACCTCGACCGAGGCCGGGTCCGTGACCCGCGGTTTTCCCGCAAGATCGCGCCGGTTGCGCTGGGTCACGGCATTGAGCAGCGGGTTGGCGCTTTCCCGGTCTTCGGGCCAGATATAGCTCTCGTGCGTCTCCATGATGTTGAACATCGCGAAGAAGGGCTGACCCGGCGCGCGTCCCGTCCAGTCCGCGTGCGGGCCATTGGCATCCCAGACCGTGAAGGGTTCGCCGAACTGGTAATCGGTTTTGCCGTTGTTGGTCGTGTAGTAACCCGCGCGGCGCAGCAGCTCGGGGAAGGCCTTGACCTGAGGGGGCGGCACGGCCTCATACTCGATGGGCCCGCCGCCCTTCATCCCGGCCACCGGCGACTTGGTGCTCATGTGCATGGTTCCGAGGGTCTGCTGGTGCACCCCCGTAATCAGCGCCGAACGGCTCGGCGCGCAGACGCCTGACGTGGTGAAGGTGTTGGGATAACGCACCGCCTGCTGCGCGAAGGCATCGAGCACGGGGGTGGTCGAAACAGGGTCCCCGAACGCGCCGATCCGGGGGCTCATGTCCTCGAACACGATGAGGACGATGTTCGTCCGGGCCTGTTCGCCGAGCAGTTCGTCCGTGTCGTCGGGAACGGTCATGCACGAAGCCAACGCGAGCGAAACTATCGGAAGGCCAATCGCTTGGACAAAGCGCGAAAGCATCTTTCTGCTGTAATCGAAGATTTCCATTAACCAACTGTATGACGAAGTTTGCGATCGGACAAGTTGTGAATGCGTGTCACACTCCCGAGGAAAAGCAATATCAGGCGAATGCGCGGGAGAATTGAGGAAGATAGCACCAGCCAATGTCCCCAATTTGCGGTGCATGATGCGGTTTGCCCGCAAACCGACACCCAGCTTCATCCCTTTCGGACTGAAGCACTGCCTTCCATTAAACTAGGCCGTGTTGACAAAAGACTTCAGCCATAGGCGGGTGGCTGCGAGGTTGAGGAAGCTCTCGAAGGAGAGGACGGTCTTGTCGTAGCGGGTGGCGATACGGCGCTGTTGCTTGAGCTTGCCGAACATG